>OJQL01000014.1_pt1 | contig 211165 bp, 158 predicted proteins | sample 1598731 | NCBI WGS metagenome assembly OJQL01 (sample SAMN03922510, study PRJEB24848) | human gut metagenome | isolation source: stool sample | host: Homo sapiens | place: Germany | collected 2010-02
CAACACCCTTTCGACTGGGAAGACATCAACGAGCGGTTGATTGACGAGTTTGTCCGCTACATGGAGAACTACGGCTACATGAAGAAGACCATCAACAAAAACCTCGCTGTCTTCTCCGCCATGCTCAACACCGCTTTCAAGGAGGGTTTCCGCTTCAAGACATCGGTGCTCGACCATTTCCCGAAACTCCACGTGACACGGGAGGATAAGGTGGTGGAAATCTACCTGACGGAAGAAGAACTGCAAGCCCTTTATGAAATGCCTTTAAGCGGAAAGGAAGACAAAGCCCGTGACGTGTTCCTCGTGGGCTGTTACACAAGCCAGCGTTTTTCCGACTATTCCCGCATCACGGAGCGCAACATCAGCTTCCACGACGGCGTGGGCATCATCACGCTGACACAGCAGAAGACAGGCACGGAGGTTTCCATTCCCATACTCAATGACAACCTTATTCGCATTTTCGAGAAATACGACTACAATCTGCCGTACATCCACAACAACGACCTGAACGAAATTATCAAGGTCGTTCTGGAAAAACTCTCCGAATCCGTGTCGAGTTTGAGGCAGGAAATGGCGACAAAAATCACGCTCATAAGCCAAAGGATGGAAGAACAGAACAGGGTAGCGTTCAAACGCAACGAGTATGGAGATATACTCGTGCCGAGATACCGCCTCGCCACCACCCATACGGCACGGAGGACGGGCATTACCCTCATGTACTTGAGCAAGATGCTCGACAGCCACGAGATGATGTCGATAAGCGGGCACAAGACTGAAAGCGTTTTCAACGACTACATCAAGATAAGCGGTATCGAACTGGCCACCAGCATAGCAAAAAAAGTGGCGAAAGCCAAACTGGAAGCAGAGGTCAAATCGGTACTGTTGGAACAGTTCGGGCAAATGTCGGCTGAACAGCTTGCCGGACTTCTCGAACTGGCAAAGACCGGTACTGCCGGATAACCGTTATAACCATAGGGGCTTATGAAAGAAAACATCGAAGATATAAGTGCGGATATTGAACTGCAATACGGACAACCGAACATGGAGCGTAACATCGCCTATGTCCTTTCACTTGTCGAGGCGCATGCCACGGAGGACGGGAGACTGGATGATGATATTCCCGTTCCGTCCATCGAAGCGGCGGCAAAGACCATCCTGCTGCTGATTGACCGCCCCGAACTGTCTTGGGAAACGATCTGCCGGGAACAGCGTGTGAAGCACGTCATGGAATACCTTTTTATCCGGGCACGTAACCACCCCGACGAAGTGCACGGGTTTGTCGATAGGCTGCTCAAACAATATGTGCCGGAAATACCGTCGCAAATGGTACGCATCTACCTAAATGCGTGGAAACATATTACCGGACAATCCCGACCGACAAAGTTCACCGATGAAATACTCTACCCGGAACATGCGGAGAAAATTCTCGACACGCTGCATTTTTTGCTTCAGGGCGAGGTAGGGCGTGGTGCTGCGCTTGTCATGGTATGCGCAAGGGACGAGGGATTGGTACGGGACATAGCCCATGCGAAAATCGTTACCGAGTTCTGCCATGTGACGAAGACCGCCTACAACAACTACCTGCACGAGCGTTTCCCCGACAGGGAGAAGAACCGCATCGTCGGAACGCTCCGTACCAAGATTGGCTACACGAAAGAGGAAGACGGACGCATTGTTTTCCTGCCCGACAAACCGAGCTACAAAAGCGTGTTCCTGCAACTGTGGCGCATGATGAAATCGCTGACAGAATAATTTTCCTTTTCCCTCTTTTTCGGTTGTTATAACCGGGCAGGGGAATAAGGTGCGGGAGGTCATTTGTCGTCGTAATGCCCTTCTACGGTCAAGACCAACACGGTAACTTTCTCCTCGTATATGTCATAAATCAGGCGGTCGTTTTTTGATATTCTTCTGGAATATGTTATCGAATCGCCTGATTTAAGTGGTTCGGGGTGTCCTGTCCCTGTCCTCGGATGCTCCATCAACTCATTAAGCAACTTGACGAGCTTCTTGTATTGCACGGGATTGGATTTCTTGTATTTCGATACAGTCTTTATCGCTATTTGGGTAAATTCTATCTTATACAAGCTCATAGCGTTTCCAAGAATTTATTAAGTTCTTCCTTTGTAGTACAGGTCGTGACATTGCCCTCCCTGTATTGTCTGCGACCCTCTTCGAGCCTCTCTTCAAGCTCCGGGGAAAGGACAAAATCTTCTTCGTAAACGGGGGTCAGCATATAGGAGACTTTTCCCCTGCGCCTGATTACCACCTGCTCCCCATTGTCGGCAAGTGCAAACATGGATGCCTGCTTCTCCCGAAATTCTCTTGACGTGATCTGAATGACTGCCATAACTTTTATAATTTACATTGTGTACCAAAATTGGTACACAAATATAATGCCTTTTCTCGAAACCGCCAAACTTTTTGCCAAAAATCAGTCTTACGAGTGCGTTTCCCCTCTCATGTATTGTTAATTCCATTCACAAAAATGTCTTCCGGTGTCCGGCAAGCAATGACAACCCTAAATATTCCGCATTCGTTTCAAAGCGTTCTAACTTCGCACCACGAATCCGTGGCAGACCTCACTGCCACGGTGCAGTCCGGGCAGGTGCGAGGCAAATGTTTTGCCGTGAGGGTCGCCGAAAGAACTGCCTTGTCAAAGAAATGACTTCTACACATGATTTGGAATCAAGACAACCCGACACGATAGTCATCACTTCGGTCGATACATTGAAAACCGCTTTCCAGCAGTGGACGGAGGAACGGGAACGACAACGCCGTGCAGCCGAAAAGGAGACCATACTCGACGAGGAAACCGTCCTGCACCGCCTCGGCAAGAGCCGGGCCACGCTTTGGCGGTGGAATATCTCCGGCTACCTCACCCGCTACAAGGTCGGCGGCAAGAACTGTTACAAACTTTCTGACATAGAACGAATAGAAGGAGGACACAAAAAATGAACGTGGAACAACTGACAGCGAGTATCGCACAGCGTGACTCGCTCTTGGCAAACGCAGTCAGCCAAATGGTCGGTTACATCCAAGACAGGTGGGCAGCACCATACCCAACCAAAGAGCAGACGGAGGCGGTCAATGCCTACCTGCATTCCGTCCATGCGGACGGTGACGGCACGATGAACGAGACGAACATCGCCCACCGCAAAATTGCCTCGCAGGAGATAACCATTAACTCAATCCGTGTGCTTGACCATGAACAACTCGACCGCTTGCAGGACGTGCTGAACCATATAGCGGAAGACAAAGGGTATTACATGCCTGAACGGGAATACGGTTTAGGCAGGTAGCTGACCAGTGTAACACCATAATATCGTAGACTATGTGTAAAGAGAAACAGACCATACACTATTGCACCATTCTTTCAGCCGAACAGTGGGATTTTCTTTTGGACGGCAGATTTTCAGGCATAAGACAGAAATGTCTGCATCGACTGATGACCAATGCGGTACAGGCAAAAACCGTTTATAAAATCAAGGGCATTGAAATAGTCTTGGAGGTGGGACAGGTCGCAGCTTCCGACGTGGAACTGGCGGAATACTTGGACTGCAACCGCAAGACTATCGGCAAGCTCATTGATAATTTTAACAAGCTCGGTATGCTGACCACCCGAACCAACAACCGCACTTCCATACATACCCTGCATTTTCTCACGGGCTGGTATGCCGGGGGTGTCCTTATAACCAATCCGTATTATGTCAGACCTTCGGCTACCGCCAAAGGACAGACGGGCTATGTGCGGACACCTCTTTCCGTTGATCTGTCATTGGATAATAGCCGATGTTCTGTGCCTGACGGTAGCCAAAGCGAAACGCCAAATGCGGACAGCACGGGAAGCGGGGAAGCCGCCCTTTCTTCTTCCCTTTGCTCGCCTGTGGCTTCCGACTGTCAAACTGACAAGTCGGGCGACAAGGACAAAACCGACCAATCCTCTATCATAAACGGTGGGGAGCGAAGACCGGACGATAACGGAGAAGAAAGCCCCAAAGAGGCGCAGGACGGCACGATTGGTGGTGAGGATAACCCGAACGTAGGGAAGAGGAATTGAAAGGCGCAAAACGCCGGATTTCAAACGAGCCTCCGTTGGCGTGCGTGAGTGACCGTGCTTGCACCGGTATAGCCCACTATAACTTCTCCGCTACGCTCCGAAGTTGTGGGCTCTCCCGAGGGGCTGGGCGTTGCCCCGTCCCACTTAGGGCGCTGCCCTAAGAACCCGGCAAGGGCGGTCTGCCCTGTGCAACCCGACCAAAGAGTGACCCTCTCTTTGGAAACTCCGCTTAGAGGTTTTCACCCCTAAGAACCCCAAGCAGGAAGTGACCCTCTCCCTGCACCCACCGATTAAGGCTCTGCCCTAATAACCCATTGTGAAACTCAAAAGACAAGCAAGCTCATGGCACAAAAGACATCAATCAACATAAAGCCCTGCCTCGTCAGAAGCAGCGGACCGCATAACAGACGGTCAGCGGAATATCTCGCCAATATACGAAAGGAAAAGCTTTACATACGCACCGACCTTATGGCGAGAAACGAGGCATGGGTAGCACCTGAAATTGGCGATACCTCGTTGGCTGACTACTACAATCAGATAGCCGCAATGGTCAAGGAGAAGACAGGTCGGGCGATGCAGACCAAAGACCGTGAACGTGTAAACAAAAAGACTGGCAAGGTGACCATTGTCCGTGGCAGCACCCCAATCAAGGAGGGAGTTGTCGTAATCAAGGAAGATACCACGATGAAACAGCTGCAGCATTTTTGTGAGGTGTGCAAGCAATGTTGGGGTATCACAGCATTGCAGATATTCATCCACCGTGACGAGGGGCATTACGGTGTACCCGGAGACACCGCCACATGGAAGCCCAACCTGCACGCACATATCGTATGGGACTGGATGAACCACGACACCGGAAAATCCTGCAAGCTGGACGAGAAAGACATGAGCGATATGCAGACGCTGTTAGCCGAGTGTCTGGAAATGGAAAGGGGCATCTCAAAGGAGATTACAGGCAAGAAGCATTTGGAGCGCACGGACTACATCATCGCCAAGCAGAAACGGGAAGCGGAACAAGCCAAGGTAGAAAAGGAAGCCGCCCTCGCAGCCAAAAAGAAAGCCGAAGCGGAACGACAGACCATCGAGGGAGAGAACAAGGCAAAAGAGCAGTACGGCCTTTCACTCGACAACGAGATTGCCGACAAGGAAAAGCAACTCAAAGACGAGCGCAAGGCGAAAATGGACAGCATTTTGGATAGTGTCGGCAGCATTGTAGGAGTTGGCAAATCCGCAGCCGTTGAAAAGGAAAACGCCAAGCTGAAAGCCGAGAACGAGCGCATCAGAAAAGCCTTTCCCAATGCCGTAAAAAACAAGGTGGAGGAACTGACAAAGGCATTGGTTACGGAAAAACAGGAAGCCGAAAACGAGCGTGATCGGGCGTTGGCACTGAACCGCTCGCTTACTATGGAACGAGACAAGGTAGTACGGCAACTTCAGGAGCAAAAGGACAGCGAACGACAGCGCATCAGCCAAGCGGTACTTGAAGCCACAGAGGAAAAAGACAAGACTATCCGCTTGCTGCAAGGTGCGTTAAAAAACAGCAAAAGGATTTTGAACCTCATAGCCGACATGCTGTATCATGCGAGCGAGGTATTCAAACGGGCTGTCATGGCGATTATCCATTTCGGAACGGAGCGGCACAAGTCGGTCTTTGCACCGTCCGAAGCCGCCGACATTAAAAGCGTCATGCAGGAATACGGTGAAACGACTGAACAACAAAAATCAATCGGCGAATGGCTTTGCGACTATGCGAAAAGCCGACAGCCTTTTGACGAAATAAAACATCGACAAACCCGAAACGAGGTTGTCGATGTAGCAAACGGGGCGTATGATTGGAAAATAGATGGTGCGCAACAAGGATTGCAGAGATAGGTTCTGTCTTTGCAATCTTTGTCTGCCGACAACGAACGCCAATCCATTTCCTTAAAGTCCAAACGCTGCTTACCATATATTCTCATGTATTCTGCCTTCTATCTTGATTTCTTTCTGTTTGGGTAGAAAGGCATCCTCTGCCGGATAACCGATGGTGAGCAGGCAGGTCATTTCGTAGTCTTCGGGAGCATGGAGAATTGTCTTTATCTTGTCCGCTTCATCGCTTACGGGAATATGGAATACAGCTCCAAGTCCCTCATTGGTAGCAGCAAGGAGCATATTTTCTAATGCGCACCATGCCGAGGCAAAATAGTTGAGTGAACTTTGCTCCGCAGGTTTAAGTAAAGGACATGTCAGTTGACGGAAGAACGGAATGATGAGCAGCCCACTTCCCATAAGCATTTTCTGTTGTTTGGGCAATGCATCGGCAAACATCGCCATCTTGTCTTTGTCGTCCGACTCGTCTACTTCGGCAACAAGTTTCTTGAATGCCTCCATGTTCTTGGCAAGAGGAGCGATTACATTAACAATGTTCTCACGCCCACGCACTACGACAAATTCAAGTTGCCGCAAATGGTCATTGGTCGGGGCCTTGAACGCAGCACCAATCACTCTGTTCAAAATCGCATCATTTACTTCACTGTCGGAGAAGTCACGGTACGTGCGACGTTTCTCCAATACTTCGTACAATTCCATATTCATATATTTTTTAAGAAGTTATCTTTTCTTGTTCCTTGTTGCAAAGTTACGCCATTTCTTTGTTTGTCATTTGCTTTATCGTTTCCTATATTTGTCGTAAATTTGTATTCAGCAAATTCAATCCCTGTTTTTATGGAAGATACAGCCATACCATACGAACTGCCAGAAACGGAGAACCATTCGTTTTTCTTCATAGACCAACGGGTAGAGCCGGATCTTGAAGCCAAGTTGCACCAACACGATGCATGGGAATTGTATTATGTCGTCCACGGGCATGGCAACCGTATGGCAGGAGACACGCTGCATCCTTTTACCGCAGGTGATGTGGCTTTAATCCCGCCGTCTATGCTTCATCGTTGGGAGTATTCCACTGATAAAGTGGACAAAAATGGATGTGTCCGTTATCTGATGGTGGCATTCAAACATTCATTCGTGGAACGATGCATGGAGGTATTTCCCGAATTAAGAAACAGTCTGTCCGGATTGATGTTCCCAACCGATGCACTGAAATTCGGGATGGAAAGTTCACGCACCATACGGCATCTGCTCTCGGAAATGAATGGCATGGATGAACTGGGACGTTTGAGTGTAATGCTTCGTCTGCTGCCAGTTATATTCATCTCCTCAGACTATACGTTTGCCGGAAAACCGATGCGGATAGAACGGAATGTGCGGCGGATACAGCAAATCTATGCATACGTAATGAAACATTATGTCCATTCCATCTCTTTTGATGATATTGCGGCGGAAGTGGGCATGAACCGTTCGGCATTCTGTTCTTATTTCAAGAAATGCAAAGGTATGACCTTTTCCCAGTTCGTTGTCCAATACCGTTTGAATACGGCTTGTGAGCTGTTGAAGCACTCGCAGAAGTCCGTATCCGAAATATGTTACCTTGTTGGGTTTAACGATTTGCCACATTTTATCCGGGTTTTCCGAAAGAACATCGGGACATCACCGTCACAATATCGGAAGCAACTTTAATGGGATTGGATTATTTGTCTTTCGCTTGCCATGTCGCATAGTGACATTATAGTGACATTTTTAGAATTTCATCGTTTCTAAACCTATTATATATTCTTATTTATATTATTGATTTACATCTAATTATAAACAATATTCAAACCGCTTTACTTCAGAAGCCTAATACCCCTCCAGCCATTCGGCGGCGGGAGGGATGCCACACAATCTGCAAGCAGAGGCAGTCTCGTTGTCCAATGTTGGCCTGATTATAAAGTGGCAAACAGGTTGGTATGGTTCGACGCAGAATTGCCATCAAAGTCTCTTCGTCAACATGCACATCTATCAAGCAATAAAAGGGGAAAAGAAAGACAAAACTGAATCCGTTATATCCGACTGGGTAACATTTCCAGCAACCTGTCCAGAGATATTTTTCATTGGCAGGAGGACAAATGTCGGACGACATGTTCCCCTTTATACAAGCCTGAAAAAAGCCCGTATTTGGCTCAAACTTTCACCGCCGATTTTCTTTCAGTTGTTTGCACGAAAACGGTTTACTTTAATTTCCCTCCCTTATATATAGATATTAAAGTAAACTAAAATATATATGCCCGCGCCGGTGTAAAGAACCGTTCGTGTTTCAGTCGAACAATCCGTTCACCAGATTGACTGCATCGTCCTTTTTCTGATTGATGATTTTGGCGTATACCTGTGTCATTTTCACGTCGGCATGACCGAGCAGCTTCGAGGTGGTATAGAGGTCGGCGCCAAGCGTCAGCATCATCGTCGCGAACGTGTGCCGAGCCACATGGAATGAGAACCGCTTGTCTATGCCTGCCGCTTTTGCCCAAGGTTTGAGCAGCAGGTTTATCGTCGTTGGACTCGGCAAGTCGAAGATGTGATCTTCCGAGGTCTTGTCTCCTCGTTCCGGCATCCACTTTAACGCTTCAGGCGAAAGCGGCAGATAAATCGGCTCTTTGGTTTTCTGCATGGACACAGCAAGACGGTATTGTCCTCTATCCACAAAAACATCTTTCCACTTCAGGCTGATAATATCGCTTATTCGCAATCCACAGAAGCAGGAGAACAAATAAGCCTGTTTTACGGCCTCATTCTTCATCGGAGTTGCAATCAATGCCCGGACCTCTTCAATGGTCATATACGAGCGTTTACTCTCCGGCAAGCGTATTTTATCCGAGTTGTTAATCTTCGTAAATGGGTTGGACTTGATAATATCCGCACGAACAGCGGCATTCAAAGCGCCGTTCAGGATACGGTAGTAGGTATGAAGCGTAAAGTTAGACACCCGTTTTCCTTTGGGGCGGTATTCTGTCTGCAGATAATCGAGATAGTTTTGGCAAAAGGTTTTGTCGATCTGATCCATCATTACCCGATCTCCCGCAAAATCCTTCAGGATACAGATCGTAACATTGATTTGATTGCCGTCTTTCTTTCCCCTCTTCGCCTGATTTTCTTTGTAGATCTCCATCCAATCCAAAAGAAAAACCTTTTCCCTGTGTTCGATTCCGGCTTCACCGTTGGTAAGTTGGATGATACGCTTCGACTTGATGGCATTGGCGGCAGCCATTGTCGCTTGATTCTGTCTACGGGCATTATGGTCGATTTCGGGGATAATATACAATTTCAGATACTCATACGACCGTTTGCCGTTGCGGTAAATGTCCAGATACAGGCTCTTGTTTCCGTTGGCCAGTTCTTTCATCCGCAGACGGACAGGTTCTTTGACTTTTGCAGGCTTTTTTACTCGTGGCATATTCCCTCCTCTTTTGCTCGTTATATCTGCTGCAAAACTACAAATAAAAGCCGAGACTGAGGAACAAACAAGAAACAAAAATGTACCGAAAAAGAACCAATCAACTGAAAAGAATGAAAACAACAGAAAATATCAAACCCCAGATAAATCACTGTAAATTAGTTAATTTATTTGCACTTATTTAGCTCTTGTTTTCATTTAACACCCACACTTTGGAAATCTGGTAAATTTACAAATAGAAACATTAAAGACCTTAAATAATTAAGGCAATGCGTAAAGAGAATGGAAAATTTCCTCCCCTTTTTCTCTTTTTATAGCATTATGTTTTATATCTTTGTAAAATAACAAAGGATTAAAGATGGATAAACCCATGAACCGGATCAAAGAGGTACTCGAAGAGAAAGGCATCAAACAGACCTGGCTGGCAGAGAAGCTTGGAAAAAGTTTCTGTATTGTCAATTCCTACGTCTGTAATCGACGGCAACCGAGTTTAGAGGTGTTGTTTGAAATAGCCCAAATACTTCAAGTAGACCCAAAAGACTTAATAAAATAATAAGGCATGGTTAGAGAAAAACAAATAGAAGAAAACTTTATCAATAAACTGATAGAGTTGAAATATAAATATCGTTCGGATATTTGTGACAGAGACTCCTTGGAACAAAATTTCCGCAAAAAGTTTGAGCATCTCAATCGTGTCAACCTTTCCGATTCTGAGTTTAATCGTTTATTAGAAGAAATTACAAATCCTGATGTATATATTTCTTCCAAGCGCTTACGTGAAATAAATACGTTTATACGTGAGGATGGCACACCATTACAATATACATTAGTCAATATTAAAGATTGGTGTAAAAACGAATATGAGGTAGTTAATCAATTACGCATAAATACTAAAAACAGTTTTCAGCGTTACGATGTAATATTACTTATCAATGGATTGCCCGTTGTTCAAGTAGAGTTAAAGACTTTGGATGTAAGTCCACGCCGTGCTATGCAACAGATTGTGGATTATAAGAATGACTCAGGCAATGGATATGCCAATACCTTGCTGTGTTTCATGCAGTTGTTTATTGTCAGCAACTACTCGAACACGTATTATTTTGCTAATAACAATCTTCAGCATTTCAATTTCAATGCTGAAGAACAATTCTTACCCGTTTACCAATGAGCAAGAGAAACTACAAAAACCGGCATTCTATATTCTTATAGGCGAAGATGAGGCAACAAAACCACAGGCTTATATCGGCGAAACTGAAAACTTCAAAGAGCGTGTTAAAGACCATGACAGCAAAAAGACTTTCTGGCAAAAGGCTCTTATCTTCGTATCAAAGGATGCAGATATGACTAAAGCTGATGTGCAATATTTGGAACATAAAGCAATTGCCGAAGCAAAGCAAACAAACGCTTTTGTGCTCAATGAAAACAAGCAGACACCCAAAGCTCCTAATTTGCCAGAATATCAGCGCGATGCAATGGATGAGTTCTTCGAAGATGTTAAGTTCTTGGCATCGTTCATAGGTTGTAATATCTTTGAGTTAACTAAATTCCATGCAGAGCATTTGTTTTACACAAAAGGACGCGGATGTGATGCCAAAGGAATTTATGGTTCAAATGGTTTTACTGTTTTAAAAGGCAGCGTGATTACTAAAACTTCTGTGCCCTCACTAAAGTGGGATAAAAAGCGTACTAATATAATGCACGAATATGCTGATTTCTCGGAAGGCAAGTTGGTAATGACCTCCGATAAGACTTTTGCAAGTCCAAGTACAGCTTCATCATTCTGCCTAGGTCGTCCATCTAATGGTTGGGCAGACTGGAAGGACAAAGAGGGTAACACATTGGATTCTGTTTATAGAAAACAATTAGAGTAGTGTAGATCTTTTGTTCCCATGAGTAATATTCTATATAAATATCTTGATATCAATGGAGCAAAGTGCATGATTGGAAACCAGAATCTCCAATTCACAAATGCCTCTCAGCTAAACGATCCGTTTGATTGTCATCCTAAATTAATTGACTACTCAAATGTTCCGGAGAGTAAACTTCAAGGATGGGTACCTAAAGAATGGTGGATGGAGAAAGAGGAAAATGATGCTCTTAATTTGCGCAATGAAACATGGCTCAGCAGTCTGTCGAAGGTTTATGATTCATTGCTTATGTGGAGCCATTACTGTTACAATCACAAAGGTGTTTGCATAGGACTTGATATAGATAAAGTGATGCAATCTGTACCCCCATTGTTTGGTACAATATATCTTAAACCATTTGTCGTTGAAGTTCAATACCGAGATATTATAGAGCGGCCAGATGGTCATCATAATGCTTTTTATCAATGGGGAACAAAAGCAAAAGATTGGCAATATGAGCAGGAGGTCAGACTGGTAATGCCGAATCCGAGTGCCAAGTATGCGGCTTTTACGCCGGGACAAGCCAAGCAGCATAAAGAAATATGGGATTGGAAAGAGATACGCCATTACATGCCACTGAAAGCTGAGTGTTTTGAGTCCATCTATTTGGGTGTAAATATTGAACATACCGAAAAAGAAAAAATAACTCAACTAGCAAAAACATTGAACCCTGATATAAAGATTTACCAGATGGAGATAGATACCGATCGTTTTAATTTAATCTCTAAGCTAGAGAGGAATTATGAATTGGCTGATTATATAGATTTATTTTCAAACTTGCATACAAATAAGCAAAATGGGAAGAGTGCTCCTCATAAGGCTATCATGTTACTCAGTGTCATCGATCTTATATCTTCTCAGCATATCACAACAAATGAGATTATTTACAATGAAGAATTGGAAAAATGTTTCTTGAAGAACTGGAAGCGATATGTGAAAGAAGTATCTATATTTAAACCAAAAGCAGGAACTCCATTTTGGCATCTTAATTCAGAACCATTTTGGCAACTGATTCCATATGAAGGTGGATATGTGACTATCGTAAAGCTACAAAAAGGAAATCCATATTCAGCAGGGACAATTCGCAAGTATATCAAATATGCAGTGATAGATAAGGAGCTATTTCTATTATTGAGAGATAGTTCTAATAGGGAAATATTAAAACAAGCTTTAATTAACAGCTTGGATATGGCATAATAATAAATATATTAATCATTGGGAAAGCAATTGGGATTGAATGATATTGTTTTAAAGCATATACTTGAATAATAGCTTTTTGCCAATCTAGATTGGATACTGCTTGGCAACGAATAGTTGCTAGGGTTATTAACCACCCCTTCATCCTAAAGGCGGAGAAAGGGTAAATCCAATAGTGAAACTGCGTATTTTGACAGATGGACAAATATGAATCGGATTCTAAGTAAACAACAAGTAAATAGATGAAATACAAAAGTACCGAGAAAGAGATTATCAGGGCATTGGTAAAATATGAAGGCAAATCTATAACTATAGCAGATGCTCTGACACAAAGTAAGGTGTTAGAACGCCATGGTGTCGTTATTGTACCTAAGGGATATGAATTCTTTGCCTTTTTTGACAAAGAGCTTTACCATGATTGGGATAATATCGGATATCTGGCTGAGCTTCTTTCCGTTATTGATTTGTTAATAACTAGCCACGATATTCTTCTGGTATCTCAAAAGGGGCCATGCCATGTAATAGGTAAAGAACGAGCTGAATATAAAAAGATGAATATTATCTTGGTTGACGGAAAGGATTACATTGTCACCGAAGGCATTGATGGTCCTAATTATTTTAATTCAAACAACCAGCAAACGTATTGGCCTAACAAATTTCCTGATAATCAATTCAAATTTCCTGTCAGCAAATTAACTTATTCATATTCCATAAGTCCGGACTTAAAACAACTGGTGAAACACAACTTCAAATCAGAAGAAGATATCCGTTTCAGTAAACAGCAGTTTGTCGCATGGTTCGCCATTGGAGTGTCTCTACTTCTTGGTATACTGGGCGTTATATTTTAAAATATCAATTTACATTAGAGTTCATATGCCAAGATTTACCCTAGCTACTAATTCTACTAATGGGGAAAATAGGATAACATAGATTATAAGAAACTAACCGCATCTTAGAATATTTCCAATTACATTTTAGGATATGATTAAGCAAAATGACATTAAAACCACTAATTCATTATATTAATCATAATTGCTATAAAGTCTGTCGCTATAATTTCCAAGTAAATGGAACTGCAAGATTATAATATATTTGAACAGAGAGTTAGCACCTATAGGACTAATCACATTCATTTGTGTCTAGATGGGGATTTTAACCTCGACTTTGACAAAATGTCCGTGCGAGATTTTGCCAGTCTAGTTCATGAGTATGTTCATTATTTGCAACATTTTCACACTTTATATGGACTAAATTTATGCTCTGGATTTAATGCAATATTTAGTATTTATCGAGAATACTTTGAACAGCATAACAAATTTTATATTCCACTATTTTTACAACTGGATCAATCTACAGCACAATTCAAGAAGAATCACGAGAGAATATATGGAGACGAAGAATGCAAACTTTATAATGTTGATGAAGTAGAAGTCAGCCCTTTATCTATTAATGAAGCTAAAAAAACAATACCGCTGTCTCTATCGGTGTATATGACTTTACGAATAATCAAGCAGACGAGAATGGTTTTAAATTTGGTTACTGCTGTGTCATAGAGGGAATGGCACATTTAATCCAACAAAAAATTAATCCCCAGATTCATCATCAAGAAATAAAGTACCTTGCCATTCAACATATATGTAATAATTACTGTAAAAAAGAAATCGCCCAAAACACTAATCTTGTTATATCTGCATGCGTATGCGCATTAATGTTCAAGAATCCTGGAGTTGCATTCTTTGATGTCCTTGATTATATCTCTCAATCTAACATTACAGATGGAAGATATCTTTTTTCTTCATTTATCAGGGATTCCAACATTTTATACCAACAGAAGCGACAAACAGTTGCTGCAGCAGTGTCTGCTTTTCTTTCTAGGCTTGAAAAGTCACTCACCTTGGCAACGGGAACAGATCTTGATTACTACAAGAAGGTGATTGACAATTGCAAGTACTATATTCAAAATGGCCGCAATCCTATCATAGATCTGGTATACGAATTTGATTTATCTAATCGCACTTTTTTATATAAATTATTCGACATCTGCGGATATCCAACAATCGAAGACAATAGTACATACTATCCTCCATTGAATGCTGACGGGAAACCTTATATAGAATGTGCTGCATTACTAGGCAAGGAGCTAATAATTAAAAGAATACAAGCAACACGAACGACTATATGCCCAAGGTTCGAGAGGTTTTGTAAAAACAAACAATATACAAATGATGACCCTATTACACCAGAGTGCCAATGCGAGCAGTGGAAAAGGAATGGTCCCCCATGCTTAATGAGCGCCGCATTTCATTATTACAAATTAGATAATCACACAATTATTCAAAAAGATATTAATAAATAACGTCTGCACGCACAAACTTACATGAACCTGTTATAAAATAGAAATGCGCCGCAATTTCACAAAAGATACTATTGGGGACTAAACTACATGCTTATATTTCACCATAAATTTTATTATTGGATGAAATATTAAAGTCAGGCTCTTGCTGTGAATCAGACTTTAGTATCAATGCTTAATTATGAATATCAAAAATCGTTATTCAAATATTTTTGAAACAGGCAAAATAGCATAGGATTTACCGGAAACTTACTTTACAATTCTCTTCACAAAGGAACCGCCAGATTAAAGGTAACCGCTTTATCCCATCTGCAGGGATTATACTCATCTGGAAATCTCGATAGTCCTTCTGTACAAAAACGGAATTTTTAGGTATATACTCCAACTGATTCTTATATGTTTGGAACACCTCTCTCCTTGTATCCCTTCCAGTATTAATCTGCGCTCTCGCCGCTTCATCTATACCAAAAGCATTGCAATAATAAAAATTGTCATCAATTTTAACAATATCTTCCAACCGGAAAGACACAACAAGCTTCGGTGTTTTAATAACAGTCTTCCCGATGTTCTCAATTCTTATACCTAGTTTACACCATCTTTTATCAACTTTAGTTGGTCTGTTCCATGACATAATTGATGCGCCAAAGTTCACAGCCTTCAAATCTTTTAACTGTGCTTGGCAAATTTGTTCTAATGGAGTCAATTCTTTATACTCATAATGTTTAATAGTCCTAATATATTCTGGATGTATTGTTATTTCTTCCTCTCCATCGAAAGATACGAGGACATCCGTAGTATCCTTAAACTGACAGTTGTTCACATACCAGTTGTAGGTTGTTTTATATCGTTCCAATTGGTCAACAATATCTTCCCATGATGCAATATCAACAGCAAATAGACCCTTTCCCCTATTCTCAACGTCTTTCTTTCTAATGTACCCTTCTGTTTTTGCATCTTTATTCGCTGTAGTAGCAAAAACCAGCAACTTTAATTCGGGCTCGAAGCCTAGCGCCTTTTCTATTTCTGTATCAATCTCTCCTTCTGTTAATTGAGCATTCGTATAGTCATCCTTACCTTTGCACTGAATACCACAATATCCGCCATATTTTTCAACATACGCAAATACATCAACACCATGCTGATTTTGACCTTGACGACCATGTCGTTTAATAGTATCTTCACAGGTCCATATTTCGCCCCACAATAGTTTGCAAAGTTTTTCAAAGTCTTGCCAATTACTTGGCTTTTTCAATTGAGTTTGTGCTATCATACAAAAAATCTTTTATATACCTAATCTTAAGTTATTGTCATTGTACAATCACAATTAACTTCCTATCTCTATTCAACACAATATCATGACCATATTCATCAAGATGAGGATATTGATGCTCTCTCCAATCCCTTAATTCTACCGATTTTACACCTGCTGATGAAAGAATTGAGTAGAAGCCTATTCTGATTCTTGGATCTTCAGTCTGCAGTAGTTCTTCATATAGTTTATCAGCCGTTGCTTTATCCCGTTTTAGTCTCACGGTCAATGGTGTAACAATCATTCGATAAACAAAAGTATCTTGAAGTTGAGTCAAGTAGTATTTTAGTTTCTCCACAACTTTATTTTTATCCATCATTGAGAATATGAAGTTGTATGAAGCATAATAGTCGGTCATTTCATATTTGTTTTCCCTTGCCTCGTTATAAATCTCTTTTAACCTTTCTACGTTAGTGTTGAGTGAACAATTAATAGATATTCTATTAAAGGAATCATCATTCCATTTCCACTCTTCCAACTTCAGGAGTTGCTTTATTTCTTCATCGTTATTAAATTCAGTGACAATGATTTGAGCTAATGTCGCAGACATTTCGCTATTCTTAGTATCTATATTGGCTATAACCAATTCTTTCAATAATTGTTTTTGGTTTCCCACTTTCATTAAGAAAAGTAGAATATTTGCATCGTCAATATTATCTTTATTTTCATTAAGATACTTCACTATGATTCGGGCTGCATCTGATGTTGGATTAATATATTTTGAGAAGAAAACAATGTACAAATAGATACGCTTGTCTCCCGTAACAATTTTCTTTAAATTAGCCATATCATCAGCAAGTAAATAATCGGCTTCATCCACAATTGTTTTCTCTATATATGGACTATCATTGTAGAAAATATGTGTCTGGGCAAATTCATACTCTTTACCACCTGTCCTCAAATTTAGCTGCACATATTCATCAAGCTTATGATACATTAGGTATATACAGAATCGCATTTTATATGCGTATTTTGTTGTCAACTGTGTCGTATCGAACACCTCCTCAGCCACCTTGAATACGTCAGTATCTCTCCCAGTCCTTTTCAAGTGATCAACTAGACATAAGACCGTATCACAAAGGACATAAGCATTCCCTTCCTGTTTGAATAAGCGTAACATGTTCTCTAAATGCTCGTCCATACTCGACAATTTGGAAATCTTATGTATCATCATGAGTCTTAAACGTGTATCCATGTGATACCACTTCCTAAGCATTCTAGAAGCCAACTCAGAACCGTAATATTTTGCTATAATCTGCCCGGCAAATCTATAGTCGTCAGAATAATAATTCTGAACGTACTCTTTGACATCCTGACGCTCAGAATAGTTCTGTATGATGGCTTCCAGTATGCTCCATTTTGAACCAAGGATATGGTCACTCATCGAAATTTCGCCATTTAGTATCCGTGACATGTATCTTTCTACAAATTCCTCCTTGTAATGTTCTATATACACAGATACAGCACGGTCCTTCATTATACTCTCATTCGCATCATTGATACATTTATCTAGATATGCCTTAATCCGCTCCCCATTGCCTTGGTATATTTCATAAGCATATCCTGCTATCCACGAAGATTGGTTTAACGGCATCTCATCCAGATATCGCTGAAGCTTTTCGATAACATCAGCATCTTGTATCCAGTTTTTGATGAGAGGATGGACAACAATATGCTGATAACTTTTCATTTCATCTAATGCTTCCAGAAGTTTTACTTTGATTCGGGAATCGTTAACAATAGTATTTATAATAATAGACTCAGCGTCCCACTTAAAATGATCTTTGTCCCTATTGACAGCCCATTCTGTTATCGTTTGAAGCAAATCTGGAGATATTTTTTGTCTTTGAATAATTTTCCACAAATCATATTTATTTCCAATACTAAAAGGATATTTGTTATTAAGTTCTATCTTGATTGCCTTAATAACGTTGGGATGATTTATCCAACATGTCAATAGGTATTTCCATGCTATATCCATGCTGATACTGCTTCGGTCTCTGTATGGTGCGCTAACTGAGATTAAAGCCTTTTGCATGACTACATCGTCATCTGGAAAATATTGCTGTAATAATCTGTTAGCCTCCTCTTGAATTGAAAATGGGAGTTCTGAAACTAATTCAAGGATTTCATCTGATGAAACAGACTCACCTTTAAATAAAGAAAACTCAATTTGATAAAAGTGAGTAAAGATGTCACCTGTCACAACTTTCCGTACCAATTCGTTTTCTTTATCTATATTTATCCCATCTACAATAACACTTCTGATGAAGAAGGCCACCACTTCAGGTAATGTTGATGGTGCTATATATGAATTAATCATCTCCAGCAACTTTTCATCTCCAGCGATATGATTCCTGATCACTTCAGATGCGAGTATTTTGTTATTCACATCACCATTTATAACTGTCAAAACAATAAATTGGCGATCCTCTTCCGTCAAGTCAGCCACTTGCGCCAAACTTGATAGCCTGCTGTCATGATATATGGAAGCTGAAGGGATATATCTGGAAATAAAGTCTTCAATACGATCCTGTAATGAAGTATTATACAAACCATCGAGCAGGATTTCCAGTAAATCATGTTTGGTGTCATAATCAGATTCCCACTCAATCCTGTGTATGTATTTTTCTATCTCTTCTAGTAAAAAATATTGAGGTGCTTTAACAGATCTTACAAGAACCTCTAATTTCAACTTATACAAGTAATAATCCCTATAATCGTTTACCATTATAGGTTTTAATATATTGTACAAACTTACAAAAGCTGATGCTGGCATCATTTCGAAAAGGAAGAGAACAACTTGGTGTAGCCCGGTATTCGCAACATTATCCCGAATGAATACTTTAGCTCTATCTATGTCTACCGAAAGGTATTTAGCAGCCACAAATTCCTGTAGTTGTCTATTGATGAAGGAGATGCGAGAACCTATTCTTTCCTCTATAACACCAAGTTGATGTGTATCATGCCTGAATAAATCATCAACAATATGCGCATTACTCAGTTCATGCCCTGATGTCTGACTATTCAAGTATTGGTTAAGCAATATTTCTGCCTGAGTCTTATCCATGCTGCCATCATTGTAATTGTCAAACATCTCTTTTGACAGAACTCCAAGCATCATTTTGTTGCTTGTGTAGTCAAATGACCCAGAATAGTCGTAAGCCTGGTACTTGCGTGACTGTTGATGTTTGACAAACAATTGCTCCATTATGCAGTCCATGGCCGCAATATTGTTATGAGGAAGTTCGTTACCTTGTAGATATTGCCCAATAAGGATGGTCAGTAGCATGGGGGTCTCTTTCATACGATCAACGTCATGTAACGACCTCAACTTAGCAGATAGAAACACTGCTGTCCTCTTTGTTTCACGAACCAGTCCATTATAATAATCTACGCATTTCTTTACAAGTTCATCCTGCTGCAGCGCAGACAATGGTGCAATTGTATACGTGTCGCTTGTACTGAAGGGAGAATTGATATTCGCAATGCCATATTCCCTACTTGAAAAAATGGCTAGTAAATTACCTGCTTCTGTCTCTGCCTTCACTTTACGAATAATTCTGTCTGCTTGTAGAGATTCATCACCCCATTCATCTATTCCATCTGCTATTAACAGTATTTTTTTTTGTTCAAATGCATATTCCAAATAATGGCTGTTTTCCTCCCATAACTTGCTTTCTTGAAGCCAATCTTGAACTATGCTCTTTATATCACAATCGCAATTCCTTGCCATATATGAAAATGGCATCCATACAGGTAAGTAGCCGTCATAGGCACCCATTTCCCCTTTTAGCAGTTGCAGGGTAAGAAACTTTAGTAAAGAAGACTTACCGGAACCGGGACCTCCCACAATGAGTAATATATTCCTGCTGGGATTCAATATGGTTGATGCAGGAATTCTGATTTCCCTATTGCTTGTTTTATTCAATTGGCTATAGAATTCTTTTAGATATTGTTCGCTATATTCTTGAATATCATTGCTTTTAAAATAGATGTTTGTTGGGTCAACCCTAATAGGGTTCTCCTCTGGTTTCTCTTGATTATCAGAATACATGTTTTGCTCTTTATCAATAAAGTCAGGCATTACAAATCTTGCCTCAAGAGGAAACTGCGTATTATTACGGTTAACCAGTATTGAATCATTGACATCACGAAACAAGTTGCCGTAAACAACTCCCATTGCTTGCTTACACTGTGTTATATTGATGAAATTAAGCGAATTCCATCTTCGTCGCATTAACTGTGATTTTATCTTTGCTTCTAATGCCGGTGTAATCTTTACATTGTGAAACTCACCTTCCGTCGCCGCATATTTCCATAACACACCATACATCAATGGTTGATTCTGGGCAAAAATACCACCACCTGACATCCCATGCAGACTAGCCATATTATCTACATGCGAAGTGATATTAACCAAATCAGCTTTGCTATTTACACACTTACAATCCAGGCTGGTAATTATATCCTGAGCCTCACCTGAAACCCCATAGAGTTGCATGGATTTTTCTTCAATGAGGTCATCAGCCAACAAGAAGGAAGTAAAATGTTTTTCACTCTTATCAATCCTAATGATAAGAAAATCTTCACCAATAGGAAGTAAAGATTTCGAGATATCGTCTTTTGTAATGATTTTATAGGGTACAAAACGACCATCCTCAAACACTTCTATTTCGATTGTTCCTATTTTATCAAGAACAGCGTTCAACTTCTTTTTTCTATTATCTTTAAGAATATGCTGAGCAGTCAAGACATAATCGTGCTCTCCATCCTCACCCAAGGGGTAGAGGACTCCACTTCCTCGAAACTGGAGTCCTCTACCATTGATGTCAGCCTTTATCTTAACACAATTACTGCGTATGTCAAAAGTTGAATTCATTGCAAACGTTGAGATTAATATTATTTTCTGTCAACTCTTCTGCTGTTATTCCAAGTACATCAAGAGATTCTTGATAGTTAAAATACACGTTGATTGCCTTATCTGCTCTTTCTCTGTAGCGAATAAGCTTGGCAATAGTTTCTTTATTGGGGAAATAATATTTCTCATTCTTCTTAGTCGAAATAATGAAGTTTGAGCATGTTACCTCATCAAGGATGTTTTTAGTAACATTTCGCGTACTCCCATGATGGGGAAGTTTCATAAAATCCAGTTCAAGAGGACCACCATTGATCTTATTATAATACAGAAGCGCATCACATAGTTCTTCGGGGGTACTATCACCTGGTAGCAATAACTTCTTGCCTTCACATTCAGCCAGAATTATAATAGACTGGCTATTGGGACCTCCTTCATCTATATCATCATCATCATCAACATTATCAATCAAAGTTCTTAAATCATTATGCCAATCATCTAAACGAACGCCAAGTTCATCAGGTTCTTTCGGCTTATATTCATTGGCCACATCATGATCAGGTGCCAACACATGCAATCTTATCTCACCAACCTCTATCGTAGAACCAAGCAATTCGGAAGTATTATTATTCCAGCACAATCCATCTATTTCAAGAAGAAAAGACGTTAACTCATTTCCTTCGCCAACAGAGTATTCATCTGTCTCTTCATTCTTGGGGAAGTTAAACCAAACTTGTTTCAGCCTATGAGTCTCTCCATTTTCTTTCATGTGTTTAACCAAAGCTATGATACCAGCTATGTGGTCTGAATCAATATGGGTCACCACAAGCAGGTCAATAATCTCATCCTGTGGCATTTTGTCATACCTAGCTCTAATAGCTGCTGTAGATTTTCCACCATCAATCACAATATTCTTCTTATTGTGACTAACCCAAATACTATCACCAGTACCTGCTTGAAGAATCTCTATAACCATCTTCTATATATGTTTTATTCGTTTATAACAATATAAATAGTCTCTCTGACAATCATTTTCATTCCATCCTCGATGGTGTATATCGTTTCTCCACCGGTGAGGACAATTAGCGAACCTGGAAGCCTTAATCGAAGGATCAACGAAACTTCATTTCTTTCCTATTCATTATACTTGAGCGATATCCTCGTCACAGATTACTTCCTCATTCACTTTTGCCATTATTAATTTCGCATCTAAACTCATATTTTAAAGTGAAACTAACCAAAACTATATATTTTATCACTTTCGTGACTAACTACGAAAATAGAGATTACTTCTCATTCAACCAATTATTTTCTATTTTGATAAAGACAATTTTATATTCTTGATTGTATACAGTTTGTTAAACTGATTCGATTAAAGATGGTGATTGTATCAAAGCACCTTTACTTTATCCCCGTATTCATATATACGTTCATTAAAGTAAAGTCAAAATAAGGGAAGAAAAGAGATGGCTGAAGCCATGAAAATGGTCTTAGCCATTTTTTCTTTTGGCTACAATTCTTATAAACAATCCGGATGTAAAGGTCGGTCCCCAACGTCCACTCCAATCAAGCACAAAACACATCACTTGGAACCCCAAAATATCCGTGAATCCAACCTCGATTTTACAGCCCGTTTCGGCGAAATAAACCCAGACATGCTCTATCTTTGCAGACGAGGTCAGTCGGGGCCCAAAAGGGAGGTTTTTGCCTTTTTCCCCTCTGTTCGGAGAGAGTCGATGAAAAAAAACGTTAAATCTTCGATTTTTCGCAAAAAAACAAGTAAATTTTTGAGTAGTCTACCTTTTAAGCCATAAACTATTGATAATCAATGATAATATAATAGTACATCGTACAATTGCGCGATATTCCAGATATTGCACGTCGGCTTTGGTCATATCTTCGTCTTTTGAAACAAAGACAAGCGCTTTCTGCCAGAATGCTTTTTTGCTGTCATGGTCTTTTACCCGTTCCTTAAAATTTTCGGTCTCTCCGATATAGGCCTGCGGTTTCGTCACCTCATCTTCTCCGATCAGTATGTAGAACGCCGGCTTGTGCAGTTTCTCCTGCTCATTCAGATAGGCCAAGTTCGAGCGTGGAATTACAAACATCTGACAAATCTTGTTGCTGATGAATGCATACTGCGTTCCTTTTGGATCGCCGTCAATGAGGTATGTAGTTATTGTTTTTCCCATAATGGTAATATTTATACAACAAATTCATTTAATTCTTCTTTCAACTGTTTCCAATTCGGGAAATATTGAGTTAGTAAAGCTGTATACTCTTCATTGTGTAATCTAACTTTGATATGTAATAATTCATGTACCACAATATATTCAATGCAACGAACAGGTTTCTTGATTAATTCAAGGTTAAAAATAATATTTTTCGTACTGTGATTACAACTTCCCCACAATGTTTTCATCTGCTTGACTTCCCATTTATTTGCCTTTACCCCTAAAAGATATTCCCATTTCGCAATTAGAGGAGTAAGTATCGATTTAAATTCAGATCGATACCATTCTCGTAGCACCTCCGCTCGACGCTCTGCAGATGCTCCGTCTCGAACATATAGTTTAATATATTCATTCCCCTGAATCTCTACTTTTGCAGGAGCATTATGATACAAAACCTTTAAACGGTATCTTTGCCCCTTAAAGTAATGATTCTCCCCAGATACGTATTCGCGGGGTGTTTGGCGATTCTGACCAAGAATCTGGGTTATACGTTGATTTATCCACGGCATTTTCGTAATCAAGAATAATCGCACAGCCTCCTCAGTCATTCCAATAGGTGCAGACACATGAACACGAGCATTAGGTGGATATATTGTAAGATGTATATTCTTAATTTCCTTCCACTCGACTTCTGCAAATATATTAGAAACTTTAATAATAGTCATTAGTATTCTTTTTGTGCAACGATCAGCTGCATTATATCATCGAGCTTATCTTGTTCTACTCCTTTCAATGCACTTTCAACAGCCCTTCGCAATGCTCTCATCTTTTTCAGACCACTACTGTCCATATCCCTAAAACCATCGCGAGCATTTGCTTTGATAATTTCGTGAATACGGAGTGCCAAAGCTTCATTTCCTCCAAGATTATCATAAAGAGCTTGTTTCCCCTTTGTATCAATGGTTGCAGGGTATTTTGTCTTAATGGTCAATCGAGCCTCTTTCAGTTTCTCAATGAGTTGTTTTATCAATTCCTTATATTGGATCTTACCATCTTTCTGTTCTTGAAGCAGGTGGTTGAGCAAATCAGACATTTTATCAAAGTAGGCCGGATTGTTCAGACGCTCGCTGATAATCATCTTTCGCATATTTGCCGCCAAAATCTCCGCGACAGAACGTTCATTCTGCTTGATTTTCTTTGGCAGCGCATCAATCGCCTTATCGCCCGCCGTATCAATCAGGTCGAGAAATGAGATATCGGCTAAATCCACCAATTTCTCACTATCTTCTGCTCGTACATAGTTATCAATAAGCTGACGCATTGCTGGATCATAATATTTCAAATCGAGCGCATCTCCACTTTTTAATTTTATTTCATCTTTGATATCATTAAAATAGTCAACCTGCTTTTTGATATCGGCAGCCTCCTCTGCTGTATAGCCAGCCTGTTCCATCTCATTGGCTATGTCAATATAACGGCGCACCAAACGCGACACAAGTTTATAGAAGGCTTCGCGTTTATTGGCATTCCCCTCACATTCATTTTGCTGATTTTCAACAGGAGTATTCTCCGCATAGACAAAATATGCAAAATAACCTTCTCGCGTTTGCGGATGTATCACCTCACACATCGTATATACTGCCTGTAATGACTCTTCCAAGGCCTTGCGACCTTCGGCAAGACGAGTCAAAAGAAGGCCTTTAACATCGTCGGCATCGTAACCATCAAATGCCCCATTCGTATAATCCTCAATTGCACTCTTTACCGCTCCAAACAGATCTTGGTAATCAATAATATACCCGAAATCTTTTTCCTCACTATCTACTCGATTCACACGACAGACCGCTTGGAAAAGATTGTGATCCCGCATTTTTTTATCGATGTAGAGATAGGTTGCCGACGGTGCATCAAATCCGGTCAATAACTTATCTACGACAATCAGCAACTTCATATCTCCGGGATGGTCCGTAAACTCCTTTTTCGCCCAAGTTTCAAACTGTTCAGGAGTTTTGTCGCCAATCATTCTTTGGTATATCTCATATTTTGTGAGATCCTCGGTCTCTCCATCACCTTGATACTCGTCTTTTACCGATGCAGTACTTGCATCGTAACTTGTAACCACAGCGCAATGCCCTTTCAACTCTGTCGATTGAAAAACCTCCCAGTAACGACACGCCTGATAAATACTGTCGGCCACAAGCATGGCATTTCCATAGCCGCCTGCCAAAGCCCGTTTGGTACTCATATCTTGGCAAATATCCGCGACAATACGGTCGATACGCTCCTTACTGCTAAACAGCTTCTCCATTTTTGCCCAACGCTCTTTCAGAGCTGCCCGGGCGACCGAACTCAAGCCCCTAGTCTTCGCGTCAAACCACACATCGATTTTCTCTCGTTTGCCCAAGTATTGTTCTACATTTCGGGCCTCATAACGCAAGTCAAGAATAACCCCATCTTCTACGGCCTCATTAAACTTATAGCTATGTATATAAGAACCAAAGGTCTCTATCGATTTTTTCTTATCCGTATGGAGCAAAGGCGTACCCGTGAAACCTATCAGCATCACATCGTCGCCCATTATATGCTTCATGGCTTCGTGAAGCATGCCTCCTTGTGTGCGATGACATTCATCAATAAAGACATAAATATTACCCTTCGCTCGAAAATCAGCGGGGAGCGATTTTGCCAACTCTTCAAGATACAAGTCGAGCGACTTACTTGCCTTCTTATTTCCTACCGATATGGCATCGCCGTCATTCTTATTGCCAAATTTGTGAATCAACGTGCAAATCAACCAAGGTTCGGCAGCATTGAGCATCTCAATCAGCTTACCACCGCTCTTGGCTCGCTGAATCTGCTCCCCTGCATCTTTGAAGCCCGATTCTATTTGTTTGTCCAGCTCATCGCGGTCTGTAATAATCACCACACGAGCATCACTTACGTTTTCACGTATCCATCGGGCCAGCCAAATCATCGTAAGCGATTTACCCGAACCCTGCGAATGCCATATAATACCGTTTTGCTTCTTGCGAACCCTGGGTTGAGCTGCCTTGACGGCAAAATATTGATTAGGACGTGCCGCCTTTTTTACACCTCCATCGAAGATGATAAAATCATGGATATATTCCAATAACCTTGCGGGCTCAAAAAACTGCAACACACTACGATCCAACTCATTGGGATACTCACCCACTGTAAAATGCGATGGCTGGCACGGCTCGCCACACGGTTCTTTCCAACGCAACCAGAATTTTTCGGGAGTTTTGATTACCCCATAGTGCAATCCCTCAGTATCGTTACCCGCAAAAAGTAACTGTATGGTCGTGAAGAATCGAGGAATATAACCGTCCTGCTGGTTACGGATATTCTGGCGAATACCCTCGTGAGCAGAGACCGTACTACGCTTGAGCTCGATTACGACAAGAGCAATACCATTGACATAAACGACCAGATCGGGACGGCGGTCACTTTCGCCTTGAATGGTTACTTCCTCGGCTATCTGGAAATCATTCTCCATCGGGTTCGCCCAGTCGATAAGGTGTACCATCTTTTTCTTTTCGGTCACCTCGGCCTGTACATTCACGCCATAGCGCAACAAAGTATACACCTCCTTGTTGGCGTTATATAATCCCCCACCAAGAGAGTTTGCCGCTTGCTTGAATTTAGCGATGGCACTCCGTATCTCTTTGTCGGTATAGCCACGCCGCGAGAGGTATGCCGTGAGCAACGTTTCTTCGATATTAGCGTTACCCTCACGAGTCTCCCAGTTTCCGAGATAGGTGTACTTTAAGACATTCTTAAAAAGCCCTATCAACCTGTTTTGCGTTACACGCTCCTTTGCCCCGATGTTTGTGTCCATAAGTCTATTTTATCTTTAATCTTATTTGTCCCGTTAATAGCTTTTGCATCATGCCCGATTTTAAGAGGCGGTACTTATCTCGCTGGGCTTCAAGGTCGTCTATCTCTTTATCCATATCGTTCAGAATTGTAGCAATCGCTTGCTGTTCTTCGATATTCAGAGGCATACAAATTACAAACTCTTCAAAAGTAGGTAATCTTAAAGAGTCTACTGTTGCCTTAACAGTTAAAGATAATGCGTACTCTCCAAAATATCGTGACATATAGAAGAATATATATTTACCACACACATTATCTGCAAAGTCACTAATTTTATATACTCTTTGATGATAGTCAAATTTACCATTAATGTAATGAAATATACTACCAATACCACCTTCCCCTGGCACTAATATAGCTTCTCCATCATAGGAATATGAATCAATCGCATAAACCTTCTGTGAACGTACAAAAAATGGATATTTACCGTTATCAACAGCTTGATCTCCATTGCAACTACCCGTTTTAATATGAGAAATTGCTCCTAACTTCCTTTCCATCCATGGGCCAGAAAAGCCGGGGAGACGTTTTTTGCCGGTTAGGAGTTGTTGCATCGCCCCTTGCTTAATCAGGCGTTTCTTGGCGATTTTCTTATCCAATGCCACAATCAATCCATCTATATCACTCAGCGCCTCCGCAATAGACTGTTGCTCAGTAATAGCAGGGAGAGCTATTTTTGATTCCAAAAAACTATTCTTTGATAGATTATACCTCGTCGCACCTTGTGCCAATATTGACATCACATTTCGTCCAGATTTACTTCTATAAAAATATGACATAAATTGGCCATCGACTTTTCTGTTATCATAGAGTCTATATCCGAAACAAAAACTGTTCAAAAAAGTGTTGGGACAATCGCTAAGTAATACCGAACACATTCCAACCTCCTCCGGTGTCTCCGATGAGGTATTAAAAAATAAATCATATTTTGCGACTTGATTTTGTCGCTCACCCACTTTAATTCTTACCCTTTCTAGTTTCTTGATATTAATATACGGATTGGTAAGGATATTTAGGAATGAGATATAATTTGCATTTCCAGTACCAAAGTCGTATTTTGTTTTACCCAATAATCCACTATAGGTGTACCCTAGTTCACCTATCAGAAAAACCTCCCAATCTTCAGGTATTATTCCCAACTCGGTTTGTTTATATCCTTGTGGTATATCCATTACTTACGCTTTAATAATTATCAATCTGCCCACTTACAACCTCAACTTTTAGATCAATATCCCATCTGTTTCAAATGTGCAGCGACCTTCCCCTCCAAATCGGCTATCTCGGCATCAATCTCGGGGAGCGTCTGGGCATAACGCTCCGCAAGAGCCGAAACTTTGGAAGTGAGCTGCTGACTGATACGCTGCATCTCACCGTCAAGGCGCAAGGCAAGCGATGCGAACCACTTCCGCTCAATAACCAAGCGCTTGATATCCGCCTCGGACAAATCGGCATACTTGACGACAAGAGCAGTAAGCAGGTCGTACTTGAGCTCCTTGATCAGTTTCTTATTGAGTGATATATCGCCTTTGAGGTCGAGATACTTTTGCAGTACGGCAATTTCGTCGGCATCGGTTCTTTTATCGAGCGCCTTCATTCGTTTCTTGATATTGGCATCAGTCATCTTACCATCGGGGAAGTTGCCCTCATCGAGGTAATTCTCCGCCTGCTCCTCAACCAATTCCGCAAGCTGTGTCTCATTTTGTGCCAGCAACTCCTCGGCCGCAGCAATAACATCGCGCTTCTCTGCAAAATACTCGTCGATAACGATTGGTACAGGTAGCAGGTCGCAAACGACATCTTCGGGCGTAGCAGCCTTTTTCTCTTTCTTCTTGGAAGCTGGTTGTGGCGTGTACAGTTGCACCGTCCAGCCTCCGGACGAAATCATATAGCAATCATCTTGCATCGTTTCACCCCAGTAGTTCATCAAACTGTCATAGACATCATACGCCTCGACAAGCGACTTATCTACCTCGAAGACAGCCAACAACGAGTTACTCAGCTGCTCGATAAGTTTCTTGGGAGCAAAACCCGGGAGGAGAGCGTAAAGTTGAGCCCGGTGAGAATCGCACCACTCGGCAAAGCTCTTCTGGAACACCTCTTTCTGATTACGGAAATCTACATTCCCGGTAACAGCATCACGCACTGCCTCCGGGTTACACTTCAAAGAATAGTAACCTTTGCGCGTAAGATGGTCGCAAAAGAGGTCATCACAAAGCGACGGACATACCTCCCAATAGGTATCGAGTTGGTCTATATCGTGTTTGGGCAAACCTCCATGAAGGTGTGCATCGATATCTTGCAGAATCTCCGTATCAGGAGCAGATACATAGCGAGGAATGTTGAGATTGTAATCGTTACGTTCAATCTCCTCCATAGGCACAAAGCGCGCATAATGAGGCACATCGCGTTGTGCTTGCCACACATCGACAATGCGCCGAATATCCTGCTCTCGCAGACGATTCTTGGCTCCATCTTTGATATATCCACCTTTGGCATCGATCATAAACACTCCCTTACGCCCTGCTGCTTCCGACTTTTCTATAATGATGATACAAGCCGGAATACCTGTGCCGTAAAAAAGGTTGGCAGGGAGTCCTATGATTCCCTTGATATACCGTTTTTCGGCAACGAGATATTTACGAATCTGAGCCTCGGCATTGCCTCTAAAAAGGACGCCATGAGGCAAAATGCAGGCGGCACAGCCGGTCTGTTTCAGAGAGCGTACGATATGGAGAAGGAAAGCATAATCGCCATTCTTTTCCGGCGGAACACCGATTTTAATGCCTTCGCCCCAACGATGGTATTCATCTTCGAACTTTGCACTCTTCAACCACGACTTTGTTGAAAAAGGCGGATTTGCGACAATATAGTCGAAGGTCTTTAACTGGTCGCCTTCCTTAAATTGAGGATCATTAATCGTATCGCCTTGTCTGATATCGGCATAGATTTCATTATGAAGAATCATATTCATTTTTGCCAAACCGACAGTAGCATTATCTTTTTCCTGACCATAGAGAGTTGCCCCACCGGGAGTTTCACACATAGCACGAAGAAGCAGGGAACCCGAGCCGCAAGTAGGGTCATAGATAGTCGTCTTTCTCCCATTTTTGGCATTTCCTAACCCGATAACCTCGGCCATCACACGACTGACCTCGGCCGGAGTATAAAACTGGCCTTTACTCTTACCGCTCTCTGTGGCAAAATTCTTCATCAGATACTCATAAGCATCACCTATAAGATCGTCATCTGCCGCTCTATTTTTGCTAAAATCGAGGTTCTCATTCTGGAAAACGGCAATAAGTTTACTTAAAGTTTCAACTTTGTCCTTTCCTTTGCCCAGCTTGGTGTCATCTTCAAAATCGGCTACAAAAACGCCACCAAGTTGATTTTCCTCGGCAAGAGCAGCCATCTTTTTATTCATCTCCTCCCCAATATTCGGGTTACCTTTGAGAGCGACAAAATCCTCAAAGTAACAACCTTTAGGTATATCTATATCGAAACCTTCGTCATTAAGCTTTTTATCGCTGATATATTTAACGAAAAGAATGACCAACACATAATCCTTGTATTGACTTGCATCCATACCGCCACGAAGTTCGTCACAGCATTTCCACAATGTACTATATAGTTCTGACTTTTTTACTGCCATAATGATTTTTCTAAGTTCTATTTAATATTTCCGCTATTTTAGAATGGTTGTTTCCGCAACCACTCGCTCATAAAACGATCGTAAATGATATACCCGCAAGGTGTCTGGTAGATCAATTCGTTGTCGAGCAGTTTCTTTAATGAAGCACTGACACTGCTCGCCGCACGAAGCCGATGTCGACTGATAAAATCTCCAGCCAGCACTTCTTTGACACACACCTCTCGGGCAATAGCTTTCAACAGGCGCACCTGACCGAAAGAATATGTTTTCAGCAAGTCTGCATACATGTAACTATACTCGGATAAAATCTGCCCTGTGACGTATGAAACCAGTTCCATATCCACATTCCGATCGAACCCGTACAGGCGGTTAAGGAGACACTGTACATACCAGGTATGACCCTCGTACTTTTCATATATTGAATTGAAAACTTCTTGATGCAATTTCACATTGTGCTCGGCAAAATGCCCTGTTGCAAAACTTGCATATTCGTCCCGTTGTATCGGACCGATTGTAAGCGGTTGCGTACTTTGATAGAACGGCCTTTTCGACGAAGTGAACATCTCCTGCATCTGATGTTGTTTGCTGCCGGCAAAGATAAAGTTTACATTGGGCAGGAACTGGATATAGGAGCGCAACAATGCTTCAACACCTTTCTCCGGATATTCAACAATCTGCTGGAACTCGTCTATGGCAACATAGCACCGTTTCTCTGACGAGCCCAGATACTCGAATATCTCTTTCAAAGTGTTTTCTTCCTCGGCCGGAGCCACATCTATCGTCACCTTAGGAACACCTGTCAATTCGTCAAAAGGAAACACGGGACGGCTGCTGCGGACAAACTTACTTATACGACTCAAAGCCTTTTGCGGGGCGGAGTCCAGCTGTCCCAACACTGTACTGGCGAACAATCGTACAAAATCGCCTAATGATTGGGTTGAATAGATATCCAAATAGAAAGTATCGATATCTGGCTGCTGCTCTTTCAAACGGTAAAAGGCATGACGGATCAGCCCGGTCTTTCCCATACGACGGGGTGCTATCAATGTCACGTTGCGTCCATTGTGGAGAGCTTCGAGAATAACTCTGGTCTCCTGCTCCCTGTCGCAAAAGAATTCCGGGCTGTAATATCCCGAAATAAGAAAAGGATTATTAGGCTTCATACTATTTCAATCATTCCGTTACAGATTTATCGTAACGCAAATATCGCAATAAAGCATAAGATGATAAAATAATCCGTTTAAAATTTGCCGTGCACATCTACATAAGTTGTATGCAGTCTTGAGTGAATTAGTCAATGAGCACCCTATTTTTTCTCAATATGAATTGGCACATACCTGCCAAACAATATGTATTCTGTCAGACAACAAAATTGCCTTTACCTTATTCCCGCATTCATATATGCCAATTAAATGCATTGAAAGTAGGAGGGAACATAAAGTACATCTTTTTCACTTAAAAAGTAAAGGGAACTTCTTGCAGAGTTTTTCCATACATTAAGTATTTCTGTGTAATCTCGGGAAGAAGATAGGGCGATTTTATATGACATATAGGTTTATCGAACATGATACTTATTAGTTGGTGGTTTGTGTTTGTGGCAATTGTCGTCGCATGACTTTCTTGAAATCCCGAACAATTTGTTCTCCCATATTTACAATAGTACTGTCGACTTTGTGTATTTCTACCGGTGTGACAGCGTTTTTGTATTTGGCTTTGCCCATACCGAACTTCATTTTATCTAAATTTCCCGAAATATTCAGTCCCAGTTTGAAGGGTATGGGCGATTTGAGTATGGATATGTGATAATTGAAATTCATATCCAAGTCTTGGTTCCCTCCTACGGCAGCCCGGTAGCGATCCATTTCTATTACAAACGGGTAGACAGTTACATTACCGTCTTCGACACTGATGTTGACAGAGATACTGTCGATCAAATTTCTCTCTTTGTTCTTGAAGAAAAATTTTTTCGATATTTCGGCAAAAGTTTCACCGTCGAGAAGGACGAGGCTATCGCCTTCAACATGGATAGCCGATCGTAACGAGGGTATTTTTATATTGAGGCATGAGTCTAAGCCCGACTCGGCCGATACATTGAAATCGACAGTTCCTTGAAATGACCGTAGCATGGGGACAATGGTATCTAACGAAGGAATAAAATCGACAAGTTTCCCTATATTGATATTATGAAGTTTGAAATCGAATCCGGCATATCCTTGCTCTGGTTGTCGGGCTTGATAGATCAGCGTCGTGCGCATAGTCGCATCCATTCCTTCCATACTGAGCTCTTTGAGGTGAATGGCTTGATTGCGTATATCTATTGCACCGTGTACGTTTTTGAAAACCATTTTCCCGTAACGAACCCGATTCAAATTGGTTTGTAATTCAAAATCGATATTTCGAGGAATAACGAATAGTTTTAGGGCAGTCGACGTTGTGTCGGATTCAGTTTCGATTTGAGCAGTGTCTTTTGGAAAAGAGATAGACCGAATTAACTGGTTACAATTTAGATTCTTAGAGGAAAGTGTTAATGTGGCCCGTAGTTTTTTATTGTGACGCATAGCGCCGTATAAGTCGTGAATCGCACCCGTCGCCGTTAAATCGGATCTTCCTATTTTCATGGTCGCGTTATGTAAAGTAATAGCTCGATTACCGACTGAAATCGCAGTCTTTTGCATTCGAATAGGTAAAGCCGATTGTGGGGTACGTACAAAAAGCCGATTAAAACCTACTATGCCTTTTGGAATCCACAAAGAGTCTTTTAATTGTTGTGCCGTTATTGTAATCCCGGCTTTGTCCATGCCCAATTTAGTATCTCCGAGACGGCAGAACAAGGTGTCGGCTTCTAATGCGAATCCTATTTCGGGTCGGGTAGGATTGTTTTCTGACGGTTGTAATTTTATGGTTGCGGCAGTTTTTCCGCAAAATAAATTTGATGTATCCGGTAGGGATGCTTTTAGTTTGTTTGCATTTAGTTTACACTCTACAAGAGCGATTCGTGTAGTATCTTGTGGGTTGGTTGTTTTTATTAAAGCCGATAGATTGTTTATCGATGAGTTTAATCGCGTTGAGTGAAAAGCCATATTTCCTATTTCGATATGGGCTCCTAATACATCGTTTCCCACGAAAGACAGTGAAGCATCGCTCGTGAATTCGAATTTCTTATTTTTGTCTCGTAAAGCCAATTTGTTCATATTTATTTTTCCTTTGGCCCGAATTCGTCCTATGTCTTTCTTCTTGATAGATGACAAACGACAACGCACGTTCATGTCAGCATCTAATTTCCCTTCGATACTCACACCATCTTGTAAAGGAAATGTTTGTGCCAATGCAGTTAGGTCTATCGTAGATTGGGTATGAAACAAGATATCGGGATCGCCTAATAGATCATTTACTTTGGCGTCGGCCAAAATATCGGTATGAGCTCCTTTGAAGTGAAATATTTTAAGATCGAGATAAGATGGCGATTGCCGCATTAAGTCTATCTGTCCGAAAAAGTTGGCTTTAAGTTCATCTATTCCATAGGGCAATTGGGCATATTGGGCGGATGCATCGTTTATTTCTATTTTTAATGTAGCTAATGGCATTTTCCCTTTTCCATATAGACCTTTTAGATTGCCATTAACTGTAACGTCGCCTTTGGCCGAAACTTTTTCTTTTTTGAGAATACTTTCGGGAATCATGTGAAGGACTGTTTCCAACGAAGGAGCATGTAGCCCGTATTGCAGATCGATATCTAACGCTTGTGCGGTCGTGTCTTTACAGATAGAACCGTGTATGTCTAATTTTATGTCGTTAATCTCCATCATAGCATCGTGCAAGGAAAGAGCCCGTTTCGAACGATTTAGCTCGATGTCGGTTTGTAGGTGAGTGGCGATACGATGAGCCAGTAATTCACCATTTTGCCAGAACAGAATGTTTTTGTTGTTGAAATCCAACGTTAACGTAGACTGTTCTTTCTTTAAATTTGCTTTTAATTTAAGATTTGCATCCCATAGATTGGCGAAGACATTCGTTTCCCGATCGTCGAAAGTGACCGTGGTATGACGTAGCGAAACGTGCTTGATGTCTATTTCGTTAATAATTGGCGAAGTAGCGGTTGTTGTATCAGGTGTATTTGTCGTGTCGGCGATCAATATATTCCAGTTGGCGATTCCATCTTTTCCTTTAAAGGCGTATATGTTTGTACTATCCAATGATAATCGGTTGATACTGATCTTTTTTTGCTGCAAATAATCGACGAGATTGATTACGGCAACGGCTTTTCGAAAAGTGGCTAATGTGTCGGTACGTTGCCATAAAGAATCACGGATAGCCTTTGATACTAATGTGCCATTTTCCAATTTTATTCCAAAACGGGGAAAAGTTGAAAAAAAGGTCAGCTCTACGCTATTCATATCGAGCTTGGCATTTATGTTTTGATTGGCTACGTTTAATACGATGGGGGTCAATTTTTCAGACGTAAATATAAAATTTATGGAGAAAGCGATTACTGCCGAGAGAAAGACTATCAACGCTCCCAGTGTAATACCCGTAATCTTAAACAATTTTTTTGTTCGGTTTTTCATATTAACACTCTTTTAGTCATACAAAAATAACAAGAAAGTTGTGAAAGCTGTTTGTATTTGTATGAAGTAAATATTTTTTAATTGATATCATACTCTTTTTACATAGCTGATAGTTGCCATAGAGTACACCGGTAGATTGCTATTTGATTCGTAGTGACACTGTTTAACAAAGAATACTTGCTTCTGAAATCCGTTTCGCCTATCTTTGTAAGAGAAGTTTTGAAAAATGATAAGGATAATATTATGTTGGCATATACATACGTTAAACCCGGTAAGTTTGAATTGCAAGAAAAGCCGAAACCCGGGTTGAAAGATTCGCGCGATGCGATTGTGAGGGTGACTCTTGGAAGTATTTGTACCAGCGATCTCCATATCAAACATGGTAGCGTGCCGCGTGCCGTACCGGGAGTAACGGTCGGGCACGAGATGGTGGGTGTCGTAGAAGATGTGGGAGAAGATGTTATAGGTATTAAGCCGGGAGATAGGGTTACTGTAAATGTCGAAACTTTTTGTGGCGAATGTTTTTTCTGTCGTCGTGGGTATGTCAATAATTGTATGGATCCCAATGGCGGTTGGGCTTTGGGGTGTCGTATCGATGGCGGTCAAGCCGAATATGTTCGAGTGCCCTATGCCGATCAAGGTTTGAATCGTATTCCAGATACGGTAAGCGACGAACAAGCTTTGTTTGTAGGCGATATTTTGGCAACCGGTTTTTGGTCCGTACGTATTTCGGAAATTACATCGGAGGATACGATTCTGATTATTGGAGCCGGTCCTACCGGCATTTGTACCTTATTGTGCGCTTCGTTAAAGAATCCCCGGCGTATTATTGTTTGTGAGCAGTCCCCGGAAAGAATACAGTTTTTGCAAGAACATTATCCCGATATATTGGTAACTACTCCTGAACATTGCGAGGAGTTTGTTCGTAAAAATAGCGATCATGGCGGTGCTGATGTGGTTTTGGAAGTGGCGGGAAGCGAGGATACTTTCCGTTTGGCTTGGAAATGTGCTCGTCCCAATGCTATTGTAACGATCGTGGCACTTTACGATAAACCTCAAATTTTGCCCTTACCCGATATGTATGGAAAAAATCTTATCTTTAAAACCGGAGGGGTGGACGGTTGTGATTGTGCAGAGATACTTCGCTTGATAGAATCGGGTAGGATAGATACCACGCCACTCATTACTCACCGTTTTTCATTGAATGAAATTGAGAAAGCTTACCGTATCTTTGAAAATAGAAAGGACGGAGTTATCAAGGTTGCGATAAGAAGTGTTTGAAAATAAGATGAGTCTTTGTATAAGTTTTTAAAAAGATATTGTATTCTAAAATTATAGATTTTAGTCACAAAAGATACTTAATGGCTTAAAATTCTATAATTTCTTGGGCCGTGATTCCATTATCAAGTGCTCTGCTCAAGATAAAACTCGGCTAAGTGAAGATCTTAATGTTACAATAACTAAAACTCAGAAATAAGACTTAGACTTAAGTTCTTCAAAGGATACACCCAAGCCTGAAACGATTTTTAAATACCAGCATAACTTTGATGTAGAACGTGAGAATGCCAGGATTGCCACCAAAGAGGTTCCTAAATTGGATCCGTTTGTGCTGGCTTGGAATAAGCATATTGAATCGATTTAGTTATTTTGCCCTTTAAAATACAGTAGACGGGCTCAATGTGTTTAACTCTGATAACACTATACCTCGCCAGTGTCTTTATTTACATCTTCTTCACAAGTAGAATTGTACATTGTTAAAAATGAGAAGAATGAAATAACCTCATTTATAGGACTAAGTAATGACGGAATCGAAATATTCCCCGTCATAAGGCCGAGAATTAGGACAACAAGTTGTAGAATAAGAATATCCATCAGATAGATACGAACACAACATAAAAGTCATTCGATTCTACTGCACTTATCTGTTCCAAAATAATCGGTCGGGACAAAATCGACCTTTCGGAAAAGCTCTACCCTATATTACACCTAGTCATTAAATCGATACGATTATCGCTTATTTCATAAATACGAAATAAACGGCAAGAACAAGGCAGCCGAACGCCGCAATATGGTTCCAATGCAACGACTCTCCTTTAAAAACTACGACCGAAAATAAAGTGAATATGATTAACGTTATTACTTCTTGTATTACCTTTAATTGCATAAGACTAAACGGCCCTCCATTCTCTCTGAATCCCAATCGATTAGCTGGCACTTGGCAACAATATTCGAACAATGCTATACCCCAACTAAGCAATATCACACCATAAAGCGGCCAATTATTGATAACCTTCATTTCTTGCAATTTCAAATGCCCATACCAAGCCAGTGTCATAAACACATTAGAAACAATAAGTAATCCTATCGAATATAATCCTTGCATTGCGTCTTATTTTGGAGTGCAAAGTTACACGAAATAGCAGTAAATAGAATAAATTTCATAGGTCAAATTTATTAAAAGCTGTACAATAAAAAGTCCCCTTCAAAAATTATTCCCCCTCGATATATTATCTCTATATTCACATAATATAAAAAATAGGCTATATCTCGGTAAAATCAAAAATTTGATTTTGTCATCAATTATATTATCTTTGTAGAAATATATAGTAAAGCATTGTATGAATAGAACCCATATTGAAACTTTTTCATACCAGTTATCGCCTCAATACTATTTTAACAGACTGCTGAAAATTTGGTTACATAATAATTGGGGGTGGCTTCTATCTTTTTTCCTCCTTCTCGTGGGGCTATCCATTCAAAACCCTCTATTTATTTATGTAGGACTTATCATTTTATTTTTGGTATTTCCTATGATCATCTCTTACCTGTGGTTCGCTTATGCCCTACACCCCGATTGCCGTATGTCCATACTTTCAAAAACAGTCGAAATAAACAAAAACGGCCTTTCTTGTACTTTCGACGATGGACGAACAGAATCCATAGCATGGAAACGAATTACCCATATACGTTATACCTCGACAGACATTATCTTCCACTTGTCAAACTATATTTTTTTCATTTTACCATACAATTCGTTCAAATCGAATGACGATTTAGAATACTTCTTAAAAAATTTTCTCGCTCTCAACATTCAAAATAAAAAATAATTGTATATTTGAGTACAATTTTTCAAACATGAAAATGTTCAGACAAATTCTAAAATATTCATTTGCAGTCCTAATTGTCTTCTCGACAATCTTCTCATCGAGTGCACTGACGCTTGACGAAGCACGAGAGTTGTACAAGGCCGGTAAATACAAAGAAGCCGCTCCTGTATTCAAGGCACAACTGAAACGCCGCCCCAATGATGGATCGTTGAACCATTGGTATGGAGTATGCCTTTTTCACGAGAAAAAATATAACGAAGCTGAAAAATATCTGAAAATAGGGGCTAAACGTAAAGTTCTCGAATCGCCTCACTATTTAGCAGACATGTATATGGCTCAATACCGCTTTGAAGATGCCATAAGCAGTTATGAAGAATATACAGCTGCATTGTCCAAAGCGAAAAAACAAATACCCGATTCTATCGGCAAAGCCATAGCTCGTGCACGTAGAGCGAAATTAATGTTGCAATATGTCGAACGGGTACAAATCATAGATAGTTTGATAGTTGATGCTGACTCGTTTTTCAAGTATTTCAAAATGTCCCCCGAATCTGGCCGGATAGGAACGAATGAAACACTAGGCATAGATATTCCCGAAAACACGATCGGCTATATTCCTCAACGCGGAGACAATGTATTTTTCGGATATCCCCTTGAAGGTAAAGGATATGAATTATGTACAAAAAATAAGCTGATAGAAGGGAAATGGAGTGACATCATACCGTTACCCAATGGTGTCAATACAGAACAAGATGAAGCCTATCCATTTTTTCTCAACGACGGAGTTACACTCTACTTTGCCTCAAATGGAGAAGGTTCGATCGGAGGATACGACATATTCATCACCCGTTTAAATCTCGAAAATAACACCTACTTGAAACCCGAAAACGTAGGTATGCCCTTCAATTCGATATACAACGATTACATGATGGCAATAGACGAGATGTTAAACATCGGTTGGTTTGTATCGGATAGAGAACAAATTCCCGGAAAAGTGACAATCTATCTATTTATCCCGAATGAGAGCAAACAAACATATAACATCGATGAAATCAAAACCGATATCAAATCGCTAGCTCTGATTCGATCTATTCGAGAGTCTTGGCCGGAAAATGCAGATTATACCGATTTATTGCAACAATTGGACAATATTAAGGAACCAAAAAAAGAGACTCGCCCCGATTTCATCTTTGCAATTTGTAACGGAATCCATTATACTAAACTGGACCAATTCGTCAGTCTTGAAGCTCGCAATCTATATGTAAAGTCCAAAGAATTACGTAAGAATATCATTCAAATAGAAACTAAGCTCTCGGAACTGCGATCTCAATATGCTAAATCGAAAGGCACAACTTTAAAAAGACTATCGTCCGAAATTCAAAATTTGGAATCGCAACTACTCACACTCTATCCTCAACCGGAAAATTACGAAAATCAGGCTCGAAAGATAGAACTCGATAATTTGCAAAAGAAATATAGATAGAACCTAAATCTAAGAAATATGTTTGATATATTAGCTGTTACACTACTAATAATATTAGCGCTAGTTCTGGCGGTACTGGAAATATTCTTTCTTCCCGGAATTACCATCGCAGGTATATGTTCGGTCTTATTTTATGGAGGTGGAATTTACTATGCCTATTCGGCCTTCGGAACAAATGGGGCTGTAATAACATTATTCATTGCAGCCGTTACTACTATTGCTGTCATTATAGGATTTATGCGATCCCGAAGTTTAGACAAAATGTCTCTGCATACCGAAATAAGCTCGGTAGTACCCTCCCCGATAACCCCTGATATTAAAGTCGGTGACATGGGAGTAACACTAAGTAGACTAAACCCTATGGGAAAAATCATCGTGGGAATCCACACCATCGAAGCCCGCGCAGATAATGAACTGATTGACGAAGATACACCTGTAAAAATAATCCGCATAGAACCCACTGTAGTCATTGTTTGCAAAGAAACAGAAAATGAAAAAACAGGGAATAATATAAACACTTCTAAACAAAAATAAAATTATGGTAGGATTAAGCGTATTTCTTCTAATTGGCATTATTGCCATATTCGCTGTATTCTTTTACTTCGTACCTTTCCTTTTATGGATTTCGGCACGAGTATCGGGGGTAAGAATCTCTCTTATCCAATTATTCTTGATGAGAATCAGAAAAGTACCGCCACAAGTCATTGTTCGAGCTATGATTGAAGCCCACAAAGCCGGACTTAAAACAATCACGCGTGATGAATTAGAAGCCCACTATCTGGCCGGAGGCCATGTAGAACGCGTCGTACACGCACTCGTATCCGCTTCGAAAGCTAATATAGATTTAGGCTTCCAAATGGCTACCGCTATTGACTTAGCCGGACGCGATGTATTCGAAGCCGTGCAAATGTCTGTCAACCCGAAAGTTATCGACACACCGCCGGTTACAGCCGTGGCCAAAGACGGTATACAGTTAATAGCCAAAGCTCGTGTAACAGTACGGGCAAATATTCGTCAACTAGTCGGCGGTGCAGGTGAAGATACCATATTGGCTCGTGTAGGAGAAGGTATCGTGTCGTCCATCGGCTCGTCCGAGTCCCACAAACAAGTTCTTGAAAACCCGGATTCCATATCCAAACTAGTATTGAAAAAGGGGCTTGATTCAGGAACTGCATTTGAAATCCTCTCCATTGATATAGCCGATATCGACATCGGTAAAAACATTGGAGCCACCTTACAAATGGATCAGGCACAAGCCGATAAAAACATCGCACAAGCAAAAGCAGAAGAACGTCGGGCCATGGCTATCGCTCTCGAACAAGAAATGAAAGCCAAAGCACAAGAGGCAAGAGCAAAAGTAATCGAAGCCGAAGCCGAAGTTCCCAGAGCTATGGCGGAAGCCTTCCGTTCGGGAAATCTCGGAATCATGGATTATTATAAAATGAAAAATGTCGAGGCAGACACTGCCATGCGTGAATCGATAGCCAAGCCATCGAGTAAACCCGAGAAATAATGAAATCAAGTAATTAGAGAATGAATCGGACATTATAAAAATGTGTATACTCCAAGTAACAGAAAAAAAATACTTAGATATACGAAACTTTTTTAGTCCGGCGATTGTTATATAAGTAACAAAGAAAAATAAATAATTATGATTTACGAATTGCCTCCATTACCTTATGGTATTAATGATTTAGCCCCTGTAATCAGTCAGGAAACGATAGAATACCATTACGGTAAACATGAACAAACTTATATCGATAACCTAAATAAACTTATCGAAGGAACACCCTTCGCAGACAAGCCTCTCGAAGAAATCATCAAAGAAGCCGACGGAGCTCTATTTAATAATGCCTCCCAAGCATGGAACCACATATTTTATTTCTTCACATTCTCCCCGAATGGAAAAAAAAGTCCACAAGGGAAGTTGGCAGAAGCTATAAATAAGAAGTGGGGAAATTTCGAAAACTTCCAAAAAGAATTTGAACAAGCAGGGACTACTCTATTTGGATCTGGTTGGATCTGGTTATCCAAAGATAAAGACGGAAATCTGGTTATCAGTAAAGAAAATAATGCAGGCACTCCTTTAACCAAAGGACTTACTCCTTTGTTAACGTTCGACGTATGGGAACACGCCTACTATATCGACTATCGCAACAGACGAGCAGAGCAATTGCACAACCTCTGGAAAATCGTCGATTGGTCGGTTGTTGAATCAAGATATCTATAATTCGCATAGTCGCGCGTGAGCGTAACTCTATCTAGCACTTTAAAATAAGCATAATGTGATGAATTCTAAAAAAGAGATGCTGCGTGAGCAGCGTCTCTTTTTGCATTTAAAAATTCAAAGATAAATTCATATAGACAAAAAAATCATAGTTTTTCTATACATTTAATAAAAAATTCATATATTTGCTTTTCAATTAGATGTAAAAACTTTATTTTTACTTTATAAATCACAAAAACCAAAGGAGTAAAATGGCTACAAAAAAATTTATCCTTGCAGAAAAAGACATACCACAAGCATGGTATAATGTCATTGCAGACATGCCCAACAAGCCAATGAGTCCATTAAATCCGGCAACCAAATCTCCCCTAGCCGTAGAAGACCTCTATCCGATTTTTGCAGAAGAACTCTGTAAACAAGAATTAAACACTTCCGACGCATGGATAGAAATCCCCGAAGAAGTACGCGATATGTACAAAATATGGCGTCCTACTCCTCTTGTCAGAGCTTTGGGGCTCGAAAAAGCATTGGATACTCCTGCACACATCTATTTCAAGAACGAAAGTGTAAGCCCTGTTGGTTCTCACAAATTAAATTCGGCCATACCACAAGCCTACTATTGTAAAAAACAAGGTATAACCAACATCACAACCGAAACCGGAGCCGGACAATGGGGGGCTGCACTCTCTTTAGCCGCAAAAGCATTCGGATTGGAACTTGCAGTCTACATGGTTAAAGTGAGCTTCCATCAAAAGCCCTATCGACGTTCTATTATGCAAACATTCGGCGCACAAGTTATTGCTTCACCCAGTATGTCGACCAAAGCAGGACGTAAAATATTAACCGATCACCCCAATTATCAAGGAAGTTTAGGTACGGCAATATCTGAAGCGATAGAATTGGCAATGAGTACCCCCAACTGTAAATATACTTTAGGTAGTGTACTCAATCACGTATCTTTACATCAAACAGTAATCGGGCTAGAAGCTGAAAAACAAATGGAAATGGCCGGCGAATACCCCGATATTGTCATCGCTTGCTTCGGAGGCGGGTCCAACTTCTCGGGAATTTCATTCCCATTTTTACGCCATAAATTAAAAGAGGGAAAAGACATTCGGTTAATCGCAGCCGAACCTGCGTCCTGTCCCAAATTGACCAAAGGAATTTTTCAATACGATTTTGGAGATGAAGCGGGCTATACACCTCTACTGCCCATGTACACTTTGGGACATAACTTCTCCCCGGCCAATATACATGCAGGTGGACTACGTTACCACGGAGCAGGAACGATCGTCAGCCAACTGAAAAAAGATGGCCTCTTGGAAGCCGTGGACATAGAACAACTCGATACATTCAAAGCAGCTACATTATTCGCTCAATGCGAAGGAATTATCCCTGCCCCGGAATCTTCTCATGCAATAGCCGCCACTATACAAGAAGCATTAAGAGCAAAAGAAGAGGGAAAAGAAAAATGCATCCTCTTCAATCTATCCGGCCACGGGCTCATCGATATGGCTGCCTATGACCAATATTTAGCAGGAGACCTTCTGAACTACAATTTACCAGAAGAAGAAATAGCTAAAAACATCAAGGAGTTAGAAAAAATAATTTAGTCATTCATATTCAAAACAATAACAATCTTATTCGAGACACTGAAAAAATTTCATACCGAAAGTTTGTTCAATAAAAACAAATCGGTTATATTTGCATCGCTTTTCAAAAAGCGAACGGCGGTTTAGTGTAGTGGCCTAGCACGCAACCCTCTCACGGTTGAGACTCGGGTTCGATTCCCGGAATCGCTACAACAAGGAATAAAACCTCAAAAGATTATGTATTAATCTTTTGAGGTTTTTCTTTTTCAACAAAAGACAGCTATTTCGAGATTTGACAGGTATCGCGAATCCGTAAAAAATAGACCTTGCACGGATTGATTTGAACAATATCCTCCCCTCGATACAAAACAAAAGTATTCTTCTTTTGTTAGAAAATTGAAATGGTTATAAAAAGAAACTCTGGATAATTTGGTTTCTAAACGAATTATACCTATTTTTACTTTCGGTAGAATTAGTATATTTCTGATTTATACCCCAAATATGTTTTATTAAAAAAATTTTGTATGAAAAAGTACATTTGCACAGCTTGTGAATGGGTTTATGACCCAGCAGTAGGTGATCCTGATGGAGGTATAGCTCCGGGTACTCCATTTGAAGATATTCCAGATGATTGGGTATGTCCAGTTTGCGGACTTGGGAAAGACGCATTCGAAGAAGTAACAGAATAATTTACTTCTTGCTCTCATATGGGGAATCTACATAAAATGTAGATTCCTTTTTATTTATTCCAAAAAGGAAATAAAATAATCAAGTCTATTTACTTTACTTCCCTTTTCCCAATACAATTTTTTATCATTTTAAATTCTCTACAAAATTGAATATATAAATTTGATACATGAAAATACTTATCATAGAAGACGAACCCTCCTTACGGGAAATTATGCAACGAGCGCTAGTACAGGAGCGCTATGTAGTCGAAACTGCCAGCACTTACTCCGAAGCAGATGCTAAAATCGCAGCTTACAGTTACGACTGTATTTTACTCGATATCATGTTGCCCGACGGGAATGGTCTACAACTACTAAAACACCTGAAAGAGTTACGAAAAAGAGAAAACATCATTATCATATCCGCTCGTGATTCCCTTGATGACAAAATTCTCGGATTGGATATGGGAGCCGATGACTACCTCCCTAAACCATTTCATACCGCCGAACTCCTAGCCCGTATAAAAAGTGTGTTACGGCGAGGGAAAAGCGGTGGAGAAATGGCATTGATCTTAGGGAATGTATCCCTTGAACCCGAGAGCTCCCGGGTGTTGGTCAATAACAAAGAGTTATCCTTATTAAAAAAAGAATTCGACATTCTATTCTATTTCATGCAACGCCCCAATCACTTAGTAGATAAATCGGTCCTTGCCGAAGCCGTATGGGGAGACCATGCCGACCAAGCAGACAATTTTCATTTTGTATATGCTCAAATGAAAAATTTACGTCGCAAACTTATTGATGCAGGAGCCAACATAGAAATAAAAGCCATATATGGATTTGGATACAAACTCGTTCCGCCAATCGAATAAAATCACCGTCTCATGAAACTCATATACCGTATAGCTTTACGTTTATCTTTAATTTTGATTCCGCTCATGGCGCTTTGGGCAACTCTCTTCTATTTTATGATGGTAGAAGAAATCAACGACGAAGCCGATGATACGCTGGAAGATTATTCCGAATTGATAATTATACGCATGCTTGCCGGCAGAGAATTGCCTTCCTTAAATAGTGGATCTAATAATAGTTATTCCATAACTCCCATTGACGAAGCCTATGCTTCATCAAAACCCCATATCGAATATTACGATGCCGAAGTCTACATTCCAGAAAAAGAAGAGACAGAACCAGCACGCATCCTCTCCACCATTTTCTTAGATAATGATGATAACTACTATGAACTGAAAGTCGCCATACCGACTTTCGAAAAAGACGATTTGGTCAGGACTATTTTATTTTGGATCATACTCCTCTACTTCGTACTTCTCATAACGATAATAGGATCGACAATATGGATTTTCCACCGCAGCATGCGCCCGCTGTATGCACTGTTACACTGGCTCGACAATTACACACCGGGCAGACGCAATACACCAGTACCCAACGACACGAATATTTCAGAATTTCACAAGCTCAATGTAGCAGCACAAGAAGCGGCAAATCGTTCGGAAGAACTTTTCGAGCAACAAAAACAATTTATAGGGAATGCCTCTCATGAACTACAAACTCCCTTAGCCATTTTAGGAAATCGTCTCGAATGGCTGCTCGATAATACAGAGCTCAATGAAACACAAATAGAAGAACTATTTAAGATGCAAAGGACATTGGGGCATATAGTTCGACTCAATAAAACGTTACTACTACTTACAAAAATTGAAAACGGACAATTCCCCGAGAGCACAAATATAGATTTAGCTTTTATAATTAAAGAACAAATCTCTCTATACAACGAAATATACTCATCACGAAATATTTCCTATACAATAAACATTCCTGAAACATTCATTGTTTTAATGAATGAGTCTTTGGCCTCTACATTAATTACCAATTTACTTAAAAATGCATATGTACATACAACACAAGACAGCAATATCGAAATCACTCTTATCAATCGCACCCTGACAATTGCCAATGATGGAACAACGCCTCTGGACACCGAACACATATTCGAAAGATTTTATCAGGGAAGCAAAAAAGAAGGTTCTACCGGATTAGGCTTGGCTCTGGTAAAAGCGGTTTGTCGATATTACAATCTGCATATAGAATATCAGTTCAAAGAGTCGAAGCACTATTTCTCCATTACTTGGCCATAAACTAAAAAAACGATTTTTTTCAAATAATATCCCAGAATTTCAAATTCATTTCAAAATTGCTCCTAATCTTTGTATCATCAAATTAAAACAATGTCTAACTAATAATTTTTGAATGTTATGAAAAAGCTAATGATTCTTACAACAATTCTAATGGCTCTTGGTATTTCTACGGCTTGCGCCGATAACGACAAACCCATTGCTGTTACCCAATTACCTCAAAAAGCACAGCTGTTCATCAAGACACATTTCCCGAAAGAGAAAGTCGCTTTGGCAAAACTCGAACGGGATTTTCTGGAAACCCGTTATGAAGTTGTTTTCACCAATGGTTCCAAAGTCGAATTTTTAAAAGACGGTGAATGGAAAGAAGTTGAATGTAAATATTCGACAGTGCCAACAGCTATCATTCCTGTACAAATTGCAAGCTATGTATCCCAAAACTATCCAGATACACAAATTGTACAAATCGATAGGGACAAAAGAGATTATGAAGTGAAACTTACGAATCGATTAGAGCTTACATTCGATTTAAATTTCAACCTAATCGACATAGATGACTAATACGTTAGTCTCAACCGATTTTAACTTACCCACCTTATTGAAATAAGGTGGGTAAGTTTTTTAAATAACTCAAATAAAACTCTACTGCCTAAAAAAAATACCGTTGGAGAGTTCCTCTCCAACGATATTAAAAACAAACTATACTTATATACTTATTTGATAATATCCAAGTGCTTGAAACACTTTTCGATTTTTTCAAGAGCTACATCTACTTGTGCTCGTGTATGCGTAGCCATCAGAGAAAATCTTATCAACGTATCCTTAGGCGCAACAGCCGGAGAAACAACCGGATTAACAAAAATACCCTCATCAAACAAATCGCGAGTTACCCGGAATGTTTTCTCATTATCACGAATAAACAACGGAATAATAGGCGTACATGTATTCCCTATCTCACAACCTATACGTCTGAATCCTTCCAAAGCATAATTCGTCACGTCCCACAAGTTGGCTATACGTTCCGGTTCACTCTCCATAATATCCAAAGCAGCACCCACCGCCGCAGTCGAAGCCGGTGTAATACTTGCACTGAAAATATAGGAACGAGAGTTATGACGTAAATAATTTGCCGTTACCTTATCCGTAGCGATAAAACCGCCCAACGAAGCGAATGATTTACTGAACGTACCCATAATGAGATCCACATCATCGGTCACACCGAAATGGTCGCATGTTCCACGTCCGTCTCGTCCGAAAACACCTATACCATGTGCTTCATCGACCATCACGGCTGCATTATACTGCTTAGCCAGACGTACGATTTCAGGAAGATTGGCTACATCGCCTTCCATAGAAAACACGCCATCGGTCACTATCAATTTCACCTTATCAGGATTGCAATTACGCAACTGGTCCTCCAACGATTGCATATCGTTATGGCGATATTTCACCGGAGTAGAGAAAGACAAACGACGACCTTCGATTATCGAAGCATGATCGAGTTCGTCCCATAAAATATAGTCTCCGCGTCCAGTGACACAAGAGACTACCCCCAAATTGACTTGAAATCCAGTTGAATAAATAATGGCTTCTTCTTTCCCTACGAACTTAGCCAACCGATGTTCCAACTCCTCATGAATGTCCAATGTTCCATTCAAGAATCGGGAACCGGCACAACCCGTACCATATTTACGGATAGCGGCAATAGCAGCCTCTTTAATTTTTGGGTGATTGGTAAGACCTAAATAACTGTTCGAACCGAACATTAAAACTTTTTTGCCGTTGATTAAGACCTCGGTGTCCTGATCGCTTTCTATTTTACGAAAATAGGGATAAACACCAAGGGCTTTGGCCTTCTGCGGAGCATCATACTTCGACAGTTTTTCTTGCATCAATTTCATAGTTTATGCTGAATGTATATTTGTTATAAACTATCTGCACTATTTCTAGGCACGATATACCTTGAAAATGTAGGTTGCAAAGATAACATAAATATCCGAAAGGAAATCATTTTTCACTTAAAAAAGTATCTATCGAAACGAATTTTTCTTACAGATGCAAACTTTTTATCACCTTCTTTTTTAAGAATAAATCTTAGCTTCACAAACAGAAAATTTTTATACCATTAAAAATCAGATTTATAAAATAAAATGGAATCACAATGAGTAACCGTTTTGTAATAAAATCTACTTCTTATTACCAAGAATTTGAAAAAAATTGCGAAATTTGCCGATTGTAAACTCAAAAGACAGAGAACAATATGAAATTCTCAGCACGACAAATAGCAGAATTCCTGCATGGAGAGTTGGTTGGAAATCCCTCGGTAGAAGTCAATAACCTGTCTAAAATTGAAGAAGGAACACCCGGTACTCTCTCTTTCCTTGCCAATCCCAAATACACGCACTATATATACCAAACTCACGCCAGCATAGTTCTGGTACATAAAGACTTTGAGCCGGAGCATCCTATCGAAGCCACTCTTATCAAAGTCGATGACCCATATGCCTGTTTAGCGATGCTTCTCAATTTGGTAAATGAAGCGACTATCGCCAAACGTGGTATTGAACAACCCAACTATGTCTCCTCGTCGGTCACACTCCCCGACGATATCTATTTAGGAGCGTTCGCCTATATCGGAGAGCGAGTAAAAATAGGTAAAAACGTAAAAATCTATCCTCAAACCTATATCGGGAATGATGTAGTTATCGGCGATAACGTTACCATTTTTGCAGGAGTAAAAATCTATCACAGCTGTGTCATCGGCAACAATTGTATTCTACATGCAGGAACCGTTATCGGAGCCGACGGATTCGGATTCGCCCCCCAAGCCAACGGGGAATATGCGAAAATCGCTCAAATAGGAAACGTCGTACTCGAAGACAACGTCGAGATCGGAGCCAATACAACAATAGACCGAGCTACAATGGGTTCTACGATTATCAAAAAAGGTGTGAAACTCGACAACCTGATACAAATCGCACATAACGTCGAAGTAGGAGAACACACGGTTATTGCGGCCCAAGCGGGAATTGCCGGTTCGGCAAAAGTCGGCAGCCACGCTATGATAGGCGGTCAAGTAGGAGTCGCCGGGCATATCAAACTGGGAGACCGAATTCAAGTCGGAGCCCAATCGGGTATACCCAATCATGTCGAGAACGACGCTGTAATCATGGGATACCCTGCTGTTCCTTCCAAAGAATTTGCCAGACAAGTCGTTTATGTAAAACGGCTTCCCGAACTTACCCGTACGGTGAAAGCTCTCGAAAGGGAGATAGAAGCATTAAAAGAACAATTGAAAAATAAATAAACTATAATATCGATGAAACAAAAGACTCTAAAAAACAGCTTTTCGGTCAGCGGTAAAGGATTACATACCGGATTGAATATTACGGCCACGTTCCTACCGGCCCCCGAAAATCACGGATACAAAATACAACGCGTCGACCTCGAAGGACAACCGGTCATCGAGGCATTAGCCGAAAACGTAGTAGAAACAAGCAGAGGAACGGTCATAGCCGACGGAGATGTAAGAATAAGCACGATCGAGCATGCGATGGCTGCTTTGTATGCAGCAGAAATAGACAACTGTCTCATTCAGGTAAATGCACCCGAAATGCCCATTCTCGATGGCAGTGCCGCTGTTTACACCGAAGAAATAGAGCGCTGTGGACTCGAAGAACAAAATGCCGAACGGGAATATTATCTTATCAAATCAAAAATCGAAATCCACGACGAAGAAACCGGTTCTTCAATCGTAGTATTACCAGACGATGAGTTTAGTATCAACACGCTCATCTCATTCGACTCTCCTATCTTGAACAATCAATTCGCCAGTCTCGACGATCTGCACGATTTCAAAAAAGAAATTGCCGGGGCTCGCACATTCGTTTTCGTACGAGAAGTAGAACCGCTGGTAAAAAATAATCTCATCAAAGGAGGAGATTTGGACAATGCAATCGTTATCTACGATCAAAAAACCTCACAAACCGAACTCGACAGGCTTGCCGACCTTTTAAACGTTCCTCACAAACACGTCGATGAATTGGGGTACATCAACAACAAACCGCTCGAATTCGAGAACGAACCGGCCCGTCATAAACTCCTCGACATTTTAGGGGATATAGCACTGGTTGGTAAACCCATAAAAGGTCGTATCATCGCCACTCGACCCGGGCATAAAATCAACAATCAATTCGCCCGGCTCATTCGCAAAGAAGTCCGTCGCCAAGACATTCAATGTCCCGCCTACAATCCCAATAAAGAGCCGCTTATGGACGTCAATCGTATCCGTCAGTTGCTCCCCCACCGCTATCCCTTCCTATTGGTCGATAAAATTATCGAAATGGGGACACGCCACATCGTGGGTGTAAAGAACGTTTCGGGTAACGAACCTTTCTTTCAAGGGCATTTCCCTGCCGAACCCGTTATGCCGGGTGTTCTTCTGGTCGAAGCTATGGCTCAAACCGGAGGTTTGCTGGTATTAAGCACCGTCGACGAACCGGAACGCTATTCGACCTATTTCATGAAAATAGACAATGTCAAATTCCGCCAGAAAGTCGTACCGGGAGATACCGTCATATTCCACTTATCACTGATGACCGAAGTGCGTCGGGGATGCGCCTATATGAAAGGATATGCTTTTGTAGGCGAGCGCATTGTCACCGAGGCCGAATTCATGGCACAGATTATCAAGAATAAATAAATCTAAAAAGCAAATAAATGAAACAACCGTTAGCATACGTTCATCCCGACGCAAAGATTGCGAATAACGTAGTAATCGAACCATTCGTAACCATAGACAAAAATGTAATCATCGGCGAAGGGACACAAATAGGTTCCAACGTTACTATTCTGGAAGGTGCGCGTATTGGCAAAAACTGCAAAATATTCCCGGGAGCGGTTATCTCGGCGATTCCTCAGGACTTGAAATTTCAAGGAGAAGACACGACCGTGGAAATAGGCGACAATACGACACTGCGCGAATGTGTCACCGTAAACCGGGGAACCGCAGCCAAAGGAAAAACCATAGTGGGAAACAACTGTTTGATTATGGCTTACTCACACATCGCCCACGACTGTGTTGTCGGAGATAACGTCATTATATCCAACGCTACGCAAGTGGCCGGAGAAGTAATTATCGACAACTACGCTGTGATTGGCGGCGGGAGCCTCATTCATCAGTTCAGCCACATCGGCGCACATGTGATGGTACAAGGAGGTTCTCTCATCAACAAAGATATACCGCCCTACATCAAAGCCGGCCGCAATCCCATATCCTACGCCGGAATAAACTCCATCGGGCTCCGTCGGCGCAATTTCAGCAACGAAACCATTTGCAATATCCAAGAAATCTATCGTTACTTATATCTATCCGACATGAATAATAGCGACGCGATAGAACGTATCGAGGCAGAACTGCCCGCAACCAAAGAACGGGACGAAATCGTATTGTTCGTCCGCAATTCAAAACGGGGTATCATTAAAGGATATCTATAATAATATCTACCAATTTATATCAGAGGTGAAAGGGCCGATACGTGATGTACCGGCTCTTTCTTATTTTCTCCATGTTAAAAGCTCAACCTCAATCCCAATCCTCCGGTTTCGGGAACAACCATACTCAATTCATACGATGTAGTCTGTTGTATAAGCCCGTTACTTATATTATAATGTAAGTTATGTTTGCGATTTGTTAAAAAAGTTCCCAAACTCATACATACTATAATATATAATTTTATTGCATTATTTTAAATAAAATATTTTAGAATTAGAATCTATTAAATATATTTGCAATTATATTATTAATGGAATTTCCGAAAACCATCAAAAGAGTAGGAAAAACAAAACAAGCAATGTTATGAAAAAAATTTTCTTAGTGGCAGCTATGGCAGCCGTAGTACTGACTAGTGTAAACGCACAAAACAAGTACAAACCCGAAAACATGAGTTTCTCGACAGAATTGAACTACTCGCCCGGCGGAGCTACTACTGACGGACAATTTTCATTACCCGACTACGGCGCCAAAGTTCGTTTGCATTTAAACGAAAAAATGGCTGTTCGCTTGAAACTGGGATTAAACACATCTACCGATAAAGATGTCACCTATTACGAAAGCCCGACAGACCAAAAAGAGTACGAAAGAAACAGCAAAGAATCTATCACTACATTTTCGATTATGCCCGGTTTTGAGTATCACTTCACCAAATACGAAAGAATCTCTCCATATGTTGGCGGTGAAATTGGCCTATTGACTTCTACCGCTAAAACAAAAACCGACAACACCGAAAACGACGATAAAACAGAGACCAAACGTCCCGGTCTGGGATTTGGCGTAAATGTATTTACCGGTGTAGATGTTTATCTGTGCAAAGGCCTGTATTTAGGATTCGAACTCGGATTGGGTTACGACTCTATGAACTACAAAAGAGGAACTACCACAACTGTCTCAGGGTCGACGACCACCGAAACAGACGGTACTACTTCTAATTTACAAAGCAGATTCGGATTCCATGCGACTCCGTCGTTACGCGTCGGCTGGAATTTCTAATATACGAAATGAGTTAACCCCTCCGTTACTACGTGCCACCTCCTCTATATTTTGTTTGACAACAAAACACAGAGGAGGAGGGTGAGATGTATCCCCCCCTTCTCCTCTGCCGTGTCCCATAGCATTACGGGGTGCTGCGAAATGGTATAGGGGAGACACCGAAGAAACGATAGTTTCTGAGGAGAGGGGTTAGAAATATAAAAAGACACCCCTCTGATTTCCCATCATACACGAGGCATATCTTTCTGATATGCCTCGTCCTTTTTTTGAGGACTAAATGCAAACCTCAAAAATAACAACGACCTTTTATACTTATCCGCAAGTTATTCCCTGAATATCGACTATAATCATGAAATTTTATAGGCTTTATTTGGCAGGAGAAAGATTTTTAGTACTTTTACATACCGAAAAAAAGAACCTAATTACAAAAAAATTATGATATATAAATTCAGAATTGTTTCAGACGAAGTCGACAATTTCAAACGGGAAATATGCATCGATTCCGATGCTTCTTTTCTCGAACTACACGATGCCATACTCGATTCTGTCGGCTTTTCTAAGGATCAAATGACCTCATTCTTCATTTGTGACGACGATTGGGAGAAAAAAACAGAAATTACCCTGATGGACATGGGGAAAGATTCTGACGAAGATACGTGGATCATGGCGTCTACAAAAATAAGCGACCTCATCGAAGACGAAGGCCAACGATTAGTTTTTGTATTCGATTACATGACCGACCGCATGTTTTTTATGGAATTGAAAGAGATCGAACCGGGAAAAGATTTAGAGACTCCGGTCTGCACACGTAAGGAAGGCAATCCTCCCCAACAAACGATGGATTTCGAAGAACTAGAAAAAAAGAATGCCGCGAATAATTCTTCCGACTTCGATGAAACCTTTTACGGAGATGAAACCTTCGATCCCTCGGAACTCGACGAAGAAGGATTTGCCGATCTGAATATGGACGACGAATACAACAATATGTAACAAAAAACGACAATTCAATAAAAACGAGGAGAATACGGTATTCGTATTCTCCTCGTTTTTTATTCTACAATCGTAACGGTGACACGACGAGCACCTCCGCCGTTACGGAACTCACACAAATAGATACCCTGCCACGTACCCAAATCAAGGGCTCGGCCTCTTATCGGAATAGTCAAAGAAGCTCCCAATAAAGATGCTTTGATATGTGCCGACATATCGTCGTCTCCTTCGTATATATGTTTAAAATAAGAAGCCCCATCAGGCACGATTCGGTCGAAGAAGGCTGCAAAGTCCAAACGAACGTCTGGATCGGCATTCTCATTGATTGTCAATGCAGCCGAAGTATGCTTGATAAAAAGGTTCAGCAAGCCGTTTTCCGGCAACTGAGGGAGACGAGACAAAAGCTCTTGGGTTATCAAATGATACCCTCTCCCGTAATGCGGTAATCTTATCTCCATTATCTTAACCATCGCTTCATAATTTAATTATTCTACAAATATAATCGACTCAGTGGAAAATCAGCAGGGAATTTATAAGCCACTATCGAAGATATATTTTAAATCTCCGCCTCTGTGTTTTGTTGTCAAACAAAATAAGGGGAAGTATCCGTAGGACGGAGGGCTTAAACACTTATGACGAATAGATTAAACTCTACAAAATCCTATGACAGCATTCCCGACTTCTCATCGAAGTGACTGAAACGTGGTTATAGACAAAAAATTCATCGTTGAAATTTAGGACTCCCTCACAGATTTTCTACTGAACCATATAATCATATTCCGACAATAAAACAATCCACACCGAAACTTGTTATATCCATATAAATAAAAATACCCCACATAACAAAGCCTAATTTAATTTTAAAACTATATGGATATAATCATTCATTTTTTCCGCAGCTATCCCGAGATGGCGATTTTTCTCACTCTGGGTATCGGTTTTTGGATAGGAAGTCTCAAATACAAAAACTTCTCTTTGGGAACCGTCACTTCGGTTTTATTAGTAGGTGTATTGGTAGGACAAATGAACATCGATATTCCCGGACCGCTCAAATCGGTATTTTTCCTGCTATTCCTATTTGCTATCGGATATAGCGTAGGTCCTCAATTTTTCCAATCCTTACGCAGCGACGGAATCCATCAAGTTATATTCGCCTGTATATTCGGCATTGTCTGTATAGGCTCTACCTACTTAATTGCCAAAATCATGGGTTATAATGCAGGTATGACCATAGGTCTGTTTGCCGGAGCACAAACCATATCGGCAGCCATCGGAGTTGGAACAGACACCATCGGTACTCTTGGAATTTCAGCAGAAAAACAACAAGAATGGTTGAATATCATACCGGTTTGCTATGCCGTCACTTACATTTTCGGAACCATAGGCTCGGCTTACATCTTAGGTACACTCGGTCCTCGGTTACTCGGTGGACTCGAAAAAGTAAAAAACGATACCCGGGCACTTGAAAAAGAACTGAAACAAGACAACGAAGAAAACGATCCGGCACTCATGAATGCCAACCGACCGGTTGTATTCAGGGCCTACAAAATAGAATCGGACTGGTTCAAAACTCCACAAACGGTAAAAGAAATAGAAAAACATATTAAGGAGATGGGAAGAAGAGTCTTCGTCGAACGTGTCCGAATCGATGGAGAAGTCCTCGACATAACCCCAAAAACAGTTCTTAAACAAGGTGATGAAGTGGTTTTAAGCGGAAGACGGGAAACCATCATAGAAGACGAAAGCTGGATAGGACCAGAAATTTTCGATCCAGAACTATTGGATTTCCCCGTGGAAGATATTTTCGTACTACTTACCAACAAAGAACTTCATAAAAAAACAGTTCGCCATCTCCGTTCGTTACCCTGTATGCACGGAATCATTATCAAACAGATAAAGCGTTCGGGCGTAGAAATACCGGTCTATCCGAAAACTGTATTGTATAAAGGCGACACACTGGAAATCGTAGGGCTAAAACGAGAAATAAGCGAAACAGCCCCCACCTTAGGATATGTCGACCGGCCTACCAATAAAACCGATATGATATTCGTAGGTCTCGGTATCCTCATCGGCGGTATCATTGGAGCTCTAACCATTCATTTAGGTGGTGTTCCTATCAGTTTGAGTACAAGTGGCGGAGCTCTACTCTCTGGATTATTCTTCGGTTGGTTACGAACCAAACACCCGACCTTCGGACGAGTTCCCGAACCAGCAGTTTGGATATTCAATAACTTAGGTTTGAATATGTTCATCGCTGTTATAGGAATAACCGCAGGCCCCACGTTCCTATCCGGAATCCGTGAAGCAGGTTTCATGCTATTCATTGCCGGAGTTTTAGCCACTACAATACCGTTATTATTAGGATTGCTTATCGGTGCGAAAGTATTCAAATTCCGACCAGCTATAAATTTAGGCTGCTGCGCGGGAGCCCGTACCACAACTGCGGCGTTGGGAGCTATCCAAGAAAGTCTTGGAAGCACGTTACCGGCTATGGGATACACGGTAACTTATGCTATTGGTAATACTCTGCTCATTTTAGGGGGCGTCGTCTTAGTCCTTCTCTCTGCATAAACAAAAGACATATATAAACAAATACTCGTAACAATTATGAAAAGTCAAGAAAAACTGCCTCGTGCCATGGCCGATTACGGCAAAAGATTCGAACAAGGACTGGAACAGATGAGTCCCTTCGAAATAAAAAACGATCTAATTTCCTATGCCAAAGAGTGCGACCAGAAAGCCGTCTGCCAATTCTTAAATGCAGGTCGTGGAAATCCTAATTGGATAAACACAGTCGCTAGGGAGGCTTTTTTCCTCTTAGGTACTTTTGCTGTCGAAGAAGCAAAACTCACATTTGAACTTCCCGAAGAAGGTATCGCCGGAATGCCTCAAAAAGAAGAAATAGCCAAACGGTTTGAAAATTTTCTCAAACATCACGAAAAAACACCGGCTGCACATTTACTGAACGAAAGTGTTCAGTTTCTCACGAAAGAAGGCATAAATGCCGATGATTTGATTCATGAATGGGTCGATGGCATCATAGGCGACCAATATCCCGACCCGGACCGTATACTCAAATACACCGAATTGATCGTTGAAAAGTATTTAATACAAGAAATGTGCGACCGACAAACACCTCCCGACCACTACGATCTTTTCGCAACAGAAGGTGGAACCGCTGCTATGTGTTATCTTTTCAATTCGCTGAAAGCAAATAAACTGTTATCACAAGGTGACCGCATAGCTCTCATGACTCCTATCTTTACGCCTTATATCGAAATTCCCCAACTAAAAGAATTTAATTTCGACGTAGTCAACATACAAGCCTCACAACTGACAAAAGAAGGCTATCATACTTGGCAATATCCCGAAAATGAATTAGATAAGCTAAAAGACCCTTCTATAAAACTGCTCTGTTTGGTCAATCCGAGCAATCCTCCCTCATACAGTTTAGATGAAGCGACCCACAAGAGAATAATAAAAATCGTACGGGAAAACAATCCCAACCTCATGATTATAACCGACGATGTATATGGTACATTCGTGCCCCATTTCCGTTCTCTTATGTATGAACTGCCCTATAACACGGCTTGTGTATATTCTTTCTCAAAATATTTCGGAGCCACCGGTTGGAGATTAGCGACTATCGCTATTGCCCGCCACAACGTATTCGATGCTCAAATAGCACTTCTTCCCGAAAAACAACGAAAAGAACTACACGACAGATACGATAGTATCAACCTCAATCCCGACAAGATTTTATTTATCGATCGATTGGTCGCCGACAGTAGGTTGGTAGCACTTAACCACACGGCAGGGTTATCCACTCCTCAACAAATACAAATGTCACTCTTCGCTCTCTTCTCTCTTTGCGATATGCAAGACATATACAAAAACAAATTGCAAAAGATGATAACCAATAGACTGACAGCCATGTGGGAAAAGACCGGGTTCAAATTACTTCCCGATAGCTTGCGGGCCGGGTACTATTCCGAAATCGATATTATGGTATGGGCAACCCAATTATATGGAAAAGACTTTGCCGAGTATCTCGAAAAAAATTACGAACCACTCGACTTTGTCATTAGATTAGCCAAAGAAGCCGGTGTAGTCGTTCTGAATGGTGATGGATTCGATGGACCTCGATGGTCTATACGAGTATCGTTAGCAAATCTCGATGAAATGAATTACCGAAAAATCGGGACAATTATCGGACATACACTGGAAGAATATGCCCAGAAATGGAAAAATGAAACGGCCAAAAAAGAACCCGTTATTTACTAATTAATTTAGATGTAAAAGCCGGAATTTAACCCACCAGCAAAAACGTTTCAGCCAGGAGGTTGATTCCGGCTTAAAATGAACAGTTACATCACAGCTTTCTCGACTAAAAAACAGAATGTATGATGAAGAAACCAACGCCATGTGATATTCGAATTTCTCTATACCGTATATGTTACGCAACAAAATGGTACGAAACGGATTATCTTCACTCATCTGACCGAATGTCATAGACACATCGTCGACGGTAATACCGTATGAATCACCGCAAATGGATACAAATTCATCGATATTCAACTCGGAAAAATTTCGCGGAGGTTTTGAATATTTCTTATACAAAGCCCTTATTATATATTTAGAAATCATAGCACTATAAAAATATCTACCAAAGCTCTTTTAATCTACGGAATAAATATAAGCAGGAATAAGAATACACCCTAATTATCATTTAATTTTTTTCTATGAATTAATATGCACAAACAATCGTTCATAAATATTAACCTATAAACTGTAAATAAAAATAACTTTCTACATTACAAGTAATTATAAAAACATATCGTCTAGAATTTCTCATTTTTCCTATATTTGATTTACTCTTTCCCGAAGGCATTGTATATCATAACTTCCCGGTGATTGATACAAACGCAACCCAAACTCGGCTGTCACGGCTATGGTATGGTCGATCAAATCTGCTACAACGGCCTCATACATCTTCCATGTTTTCTCCGCAGAGAACAAGTAAAGTTCTACCGGAAGTCCTCGCTCCGCCATAGGCAGATAACGTACCATATAAAGCATATCGGGATTGGATTTTCCCATTTGACGTATATAGTTTTCCAAATAAACTCTGAACAACATACTATTCGTAACCCTAAGTTCCTCTGCCAAAAAAGAATTCCCAGAGTTGCAAGCCTGTTGAATAGAGTGTAACCGCTGAACAACGAACTCACCGATCAAAAAATGATCCTTAAATCGAAGTAAATCCTCTTCACGGAGAAAAGAAATACTATTTATATCCAAAAGTATCTGCCGGGAGATACGACGCCCCCCTCCTTCAAACATACTTCGCCAATTGGTAAAAGAGCCTGTCACCAAAGCGTATGGCGGAATAGTGGTCGTCGTATTATCAAAATTCAAAACTTTTACTGTATTGAGAGTCACATCTTGTACGATACCGTTAGCATTATATGCCGGAGCCGTTATCCAATCTCCTTTATGTAACATATTATTTGCCGAAAGCTGTATTCCGGCTACAAACCCCAATATCGTATCCCTAAAAATCAACATGAGAATAGCTGCAGATGCACCCAATCCGGCAAACAAACGAGCAGGAGATTGATCTATAATTGTTCCTATTATACTGATAAAACCAATTGAAAATAAGATAACCTGTATGGTCTGCACACCGCCCTTTATGGGATAATGGCGTAAACTTTCCTTTTCATTAAAAATATCGAGAAATGCATTCAGCACACCATTCAAGAATCGAAGAATAAGAGCTATGATATAAACCTTGCATATACGAGCGGTAAGTATATACCAACTACTCTCTATATCAAACGCCGAAGGCAAAAATGCATATAGAATAAAAGCTGGAGCCAACGCAGCCAGCCTCGACACCACCTTCTTGTCATATAAATGATCGTCCCATTCAAATTTTGTACGGCGAATGATTGGAAGTAGCAATCTATTTATTAGCAACTTACAAAGCACATCGCACAAAATGGCTATCAAAACGATCAAGATTACATAAACCACATTATGCCCTGCTTCCGTATTGGCAGAAAATAGATCGGCAACATCGTGCAATATCTTCTCTATTGATTCCAACATACCCATATCGTCATTCTGCAACTGGTTGAGACTCTATTTTCTTTTCTTTTTTCCCGAAAGAAAATCGATAACCTACCGTATAAGTAAATCCAAACGGAGAACTGTCCGTTCCAAATCCCGGTATATACCACGGTTGAGAATAAGTATTCTTTTTATGGCTGAACATCAATCGATAACGAACAGTCCACCCCATATAAAAATTTTTATACACTTGCACCCGAAGCCCTCCCAACAGCTCACCCCAGTGGGCCCATGATTTCTGTCCGGTAATTTGTAGTTTTTCAGATTCTCCCCAATAAGGTGACTCTACTAAAATATTATCTATATCATACGTAAAAAAAGAAAAGCCATACCGAATACCGATATAGAAAAAACTCATTGCCGTTTTATTATATCCGAAATTGTAGTTCATTCCTACACGGTTATAAAGAGAAGCTTTATTCCTGTATGTAAAGTTCAATCCCTCGGGAGTATTATCGGCATGTCCGATCCCGATTTCCCATACTGGGAAAAAACGATTATGCAAATCCAATTCTGCCGCTATTTCATAATTGCCATAACTTTGTCCGAATAGATTTGCGATCCCGTCAAGAATGTTGACATTTACGGAGAGACCATTAAGCAAGGGATAAAGATACCCCTTTATTTCTGGCTCTTCCGGCTCCGCAACGACACTATCCGTTTGCACCGGTACAATTTCTCTTTTCGCTGTTGGATCGACAGGTGTGACCCGTCGTTGCGCAACCGACGCAAAGATTACCCCTAAAAACAATATGAAAATTTTACTCCTCATCTGGGGTCTGGGTTTGAACTGTATAAAAAATCCGTATACTCTCCACATTTTTATTCGTGATCTCCGGGACTGTCACAGAAACAGAGTCAAGTATATTACGTGTATACCGACACGTATCGATAACAAAATTATACATCGCCCCGCAATCGATCGACACGAAATAGGGATACGACCGATAAACAAATGTGAGCGTATCGTTATAACGAGGAGACGAAAGACCTTGCTGTTCGTAATGAATGACATATTGCGTCGAGTCTTGTGTAAACCGCAACGGAAGATAAACTTGTGTTACGGCAACCGCCGAATCGAGTAACATAGAATCGGTTGGCTGTCCTATACCGAAAATTGAAATGGAATCGACAGACAAAGCCGTCTCTTGTGCATCATAAGAATAAAATTGAGCCAAAGGAATACTACTACGATTATCCACACAACCGTTACTGCCACAGTTACTTAAAACTAAGCAACACGCACATAAAAATAGAACTCCTTCGATAAAACTCAAAAGTCTTCCCATCTCACCACATCATTAAATGGTTTCCTCTTTCTCTCCGTCTCCACACCCTCGGCAGGATAGCCCAACGGCAAAAGAACCATAGGTTCCCATAAATCGGGCAAATTCAAAATCTTTTTACATCGCTGCACGTCAAAATTACAAACCCAACAAGAACCTAACCCTTGTTCGGCAGCAGCCAAAACTAAATGTTCGGTTGCTATCGCTATATCGACATCACAAAAATCCTTATTATCGGACAAACGCTTCCACGACGTACTATGGTCTCCGCAAACAACTATACACATCGGAGCCGATGCAAACCATTCACGTGGATAACAATCGTACAAAGCTTTTAGCTTTTCCGGGTCACGAACCACGACAAAAGCCCACGGTTGAAAATTCACAGCCGACGGAGCCAGTCTCGCCACCTCCAAAATATATTCGAGTTTAGCCCGCTCGACCTTCGAAGACTTAAAAGATCGCACCGAACCCCTAGCCTTCGCCAGTGTAAGCAAATCGGGACATTCGTTTTCTTTCAAACCGTTCATAAATTCAAGATTACGTTAATTACTTAAATTCGGTTTCTATCTGATAATTATTTCTTTCACTCGAATTTCGAGAAATAAGTTCCCCCAAAAAACCGGCAAGAAACAATTGAGTACCCAAAATCATAGCTGTCAACGCCAAATAGAAATAAGGAGAATCGGTTACCAGCCGATATGGTAAACCATTATATAAACAATATAACTTATTCGCCCCCACAACAATGACAGAAATAAGTCCTAAAAAGAACATCAAACTACCCAACAGCCCGAAAAAATGCATAGGTTTTACCCCGAAACGCGAAAAAAACCATAGCGTAATTAAATCGAGATACCCGTTTACAAAACGATCCAATCCGAATTTCGTCTTACCGTATTTGCGAGCCTGATGATGGACAGCCTTCTCCCCAATCTTATTATATCCGGCATTCTTAGCCAAGTAAGGAATATAACGATGCATATCGCCATAAACCTCTATATTTTTTATCACCTCTTTTTTATACGCTTTCAGCCCGCAATTAAAATCGTGCAGATTTTTTATGCCAGACACTTTACGAGCTGTCGCATTGAACAATTTAGTGGGGATAGTCTTGGATAACGGATCGTAACGCTTTTTCTTCCAGCCCGAAACGAGGTCATACCCCTCGACCGCAATCATACGATACAATTCGGGGATTTCATCGGGGCTGTCTTGCAAATCGGCATCCATAGTAATAACGACATCGCCTTCGGCTCTTTGAAATCCGGTATAAAGCGCCGGAGATTTGCCATAGTTCCGCCGGAATTTCACACCCTTAACACGAGAATTTTTTTCTCGCAACGACTCAATCACTTGCCAAGAGTCATCGGTACTCCCATCGTTAATAAACCAAATTTCATACGAGAACTTGTTTTCCTCCATTACCCGCTCGATCCACGCAGTCAATTCAGGAAGTGACTCCGCCTCATTATATAAAGGGACTATTACCGAAATATCCATATTCCTATTTCTTTGTTTTACTTGACTTAAACCAAACAGAAACGAGCCATGCCATTACTGCCGACAATAAAGAACCGAAAAATACATTCACCCACATTTGCTGAATAACGACTGCCATAGGAGACGGAATATTCCCCTGTTCCAAACCGGTTTTTACAGCCTCCAACAATGAAGGGTCACTTGTCATATTTAATGATTCCAACAAAGTTACAGCAGCCGAAAGCTGAGATTTTATATATTCTGGATTGATATAAACATAATAAATATACTGTGCCAAACCACTGATAAGCGAGGCAAAAAAGAAAAGCAAAATACCCATCATCCACAATTGAGAGAAGTAGCTGCCTCCTTCATTTTGATTACTGAACTTACGCATCATGAAGAAAACTACCAACGGGACAAATAGCAACATTATAGTAGAAACGACATTACAAAAAGGATAATTCAAACTCAACACAGCAAATATAAATTTCACCACGAAATAGAGCCCCATATAGGCTCCCGCTTCCATAGCGAATTGAACGATTCCCTTTTGTGTATTATTCTTCTCCATTAAAATATCGTTTTCCAATGTACATATAGGCTACAAAGGTATCACTTTTGCAGCAATATTTATGTGGGAAAAAGCCAAAAATAGAGATAATATCGACAATATATATCGAAAAGAAAGAGTGCCAAACAATAAGAAAACCTAAAACAAATAAAAGACTTGGCTGTTCCATTGTTTCTGATTACCTTTGAACCCCTTTTTATTAAAGCAGCATGAATAAACGATATGTAATGATTTTCACCGCTATATGCGGTTCTATTTTCTCTTTGCTGGCCGATATGCCCCGAGACTATTATCCCAACTCTCTGGAAGGGAAAAACGGCGCTGAACTAAAAACAGAGCTACATAATCTTCTGAAAAACCATACCCGGCTTCCCTATGGGTCTCGCGATTACAACAGAATAGCATGTACATGGACGGTCTTTAAAAAAAGCGATGTCCGCCCCAACGGAAAAGTATGGGATATGTATTCCAACAATTCTTATAGTTTTTCGAGCGGAGCAACGAAAGGCATGAACATCGAGCACAGCGTACCCAAAAGTTGGTGGGGAGATGCCGCCAATTACAACGGAACCAACGCTCTCACCCGATTTAAATACGACGGTTCCTACGATTTACACCACCTGACACCTTCCGATGCCGATGCCAACATGGCCAAAAGCAATTATCCATTGGGTGTGGTCGATTCTCCTTCGTTCGACAATGGAGTCACCAAAGTGGGAACCGGACAAGCCAACGGTAGAGCGACCAACCTGTTCGAGCCCGCAGACGAATACAAAGGCGACTTCGCCCGCATGTATTTATACTTCGTGACCTGCTATCAAGACTATTCATGGAAGTCTTCTGCCCTATCCATGTTCGCTCAAAACAGTTACCCCACACTGAATGCCTATGGACAGTCCCTATTACTGAAATGGCATCGACAAGACCCTGTCAGTCAAAAAGAAATAGACCGCAACAACGCCGTATACAGTTTTCAAGGAAACAGAAATCCTTTCATAGACTATCCCAATATGGTAGAGTATATCTGGGGCGACTCGACAAATTATGAATTCAGTTTTTCGGGACAATCCACCTCCGCCCCAAGTATCAGCATATCGAACGACAAAATCGAATTCGGATACATCGGAACCGAAACATCGAAAGATAAAGAGATATACATCAAAGGGAAAAATCTGACAACAGATATTACAGCAAAACTATTGAATAACGATTCGGGAGATTTTTCTTTGGGAATGTCCAATCTGCCGGCGCATGAATTAAACACGACCGGAATCAACCTCGCCATAACCTTTTCTCCCCGATCGATCGGGACTCGCAATGTGACACTCCGATTATCGAGCGACGAATTATCTGCCCCCGTAGACATAACCATTTCTGGAACTGTACTCTTGTCCGATGCCTCCTATTTGAGAATCATCGACATAAAATCGACCTACAAGAAAAGCGACGAACCAGTGCGCCTGATGCTAAACATGAACTTGGATACACAATGGACTGTGGACGGAAAACCGGCCACACATCTCACTCCTTCCGAATTGTCCGCAGGGCTTCACACAATACAATTCACGACTACTTACGGAACAGGGAAAATGCGTGTACAAATCGTAGAATAAAAATTACTATCAATCATGAATACAGCTAAATATATCCGTCATATCCTAACAATCGCAACAGCCCTCCTTTTCTTTTCGGCCTGTAAAGACGATAAGAACGAGAGTCAACCAACCGACTTTATTTTACGGGTAGACGAGTCGGTATCTATCAAGCTACCCAACTCGACAAGTTATACCATAACGACCAATAACTCAGCGATTTCTTATGAATTGTCGGGAAAAATACTCACAGTGACAGCTATTAAAGAAGGGAAAGCGACTCTAACCGTTATCCTCGACTCAGGAGAAAGCCACAACTACTCGTTTACCATTTCGGCAAACTCCTATCAAATGGGCTTTACTATCGACTCCACGCCCCGAATAGAATCATGGATATCCGGCTCGACCGTCAAAACGGAAGAAACGGCAGGACTCCAAGTGAGCTGCGAACCCGGCATGGATATAACCGGCTCTCCGACAGACAAATCGACACGCTCCTATGGATTTACTTATGTCGAAACAGGGAAACTTTTACGATTTTCTGCACAAGGCGATTTTTCCCAAAAAGGGATTTTGAACAATGGAATCATGGCTACCCGTGACAATGACAATACACCCATACAATACGAGGCTTGCACGGTTTCCATAGAAAAAGTAAACGATGCCGGGAAGATCTGGTTCACTTTACAATTTACCGACCGAAGCGACATTCGTATTGTTACAGAAATTTTCTAAAAATTTTCATAGCCAAGCACGCACATTAAAAACGGGATAAAATTTGAAAATTTATCCCGTTTTTAATTACATGGGAGGCAAAATACAAACTGATAGAATTCATTCGATAACTACCGATTTGCCTCTTTAATGACAAATAACTATCTTCGCCCCACAAACTCATACCGGAAAACACCCGATCTATGGACGAAAAGGACAAAAAAATAGCACGACTCGAAGAGCTGCTACAATCTATCAAAGATAATATCGACGAAACCGAATCTGTATTGGATTCATTATCCAATAGTGAATTGCAAGCCGAAAACGACAATGATTTACCGGACGACGAATTTGATCGTTTACTCGACGAGTTTATTCAAAGTCAATTATCAGAAGAGGAGACGGAAGATGAAGAGGAAAGCGATAATTCCCCGTCTAATACCAGCCATCATATCATCTTTAAAAATACTTTTTTCTCCATATGCGACACAAAAGAACAAATACCCAGAGATTCACTACGCACACAATTCAGTGTTGATGAAGGAGAATATCTATTCATTTCGACAGAATGCATAGGACAAAACGAATCTGCTACAATAGATGCTTGGGACGAAACTTTTTTAGCAGAACTAATTGCCCCCGATGGAAGCTCCTACATAGAAACTCAAATTTCCATGCCGATCGACACCGAAAACTACGCCAGTCCATCGGCATATTTCGCTCTTCCTGAAAGAGAAAACAGAGAAGGCTCATGGATTTACTGCCTATCCCGACTCTCCGACAAAGAAGAATATACAACCAAAAGCGCGACTTTTATATCTTTGCCCCAGAAATACGACGAATGTTTCGAGGTAAATAATTATCTATTGTTCAAAAACGAAAGCATCGCTCCCGACCCAGACCGTCCTATCATCTCCTACACAAGCATAAACCCGAGTATACATAGCAACTATTATATCGGATTCTGCGGGATAAGCAAACTAAAAGACACGGACAAATCGTATGAATATGAAATAAAAATCCGTACTCAAACCGGATTAACCAAATATGAAACGGTCGGAACTTTCATTTCACAAGACGACGAAGAAAGAAACCGGCTATGGACATTCCAAGAACCCGTCGACTTCTCGGTTTATGAAAACGGAGAATATGCCGTCGAGATCTATTTCTTAGGAGAAAAAGTATTGAATGCCCCGTTTCGCATTGGGAACGAAGAAGAAGGAGAATATAATCTATTCAACATACAGACACGTCCCCCGATCGGAGAAAAAAAAGAGATAGACCCGACAAAAGAAAAAGACGCCATGGACTCTTTACAAGAGATGATCGGGCTAAACAATCTGAAACGGAGCATTGCCGAACATCTCAACTATGTAAAACTATTGGCCGCACGCAAAAGAGCCGGGTTAAAAGCCTCGATACCACCCCTTCACATGGTCTTTACCGGAAACCCGGGAACAGGGAAAACAACCGTTGCCGATTTCATCGGTGAGATTTTCCACAAAATGGGGTTACTCGAAAAAGGTCACGTCATACGTACCGACCGGAGCAAATTGGTGGGCAAATGGTTGGGAGAGACCGAACAAAAAACCGAAGCTGCCATCGAAGCCGCCAAAGGAGGGGTCCTTTTCATAGACGAGGCTTACAGTCTGTTTACCAATGACAAAGATGGAGACAAACGCGACTTCGGAAACAGAGTCATAGAAACATTATTACCGAAACTGTCGGACGACAACTTCGGGACAATCGTTATTCTCGCCGGATATCCGGCAGAAATGAAACTGCTTTTGGAATCGAACCCCGGCTTGCAATCCCGATTTCCTTTTACATTTCACTTCGAAGATTATTCACCCGAAGAATTATTGGAGATAGCCGACCTCACCATACAACGCGAAGGGTACGAAATAACCGACTCTGCTCGTCAAACCCTATTAGAACTGATAAAAAAAGACCATCGAAACAGAGACCGCCATTTCGGGAACGCCCGCTATGTCAACAGACTTATCTCTTCGAAAATACTTCCGGCCATGGCCACTCGTTTGGCTCAAAGCGGAATATACGATTCGGGGAATCCCGACAAACGGTCGCTCGTCACCATCGAACAAGAAGATATACCCGATAACACCGATGAAAAAATAATCATATCTTCGGAGGAATTCGATGAACGAACCATAGATGAATGCTTAGCCCGACTCGACAGAATGATCGGATTATCCAATGTAAAAGCCGCAATCCATAACTTTGTAAAGATCGCCCGGTTATTACACGAGAACGGAAAAAATTTCTTTGGGGAAATCCCTTTGAAATGGAGCTTCGCAGGAAATACAGGAACCGGGAAAAGCACAGTCGCTGAAATTATGTCCGACTTACTGAAAGCCATGAACATACTCGGTAACGGACAATTTATAGAAATAAAAGGAGAACAGCTCTACAATGTCCCCGACTATAAAGTGGACGAAGTTCTACAAGATGCCATGAAAAAGTCACGACAGGGACTTTTATTCATCGATGGCGACTCTCCGAAATTCAAAAATGCATACAACACATTCGATAGCGAACAACTACGAATCAAGTTGGCAGGATACACCTCTGCCCTGCCCGGAGCTCATGCTCTCATCATTGCCGAGAACCGGGCTCCCCGGCAAGATTTGGTAGAACAGTTAATTGGTAACGGCGCTCACGAAGTCGACCACACTTTAATTTTCGAAGACTATACCTCGGAAGAGTTATTCGAAATCCTGAAACAAATGCTATCGGACAAAGATTTCTCTTTTGAACAAAAAGCAGAAAGTATCATGCAGCATTACATAGAATACCTTTGTTCCGACCAATATTCTTGTTATGCAAACGCCCGAACCATGAAAATCATATCGCGAACCATTATGCAAAACGCCTATCTCCGACTCGGTGAGGCGGGCATAAAATTTTCACGAAACAGAATCACACATGCCGATGTAGCTTGCTTTGAAATAGATGAAAGACAGACTCTTAGAAATAGAATCGGTTTTTGCTGAAAAGACCGCTAAACTATTTCATAGACGAAACCTTATCTTTGTATTGAGGATTCCGATCCAACCAGACTGTCGCATACCGGCATGTCGCAACCGGAAGTAAGTCATGGTCAAGCGCATAGTCATAAGCAGCCTTCACCAAAGCGGCAGCGATACCCCGCCCTTCAATTTCCCGGGGGACAATCGTATGTTCTATATTCAAGCAACCATCGACAAGATCATACGACACGTATGCAGTTTTCCCGTCAGCGACAGTCTGAAACTGTTTTCTCGACAAATCATGTATTATTTCCATAAGAAGAATTTTTTAATTGTACAAATATACATATCCGTTAAGATATGTAGCCAAAAGAAGCCACAAGAAATATGGCACAAATAACAGTGCCGCCGCTTTCTCTTTTCGATATGCCCTTGATATATAAATCCACACTAAAATATCGAGTAATAAAATATCTATCAATCCCAAAAACGGATTTCTAAATGCGAAAAATAATAAGCTCCATAAGAAATTAACGACTAACTGTATCCCCCATAACACCGACAAGGTTTTATCCGCCCCCCTTTCTATCAAGTGCCCCAATGAAAGTCCCATACAAATATAAATGATACTCCATGCAATAGGAAAAGCTCCATTGGGCGGAGTAAGAACCGGTTTATTCAGCAATGGATACCACTCAGAAATAGAATCAGACTGAAAATAACTGGCCGACAATCCCACTGCAAAACATAATAGTATAGGAAGGAGATAAAATGCGAATCTTTTCATAACCAAGACATTTAACAACAATAGTTGTAATTTAAACACATATAAATAATTAAAGTTCTTGGATATTCCAAAAGAAGAATGACTGAAACAAAAATAAAAGGACACTCTTTTTAGAGTGTCCTTTGAGCCGATAGAGGGATTCGAACCCACGACCCCGAGATTACAAATCACGTGCTCTGGCCAACTGAGCTATATCGGCAGGTGGGTAAGCTATCTACATCGCGCCGCTACAACCGGCTACCCTTGCTGCGGTCAAACCCTGGGGGATTCACAGGGAGCTGGCCGTATAGGACTTACCCGGGCACAAAAGTAGATATTTTTTCTTAGATAACAATAGCATTCCACAAAAAAATGCACAAAATTTTCTATCTACTTAGAAAAGAAACAATTAAAAAAACATATTTCACAATAAATTTTTTCTCCATAATTTTATAGAAGTCTCGGCCTGTATTGTTCCTAAAAAAATTTACATTTGTATCCTATAAATAATAGCCCATTCACAAAAAAGGAATCATGTTGCAAAAAATTAAAGAGCGTATACTTGCCGGCGGAGAAATTACCCCCGACGAAGCATTAGAATTAGCACAAAAAGCCATTCGTTCGGACCTATATACTGCTGCCGACGAAATCCGTAAAAAATTCTGTAATAAAACGCTCGATACTTGCTCGATCATCAATGCCCGTTCTGGTCATTGTCCCGAAAACTGCAAATGGTGCGCCCAATCGGCCCATCATCACACCCAAATAGAAACATACGACGCCATACCTATACATGAAGCTATATCCATTGCCCGTTTGAACGAACAACAAGGAATAAAAAGATTGTCTTTGGTCACCAGCGGGAGAAGGATAAAAGCCTCGGAAATAGACTATTTCTGCGATATTTATCGAAAAATGGGAGAAGAAACCCACTTACACCTTTGCGCCTCTATGGGACTATTGAAACGAGAAGAATTAGAGAAACTGAAAGCCGCCGGAGTAAAACGTTATCACTGCAACTTAGAAACAGCCTCGTCCTATTTTTCCGAGCTATGTACCACACATACCATTGAACAAAAAAAAGAAACGATTCGGACAGCCCAAAAGTTAGGAATGGAAATCTGTTCCGGTGGAATCATCGGTATGGGAGAAAATATGAAACAACGTATCGAATTGGCTTTTGAACTAAAAGAATTAGGGGTCTGTTCTGTTCCCATGAATATATTGAATCCCATACCGGGAACACCTCTGGAACATATGCCCCCCATCAGCGACGAGGAGATTTTAGTTACAATCGCAATTTTCAGATTCATACTGCCACGGACGTTCATTCGATTTGCCGGAGGGCGGGCGAGGTTATCCAGAGAAACACAAAAGCAAGCACTATCGGCCGGAGTAAACGGACTATTGATGGGCGACATGCTCACAACGCTGGGATCGGGAGTAAACGAAGACAAATCATTAGCCCGAGAAGCGGGATACGATCCTCTATAATATAATAAAAAGCCTGTCGCATGCGACAGGCTTTTCTCGTTTATCCAAATTCCCTGTTCTTCACAGAACATTCCATTTCAGTCACTTGGTTCCAGTTGAAAAACTTGCTCTACCGATTTATTGAATACTTGGGCTATTTTCAACGCTAACACCGTAGAAGGCACAAATTTACCAGTCTCGATTGCATTGATGGTTTGTCGGCTCACCCCTACTACATCGGCCAAATGCTGCTGGGTTATACGAAGTTCGGCACGCTCCACTCGTATTCTATTCTTCATCTCTCAACGACTTTTTAAGTTTCCACAATTTCATTTCAAAGACAATCAAGAAAATAATAATATTCGTAAACATATTAAAGACCAAGACATTCAAAAACAGAAGCTCGTAACAAAAAAGAGATAAAATAATCAAAACAGACGAATTGATATACAAGGCTATCAACAACGAGTTCAATCTTATCCGCCCGATTAATTCATCTTCGACTCTCTCACGTGAACATGCCACAAATAAACAACCCAAGCAAATGCCTATAATGGCGACATTATTCAATATTTTTCCAACCCAATCCAAAGTCAGGACTCTTTTCATAGCCAAAGGAATCCATTCGGGTAGCAAGAAAGATGGAAAACCATTATAACCGTCTATCGTCATCAGTACTCCCAGCACAAATGTTGGAACCAGAATAATCCAGCCGACTTTCTTAAAGCCATTAGGCAACAAAAAGATTTTTTCCATAATAACAATTATTTTAAGTAATCGATAAAAGAAATAGCTATGGCACAAATGTAAAGTATATTTTACATATAGACAAATATAAGCGACTTTTTTTACAAAAAATCTTACAGAAAAGCTATGAAGCCTCTGAACACTTCCAACATGGCGTGGGAATCTTCATTCAAACCTATTATCTAAAAAATGGATTTTTCCCGCAAGACTCTGCACTTCCGACCAAATGCTTAACAGTCTTGCAATAACGGATAATGTCGGCGTTTGTGTGTTGTGTTTCAGGTAGATAGATAGGATAACAAGATTGGTAAAACTCAAGACTTTTGTATCATTGAGCACAATCAAACTTTGCAAAGGTAAAACTTTATTCTTAAACTCAAACTTTTTAGGGTTATTTTTTTGACAAAAAAGATTTTTAACCCGATACAAGCCATAGAATTCGAAAAAAGAATAAATTAACAATGCAAAACACTCGCGCAATTTTTCTATTACGCCCTAAATCGTTAAAACTTTCATGAAGACTGCTCTTTCCCATTTGTCCAATCACAACATTTATCGTAAATTTGACTGGTATTTAATACAAAGTAATGATCAGCTACTTACAAATAGAAAATCTCACAAAGTCGTTCGGAGACCGGATTCTCTTCGAAAATATATCGTTAGGTATCGGTGAAGGAGACCGAATAGGATTAATTGCCAAAAATGGAGCGGGGAAAACGACTTTACTGAATATTCTGGCGGGGAAAGAAAATTATGACAGTGGAAACATTGTATTCCGGAATAATTTACGGGTAGGATACTTGGAACAATCCCCCTCCTATCCGCCAGAACTCACAGTTATACAAGCCTGTTTCCAGTCCGACAACGACACTGTTCGTTTAATAGCCGAATACGAACAGGCTCTACAAACCGACGATCCTATCGGCCTGCAAGAACTACTCGACCGCATGGACCACTACAAGGCATGGGATTACGAGCAAAGAGCCAAACAAATTCTTTCGCAGCTCAAAATCAATAACTTCGATCAGCCTGTAAAAGAATTGTCCGGCGGACAACTGAAACGACTGGCGTTAGCCAATGTCTTAATTACCGAACCCGACTTGCTCATTCTCGATGAACCGACGAATCATCTGGACATCGATATGACCGAATGGTTGGAAGAATTTTTACGCCGCACCAACATAACCCTATTGATGGTCACGCACGATCGCTATTTTCTCGATCGAGTATGCAATCAAATTGTCGAAATCGACAATCATACACTATACAATTATAACGGTAATTACAGCTACTATCTTGAAAAACGGGAAGAGCGCATAGAAATACATAATGCCGAAATCGACCGGGCCCGCAATTTAATGCGTACCGAGTTGGACTGGATAAGGCGACAGCCACAAGCCCGGGGCACAAAAGCAAAATACCGTGTGGATGCTTTTTATGAATTACAAGCGAAAGCCCGTCAAGAAAAATCAGACGGGCAAGTACGGCTCGAAGTAAAATCGTCATACATCGGTTCAAAGATATTCGAGGCAAAAGGTATCTGTAAAAAATTCGGAGACCTGAAAATAATCGAAAACTTCGATTATACTTTTGCCCGCTATGAAAAAATGGGTATCGTAGGTAACAACGGAACCGGAAAATCGACCTTCATCAAAATGCTCGTCGGTGAAATTCAACCCGATCGAGGACGATTCGATATAGGAGAAACGGTAAAGTTCGGCTATTATAGCCAAGATGGGTTACATTTTAATGAACAGATGAAGGTCATCGATGCCGTAAGAGATATAGCAGAAGAAATTTCACTTGGCGACGGACGTAAGCTGTCCGCATCTCAATTCTTGCAGCATTTTCTCTTTACCCCCGAGACACAACACAGCTATATATATAAATTAAGTGGAGGAGAACGCCGACGCCTATATTTATGTACGATACTCATCAGTAATCCCAATTTTTTGGTACTGGACGAACCGACCAACGACTTGGATATCGTTACTCTTAACGTCCTTGAAGATTATCTCCGTAATTTCAAAGGGTGTCTCATTGTCATCTCCCACGACCGATATTTCATGGATAAAGTAGTAGATCACCTACTTGTGTTCAAAGGAAACGGAGAACTAAAAGACTTTCCCGGTAACTATACCGATTATCGTGAATGGAAAGAAACACAGGAACAAAAGGCTAAAAGCGAACAGGCAGAAAAAGCAAAGCAAGACAATAAAAAGACTACTGCCGAAAAAAGAAATACATCTGACAATACCCGACGACGCCTTTCTTTTAAAGAGAAAAAAGAGCTGGAACAATTAGAAATGGAAATCGCTGCGCTGGAAGAAGAGAAAAAAACAATCGAAACGAACCTTTGCAGCGGAACCTTAAGCATAGAGGAACTCACGCTGCAATCCAAAAGATTGCCGGGAATCAACGAAAACCTCGATGAAAAGACATTACGCTGGCTCGAACTAAGTGAAATCGAAGGGTAGTTATATACAAAAGGCGATAGACCGTATCTCTATCGCCTTTTGTTATATCACATGCTCAAACCTCACCTTTGAAAATAAGCGTATTTCGGTTCTGTGGGTTTATAAGAATCATCGTCCCACAAAGTACTGGTAATCATCAAATCGGCACTGTATCGGTTGCAAGCGATAGGCACATTGTGTACTCTACACTGACGAAGCAACATCTGTATATCGGCCTCGTGTGGTTGAGGATTCAAATCATCGATCAAAAAGATAGCCAAATCGACTTGATGACGAACCACCAATGCGGCAATTTCGGCATCTCCCCCCAACGGACCCGAATTCATACAAGTCACATCGGCCGGAATATTCAATTCGTCGAATGCCTCCTTAATCAATCGGCCGGTAGTACCTGTACAAACCAAATGGTGATGAGACAACAACTCGGCATTATGTTTCACCCACTCTACCATATCGGCCTTACGATTATCATGCGCCACTAGCGCGATAGTTAATCTTTTTTTCATAGCTTTATTTTTTTAAGATTGAACAGTTTGAAATTTTTGTCTGATTTTCCGTTGATGTATCCACAAGGCCATAACAGCTATCACGAATGCGATAAAATCAGAGATAGGCATACTCAACCAAACTCCGTTCGTAGACCAGTAAGTCGGTAAAATCAACAACAACGGCAATAAAAACAATAATTGTCTCGATAAGGATAAAAATATAGATACCGGAGCCCTACCTATCGACTGAAAGAAATTGGAAATTACAATCTGGCAACCGACAAACGGGAACATGGCGCAACTGATACGAAGACCGGTCACAGACAAATCGACCAACTCCTCGCTGGTTGTAAACATCGCCACGATAGCATGGGGGAATAATTCGCTCAATACAAAGCCCACCGTAGTAACGACCACACCCGCCGTAATCCCATATCGCAATGTTTTGCGAACACGTTCATATTGCTTGGCTCCATAGTTATACCCCACGATAGGTTGCATTCCCTGTGTGATTCCCATAACGATCATAACGAACAACATCAAAGTACGGTTCACAATACCATAAGCACCGATAGCCAAATCTCCACCAGTATGTTGCAACGCATTATTAATAAAAATCACCACCACACAGGCACAAACATTCATCAAAAAAGGAGACATGCCTATGGAAAATATTTTAGCGACTACCCGCACTTTCAACCGGGAGTACCGACTGTCAAAATGAATAAAGTTTTTTTTGTTCGCGAAATGAACGAGCACCCACACCATAGCGACAGTCTGAGACACGACTGTTGCCAACGCTGCACCCCGTATTCCCCAATCGAATGAAAATATAAATATCGGAGCCAAAATAATATTACACCCCACAGTCAACAATGACGAAAACATTGCCTTACGAGGATACCCCGTAGCCCTCATTACATTATTCAGCCCTATAAACACATAAGTTATAGGAGTCCCCAGTAAAATCACTTGCATGAAATCACGAGCATAAGGCAATGTATCGTGGCTTGCCCCGAAAAACAATAATATGGAATCAAGAAATAAAAAAGTCAAACCGCCAAAGCAAACAGCATTGATTATACACATAATCAAAACATTATGTACGACCTCCGTTGCTCTCACTTTATCTTTCTGACCTAAAAAAATAGAACTGATAGTAGCACCGCCTATACCGACCAATGTACAAAAAGCGACCACCAAATTCATCAACGGGAAAGTAATTGCCAAACCTGCGATAGCCAATGCACCCACCCCATGACCTATAAATATACTATCTATAATATTATATAGCGATGTAACAGTCATCGCTATAATAGCCGGTACAGAATACTGAATCAACAACTTGCCAATCGGCTCGGTTCCAAGTATCAACGGCGAATTACGCTCTGCCATAATCTCTAATTTCACAATTACGATACAAAGGTACGAATTATTCAGGAGCTAAAACAGGAGCATAAGCATTTTATAACATAAAGATACTTCAAATAGCTACGCCCTATATTTTTCACATAAAATACCATTGGTCCATTCAACTATCATAAAAAATAAAAATATCTGAAATCAGAACCGTTTTTTGAGACTTCTTGTTATATTTGAAATACTTTATCTATATTTGTAGAATATAGGATACGGTTCGGCAGAGCCAATTCGGAAACATGATTTCCGTTTGCCCCTGCACTCACCTTTCGCTATGTTTGTCATGAAACCATTAATTAAATAGAATTATGAAAAAGTTTTTATTCTTGGTTATATTGAGTTTGACTTTATTTTCCTGCGAGGGTCCTATGGGACCACAAGGTCCTCAGGGAGTTCCGGGCGAAGGAATGTTTTGGAAGTACTACACCTACACGGTAAAATCGCAAGACTGGCAACTTGTGACATCGCCCGACGGATTAAATACGTATTACATGTATGAGTTCCAAAATAAAGATATTACAGACGATTTGTATATCGACGGATATGTCTTGGGGTACTTGGTACAATCTCCGGGGGCAGACAACGAAGTCATCACCCCTCTACCTTATACGATACATAAAGGCGAAGCAAACGGGGATAATGCAATGCTTTGGACCGAAACTTACACCTACGATTACATGCCGGGAAGCGTAGCTTTTTATGTACAATACAGCGACTTTATCGAGCAGCAGCCCGGAGATATGGTATTTCGTTTAGTCCTTAATAATTAATAACCATCTTCTCGATTCTTCGAAATAAAAATAAACGAGGCCATCTTTAATAAAGAAATGGCCTCGTTTATTTTATGTAGCAAACTAATGTTTCAACAAGCCTTAAAGCTCATGTCGAGACCTTTTACCGAATGAGTGAGAGCACCCACCGAAACAAAATCGACACCACTCTCGGCGTAATCTCGAATCGTATCGAAAGTAATACCTCCCGAAGACTCTATTTCATATTTCCCACCCACAATTTTCACAGCCTCTTTTGTCAATTCAGGCGAGAAATTATCGAGCATAATACGGTCCACACCGCCCACACGCATAACCTCTTTCAATTCGTCCAAATTACGCACCTCTATCTCAATTTTCAAATCCTTGCCTTTGGCCTTTAAATAATCATGACAACGAGAGATAGCGTTCTCTATACCACCGGCAAAATCCACATGATTATCTTTCAGCAAAATCATGTCGAACAATCCGATACGATGATTCACGCCACCGCCTATCTTCACAGCCTCTTTTTCGAGCATACGCATGCCCGGAGTTGTCTTGCGGGTATCGAGAATGCGAGTATGCAAACCTTCGAGTTTTTTCACATACCGGTGAGTCATCGTAGCAATACCGCTCATGCGCTGCATCACATTGAGCATAAGACGCTCGGTTTGCAATAATGATTGTACGCGTCCTTCGACCGCAAAAGCCACATCGCCGGGTTTTACCGCAGTCCCGTCCTCGATATAGACCGTCATTTTCAAATCGGGATCGAAACGGTGGAATATTTTTCGGGCAATCTCTACTCCGGCCAAGATGCCCGGCTCCTTGATCAACAACCTCGACTTCCCCATCACCGTATCCGGGATACAACACAAAGTAGTGTGGTCACCATCTCCTATATCTTCGGCAAAAGCCAAATCTATCAATTCATCTATCAACTGCTCTTTCGTTTTCATACACCAATAGTTTTTTATTCTTATGCAAAAATAGCACAATCCGGGAGAAGGTACAAATAAATTTGATTATACCGAGGATAACCAATTTCCACATTATAAAGACAACACAGTGCAAACATTCGAACAAGTTTGATTTTACTCTTTGTTTATATTAATTTTGCAACAAATTTAAATTCCTCATGAAAATAGTGCTACTGGTTGTCGGGAAAACAGTCGAATCTTATTTTATACAAGGAATCGAAGAATACAGCAAACGATTGACCCATTATGTGCCGTTCGAAATCGCTGTCATTCCCGAACTCCGCAACACCAAAAGCCTGAGTACCGACCAACAAAAAGAGCGAGAAGCCGATTTCATCTTGAAAAGTTTCCTACCCGGCGATTACATTGTCCTGCTTGATGAACATGGAAAGGAGTTTACCTCCACGCAGTTCGCCACCTATTTGGAAAAGAAAATGTCAAACGTTGCCAAACGATTGATATTTGTCATTGGCGGCCCTTATGGTTTTTCCCAACGCATATACAATGCAGCACAAGAAAAAATTTCTCTTTCAAAGATGACCTTTTCTCACCAGATGATTCGCCTCATCTTCACCGAACAGCTCTATCGGGCTATGACTATTCTCAATAACGAACCCTATCACCACGAATAAGTATGAATCGTTTTCATTACAAAATTCTATCCGTCTTCATTATCACACTTTCCCTCTTTACTTTCCCGACAAACGCAAAAGAATACAGCAGTGAGATAGGCACATTGTGGAATTTCTCGGTATCCAAACAAATAAATCGGATAAATCTGCAAATACAGCAAAACGTATGGACACTTGGTAAATATTACGAACGATACATGCCCATTGCAGCCGTCTCCTATACTGCCGTCCCGAAATACCTCAAATTAAATGCGCTGTACTACTATATGAATCAACAGACGGCTCCGAATATTTATAAGAATCGTCATCGTTATCAACTGGGAGCCACTTTTTCCTATCCTGTACACCGATTCTCCCTATCGCTGAATTCCCGATTTGAGTCCACCTATACCATAGGGACGGCCAAACCATCGAACAAATGGCGAAACAAAATACTTCTCAGTTACACCATACCCGACAGCCGATGGACTCCGTTTATCCATACCGATATATTTCTTTTTCTGAATGGTAAACAGTCAGGAGAATTGGATAGAATATGGTATGATGCAGGGGTAGAATATCGAATAGACAAAAAAAATTCCATCGAATGCAAAGTTCGAGAAGAACATCTCATGAGTAAGACACCCCAACAACTCAATACGTTTATCTCCTTAGGTTATAAATTGAAACTATAATTCCCCTATTCCATCTTGCGATACACTATATTGGGGACAGTAAAACGAGTCCACAAATTCAAGGATAAATGGAAAGATTGAAAATTTTCGAGATTCAATCCACCCAAAATAAATCGCTCATAACATCATCGGAAGTAAAAAGACCCTTACGAGTTATGCGCATGACATCGTCGGTCACCACGAGTCGCCCTGCACGGATATGAGGCAGAGCTTGTTCCAAGCAATACAGCATGCGCTCAGCCCCAAAGTCGTCTTCGAGTTTTTTCAGATCCAATCCCCAACAGGTGCGAAGCGATGTGAGTATACATTCATTATATAAACTATCGACCGTCTCTTTCTCTTCCATATATGCAACATGTCCCGTTTGCAAAGCCTCCATATATTCCGACAATGAGGAAGGATTGATACGCCTGCTCTTCCCATCGTAGCTATGAGCCGCCGCACCTAACCCCAGATACGGTACCCCTTTCCAATAAGATGTATTATGAAGTGCATAACGCCCAGAGCGGGCGAAATTGGAAATCTCGTAATGCTCATATCCAGAAAAACCCAACACATCGATAAGTGTCTCGAACATCTGTAAGGATTCTTCTTCCTCACACTCTTTCACCAGTCCTTTTTCCCTCATTCTCCACAACGCCGTACCTTCCTCATAAATTAAATTATATGCTGAAATATGCGGAACATTCAATGTTACGGCTTGTCTCAAATTGTTCGTCCAACGTTCTACGGTCTGTCCCGGCAAACCATATATGAGGTCTATACTGATATTTTCATATCCGGCACAAAGGCAATTATCGACTGCCTCCATCGCCGCATGAGCCGTATGACGCCGACGTAGAAAAACAAGATCCGAATCGTCGAAACTCTGTATTCCCATACTTAGCCGGTTAACCGGAGTATCCTTTAATTGACTTATAAAAAGAGGTGTCACATCATCGGGATTCACTTCAAGAGTAACCTCCTTACAAACCGACCAATCGACAACTGTGGAAAGAGTTCGAAACAAACGACCTCGTTCCGACGGCGATAAACTGGACGGAGTCCCCCCTCCAAGATACACCGTAAAAACAGGTTCGTCCCTTAGCTCATGTTTCCTCAATTCAAGTTCCCGACAAACGGCATCTATATAGCCACGCTTGAACGAAAAATCGGTCGAGGAAAAGAAGTCGCAATAAACACAGCGACTTGCACAAAACGGTATATGAATATAAAGCCCAGCCATTACTCGACAAAAATACAAAACTTCGATTCATAAACAATGTTTTGTAACATAGTTCTTACCATTGCTTTTTAAAAATATAATTCATAATTTGCGAACGCTTTGTTAAAACGTAACCAAGTGTTTTTGTTTTATTAAAACTTTAATATCATGAAAGTCTATCAATCTCACGAAATCAAAAACATTGCTCTATTGGGCAGCAAAGGTTCAGGCAAGACCACACTCGCAGAAGCTATGCTCTACGAGTGTGGTGTAATAAAACGTCGCGGAACCGTCGAAGGGAAAAACACCGTCTCGGACTATTTTCCTGTGGAAAAAGAGTATGGATATTCCGTCTTTTCCACAGTTTTTTATGCCGAATTTTTAGGTAAAAAGCTCAATGTTATAGACTGTCCGGGAGCAGACGACTTTGTAGGAAGCGCTATAACAGCCCTTAACGTAACAGACACGGGAGTAATTGTCATCGACTCTCAATATGGAGTCGAAGTAGGAACTCAAAACATCTTCCGTACTGCCGAAAATCTGAACAAACCTATTCTTTTTGCCATGAACCAACTTGATGGTGAAAAGGCAGATTACGACAATGTAATCAACCAAATGCACGAAACATTCGGTAACCGAATTGTACAAGTGCAATATCCGCTTAGTTGCGGTCCGTCGTTCAATGCCATGATCGACGTCCTACTCATGAAAATGTATAGCTGGTCGCCCGAAGGCGGTACACCCACCATATCCGAAATTCCCGAAAGCGAAATGGAAAAAGCCCGGGAATTAAATCAAAAATTAGTTGAAGCCGCTGCTGAAAACGATGAGACCCTTATGGAAAAATTCTTCGAGCAAGGTTCTCTCACCGAAGATGAAATGCGGGAAGGCATCCGCAAAGGTCTCATCACACGCAGCATATACCCTGTATTCTGTGTAAGTGCATTACGCGATATGGGAGTACGACGTATGATGGAATTCCTCGGCAACGTAGTCCCCTTTGTCTCCGAAATGCCCAAACCCGAAAATACAGCCGGAGAAAAAATCGCTCCCGATGCCAATGGGCCTACAAGTATATACTGCTTTAAAACCACGGTCGAGCCTCATATCGGAGAAGTATCCTATTTCAAAGTAATGTCTGGAACCGTACATCAAGGAGACGATTTGATTAATGTGGATCGAGGCGACGGACGCGAACGTTTGGCTCAATTATTCTGTGTTTGCGGACAAATTCGTACTCCGGTAGAAGAACTTGTAGCAGGAGACATAGGAGCATCGGTAAAACTAAAAGATGTGCGCACTGGTAATACACTCAACACAAAAGGGTGCGATTATCATTTCGATTTTATCAAATACCCAGCTCCCAAATATCAACGAGCAATAAAACCGGTCAATGAATCCGATGCCGAAAAATTAAGTGAGATTCTCACTCGTATGCATGAAGAAGACCCGACGTGGCAAATAGAACAATCCAAAGAATTGAAACAAACGATTGTTTCGGGACAAGGAGAATTTCACTTACGCACTTTAAAATGGCGTATTGAGAATAACGATAAACTTGCCGTTGAATTCATAGAGCCTCGCATACCCTATCGGGAAACAATTACTAAAGCGTCTCGGGCGGATTATCGTCACAAAAAACAATCGGGTGGAGCCGGACAATTTGGAGAGGTACATCTCATCGTAGAGCCCTATTATGACGGAATGCCAGCACCCGACACTTACAAATTCAACAACCAAGAATTCCGTATGAATGTACGCGATACCCAAACGATAGATCTTGAATGGGGAGGAAAATTGGTGGTTTGTAACTGTATTGTTGGAGGTGCTATCGACGCTCGGTTTATTCCTGCTATTGTCAAAGGATTGATGGATCGTATGGAACAAGGGCCGCTCACTGGTTCTTACGCCCGCGATGTCAGAGTTTGTATCTATGACGGGAAAATGCACCCGGTAGACTCTAATGAAATATCTTTCCGATTAGCTGGACGTAATGCATTCAGCGAGGCATTTAAAAACGCAGGACCGAAAATTCTCGAACCTATATATGATGTCGAAGTTCTTACCCCAGCCGATGTCATGGGCGATGTCATGAGCGATCTGCAAGGACGACGCGCCATTATTATGGGCATGTCCAGTGAAAAAGGATTTGAAAAAATCACGGCAAAAGTACCTTTAAAGGAAATGTCTTCCTATTCAACAGCTCTCAGTTCGATTACCGGAGGGCGCTCATCTTTCTCTATGAAATTTGCATCTTATGAGCTCGTTCCATCTGACGTTCAAGAAAAACTACTTAAAGCTTACGAGGCTGAACAGACAGACGAGTGACCGCGATTTTGTTAAATAATTAAAAAGCCATTGGTTTTTCCAATGGCTTTTTTTGCAAATAAACATTTATTTGTTAAATTTGCCGGTAAGTGTTAAACCCAACCTTCTAAATAGGTTTTCATAAAATAAAACAAAAATAGTGGAATCGGTGTTTATATAATAAATTTGTACAAATGATGTAAAAACAAATCATTTAAACACCACGACAAGTTAAACAGAAAAAAATAAAGAGGCAAACAAAATGAAAAAGTCGACAATTTGGCTACTGGCTGTAATTATGGCACTCACGTTTATCGGATTGCTTTATGTACAAATCATGTACATGGAGAATATGATAAAAATGAGAAACGAGCAATTTACCGAAGCCGTGAAAAGGAGCCTATACGCTGTATCGACAAGCCTCGAACTAGACGAGACTCAACGCTATTTAGACGAATATCTGGAAGAGGAAGAAAAGAAAATGCTCTCCTCTTATGAGCAAAAGCAAGACAAACAAGACATAGCTTCCACTCACCACCAATTTTCTATCGTATCTCCCGATGGAACGGTTGCAAGTTTTTCCTTTCGCGAACAAACCAGTACGATTATCACCCCTGCTGCTCCACGACAAAAGGAACATAATACGCTCATCAGCACATATCGAAATATGCAGGAAGCCCGTAAAGGACAATACCTTTACCAAAAAGGCTTGTTGAACGAAGTCATACTCAATATGCTGAGTAAGGCAAGTAACCGTCCTGTCATGGAACGTATCGACATCAAAAAATTGGAAAGCTATCTGAAATCAGAATTTGAAAATAACGGATTAAACCTTCCGTTCCAATTTGCCATTTACAATAAAAACGAAAAAATCATATATAGCTCCAATCAATATGATCCCAAAATCGAAGGGAATTTATTCACACAAGCAATATTTCCCAATGATCCACCGGCAAAAATAAACTACTTGAAAGTCTATTTCCCGACCAAAAGAGATTATATATCGAGTTCGGTAAAATTCATGATACCCTCGTTTGCTTTCACGTTCATTCTGTTGGTAACCTTCTTGTTTACCATCATCACGGCATTTCGGCAAAAGAAACTCACCGAGATGAAAAACGATTTTATCAACAACATGACACACGAATTCAAAACACCCATATCTACCATATCATTAGCAGCCCAAATGCTTAATGATCCCTCTGTTGCTAAAAGTCCGGCCATGTTCCAGCACATATCGGGTGTCATTAATGACGAAACCAAGCGATTGAGATTTCAGGTAGAAAAAGTCCTGCAAATGTCGATGTTCGACAGACAAAAGACGTTGATGAAACTACACAACGTCGATGTCAACGACCTCGTTGCAGGAGTCATGAGCACATTCAAACTCAAAGTCGAAAAATACGGCGGTGTAATCGATGCCGACCTCGAAGCAGAAGATGCTATTGTCTCGGTCGATGAAATGCATTTTACGAATGTTATCTTCAACCTCCTTGACAATGCCGTAAAATATCGACGGGAAGAAGAACCTTTATCTCTTTTCATACGTACAAGAACCGTTGGAGATAAGGTAGAAATATCGATTCGAGATAACGGAATCGGTATCAAACGGGAAGATTTGAAAAAAATATTCGACAAATTTTATCGCGTATCTACGGGAAATCGCCATGACGTCAAAGGATTCGGACTGGGCCTCGCTTACGTCCATAAAATCATTACCGACCTCAAAGGCGATATTCGAGTAGAAAGCGAAATAAATCAAGGGTCGACATTTATAATAACACTACCACTAATAAAAAACAAATGATTATGGAAGAAAGATTGCGTATTCTATTATGCGAAGATGATGAAAATCTTGGCATGTTATTAAGAGAGTATTTGCAAGCCAAAGGTTATGCGGCCGATCTCTTCTCCGATGGAGAAAGCGGATACAAAGCATTCCTGAAAGGTAAATACGATTTGTGCGTACTCGACGTGATGATGCCTAAAAAAGACGGATTCACGCTTGCACAAGAAATCCGTACGGTAAACGGAGAAGTTCCCATCATATTCTTGACAGCGAAATCTTTGAAAGAAGATATTCTCGAAGGATTCAAAATCGGAGCAGACGACTACATTACCAAACCATTCAGTATGGAAGAATTGGTATTCCGTATCGAAGCCATTTTACGTCGTGTAAAAGGTAAAAAAGGAAAAGAAGTTACGATGTACAAGATCGGACGGTTTACATTCGATACCCAAAAACAAGTATTGGCAATCGACGATAAGAGTACTAAACTCACCACCAAAGAGTCCGAATTGCTCAGTCTGCTCTGTGCTCACGTCAATGAAATTTTGGAGCGAAACTTCGCCCTCAAAACTATTTGGATAGACGATAATTACTTTAACGCTCGTAGCATGGACGTTTACATTACCAAACTTCGTAAACATCTCAAAGACGATCCATCAATTGAAATTATCAATATTCACGGAAAAGGGTACAAGCTCATTGCCCCAGATGTCGAAGCAAAAACCAAATAAACTACAACGTTTAGGAATATAGAAAAGGCGGCTTATTGAGTCGCCTTTTCTATATTCCCACATCAAAAGCGCCTGCAAATAATGCGATTTACTGCAAATTCATTACCTTTGTCCCGTAAACGACGAAAATAGCATCGAACAATGATACGCATTATCACATTCCTATATCAATGGCTCATAGCCATGCCCATATTGCTGATACTCACCATTCTCACAGCATTGACGACCCTTATCGGATGCCGGTTGGGCAATGGAAACTTTTGGGGATATTACCCAGCACACATTTGGTCCCGACTATTCTGCATTCTCTCTCTTGTCAAAATAGAAGTTAGAGGCCGAGAAAACATCGATAAAAACACATCTTATGTATTCGTATCAAACCATCAAGGAGCCTATGACATATTTCTCATCTACGGATACTTAAACCACAATTTCAAATGGATGATGAAAAAAAGCCTGCGCAATATACCCTTTGTAGGCAGCGCTTGTGCTGCTGCCGGCCACATATTCGTCGATAACAGTACTCCGGGCCGACTAAAAGAAACCCTGCAAAAAGCCGAAACGACATTACAAAATGGTATGTCGCTTGTCGTATTCCCCGAAGGAGCACGCACTTGGACAGGAGCCATGAGACCATTCAAACGAGGAGCATATCAACTCGCCGTTGAATTTTCCTTACCGGTCGCACCGCTCACTATTGATGGAGCATTTGCCGTTATGCCCCGTACAACCTACAATTTTAAACCCGGAAAAATCATTTTAACGATCCACCCCCCCATCTATCCCCAAGAAAATAAAGGGCATGATATAGAAGCCCTCATGAAAAAATCATACGCCGTCATAGAATCGGCATTGCCATTGAAAGGATAGATATGTAAAAAAAAATTAAACCGAATAAAAAATTCAAGGCTCGCAATGGCCGTCCCAAAATAAATTCGCAATTTTGCACTCGCAAAACAAATTTGTCCGGTGGTGTAATGGTAGCACTTCGGATTCTGGTTCCGCCTGTGAGGGTTCGAATCCTTCCCGGACAACAAAAAAAAGGGATTAGCAAAATACTAATCCCTTTTTTACAACTATTAATCAAGTACTTATGCTATAACATACGGTCTTTGAGGCCTAATATATATAAATGGTAACCCTCATTTACTAATTTTTCGTTATTCTTATCAAATCAGAATTTAATCTAAAACTTTATCTATGACTGGTTTTATTAAAGATTCCATCACATCATATCCTTGTGAATTAGGATGCACTCCATCATTCGTGTATTTAGATAACTGATCTCCATTGGAAATACAAACCATATTAGAATAATAATCTACAAAAGGTATCTGCCTATCTTTCGCATATGTAGCCAAGCGCTTATTTAACGCTGTTATTTTTTGAATGGCATCTTTGATAGACGGATTCCAGCTAAAACTCGAACTAGGTAAAGTCGTAGTAAGAATTACTTTTATCCCATTAGCTCGAGCCAATTCTACCATAGAAATAATATTTCCAAAAGAATAGTCTTCGTTGTAAGCCCCTGCATTCTCGGCAATATCATTAGTTGCAGCATTAATAACGACAACTTCCGGTAAAAGATTTATTACATCTTCACGGAAACGTAACAACATTTGATAAGATGTTTGTCCTCCTATGCCTCGACCCACATATCCATTCTGTTTAAAAAAGTCAAGATGTTGATTCACCCAGCCTTCCGTTATAGAATTTCCTATAAATACCACTCGTTTAGGAACAATAACAGTTGCTTTCAAAAGCTTATTTTGCTCTGCATAATGCTTAAAATTAGCCCAATTTTGAGCGTTATCTTGTGAGAATGAATAAAATTCTACCATACAGAATAGAATACTTACCCCAAAAAGCAATATCTTCTTCATCATTTTCAAAATCTAATCGTCTTATTACAATTTAATACATAAACTACATATCATTCTTCTATATCTATATTTTTATCAATACTATATTGTTTAACATCTTTCATCAATACATCTTTTTTATCTGTATCAAAATCGAAACATACACCCACCTTATTCTTTTTCTGAACGATACTCCGGTTGAGGCTGACGACAAATATCTTTCGGATCTATACTGGCATACAAATAAGAGCCCGGTTCAAAATACAACTCAACATAATCTTTCATTAAAATAGTGCCCGATTTATATTTCCCAGCAGGAATCACTACACGTCCACCTCCATTAGCAGAGCAATCTGTTATTGCCTGATTAATAGCTTCACTACTAAGAAACGAAGAATATCCTTCTTTGCTCCATAATCCAATATATTATATTCTCCAACATTACTTCTCTCTTGCGAATAACAAGTTAAAACCAACAAGGGAAACAAATAAACACAAACCGATTTCATAACATTCATTCTTTATCGAAAAAGATAGCACTGCACACTGGATAATCAGGATTTCCATAATGGTCATAAAAGAAACGAGTAATCCGGAATTGAACATTTCCCGACACACCAAATGATAGATAAACTCCCTCTTCAAAATTATTAAGAAGATAAGATGCTAATATTCTTTTTGTATTGACATCTATCACATCAACCACTTCCTGGCAATTTTTTTCCTTATAATCTGCAAAATATAACGACACTTTTGTATTTTCCTCCACAGTAACATCGATCAATTGATGAAGAACCGAGGTCCTAACTGCTTCAATCCGTCCTTTTCCTTCTACTTTCTGCAAAGAGACAGGTCGAGTACTATTGTTATCCAACACTTTAAGAGAATCACCTATATAGGACAGCATACAAGTTTTAGGTAATTTTGAAGAATGGCCGAATATATCATATCCCTTTTTCCCATACTTCCTCTTCCAATTGCCATGAGTTTCAACATCTTTACAAATAAACGTCGCTGTTCCCGACGGCGGATTAGAATAAATAGTCGATCTATCTGTCATATCAGTTCCAGCAGGAACTATGATCTGAGCTCTATCTGGTTCTTGCGACAGGTAAATTTGATTTTTATTTATCTTTCTACCTTGTTCCAATAATCTTAGCCCCGTAAAATCCTCATTGAACGTATAAATATCGACCTTTTCTATTCCGGTCCATTCTCTCGGGAAATGCCATATCCCCGTTCTTCCTTTCACCGAATAAGCCATTATTTCGAGATGATTTACCCAAAATACAGGGACAAATACATCATGCCCTTCTTTCATCAAATATCCATCTCTATATAAACGATGAACATTGTCATTATCCCATTTACTAACAACATTATCGGATAAAGTCAATGTTATCCCCAATGTGTCCCTAGTCTCATACTTTAATCTCAACAATCGATTCAGATAAAAATAAACATATGTGTGATGTGAAAGTTCTCTCGCAACCTTGAATGGATCACGCTGAAATTGAGTATCTTCTAGTTGCACACTCGCCCCAAAAACTTGAAATCTTCGTTTTGTTAAATCTATCTGTCCCCCATACAACTCGTCATGAGTACCGTCTCTACCACCACATGCAATATAAGGAGCGACTTCCATTTGATTAATATTCAACGAAGCCCACCAATCCCATGTAACACCCAACGAACACACTCCATAAAGATTGGTATCGGCATATTCACCGATTAACTGAATACCATATTCGGTTTTCAAATACTCCGCAGCCTTCTTTATAGCCGATATCTGATCTTCTTTTGTCACATAATGATATAAACTAGGTGGATACTGTGTCTCATTATCGAAATATAGTACTCCGGTTTCTTTAACCAAAGGAACTTGTTCTATAAAAGCATCGATCCGTTGCTTAGTCACCCCAGCATTCCATTCATTTACCATATTGACGAAATAGCTCTGACGACTCCACCAAACATCGCCTTTCACCAAAGATCCATCGGCATTTCGACATAACAAATCTTTCTTCACATACATATCCCACATAGGCGAATCCATATAAGCGTCAAATGGATTTACATGGAAAGTACAATTTGTATTATATTTCTTCGCTTCATTCATCAGCCATAATAAAGCATCCTTCCCCTTTAATCCGCCAGGCGCGTACAAAGTAGAATCAATTGGCATCCACCATGGATAAGTATGATCATGGCCTCCCTGTTGAAAACCACCCAATATCACAACTTTGGGTAGACCACGAGAAATGCAGTCTATCTGTTGCAAATATTTAGCGACCGCCCCCAAATCCAAATTATGATGATCATTTTCCAAAGCACATCGTAACATGATTTTAAACGTCAAAGTTTGAGATAAATCTCTCTTATATGGATAAAGCGGATACTGGTAATCTAGCCCAATCGGGTACATCGATAAGGGTGATAACAACAGTAAAGACAACAATAATATTTTTACAGATTTCATCTTTTTTATTTTAATAATTAATCATTTATAAAATTGGCATAATTCTACATCTAATTCATTCCCCAAAAACAGGATTATCTACATACGACCTTTTTCCTTAAAACCGACCTATCTGTTACAAGAGATACAATGCAAACTCCATTTTGACTTCCCAATTCGCCTTTATCCAAACAAACCCGCACTCGGTTATCAGAAACGTCAAATACCTTATCATATAATAAATTCCCTACTATCGAATGTATCTGGATATGTACTTTTGGAGAAGTAAAAACATCAGCCTCGATTGTCAAATCATCTCGAAATACAGAAGGATAACACCTCAGATTATCCTCCTTCCAACGAATATTCTCTTTACCTGATACCCCTTCTTCATCTATAAATACTGCACTACATACCGGATAATCGGGATTTCCGTATCCATCATAAAAGAAACGAGTAAACCGGAACTGTAAATGTCCCTTTACATTATATCTCAGATATATTCCCGACTGAAACGAATTGATTAATTTTGAATGCAATATTCGCTTTGTCACGGCATCGATAACATCAACTACCATTTGGCAATTTCTGTCTTTATAATCGGCAATATACAACGAAAGCATTCTTTTTTCAGCCGTTTGCACATCGATTATCTGATGTAACTTCGATGTCCGTACCGCCTCTATTCTTTTCCCATCTTCCTCAGGAGTCTGTAATGCTATCCGACGAGAACTATTTGTATTATACACATCGAGATTATCACCTATATATCCCAATTGAATACCATCTGACAACACTTTCGACGCTCCGAATACATCATAACCAAGGCTGCCATACTTGTCTTTCCAATCCCCCTGTGTCTCATAATCTTCCCCTAAAAAATCGATCTCTCCAGAAGCCGGATTATCATAAATCGTTCCGTCATGAACATCGGTTCCAGCAGGGACCAATATTTGGGCCACTCCAGCTTCAAGATTCAAATCGATTTGATTATCTGTAATTGCAATATTCGAATCTTTTAATTCAAGGTCATAATAAGAAGAATTAAACTCATATATATCAACAGACTCTATACCTTTCCATTCTCTCGGCAAACTCCACTTACCCCGTCTTCCTTGATATGAATACGCCATAATTTCAAGATGATTTACCCAATATACCGGAATAAACACATCATAATTTTCTTTCATGAGTTTTCTATCCCGATATAGTCTATGAACATTATCACCTTCCCATTTGCTATCCACACTATCCGAGAGAGAAAGAGTCATTTCATATCCATTTGTGCTTAAATTTTGTCTCAATAAACGATTCATATAAAAATAGGGCAAAGTATGATGTGTAAACTCCCTTACCACTTTCGAAACATCTTGTTGAAATTGAATATCCTCTAACTGGATACTCGAACCAAAAACTTGTAATCTCCGTTTACTGATATCATTAGTAGCACCTAATAAATCATCGTGACATATATTACGTCCTCCACAAGCTACATATGCTGGAACCTCCATCTGATCGATATTTAAAGAGGCATTCCAATCCCACGTTACACCTAAACAATCAAACCCATACAAATTCACATCTGCGTACTCTCCTATCAACTGTATATTATACTGTTCCTTTAAATATTCAGCAGCTTTTTTTATTGCAGTTATCTGGTCGGCACGAGTCACCCGATGTTTAGGACTGGCCGGATATTGAGTCAAATTATCGAAATATAAAACTCCGGTTTCTTTAACCAAAGGTAATTCATTTAAAAATGCATCTATACGTTGCTTTGTCACCCCAGCATTCCATTCATTTACCATATTGACAAAATAGCTTTGGCGATCCCACCAAATATCACCCTTTACCAAAGAACCGTCTGTATTTCTGCACAACAAGTCATTTTCTTCGTAAAAATTCCATTTTTCTGAATCCATATATGCATCAAACGGGTTCACATGGAAAGTACAAGTCGTATTATATTTTTTAGCCTCTTCCATCAACCATATCAAAGCTTCTTTCCCTTTCCTACGACCCGGAGCTGTAAAACTATCATCTACCGGAGCCCACCACGGATAAGTATGATCATGTCCATTCTGTTGGAAACCTCCTAACACGACGATCTTGGGAATTCCTCTTGTAATACAATCTATCTGCCTTAAATAATTAGCAACCAAAGACATATCCAAATTGGATATTTGATCAGGAAGAGCACAACGTAACATGACTTTAAAAGTCAATGTCTGAGACAAATCTTTCGAATAAGGATATAAGGGATAATTGTATGTTAGCCCAGCCGAATTAACTTGTGATAAAAACAACGAAAGCCCGACAAAAAAGCCGACTACAATAAATTTCAATTTATTCATAATTAAACAATTACATAAAATACAAAACCTGTATCACAGAGACACTTTCACTCAATGACACAGGTTACAAAAACGAACTTATCTCTTAACTATACGCGATGTTACCACAATCGCTCCATTATGAAGTGATACAAGATAAGTTCCATTTCCCAAATCAGAGAAGTTCAACAAATTATCTCCGATACCTAAATTTATCCTTTTTACCAATGATCCATCAATAGAATAAACACAAAGCGTACTTGTTCCGGCAAAAGGATTCGTTACGACCAACTGTCCAGTAGTCACCGATGGATACACATTCAACTGAGTTTGTTCCACAGCATCGATACCCGACCCGTCTCTATATTCAACAGCTCCTATTGATGGGGATGCTGGACGCATTCTTCCTGTTTGGTCCTCTGTATTGGAAGAATTCGGAGATCCGTTTCCTACGGCAGGATTATTTTCACCCGTTAATAAATGAACATACTGACCATCTACTTCTGCAATAGGAGCTAAATAAGTACCAACTGTGAATGGACTATCCAACGGATAGAACCGGCCCTCACCATATCGAGTATCGTCCCAAATACAATAGTTACGCACAAAAGAACCAAAAACAGTACCATAATCAGCATCTTTATCTCCATTTTCCACGTAAATACAATTATCAAAATCTATTGTCGCAGTTCCTCCCGATATATACATGGCATTCTGTCCATCAGCCGAAGAATTACCTACAATCGTACAGTCATAGATACTGATAGATGAAGCTCCTTCCCAACTACCATCAATAATACCGCCATTCGTCGGAGAGGAATTACCACTAATCGTCATATTTTGACACGTATAAGCTGCTCCCTGAAAAGCAATCGCTGTGCCTGTATTATTTACAATGGAAACATTTTTCATTAAACCGCTCGATCCCCAACCTATACCGGCGATAGATTTTCCAGAATTTCCCGTAGCATAGCAATTGGTTACATTTATTTCTTCACCCATTTGAACTTTAAAAATAACCCCATTCTGCCCGGCTGCACTTTTATTATTCGTATATATACAATTACTTATAGCCCCTACGCTTCCATCGAACCAACCTCCGGAATGAGCGTTAATTTCATTGCCGTTAAAAACACAGTCGGTAATTGTAAACGTACCATCTAAACGAACTGCTCCAGCTCCACCTCCTGTATTTTTATCGAATGTACAACCTTCTACTACACAGTTCGATGATTTATTCGAATAAACGCCGACTCCGTCCCAACCATCGTTCTCTATAAAATCACAATTCCTAACAGTCATTTCACTTCCGGCATCTTGTTCTTCTGCATAACATAATATACCAGCCCCATTACTACTACATGAATTTCCTTTAAATGTACTTTCTGTTGCATTGACTATCATACTTCCAAAACATGCTATCGCACCTCCACTACCTCCAAAATTTCCCTCGAAAGTACTGTTTTCTACATCTACGTCCCAATTATAGGTGAGGACTCCTCCCCCGTTCTGGCCACTTATATTATTAAAGAACGAGCAACTAGTCAAAGTTAATTTGGGATTTGCTGACTGATCGGGTTTCTGCAACTTAATAGCACCACCCCATTTTGCTTTGAATCCATCAAATACACAATTTATAAGTGTTAATCCACTTCCAGCAGGAGAAGTTGCATCGGGAATCGGAGTACCACCCAAAACAACTATCGCCCCGGCACCGCCAGAAAAATCGCCCATATAATCGTTATCAGGTCCCGACATCCGCCCCGTAGCGTGACGGAAAATAAAGCCATCAACTACGATATCCTGCTCGCCCAATAAACCATAAGCAATCGTATAGACCGTATCGGTATCATTAATAGCACCATCTAATATAGTCTCATTTTCTTGTACATTCCGTTCCGCTCCACCGGTAGATGGATAACCACCTAAAACCGTAACACCGCCTGACAACTTAAACCGCTTCTCTATATTGGGTGCGGTAGAATTACCCTTGTAATCTACTGTCGGTTTATAAACTCCGGCTCCGACATGAACCGTCGTCCCGGCAGAAGCATTATAGAGAACTTCTCCCAAGTCGTTTTTTGCATTAGCCCAATCACTACCACTACCATTTCCTGCTCCGGAAACCGTAACATACACGTCTGTCGCAAATACATTCATTGCAACAAGACTCAATGACGAAATCAGTAATTTTACCTTTTTCATGATAAATCTTATTTTTAAGGATTAGTATTAAATAATTAAAATCATTCAATTGATTCGGGAAATTATAGCAGACCAACCTCCGCCCGGAGCCATCGTTACTTTCAATTTTTTCCCGGACACGATATTTTGTTCCTCTATTTTGTAATCGTTTCCGTTCCTGTCGGCATTTATCCCGTCCTTGAAAATTTCAGCTTTCCACAGTCCCTGGCTTAAAAAAGAGAAATCCAAAGATATTTCCCGCTTATCCCAATTCGTGATAGCTCCAACATACCACTTATCACCTTTCCTTCTCGCAACCGCCGCATATTCACCGACTTTCCCCGCAAGGGAAACGGTTTCATCAAATACCGTAGGAAGTTGTGCTATATAATCGGTTGTCTCCTGTTCTTTTCTATAATTGTTAGGGCTATCGGCCATCATAACCAACGGAGCTTCAAACACTACATACAAAGCAACTTGATGCGCACGTGTACCTTGACTCATAGGTGTTCCCCAAATGCCTTTATAGCTTTCCCTGTTAGCATTGGCCATCGCCCCCGGCGTATAATCGACCGGCCCAGCCAGCATCCTCAAATAAGGTATGGTCACATCATTTCGAGGCATATCAGGATAATCCCCTTTCAAATATTCCAGACCATAAACGCCCTCAAAATTGATAACATTCGGGTAAGTCCTCTGTAATCCCGTAGGCTTATAACACCCATGCAAATCAATAAGCAAATGATATTCAGCTGCTTTCTTCGCCAACCGTGTGCAAAAATTCACTATACGTTGGTCGTCCCTATCCATGAAATCCACCTTGAAACCTTTCACTCCAAGATCGGAATAGTGTTTCAACGCTTCGTCCATCTTTTGGTCCAAAGGCAACCACCCTGCCCACAACAAAATAGAGACATTTTTCCGCTTCGCATACTCGATGATTTCGGGAAGATCGATATCCTCTACGGGAGTCATAATATCGGTACTCATTGCCCACCCTTCATCTAATAACACATATTCTATTTTATTTTCAGAAGCGAAGTCAATAAAATATTTATAAGTTTCAGTATTTACTCCCGCTCTAAAATCTACGCCATATATGTTCCATGCGCACCAATAATCCCATGCCAGTTTGCCCGGTTTTATCCAAGAAACATCGTCCACTTGACAAGGTGTCGCCAGTTTATACACCATATCGCTGTTCAAAAGGTCTTTATCTTCCTCGGCTATAATCACGGCTCTCCACGGATAGAACCTTTTTCCGGTCGTTTCCGCCAGATAATCGGCTCTTTCCTCGACAAGAGCTTGCAGGTTATTATGACCTCCTTGAACCTCTTTCTTTACAAAAGGAGCAAAATCGCCCGTCAATCGAGTATCTCCCGTCTTCTTCAAAAACATTCCCGGGTAGTCGATCAAATCAGCATCGGTAATCGCCACCTTTATTCCGTTAGGCATCCCCACGAGAATGGGAGCGAAAGCCGGCCAAAAATCAGACATACCTTTCAAATTAATCGTTCGATACTCATTTTCAAAAGACTGAGAATAAACATCTTTCTCATTGGCTCTCACATACCCTACCGTCACATCGTGGTCTTCACCGGCAAAACAAAACTCTGCTTTCTCGACCTGCACGACTACCGGGATTTTCGACTTGAAATTCGTTTCCCACCGATAAGCGATTCCGTCGTCATAAGCCCTGAAATACAAGGCATAATTCCGGAACTGCATTTTCAACTCGTTATAACGATCGGCCACCTTCTTCTTTTTATAAAGAACCGCGTCGATTGTTTCATCGACGTTCTCGACCGTCGATTTTCTCAATTTGGGATTGCGCCCTATCACCTCCCCGTCGCGGAAGGTCATTGAAATTTCAGACGGGGCTATAATCTCGGTATCGGCGCAACGGGCACTCCACGAAATCACGGAGTCGATGCTCACCGTAACCGATATTTTACCATTCGGCGAATCCACAAACAACTCTTTCGCCCCCACGCTCATGGGGAAAAATGCCAGCATGGCAAGTCCTATCGATAATACTTTCTTCATGATTATTCCTTATAATTGATTTTCCACTCCGACGGTTCCCCACTTAGACGGTTTCGAACCCATCACAAACTCCAATGTCCCGCCATTGGCAATATCGGTATGCTTGAACGAGCATGCGTCCAACGGCTCCCCGTTCAGTTTTACCGACTGAACATAGATATTTTTTTCGCTGGCTTTCTTCGCCTTAATCAACAAATCCTTCCCGTTTTCCAAGTGGATAACAGCCTCCTCAAACGTGGGACTGGATATCAAGTACAAATCCTGCCCGGTATTGGGATAGAAACCAAGAGCATGGAAAACATACCACGACGACATGGAGCCCGAATCGTCATTACCGGGGATTCCCTCCTTGGTCGTATTGTAACGCTCTTTCAGCGTCTTCCGCACAACCTCGGCCGTTTTATCGGGTCGACCCACATAATTATAGAGTGTAGGTGTCAGGAATCCCGGTTCGTTCGAGATTTGGAACAATCCCATATACCACCGCTGATCCCATTTCTCATGAGAAAAATAAGTATCCAACCGCCGGGTGAACTGTTCTTTCCCCCCGCATTTCTCGATGAGACCGTTTACGTCGTGCGGAACATAGAAAGACAATTCCCACGAAAATGTCTCATATACAAAATCGGGCCATGTCCCGCCTTGAAAAACCGAATAATCATCTTCGCTCCACCAAGAGCCGTCGCTATGACGGGGCCAGACAAACCCCTTAAAGCCCAAACTCTCCACATCGGGATTCCACAGATTTTGCCAATTCCGAGAGCGCTCCATATACTTTTGGGCGATTTCTTTTTCATTCAACCCACGAGCCAACGTAGCAATGGCGTAGTCGCAATTGGCATACTCCATGGTGCGAGTCCCGGCACGTTCGAATTTTGTCGACACAAAACCTTTCTCGTTATAATCGCTTATACCGCCGCGGCCCTCTTTCCGCTCGTCACCGCCGGGAGCCACTTCGGCGTTCTTGATCATCGCCTCCAACGCCAACTCGTAATCGACGCCTCTCAAACCCTTCACATAGGCGTCGGCAAAAAGCATATCGACATTCGACCCGCCTTGCACCCGGCCATTGTCATCGCCGCTCCTCGCATCGGGGGCGTATCCCTCGTGCCGGTATATATCCAGCAAAGAGCGCAGCATATCTACCTGTTTAGAAGGAGTCAACAACGTGAATAAAGGGTGAGTAGCCCTAAACGTATCCCAAATGCAATAGAAATCATCGTAATACGGTTCGTCCGATATCCATTTCGAATTTTCCCCGGTCTTGTCCACCGGCTGCAAATAGCTGTGATACAAAGCTGTATAGAAAATCTTTTTTTGCTCGTCACTGCCCTTGACCTCTATTTTGTTCAATATCTCGTTCCAACGGGCCACACAAGCGGCTCTCACCTCGTCGAAATTCCACGATTCCATTTCGGCCAAGTTCATGCGAGCCTTCCCAGTACTCAAATAAGAGATACCCACTTTGACCGTTATTTTTTGCCGGTCGGAGGTACGATAGGCGAAATAGGCGCCGGTAGGCTCATTGGTATCATATTGTTCCTTTTTCCCCGGCTCGATACGGTCGCTTTTCCATGTGCCGCACCCATCGGACGGCGTGTCGAACACCGCATAGAAATAAACCGTATAGGGATCGCCTATATTCCAGCCTCCTCTTATCCGGGTATATCCCTCCATCTCGGTATCCGAGATAATCCGCACCTCCGAGCCTACCAGATATTGCCGCTCATGGGAAGACAGGAAACTGCCCAAATCGACAATGATTTTAGACTCGTCGCTTGCCGGGAAAGTATATTCGTGCATGGCGCTCCGCTGCAAAGCTGTCAACCTCGCCGACGTACCGTACCTCGCCAAATCCACGCCATACAGTCCCAGCCCCACATGCTCGTTCTCGCGGGGAGACGAATAATCGCGTGTATCCAGTGCTCCGGTAATCGGGGCAAACAGTACATTTCCATACTTACAACCTCCTCCGGTCCCGCTCACATGGACATTACTGAACCCATGTATATTCCCATCGCGATCCCAACCCGCATTCCAATCTTTTCCACCACAGTCAGGACCCACCTTTACCATACCAAAAGGTACACAAGGCCCCGGAAATACATTTCCGCCGCCATCGACCCCGATAAACGGATCGACATACTGCGAAAGATCAGACATCGCATTTCCCTTGAACGATGTAATAGCAACAGACAATGCTGTTACAATTGCTATATTAAAATATTTGTTCATAAAAATTTTGAATTTATTCGATTTCCATTAACGGCTCCGCCTCTAAATTAGGATTTAACTCGATTTCTCTGCTTGGAATAGGCCAAACATACTGATCGGAAGTAAATAACGTGCGTTGTCTCACTTTCACATGGCCTTTCCATTTACCACTTTCTACAACCTGGTATCCACCGGCATTATCCAATTTCATACCAATAATCCAACCGTCTTCGGCATTCAATACATTTTCAGCAATTCCCCAGCGACGAATGTCAAAAAAGCGAGCACCTTCAAAAGCCAATTCCACCCGGCGCTCATTCCTTATTCGCTCTCTCATCTCATCTTTTGTCAAATTATTAGGGAAATCGGGCATTCCTACACGCCATCTCGTCATACCCGAATAATTTCTTATTTTAGCATCTTCCGACGGAGAATTTGCCAATTCATTCCGAGCTTCCGCTGCATCCAAATAAACCTCTGCTAAACGGATTAAAGGGAAATCATGTCCAGTATCCCACACTCCTATCAAACTAGGATCTACATATTTCTTCCACCCATATCCCGTCGGAGAGCCATTGTGTTGGTCCATCTTATCTCCACTCGTACTCCCGGGCTGACTATTATACTCACTACCAGCTAAGGTCGTTCCTCCTGTACCAGTATAATAAATAGAAGCGGCCAAACGAGGATCTCTATTCACATACGGATCGTCAGGATTATAATTCGAACGAGGATCGTCAATCGGATAAGCTTCGCTATTACTTACCTTAACTTCATATGCATCGACCATAGATTGGGTAGGAACCCACGAATTCCAACCTCCATCACTAATACAAGCAATCTTCACCGTAAAGCCATAAAGAGCGCGCTCTGCACTTGTGAACTGAGAATCGTAAATTATTTCTCCACTACCTACACTCGCAGCGTCGTCATAAAAAAGTTTTCTATAACTTTCACCGGTCAATTGATTATTAGGAGTATAAAGAGATTTTCCAGATTTTGTAATAACAGAATCCGTTGCATCCCGAGCCTGTTCCCAATACCATTTCTGGTCGGGGGAAGATTTGCGATAATCTCCAGCCATAAACATGCAAATCCGGCTTTTCAACGCAAATGCAGCCCAACGCGTTACCCGTCCATCGTCTTCCTCATTTGTATAAGAAGACGGAAGATTTGCCGCAGCGTAATCCAAATCACTTATTATCTGTTTGGCAATCGCATATTTATCTGTTCTCCGAATAGAAGATGCCTCCTGTATCGTCAATGGATGATCGACCCATGGAACATCTCCAAATTGAGCTATCAAGTAATAATAAGCATACGCACGTTGAAACAAGACCTCTGCCGTATAGCGATTTTTTAAAATCGGATCCATATTTACATTCCCGATATTCACGAGAAAATCGGCACAACGTCTTATCGTAACATATCTTCTATTCCATAATTCCTGTAACGCGGCATGGTTCGCTTCGAACGCATTCAATGCAATTTGTTGAAAATTACCAAACTGATTGCTGTGTTGAGGATAGGTATTATCGCTTGCCGCATCCAAGAAAAGTAAATCGCAACCATACGTATCGCTCTGAGGGAAGGTATTACTATAAGTAGCATTCACTGCACGAAGAGCATCTTCTGCCGTATTCCAATAATTATCTACTGTAACTTTATCATTCGGATATAAATCCAATCCATCGGTACAACTAAAAACAGGAAGCAAACCGATGATCATAAAATAATATATATAGCGTTTCATAACTAAATGTATCTAATGTATTATAGAACAATCAATTTTTACCTATAGTAAGCTCCACTCCAAAGGTGAATGATCTCAACTGTGGATAATATGCTCCTCCCGAAGGACCCTCTGGATCCACATACGGATAAGAAGTCAAAGTGAACAAGTTATTGGCAGATATACTAAACCGAACCTTCTCAAAACATATTTTTCTCGTCCAATTTTTAGGAAGGGTGTATCCCAACTGTAAATTTTTCAATCGTAAATAAGCTGCGCTTTTTACATAGAAATCAGATATCTCGTAATTATTTTGTTGCCCGTTTACATATCGAGGTAATTTTGCATGAGCCAAATTTTCTTGTACCGATCGCTCTGGGTTCCAGCGATCCTCCAATAAGCTCTTTGAAGTCGGATTTAATACAATACCCCCATAAATAAACTCATCTCGTTTACCTACCCCTTGAAAAAATACTCTGAAATCAAATCCCTTGTACTCTCCTGAGAAATCCAGTCCAAACATATATCTCGGAGCACTCCAACCTATATCGGTTTTATCATAACTATCAATTTTTCCATCAGGAACTCCATTAGGCCCAGACAAATCGGCATACTTCAAATCGCCAACTTTTATTTGAGAGGCGTACCCCTCGGGCTTCGGACTGTTTTGTATCTCTTCTTCCGAGGTGAAAAAACCTAAGCATTTATATCCATACAGAGTATTCAAAGGTTTGCCCTCCGCTATTACCGTACGATCATATATATGAGGTCCGGTTCCTTTCAAATCCAAAACCTCATTCATTTGATCCGAAAAAGATAGAGTGACCCCATAATTAAACTCATTAACTTTATCCCTCCACGTTAACTGTAACTCATGCCCCCAACTTGCCATAACACCGGCATTTTGGACAGAAACCGGAATACCGATAACACCAGACACAGGCAAATCCAACAATATGCCATCGGTCTTCTTTCGATACCAGTCATAAGCACCGATCAGCCTATTATTGAACAAATTAAAATCTACCCCTATATCGAGCATAGTAGAAGTCTCCCACCCCAAATCGTAATTCGGTAAAATATTTAAATAAGAACCCGGGACCCATTGATGTCCGAACATATATTCTTTCGGATTATTAGCCATTACATTTGCATACTGATAAAGGCTTATGGTTTGATTTCCCAATTGTCCGTAAGATGCCCTAAGTTTCAAATTATCTACCACAGTTCTTATCGACTCCATAAATTTTTCTTCCGATATTCTCCAACCTATTGACCCCGAAGGGAAAAGTGTATATTGATGTCCTGGCGCCAACCGTGACGAGCCATCGTACCGAAGATTAAACTCTAAAAAATAACGACTATCAAAATCATAGTTGGCCCGGCCAAAATAGGAATACATTCTCCACTCGTCAGAATTTCCCCAATTATCTTTCAAATCGCCAGTACCGGTCGCACCATCTATTTCCTCCAAATTATTATCAGGAATATTCTTCCTATTAGCTCCTACCCAATGGCTTTTATAATGTTCATCTGTAAAACCCGCTAGTACTTTAAAAAAATGATTTTGTATTTTTTTCTCATATTCAAGTGTGGTCTGTAAAGTAGTCTGGCTTCTTTCTGTCATTGAACGACTCACACTATTCGGATCATTACTATATTTATGGCTACCATCTTCATTAACAAACGTAATAGTTTTGTAAATACTAGAACTACCTACCTCCCATAAATTCCACGAAAACTGAGCCTTAGCACGAAGTCCGGGAATAATCTCCCAATTCGCCATACCATTCATAAGAAGATTATTATCATAACTTTTGGTATGTCCTCCCTCTGTAATCCAAGCAACCGGGTTCGTATCTTCATTGTTTAAATGTCCCCAATCTCCATTCGCCCGCTTAACTGGTAAATAAGGAGGCATATTTAAAACAGCTTCAAAAAAATCGCTATAATGATCAGGCTCTTTACTATTGCTTCTATAATAGGATACACCAGCCATAACGTCAAAATTATCCACAATCTGAGTACTTACATTGGCTCTGGCATTATATTTGGAAAAATCGGTAAACTGAACCAACCCTTGTTGTGAAGTATAACCGCCAGAAATCATATAAGCAGATTTTGCAGTTCCACCACTTACCCGCACATTGGCTTGATGCATACTGTCATTGGACTTTACTGCCGATTTCCACCAATTCGTATTAGCATAATAATCCGGGTTACTGCCATCTCGCATCATTTGTATTTCTTCATCGGTATATAAAGGATTTCCACCAGCCTGAACGTAAGACTCATTAACCAACATAGCATAATCCCACGAATTATTTAACTCAGGGACTTTTGTCGGAGTCTGCATTGAGGCTGTATATGAAATATCTACCGTCGGATTTTTATCCTTATTACCCTTCTTTGTCGTTACCAATAAAACACCATTGGATGCCCTCGATCCATAAATAGCTGCAGAAGAAGCATCTTTCAAAACAGAAACAGATTCCACATCAGTGGAGCTCAATGCATAAAAGTCCCCCAATCCGGCCGGAACACCATCTATAATAACCAATGGTTCGGTAGAACTCATAGTTCCTATTGCACGAATATTCAGCGAAGGAGTAGATCCAGGTTTACCCCCATTATCCGTGATAATCAATCCGGGAACCGTTCCTTGAAGAGAGTAAGCTATATTAGAAACCGGGACTTGCTCAATCGTTTTCGAAGAAATAACATCAATCGCACCTGTCACACTGGCCTTTTTCTGTGTACCATAAGCCACTACAACGACCTCGTCCAGCACAACGGGACGAATATCTATGCGCAACGACGTACGACCGTTGATTTCCACCTCCTCTTTATTATACCCCACATATGAAACCTCCAAGACACCATCGGCTGGAGCATTGATAGAAAATTTTCCATCGATATTCGAAACAGTACCCACATTAGCACCTTTCACAACGATATTAGCTCCAATTACAGGAACTTCTGTTTCGTCATAAACAATCCCCTTGACAGTCACCTGCTCACGACTGCTTTTACCTAAGTTCGGACGTTTATCGAAAACAACAATCGATTTATCCGATACTATATTATAATCCAAACCCTTGTTTTTAAAAACTTCGTCTAAAACTTCTGGAACACTCTTATTCTTGACAGAGATAGAAACATCATTACTCTCGTCAAGCACTACATTTCTATAAGCAAACCTGTACGAAGTTTGTTTTTCAACAATAGAAAATAACTCTTTTAGAGTTGCATTTTTCAGCTCAATAGTCACTCTTTGACTCTGAGCAGCCAGCATACCTACATTACCTATAAAAAAGAATAATAAGATAAACTGTCTTAATCGATGTTTTATGATTTTTTTCATAAACCTTGAATTGTTTTTTATGGTTTTTCTTAATATTTATATAGAAAGACAACATGCTAATAAAAAAGTACTTTTAAAAAAGCATGTTTAAAAACATGTTTTACCAGAAGAAAAAAAATATCCAAAACAAATATTATACTTTATTCTTGCGTTGTAATCAAGTTCTAGTATTGGTCGAGACTCCTATCTCATTAATGGTATATTTTTACATATAAATATTTACAATATTTCGAGTTTATACTAAAAAGAGAATACCCGATTCAAAAATTTGAATCGGGTATTCTCTTCATTTCGTAGTTCCTAAAAAGGAACTATCAAAACAGAGGAGCATAAGTAACAATATCCGAACGAATCGAAACTTTCCAAGAATTATTTCTTGGAAAAATAAATATCTTTCGCATCGACACAATAATCCATGTGATAAGAATATTTCAATATTTCCAATGCATTAAGCAAATCGTTAGAAGGCACTTTTCCAGTAAACAAATCACTGTCTATATTTAACCCCTTTATATGAATACTAATATTATAATTTTCTTCAAGAGCTACTATTACATTCTCCAACTGTTCGTCAATAAAAACTAGTTCGTTATTTTTCCATACAGATGCATCCTCCGGCCTCTTCTCTTCTAATACTAATATACTACCGTCTTGACAATTCAATACAGCCTTTTGGTTAGGTAACAACTTCTTCTCTTCCTTTCGAGATGATACTAATATCTCTCCCTCTTCCAATGTAACCTCCATAGTTTCATTTCCAGCATATGCATGTAAATTGAATTTAGTCCCCAATACTCTTACGGTTAAATCCTTTGTAGTAATAACAAATGGAACCGATTTATTTTTAGCTACATTAAAATAGGCTTCTCCATTAAAATCCACACATCGCTCATCTCGATTAAAATCTTTGGGAGAATATGTCAAGGAACTATTCGAATTCATCGTCACCTTAGTCCCGTCTGGCAAAGTCAAGTTAGCATGTTCTTCCGCAAATGTAGAAAATAAAACTTCCCCACTTGACAAAGAACGCGTTTCTTGATAAAAATAAAATGTAGCAAAAACAAAGATTGGAAGTAGGATTGCAGCTGCTATTCGTCCCCACGATATCAACATTTTAGTACGATATTTTGGAAAAATGCTTTTATCTACTTTGCGTTTTAGTATAGCTAAACGTTCAGCAGAAACGGAACTATCATCTAGTATATCCTCTTGCCAGCCTTTAAATAACCGATCTTCGAGTTGCCCGTCCGACATTTCTCTTACCTTCCTTTGAAGTTCCTCCAATTCTTTCGGAGTCAGACAATTTCTTTTATACTTTTCTTCTAAATAATCCATATAACTCGCTCTGTTTATATAAAGACAACAAAAACGTCTTTTTATATCAATATTTCAATTATTTTAACACAAAGGAAAGAATTAAAACAAGACTTTTCTTCAATATTTCCTTTAAAACCTTCAATCCGGCTGAAAGAGCATTCTTTACGGTTTGTTCTTTAAGTCTAAGTTTTACAGCCGTCTCTTTAACAGACATCTGGTTTAATTTGACACACTCAATCACTTCCCTCTGAGTACTAGACAAATTTTTCATAGCCTTTTTCAGAGATTTACAGAAATCGTCATATTCCACAATAGCTGAAGTATCGCTCACAGAACATTGTTCTTCATTATAATAATTCACATATTCTTCAAAAACATATGAATTAATTCGTGATTTATACCTATTGATAATCTGATTCTTTGCTATTTTAAAAATAAAAGCGCTGAGGTGCTCGCCATGTATAATACTATGTCTATTTATCCATAATTTAATAAATACATCTTGTACAATTTCTTCGGTATCTTCTCTCGACTTAACATACTGCATACAATATGCATATAACCGAGCCGAATACATATTATATATTCTATTAAATGCATCTTGAGATTCCTGTTTTAATTGATATACAAGTTCCTCCTCATTCATAGTATAACCAAATTACAGCCTCCTTCTTAATCTGTATTTTCAATCCTTCATGCTGCTCTATAAAAACTATCCTTTCGAATCACAACACTATAATTGTACAATCTCTATTTATAAATATCATTGGTCTTATTCAGCGAAGATAGTTATTTTCATAAAGATAAATATGTACCCAACTGTTAAAATTTTTCTAATATCAAACTCTAAAAATTTTACGCTCACATTGAATCATTAGCAGAAATACAAAATAACTATTTAATACACAATATTTTATAAACTAAAAATCAAAATACTTTATTAAACAAAAAGCCAACTTTTGAAGTTGGCTTTTTGTTTCCCTTTCTAAAAATTAGACCGTCTATTCTAACATATCATTAGGAGCAATAGGTATATACGGACCATCTTTCACCTCAAAAATAACAGTACCAGCACATAACACCTCAATTGTATGCCATTGTCCCCGGGGTATGTTTACCCCATAAGTACCCTCCGCCGGGTCGAGTTCATAGCGGTTAATTTCCTTCTTGTCGTCATCGTAAAAGAGAACTCTCATACGCCCTCGCAACAATACATAAGTTTCGGCCGTATGCCTATGACGATGTATCGGTAAAACGGTTCCCGGTTCAAGGGCATTAAGCAGACGTTGCGAAGGAGACGACAACGATTCGTGAAAGTTATAATTCATACGCAATCTAGGACTTTCCTTTGCATCCTTTGTCACCCTATCGAGTAAAACATGATCTATTAATATCTCAGACATTACTTCGTTCTCCCTTCTCAATAATTTCGAATAAATTGTTCATACATTTTTCTTTCTTAAAATGCCGCTGGTAATAATTATATCCGTTTCTACCCTTTTCTTCCAATTCTTGATTTGAATAATTCGAAATGGAAAGGACTAAACGAACCATCTTGTCAATAGAATCTGCACCTGTATAATATCCACAACGAGCATTCTTTACAACCGTTTGTACTTCACCATTCGCCATGACTAAAATAGGTTTAGAACTGAGCATATAAGCCTGTATCTTCGCTGGTAACGTCACATTGAATGCGCTATTGTCACAAAGAGGAAGCAACATAATATCGGCTTTTCTGAAAAATGCCGGCATATATTCAATGGGATAACGGTCATAAAAATGTACAGTATCACCCATCTCCCGACTTTGAACGAACGACATAACCCATTTTTTCTTTCGCCCGTCACCGATAAAAATCCACTGTATATGTTTATTGTTTTTCAAACGTTCGGCTACTCTCATCACATTTTCAAGATTTTGCGCCTCACCTAAATTTCCGGCAAACATAATTTTAAAACCATCTGGCAAATGTGGCAGTTCATCGTCATCAATAGTACATTTTCGAAGTTCATCTTCTCCCCAATTGGGTAAATCTTCTATACAATCATTTTTTACCCCTCGTTGATGTAACAATGTCCTCACGCCCGATGCCGCTATGAAAATTTTGCGACAATGCCGGTAAATGTAACGCATGATACGATCAACTATTTTAACGATATATTTATTAGTTATACCTCCGGCAGCCAAACTTTCTGGCCAAACATCAAGTAACCAGAAATAAATAGGAATTCGTCGTATTTTTTTCGCAAGCACTGCCGGTATACCGATAAACGCCGGGGACAATTCCTGTACAAAAATAAAGTCGAATCTCTTACGACAAACGATACTTAATGTGTATATACAAGAAAATAATAAACTCGATAAATAATTGAGCACCATTCTTATCGCCCTACCGTCTCCACGAGGAATCACCGGCACACGAATGACATTTACCCCATTGACGACTTCTCTCCGCCTACTCCGCAATCCGTATCCCTCGTAAAAATGGCCCTGAGGATAATTGGGAATACATGTAATTACAGTAACTTCATATCCTCGTTTTACCATTTCAAAAGCGATATCGTTACCTCGAAAAACTTCGGGATAAAAATAATTGGTCAAAAACAAGCATCGTTTACCTTTCACCCCAGACGACTCTTTTGACATAATCGGTATAAGAAAGAATAATTCGCACGACTTTGTCGCTAACATTCGGTATAGAATAGTCTGCGACCGGACGAAAATTACGAGTTTCGAGATTCTGATTCTGCAATTCGGACAAACCCTGCATCACCCGTTCGGGGTTAAGCCCTACCATCATCACCGAAGCTTCCTCCATCGCCTCGGGACGCTCGTGAGCTTCACGTATATTCAGAGCCTTAAAATTAAGAATAGACGACTCTTCGCTAATGGTTCCGCTATCCGAGATTACCGTTTTGGCATTAATTTGCAATTTATTATAATCGCTAAAACCCATCGGTTTCATCAACCGTATAAGTGAGTGAAAGTCAACACCATCGGTTTCTATTTTCTTGCGGGTACGGGGGTGTGTCGACACAATCACGGGAAAACCATACGTTTGAGCTATGTCGTTCAAAATCTTAACCAAATTCCCGAAGTTGCGTTCGCTCGATATATTCTCTTCCCGATGGGCCGACACGACAAAGTATTTGCCCTTCTCCAATCCCAGATTCTCTAAAATAGACGAGGCATTTATCTGAGGCAAATACCTGTTCAGCACCTCATACATGGGGCTTCCGGTTTTGACAATCCGATCGGAAGGGATTCCCTCGCTCAACAAATATTCACGGGCAATAGAGCTGTACGGCAAATTAATATCCGATATATGGTCGACAATCTTACGATTACTCTCTTCGGGAACACGCTGGTCGAAACAGCGATTTCCAGCCTCCATATGGAAAATAGGGATATGACGTTTTTTAGCCGCTATCGCACACAAGCAAGAATTCGTGTCGCCCAATACAAGAAATGCATCCGGACGAACTTCTTCCAGAACCGGATCTATATTAATCAATATCTGCCCGGCAGTCGTCGTCGCATTATTACCTGCCGCATTCAAAAAATAATCAGGTTTCCGTAGACCTAAATCCTGAAAAAATATTTCGTTTAATTCATAATCGTAATTTTGTCCTGTGTGTACCAATACGTGCTCTATGGCGGGACTGGCATCTAATTTTTGCAATACACATGACAATCTGATTATTTCGGGTCTTGTCCCTACTACCGAAAGGACTTTCAATCGCTCCATAAATCTATATTTTGATTTTTCACTCGTCTTTCACTACCGGGTCGAAATAAGTATCGCTATCGGTAGGATCATACCATTCGTTTATCCAAAACTGAGCATATAAAATCTCATCGCCGATATTCGATATATTATGTGTGTACCACACCGGCATATCCACATAAGCCGGTTCTTCCCCGTTAAGATAATAATCCAGTACTTCGTCTGTTCCAACCTTCCGGAGCTGAATTCTCGCTTTTCCCTTAATCACTACAAACCGCTCCATTTTGCGAGTATGATAATGATTTCCCCTTGTAACACCGGGAACCGTGGTAGAAAAACTTACTTGGCCACCCACCCCGATTTTTACGGTCTCGACGAAACTACCTCGTACATCGGTATGTTGAACCAATTTCACCGGGAAATAGCTTTCCATATCAATATAGCTACGAAATGTATTAAACAAATTCATTTCATGGATATTATTCAAAGGAGGAATAATTCCCTGCTCGAAATACAATTTTTTAAAATTTTCAAACAAACCGAGAACTTCACTCACCTTCATCTCGAAATCGTAGGCTACATCGTCCCGCTCGACAAGCGAGGGTACGGTGCGACTTCCCATCTCCCTTATTTTATCACAAATATGACGGCATAAACTGCCCACATAAATCAAATTTACCTCATTGTCTTGTAATACCGTGGGGGAATCGCCGTGAGTCAATTTATACCCGAACGTGGCTATGAACGAATTATAATTAGGCTTCCCAAACGGACCGAAAACATTGGGAACTACCATTCCTGTAAAAGATGACCCATTACGCACAGCCCATTCTTCCAACAATTTACGACCATCACTCTTACTACGACCATACTCATTATCCCGTTCCTCTTGTATGCTCGACGAGAATAAAACATAAGGACGAGAATTTGTCGTTTCCATAGCCTCGATTAGCTGTTTTACCAATCGCATATTCGTCTCGTACAAAACATGCGCATCAGTATGACGGTTTACCGCCGCCAAATGTACAATAACATCACAACTCTTTACAAACGTTTTCAGACGTTCTACATCGACAAAATAATCATCTTCGAATGGAACTCTCTCAAATTCTCCGGGATAAAGTCCCAACGTATTATATAAATGAGTACCGACAAACCCAGACTGCCCGGTAATACCTACCTTTATCATAATTCTACCCACTAATTGAGATTCAAATCTTCCCGTACGATATCGAGCTTCAGCAATAACTGTTTCATTTCTTCTACATCGAGCCTGTGAGTATTGTGCGAATGATAGTCTTCTATTTGAGAGACTACCTCACTACCTTCGACAAAAAATTTATCGTAATTCAAATCTCGACTATCGCATGGAATACGATAATAATTATCCATATCCTCTGCCCTCGCCATCTCCTCGCGAGTAACCAAAGTTTCATAGAGCTTCTCCCCATGCCGTGTACCGATAATTTTCACGGGAGTATCTTTGCCATACAATTCTTTCAACGCAGTCGCCAAAGTAACCAGTGTAGCCGCCGGAGCCTTCTGTACGAATAAATCGCCATTACGGCCATGCTCAAACGCATAAACTACCAAGTCGACAGCATCATCGAGCGTCATCATAAACCGTGTCATGTTGGGATCCGTGATCGTTATTACCGCATTGTTTTTCATCTGCTCGATCCATAGCGGAATCACAGATCCCCGACTCGCCATCACATTTCCATAACGAGTACAACAAATTGTCGTTGTCGCAGAATCACCCAACTGGCGTCCTTTGGCAATCGCCACTTTTTCCATCATGGCCTTACTTATTCCCATAGCATTGATGGGATAGGCCGCTTTATCGGTAGACAATACGACAACATTTTTCACACCATGCTCCACGGCCGAATCCAATACGTTCTCCGTGCCAAATACATTCGTACGTACAGCCTGCATAGGAAAAAATTCACATGAAGGGACCTGTTTCAAGGCAGCTGCCGAAAACACATAATCGACCCCACTCATAGCGCTATCCACACTACGTTTATCCCGCACGTCACCGATATAAAACTTAACCTTCGGGTTCTGTAATCGATGCCGCATATCGTCTTGTTTTTTCTCATCACGGCTAAATATGCGTATTTCACCGACATCGCTATCCAAAAACCGCTTTAACACAGCATTGCCAAAGGATCCTGTTCCTCCGGTAATAAGCAATATCTTATCTTTAAAAATAGACATGATTATATATTAAATTAAGATTCGACTATTCTTTCTATTAAATCGACCAATTTTTTACATTGATTCTTAGGTGACTTTTCTGTCAAGATAAATTTTCGAGCCCTCATTCCTAATGAACGCAAAACCGCTCTATCCATATTCAGTATCTCATCAATCTTTTTAGACAATGCTTCGTCCGAGTTATCTTCCACCGTAAAACAATATTCATAATATTCATCTGGAATACCAGCGAGCTTATACAACAGAACTGGCGTACCGGAAGCTAAATATTCAATAGTTTTCGAGGGAAACGAATATTTGGTAAATTCCCCTTCGGAAGTACGAGGATTAACTAATAGTGTCGCCTTTTGCTGTAACACAAGAATCTCTTCCCGAGGTAACTGCCCCTTATAAGAAACTCTATTATCCATCTTCACACATTCTAAAACGGTATTTCGAGAATCCCCGTCACCGCAAATGACCAACCGATAACTAGGATTTTTTAACATCATAAAGGCTCTCAATAAAGTCACTATACCATACCGAGCATCTAACGTCCCTGTATAAAGAAGAATTTTTTCATCGCTTTGTTCCATACAAATCCCACCGTCGAGAAAATGGTTGTCGAACTCCGAATAATACATACCTTCTATAACCGAAACGGCCTTACCTTTTACCGGTAATCGTTCCTGCATATATTTACTCAATAACACATAACCGTCCACATCTTCATACAACTTATTTTGTATTCTCCTGTTTATATGATGGAAAATCGATTGGATAAACGATTTTTTAGAGTCCATGTATTCAGGTAAATCCGGAACAATAAGTACAACCTTCGTATTCTTATATTTACGTTTAATATCTACCGCTGCTTTCAGAAAAGGAGTATGAATACTATACACAATCAAAACTGTCGTATCTCCGTAGGACGAACCATACCACCTCCTTATCGACCTCTTCATACAAATCCACCGGCTAATCAATTTATATCCAGTATAATTGCAAAAACCGACATTCGTCAAATTTACCCATTTCGAGATTTTTTCATTTGAATACGATGTATAAAACGGTTTTCCATAACGTTTAGGATAAGAGCCTATAAACGGAGCATTAAACAACTCGCATTTAATATTTTGTTCACTGATGCCTTTCACATAACCCCATTCTAAGGCATCCGCAGCGAATTGTATCGGCCCCCGGCTATTCTTTATAATCTCATTTCGATTATCCTTTGGGAATAACCCCATTAAAAAAGCGACTCTCATACTTTGACAAGGAATAATTTACCTCTCTCACAAATTATCGCCAAATAAAAGATTCAAAAATAGTATGATATTCTATGAACGAATCTCTCCAAATTTCGGAATTGAAAAATGAGAAGAAGTCATAAATAGTGAAAAACATAATTACAAACAGTGTTCCTGCCCGTACAATTCTATTATTGATCGTACGAATCATCAGTGGATAAGTTGCGATCATTGACACTTGCAAATACATACCTATCCGAGCAATAAGTTGAGCGATAAAACCTAACGGAACGAAAAGAAAAGAAAGGGCGGTTATTTTGAAAATCAATCCGTCCTTTCGATCTTGTCTTTTTTCATAATACAATATCATACTCATGATGATGATCTGATAAACAAAGCCTATTCCCGACTCTAATTTCGATTCTTCTTTCCCTTCTTCCAGATAATAGGTATATTTTCCCAAACCCGTTACAGAAAGAGTATTTTCAATTATAGATGTAACAATATTCTTGAACAACAGAATAGCAAAAAAGAGAACAACGCCAATAATCACCCCCTTCTTACCCATTCTCCAATTCACAAATCCAAGAAAAACTATCGGTAACAATATTTTGGCGCTACTGTGGAACAAAGAGGCAAATAAAATAAATAACGCTGCAATGATGACCTTCTTTTTATAAATATAAGGAATGGACAACAAAACTATGCACATAGCCAAAGTCTGACGCATCATAGACGATTGCGTAAGCATGAAATTAGGATTAAATACATAAATAAATACAGCGAACCAATACCATTCTTTCGGTATATATTTCTTGATAAACCAATAATAAACAGATATTTCAAATGCAGTAAGGACAATGACTAATGAAAAAAAGCCGAATGGTTTGAATATCCGATACAAGAATATCCAACCGACTTCCCATCGTTCGTTAGGATCTGAATAATTAAATTCATCGATCGAATTATATACTGTAAATTTGTCTATGTATTGACGATAGTCGTTTCCCCATTCATAGCGTATCGCAAGGAAAACGAATAATATGGTCATCGCTGCGCCAAAGCCCCAGCTCAATCGTCTGTAACGCCCCAAATAGGCCAAACACACACATATTAAACCAATAACAATCGTCTCAATCATACCTTTTTCGGAACAAGCGCCTGTTCATATAATTCGACATATTTCTCATACTGGCAAAATTTATCATACCGGGTTTGCGCCACTTCTCGACACGCCTGCGAATAAAACGATTTACCCGTCTTACAAACCTGTCTTATCGCCTCGGCCAGTCGCTCCATATTTCCGGTTTCTACAACTAAGCCCGTATCAGAGTCTACCAATTCAGGCAACGCCGTATTGTCATAGACCACCGCCGGTGTACCACAAGCGAACCCTTCCACAATAGTAAGTCCGAAAGTCTCTTGGTACGACAAACTCGTCACCACATCTGCCGCCGAATAAATAAGAGCCAGTTCATCAAGATTCTCTGTTCGCTCTACCCCGATGATACCATCGGGTATATTGTTTTTCTGCTCAGAGGTTATCCCCACCAAAACGACCACGAACTGATCGGCCGGCAATAATTCCCTCAGTTTATAATAATCATATAATCCCTTTGATGCGCTCCAATGGGAACTTACCCCCACAATCATGAAGCGGTTGCCACAACCATACTTTTGTTTAATGGCTTGTATATCGGTATGAGGATAGAATCGAGTACAGTCCACTCCGTTGGAAATAACCTGTACAGGTACAGAACCGACAACCGAACTTCTCACTACGCCCGACAGCCACTCCGAGACTGTAACAAAAGTCAGATTCGGAACAGAAGTTATATATGCTTCTTTCTTTCTTAACACCCACGGCATAGTACGGAACACCCCTTTTAATTCCCCGCCCGTATCGCTATTACCACATCTCGGACATCGATAGCAACCCGTTTTCCAATTTTCGCATTTATTGTACACGAAATGAGTACACCCCCCAGTCACGGCCCAACAGTCGTGAAGGGTCCAAATAACCGGAATACCCGCTTTTTTCAAAAAAGAGAAAAGAAGTGGCAAATTCAAAAAATTCTGATGAATATTATGCAAATGAATTATATCGGGAGCTATTTTCTTTATTTTTCTGATAAATAACTTCGTCTCAATCCAAGAACCGAATCCTTTCAAATTGAGAATACGGGAAAACAAATAGGTATGTATAATATACGATATAACGCTTTTATTAATTCTAATCTCCTCACATGAGCAAGGATTCGATTCGCTTGCGTATGCAAAATAGCACTGCCAACCATGTTTTACCGCAATCTCCCCTATCTCGGCCGCAATCCTGCCGGTTGACCACAAATTGGCATAAGTATTGACGATCAACAGTTTCTTACCCATTTTGAAAAGCCTCTTTATTCAACATTTTCAACTGCCTGTTCATCACCACAGGTTGCCAGACACAGTAGGGCAATAAACCTACAATCGTAGCTGTGATTACAATCGTCCACGGAATCCACGAAGAAAATAAAACGATAGCTACGACTTTGAAGAGTACAGCCCATAAAAAACCATACAACTGGCATTTAAGCGTGCCTAAACCATTAACGACACTCGTCAAAACCGATACCCAAATCATCACACACCCCAATAGGGCAAACAGCAATGCAGCGGACAAATTCACCTCGATAGCCTTCTCGCCTAACCAAAATTCCAATATCGGGTCAAGAAATGGAATGATAGCCAATTGAAACAATACAGCAATACCAGCGACAAAATACAGAAAACGGACCAACTTGATTATCCAATCGTAACGTTTTTCTACAAATGCTTTCGTCACAGCCGACCATACCGGAATCAGAGCCAAAGACACAAATGTACCGGCGATTGAAAAGATCTTTATATATATCTGGTATTCTACAACGAAAGACGGATCGAAAAAGTAGGATATAAAAAACTCGTTGGTTACAGTAATTATCATGTATAACAACTGCAAAACAAGGAACAAAATTCCCAACGACAAAACACCAGTGGCTTTATCCCACCGAAAGTACTTGAACGACGGCAAACATTCTTTCAGGTCTTTTGCAAAAACAATTATTGTCGCTACCAATAACGGCAAACACCCTGTAACAGCCTGCACCCAAGAAATCGTTACAAAATCTCGTTCGACATCTCCGGTTGGATCATATACCCACAGAAAAATCAATAATAAAACGGTAGAAAGCAGATTCAAGAAATTAGGTAACGCCGATTTCTGCAAAGCATACAAAATAGAGATAATCAATTTCAGAAAGAAAAAACACAATACGCCACATAAAGCGATAACAACCCCTTTACGCAAACTCTCTGGCGATATGCTTTGTTCCGAAATATTGAAAACCGAATTCCAATCTATATATCGGCTTATTATAAATGCTAAAAACGAAATAAATACAGTGACACCTCCCATCAAAATGTAAGAAGATGATATATATTGCCGGGCACTTTCATAGTTTTTCAAACTCAAATCGGCCGTCAAATGATTCCGCAAGCCATTGCCTATTCCCAAATCAAAGACTTGTATCCATGATAAAACAGAGCACATCGTGAACCAGCACCCTAATACGGTATTGTCATCGAAATAGTTCAGATAAAGAGGAAACAAGGCAAAAGAAACCAAAAAGCCGAACCCTCGAACAAGGAAAGAGCCCAGTACATTGTTAATTAGGTTTTTATTACCTATGTATTTCCCTTTTATATCACTAAACTCTATCACGGAGAAACAAACTCAATTGTTCTACAAACCTATTATCCAAAGACTGTACCACCGCCCGCGTGTCAAAAGGATTATCCAAATCCACATTCAATATGGCATTTGCTATATCGCTGGGTTCTTGTTTCTGATAATAATAAATATAACCCGAAATTCCATAAGCTCGCCGTACCGCTTCTATATCGGCAGAAACGACTTGCAAACCATTCGACATATAAGATAATATTTTCGACGGAAACGAGGTATTATTAAACGCCGCATCAGGATTCTGCGTGCTCAGGCCAATCTGACACGTCTGTAAAAAATCTATATATGCACTCCCTTTCAGTACCCCATCATAGGAGACTACCGCACCGCCTTTGCCCGACATCTCTTCACACAGCTCTTTAATCGCCTGTATCTCTCCCGGATTCCCGAATCCAAGTATATGAACTCTATATGTAGACGGCAAGGACGCCGCCACACCCGCAGCCGCCATAGCTCCGCCTTTATTGGGATCAAGTGTACCAGAATAGACAACATGCACCTTATTGTCTCCGTGCCGTTCGCTCATCACAGGCACACACCGATAAGTCCCATAAATAACTAAATGAGGCTTCTTTTGCCTATTTACTTTATCATTCAGAAGATCGGTCGAAAACACAAACTTATCCGCAACGTCTATCATCTTGCATTCCCAACGTTCCATATACCGAGGAACAGGAGAAACATCTCGATAAATCTCTTCTACCTCGAGAATCAATTTGAATTTCTTTATTTTTTTTGCCAGCAAAATCACATTGTAATAATACAAAGAATGGTATACCCATATAGACTCTCCTTTTTTAACACAAAAAAGAAGATAACTCAATAATTGCAATACCCCCCAAATAAGTCGCAACAAGACTAATATTTTAGATCGACAACGAAACGACGAGAAAAATCTCGTTTTCACATGAGGCTGTCTCTCTTCAACCCGAGACTTATACCATCGAAACGTCCCGCTTTCTATACATGCCGATGCCGAAACTACCTCTACGTCATATCCGATTCTTACAAGAGATTCAATGATATAATCCATTTTATTAGCCGCAGCAACGCTATAATTCCGCGCTATCCCAGAATCGGCAAAATCATAAAATGAAATATATTTAATCACCGGTCGCATATCTTTTCCAAATATCCCCCCGGTATAAAAACCGTAGCGATTGAAAATAAATTTTCGAGACGAACCACCACTCGACGATGGCCTGCAATGCGGATTAACTCCCCTTCGATTCCGGCAAAAGTCCCTGCGACCACACGTACCCGATCTCCTCGTTTTAAATCATGGGGAAACAATTCTATCTCATTTTCATGACGGTCTACCAAATAGATAAAATCCTCCATTTGCTTATCGGGTACACGTAAAAGCGAACGAGTGGAAAAATCCCGCAAATATCTCATAGGATACCCATATTCGTTAATCAACTCAATGCAACTTTTTTTATTTCCTCGAACAAATATCAACCCGTTCACAAAAGGCTCTTCTACTTTTTTTCGCTTCCCGTTAATCTCCTTTACGACTTGATGGAAAGGTACAAAATGCTCTATACCCATACGGGCAAGAAGGTCTTTGATCTTACGTTCCTGCCGATACGTTTTCGCTACATACCACCCGATACTGTCGTTTTCCACCATTGCTATTTTAGTTTAGGCAAAGCCTAAGCTTCCAGACAACAATACGTTATCCTCGATAAAATCAGCCTCTCCCTCGAACTTTTGCACTTCTTCCTCTTAAACAGAGTTATAAAATACAAATTCTATTGTACAAATATATGTAAAATGCATGGATTATTTAGAATTATTTATTTAGTTATTATTACTAATCATATTATATATTCACGACATTCTATCTATCTAACTAAATATTAGAAAATTAAATCCCGATACCTCCTTATAGGAGATATCGGGACCATCATCATCTTCACTAAAACAGATAAAAAATAAGAACGTTTTTTAGGGTTAGCCTATAAAATATCTTTCACAAAAGTTATCTGATAGAAAATATCTTTTGAACGTCTTCTTTTTTAGGCTCCTGCGAAGGCACACTATCGGTTTTAGCCGGTTCTTCATTCATATAAACCGATGAAGTCTTGGGTTCTTCTTTCTTGGGTTCCTGAGACGGCACACTGTCTGTCTTAGCAGGTTCTTCGCTCATACAAACCCAAGCTGCCTCTGATTTAGGCTCCTCTTTCTTAGGTTCTTCGGTTGGGACACTATCTTTCTTTACAGGCTCTACATTGGAATCTTGTGCATACAAACCAAGAGTAGATACTCCCATCATGAACACAGCTACTGATAACATTAACTTTTTCATAATTCTAACTTTTTTAGTTATACATTCTATATTCCATTCTTCGACTATAAAACAACAATCGTTATGCCAACACTTCCAAAGAATACACAAACAACTGATTATAAATAAATTAAATAAATAGAATACAAAAATCTTATGTGGAAATTTGTAGAATAAAAAGAAAAAGGGTGTGGAAAAATTCCACACCCTTTTATCCTCAAATACAGTGAGAGATAAGTGCAAAGGCAAGCGGAAATAAGATTTCCGACTTGACTATGACGAACCGTATCCTATATTCTACAAATATATAAGTTACTCGATTTGATACAATTTCAACTTGTTATACAATGTCTTTCTATCTATCCCTAACATTGCAGCCGCTTTACTTTTATTACCCGAACATTTCTGTAATGCCGATACAATCTTAGTCCGCTCACTATCCGGATCGTGTAAAATATTTATCGGCTTGTCTATATTCATGTCTATGCCCAAATGTTCCACACGTATGGGATTCCCCTGAGCAAGTAAAGCCGCCCTCATAACAGTATTACGCATTTCTCTTAAATTTCCCGGCCAAGTATATTGAGAAATCCGTTCCATCGCTTCCGGCAAAAATCCGGGAACAGGCTTTTCGAGTTCTCGATTGGCTTGATCCAAAAAGAAATTAGCAAACAACGGTATATCCTCACCTCGTTCGCACAAATGCGGCATATAGATCGTAAATTCATTGATTCGATGATACAAATCTTCCCTAAATGCACCTGATTTTATAGCCACCTTCAAGTCTTCATTTGTCGCAGCAATCAACCTCACATCGACTTTTACTTCCGTTGTAGTCCCGATGGGCTTCACTCTGCGTTCTTGCAACACACGTAGCAACTGTACCTGAACATCGTAACTCAGATTTCCTATTTCATCAAGAAAGATCGTTCCACCATCTGCTTCTATAAAAGCACCGACTTTATCCTCAATCGCTCCCGTAAACGAACCTTTCTTATGCCCGAAAAATTCAGAAGCAGCCAATTCTTTCGGAATGGCTCCACAATCGATGGCGACAAACGGTTTCTCCGAACGTTTACTTAATTGATGTATCCGTTTAGCCACATATTCCTTTCCTGTCCCACTGGCCCCATTGATCAGCACAGACATAGAGGTCGGAGCCACTAACTTCACATAAGTATACAATTGACGGGCAGCTTCACTCTGCCCCTCTAAATAATTTGTTTCTTCCGGTACAGATTCAGACACAGGAATCTGTTTCCCAGTCTTGACACCCGCATTAAAAACCTCGTTTATCTTTTGCAATAAATCTTCCGGATTCACCGGCTTAGATATATAATCTCTCGCACCGAGTTTCATCGCCTGAACAGCCGACGGGATAGCCGCGTAGCTCGTCATTACGATCAAAGGAACATTCACATTCCGATTGCTCACCCATTCCAACAAATCGATGCCGTCTCCATCAGGCAAACGTAAGTCGCAAAGCACCAAATCGACCGAACTTTCAATAAGAGTTTTTTTCGCTGCTGCAATTCCCGAAACAGATGCTACCGAAAATTTTTTCTTGGAAAGCCACGTCTGCAACATAACAGCAAATGTCGTATCGTCTTCTACAATGAGAATATGCTTCATAATTATTCCTCCTTTGCCAATACCAATTTAAGGCCTGTACGTATTTTCTCAGCACAGACCAACAACTTATCAAGATTTCGAGACAGCTCATCGGTCCACTTATGCGCACCTTCCTCTTCCAATCGAGACAACACCGGCAACATATCCGAAATTTTCAACATGGCGAAAATCGGTTGCCACTTATGAGCAATACGTGATACCACAATCCCATCGCGACGAGCCGCGGCCCCTTTCAACTCCTCTATCTGGCTATTTATCTCCTGAAAGAATGTCTCCAATATTTTCCGGCGAGCCTTCGCATCATCTTCGGCAAAAGCCGTAAGAGCCGCAAAATCATACGGAGCCTCTCCTCTTTCACCCTCATCTTCTATCTCACGGGGAGTTGCCTCTTCATTCCAAATCCCCGATAAACAAAAAGATAATTGCGCCAACGAAAAAGGCTTGTGTAAAATTCCCGAAAAACCTTCCGAAAGGAATTGGTCTGCATCGCTCCTCGCCGTAACCATTACAACCGGAAGCTTTCTCGCCAGAGCGATATGAGACTCCCTCAAAAATTTCAAAAAACTCACTCCGTCCATTTCCGGCATCTGCATATCGGTAAACAAAGCATCGAAATGCTCATGTTCCAGATAACCCAAAATCTCCTCGGCCTTCATGCAGGCAACCGATTCTATACCCAATTGTTTCAACTGATTCTCAAAAAGTGTCAATTGTAATTTATCGTCATCGAGCAATAGGCAACGTTTCCCCGAAAAAGCCTTCGTATCGCCGGTCTTCTCCGAGACTTCTTCCAATGGAATTTCCACGGTAAACGTACTGCCAACACCCTCCACACTGCGGACATCTATACGCCCGCCCATCAAATCGACGAGCTGTCGAGTAATAGCCAACCCCAATCCGAATCCCTCGACTCCCTGTGCCGAAGAAAGCCGTGTAAAAGCCTGAAATATATGTTCCAAATCATCTCGGGCTATTCCCCGTCCCGTATCGCTAACCGAAAAAACAAGATATCGAACACGCACAAACACATGAATCGTCACCGTACCCCGGGCTGTAAACTTCAAAGCATTGGACAACAAATTATCGACAATTTGCTTAATCCTTAACGGATCGCCCGAAAAATTGGCATCGGCCGATTTCTCAACTTTCAATATCAGATTCAGTTGTTTCTTATCCGCCACAGGTTGCATAGCAGATACTATTTTATCGAATAATACTTTGGGGCTGAAAGCAATACGATTTATATCCAATTTATGAGATTCCAAACGGTGAAAATCGAGCAAATCGCTTACCAGCGAAAGCAAATGATCCGACGATGCCTTCATGTTTTGCAAATAGAACTTTTGCCGTTCGGTATTATCCAGCCTCATCATCAACTCCACATATCCGATAATAGAACCGAGCGGAGCCTTAAAATCATGCGTTATCGTCAACATCAACTTTTCCCGGGCCTCCAATAAATCTTCGGCTCGTCTCCGAGCTTCTTCCAATGCCCTACGGAAACGATCGTCCCTTAACCAACCTTTCCAAACCAATACCCCAAAAATAACCGCCAATAAAATAGCACCGGAAGCCACAGCGACCAAAGCTCTCATAGACTCCTGACGAATCTGTTCATTTCGTTCTTGTATCTTCTCCGATACAAAAAGTTGCTCTCGTTCAAAGCTATTCATCAGACGATTGATCTGACCGTTCAACCGTTGATTATCGTTTCTCAATCGCCACCGCTCCCGTTCGAGAGCCTGTTGAGACAACTCCCGGATCTCATTATAACCGCTTTCCATCGCTTTCAAATCGGCAGCCAACGAATCGCTCAACGCTCCTATACGTTTCGATTCTATCCGAATGCTATCTAACCGAGTAGGTGCTTTCCCCGAAATAGCATCGGCTATTCGTCCGAACACATTTTTACGGCGGCGTTTCTCTATCAGCGAATCGCTCTGTCGAACCAATCTTTGCTGACGATTCTGAATAAGGATCAACGAATCTTGCTGTTTCATCATATCCTCTATTTTCCGGTTTTGCTCCTTGGCCACATCGATTGTGGTTCCCATCAATCGCCGTATAACCGCATTTTTCCGATTCAGCAGACCGATAATACTATCGATTCGGGACAGCTGGACAGAGTCCGATGTAATACGACGTAACGAATCCACACATGTTACGGCATCATTCGTCACTCTCCTATATACCGGATAATCCGAAAACTGTCCCCAAACGAGCGATTGTCCCACCGTCTCCGCTCTGTACAGAGCCGATAAAGCGGAAGACATCTCCTGACGTTTCAGCCTCATATCTGCCTCGACCGCTTTTATCGATACCAACAAATTTATCTCATGATACACAAACCACGAAGATGACAACAAAACGGCAATAAGCAACAGATATCCCCAAAGAGCTTTATTACGGGTCGATTTTCTGGAATAAGATGCCATAATTCATTATTTGGTGGTGAAGATAAAACATTTTCACAAAACCTATTCACACTCGTCCTTCAATTTTTTATGCAATTACGAGACTTACTCCTATTCTTCACGCTAATAATATAGCGAAAAAAAATACTCCGTGTACATGCTATCATATTTATCCGGTTCATGCTCCATTATATACGTGCTTCCACTCCAATCGGAATTCATGCACATCGCAATAATCTCCCGTGCGGGGAAACTGTCGACATCTTCTAATATCCCCTTTCTAAACATTACCTCCACAGTTTCCAACTCACCCGTACGAAGAGAAAAAACGAGCCACACACGTACGGATCCTCTCTCCAAAGGATAATCTCGCAAATACTCCTCCCTAATCTGCTTCCTCAGCGCAAAGACACGGGGCTCTATCACCCTATCCCGATAATGAAACCAGTCCGGCGCAACAGCTTTCTGCTCTGAATATACCCGGGGATAGTTCAATGGCCGAGCCATAATATGCGTTTTGGAATATTCGTACAGAAGCAAACTGTCTGCCGATACGTAACTGTTCAAGCACTCGTCTTTGCTCCCGGCTGCCGTGGAGAAAAAAATCCCCACAGCACAGACGACGACCGAAAATATCTTTTTGAAATCCATGACACTAATATAACGGGAAAATATATCCGGTGTACATGTTATCATATTTATCCGGTTTATGCTCCATTATATATGTACTTCCACTCCAATCGGAGTTCATGCACATCGCAATAATCTCCCGAATGGGGAAACTGTCGGTATCCTCTAATACATCTCTTCGAAACATTAGCTCCACAGTTTCCAACTCACCCGTACGAAGAGAAAACATGAGCCACACACGTACGGATAGCCTCTCCAAAGGGAAATCTCGCAAATACTCTTCCCAGATTCGCTTCCTCAGCGCAAGAACACGAAGCTCTATCACCCTGTCCCGATAATGAAACCAGTCCGGCGCAACGGCTCTCTGCTCAGAGAATACCCTGGGATAGTTCAATGGACTAACCCAAATATGAGATTCGTAATATTCATACAAGAGCAAACTGTCCGCCGATACGTAACTGTTCAAGCATCCGTCTTTGCTCTCGGCTGTCATGGAGAAAAAAATTCCCACAGCACAGACGACGACCGAAAATATTTTTTTGAAATCCATGACACTAATAGGGTGAAAAAAGATATCCGGTGTACATATTATCATATTTATCCGGCTCATGCTCCATTATATATGTACTTCCACTCCAATCGGAGTTCATGCACATCGCAATAATCTCCCGTGCGGGGAAACTGTCGACAACCTCTAATACCTCTTTTAGAAACATTAACTCAGCAGTTACCAATTCACCCGTACGAAGAGAAAACATGAGCCACACACGTACGGATCCTCTCCCCAAAGGATAATCCTGCGGATACTCCTCCCTAATCCGCTTCCTCAGCGCAAGAACACGAAGTTCTATCACCCTGTCCCGATAATGAAACCAGTCCGGCGCAACAGCTTTCTGCTCCGGAAATATCCGTAGATAGTTCAAAGGCCGAATCATAACATACGTTTCGTAATATTCGTACAGGAGCAAACTGTCCGCCGATACGTAACTGTTCAAGCACTCGTCTTTGCTCCCGGCTGTCATGGAGAAAAAAATTCCCACCGCACAGACAACAACCGAAAATATTCTTCTCATTTCCATATTGAAATTTTTATTATCACTACTAAGACCTATTCGAACAATCTATTAGTCAAATATAGGAATTATTTTCTTAAATTTAAAAATATTCTTTCTTATTTTTCCAATGATAATACTTCAACAATTTTGGATCGAACTTGCGATTCGTCGGCAACGTATCGCCGTGCACTTTTTCCGGATCCATCTCATCGACCCATCGGTAAAAAAAATCGAGATCTTCAATTCCTCCATTATTTATAGCACGACCTAATTCGGTTGCATAATTCTCACTTCGAGACATTTTTAAACCTCCCCTGGCCTCATGATTGGCAAAATAGTCCCAAAACATCTTAGCCTCCCCCTCTATTACCCGGCGATTGGCGGGATCTTGCATAGCCTCTGTCCCGTAAAGCAAGTGCTGCGCCCGATGAATAACTTCTTCCAACACGGCTGATTTTTCAAATGACGAAAGACGAGACGGTATTTTTATATATCCCCCATTTTCAGTAAAATAGCTTGGATTTTTTACACTATCGTCTATAATGATCGGAACAGGACCTGCCGCCTCTATCATGGAAAACAGATGGTTAATTTTGGGATAGGCTCTTAAAGATTTCACGGTTTTGTCCAATTCCCGATATTTTTCTTCCGAAAGATTGGATCTCGACTTATCGTATAGTTGCTCGATTCCCTGTTTAGCCGGGGGTGCAACCTCGTTTCCCAAATCGAGCTCCCCGTTTCCACCATGAAAGATGGGATATCTATCCGAAACATTCCACAAAGAACCTATCGGTGTCATAAGCGTTCGTGTCTGCTTCTCGACAACTGGCTCTTCCCTACCGTTATCGACATCGAGCGACGGTTGAGCACTCCCTTCAACAGGTTCCGCACCAAGTATCTTCCATTTAGATTTCGGTTCAGTTTCCGATTGCGACACTCTGTCAGTGGTCCAATGAAACAGACTTTCTCGCGGTGTATCCATCGAAAAAAGTAAATTGTGAGGATTCACATTATCCTCAGACAAAAAATAGAGATCTTTTTTAGAGTCCACTCTCTCCGACATTTGTAGAGGGTCTATTAAATCGGAATCCATTCCGAAGGTAGAGGTATGAATCTCTTTATTTTCCCCGACAGGCCACTCTTCATCAGGCTCAGGATATACCAAACCAAATCGCTCGGTATCAAGAGGCTTCACTCCTTTCAACCGAGATAGTTCATTTTCTCTCGCCCAGCGTGTGGCATATTCTCCCGTCAACGTTTTGTATAAAATTTTAATTAGACCATTCATGATTATCCAGTTTTTCAGTGTAACATCAAATTTTCGTATTTCCATGAGCAAATGTAAACCACCGACAAATAGATTTTTTGGCAGGATCATAAAAAGTCCGTTAAAAACAGAAAGAGAATACCCTGCATAGCAAGATATTCTCTTTCCTAAATAAACAATAAGACTTTATTAAAGTCGAATCAACTTTAAACAGTCGATATGGCAATCATTAGCGTCTTCCCGTCCATGCGACATATTAAAGTCATATCCCTTCTTCTCAGGATCGATAGAAAGCGACACCGTATGTTCTCCGGCATTCAACCCTCGAAGAACAATATAATTGGAATCCAACCATTGTTTCCAATCGCCTATTGCTTCCAAAATGAATGTACCGGCGTCGTTTCCGTCCACTGCCACCGAACGTATGGCGCACCATGTACCATGCGGCCCGTGTCCGTTAGCACCCCGAAGGGCTATGGCATAATCGCCGGCCTCGGGGACTTGTACCTGAAACTTCACATTAGCCGGACGTGCAAACAAATCGATAACAAAGCCACTCCCCGAAAATCCTTTGTGAAGATTAGAAACCGTTCCTGAATGAGAGCTCTGCTCCGCTTCACAAACCGATTGCCAAGTAGAATAAACAACCGCATTGGACATATCCGATGCAAATCCTTTTTCATCGACAGCATAAACCGAATAAAATCCATCGGGAGCCCCAATTAAATCGTAAGGAGAGGTTACCAGTTTATCCTCCTCAGAAAAATTGGAATGAAGGTAGTACTTCATATTTTCCTCTTCCTTCCAACTTAGAGTCGAACCGTTCAATACCAAAACAGGTTCTACCGGCGACCAACATTTCCCGGGTCCAGCCTTCACCAAATTTATTTTGCCTTTCGGTTCATCGATCATCATTTCTATCTCGATCGAATATTCCCCCTTACTATCGGCCGGAAGGACAAAAGGCAATGCTTGTTTCTCGCCATTGACTTTCAACGATTTCACCCGATTTCCCTTTCCAGATACCTTTATATCTATCGTCGCATCGCGATAGCGGAAATCCGACAAAGAAAGCCAGCCGTTCACCATATCGGGTACAACAGGATTAAATGCGATTCCTCGTTCCGTCAAATTCATGCCGAACAAAACTCTATACACCAAACTGATATAGGAAGAAACTGACCACAGTTGCCTATCCGAGTTCAAAGCTGTACCCCGATCATATCCGGTGTCGTAAGTCATATTCTCCTTATGTGTCAGGAAAAGAGCCGAAGCTCTCGTTAAAGAAGCCGCCATGTGTTCCACTGCCGATATATTGCCCACCTGACGAGCCGCATACATATACGGTGTTTGCCAAACCGGCCAAACACTTTTATTGTGGTATGCAAAATCGTCGGGAATAGAAGGATAAAGAACAGCAGCCCCGTATGGATATAGCGGGAAATTACCGACCATACGGCGAATTTGCTCATCGGTGCTCGCTCCCAAAACAGCACACAGTCCGTTCGACATGACACCGACCCGTTCCGAAGCCTTATACCCCGAAATTTCGGGATACAAGTAACACTCGTATAAACCTTTGTCTTCGTTCCAGAAATGTTTGTTTATCGAATCCTTCAACACATTCCTGAAACTTTCCCAATATGTTTTCTCACTTTCTGGTTTACCGAGTATGCCGGCCGTCTTCGACAAAAACTCATACATGAACATGTGCAGCGCATTTGTTCCACAAGAAAACGAACTGCCTATCGTCACATTGGTAAACCAATTCGGATAAGTATGGGTACGCCAGTCCATCGAACAAGTCTCCCCTTTGAACAGCCCTATGCGTTTATCGAATGCTACATGAATGTCCTTTCGAGCCGTATAACTCAAACCTTCATAAGCACCTTCGAGCCACGAACTATCTCCTGTGTACAGATAGTACTCCCAAGCAGCGAGTGCCCACACCACACGGTCGGTCGATATAGGCCATGAACCTCCGCTACCGGTGTCCTGCAAGGCCTCGCGAGGATTACGAAGAGTCTGCTTATCGAGAGTTTTCCGAGACACTTCCGGCATAATCCATGCATAGCTGAACCATATACTGTACACGGCATCACGAGTCCATGTATCGGGCCAAAGAGCGCCGGCCCTAAATGTGCTGTCGCTGCGCACATCCATCAACATCTCTTCCAATGCCATATTGTACAGAGCCTCTATCAACAAATTGTTTTCAGTGGAAAATTTCGGAAAAGACGAAATATCCTGAGATAATTTCCATACTTTCTCTCCGTGATAATCGGAGTGTATCTCGGTTGGAGAAATAGCCTTAGCCGTTCGTATTCCCAAAAAAGAAGCATCCGTAACTCCATCGGGAGTAAAAGAATAAGACAAAGGCGTACCCTCTTCTCTCACCCAAGTCCAATGGGCAGAAAAATCGGTATTTCTGTTTGCGTTATCCTGCATGCAAAGTGTACCATCTTTTTCCACCAAATGCAAATTCGACTCGGCCGAACGATTCGAAATTGTGTACCAGCCGCTATTAGTTTGAGTAACAAAATCGAAATTTCCGTAGTACCATTCGGCAGACTCGGTAACCGGTTGATCGACCACAGAACAAACGACCTGCCCATTATCGAGAGACAAATATCTACCGCTCTTCTTATTTACGATACAAACATGATCGCCCTCGGCAGCCGCTATTTTCCACAAAGACTTATCGCCTTGCTTTTCACGGCTGAATTTACATTCGCCGTCGTCTTCATACAAATATTCTCCCGTCGCCCTATTTTGAAGTGCCCAAAAAGAATACACCTTCTCATCTTTTTGGTTACACGAAGAAAAGATACTCCCGGCAATAAGAAACAGAAATATATATTTCAAATAGATTTTCATACAGACTCAATTCACTTATTGAACGATTAATTTAGACGAAGAAACGGCACCTTCACTTTCGCAACAAACAAAATATGTTCCCTGAGCCCAACCATCGACCGAAACGACAACCGTCGACATGCTACCGTCGGTATCGATTTCCTTAACAAGTTGTCCCATCATACCGTATATTTTCACTTTCGTCACATCGTTACCTTTCACGGTAAAAGAATCCCCAGCCCGTACTAAGGTAGGATATACACTGACATTTGCCACGGCATGCTCCGATTCGATGCCGGTCGTTCCTTTACTCTTTACAGCACATACACAAGTAGGATTTATACCCGAAGGCATAAGTACAACCTTATCGAAAGTACCTCGACCATTATCGCTGCTATATCCGTTATTTGCAGTTTTCGTCGCACTATGGAGATTAAAACTAACTTCCTCGTCATCGACAGAACACAACCCCATATCGGCATACCCGTCACCGTCCACGTCGCACAACACAGGTATATCGTACGATGTACCGAAAGTCACCTGCACATCTTTTGAGACAAAATCGGGAGTCTTATATTCCGTATCTGACGGAGTAAAAGAGCATAACCAAGAACCCTTATCATAGCACACTATATCGTCCTGCCCGTCTCCATTCATATCTCCGGCAACCAATAAGTCTTTATCGCTAATTCCGAACTGTTGGTTTACATCAGGAGCCATCGCTTGGAACGTAATCAGCCACCAAAGGCCAAACTCATTATCGCGACGGATACCCACATCGCCGATACCGTCACCATTAAAATCTCCGGCCAATTTTTTATCTCCTTCCGACATGCCATATATGACTGTTTGAGGGTCTACGAAGTTATTATTCCCATCATTATAATAAAAAATCCAATTAATGAGATTATCGTTTAAATCGAGCTCACAAAGGTCGAAATACCCATCGCCATTCGCATCGAACACAAATACTTGCGAAATAGCTTTATCAGTCGTTTGTGTCGGTAACGAAAAATCTACCGTTCCATCTAAATCAAAATCGAATTTGTAACCGTCGGCTTGCGACCAATATACCAATCCGTCCTGACTCCATGCACTCATGGATAAGCATAAAGCTGTTAATAAAAAGACAATTTTTCTCATGGTAATCACTTTTATTGTTATACATTATTTTAATTTGCGATGCAACGGGTCTGCAGCACCGTCACATCAGTTTCTTTATCTATGACCTGTATAAAATATGCACCCGGCATCGAAAGTATCGTCTCGGATAATAATCGATAACTATCTACAATGCAATCTTCCATACCAATTACCCGCCCCGACAAATCGGTAATTTGTAGACGGAACTCTTTCCCCCGATAAAAATCGGAAACCTCAATGCATATTCTGCCGTTTTCAGTCCAACACTTTATTTTATCGTTTTTTTTTTGATTATCGATTCCACTGTTATAATCGGGCGACATAAAAATCAAGTTATCATAGTCTGCACTATTCCTATCTACCGGTCCGTAATGCACATCGGTTACGATCGCATTTGCCCATTCCGCACCCCACAGACCAATCACATCGCTCAAAATATCCCGCTCATATTCTACCCATACTCCGTTCTGCGGTTTCACAGGAGTCAATGTGATATAAGCGATATTAGGCTGACTATAACCTATGCGATAATACAAGTCCCTCGATTCCCACACAGACGATGTTTCAGACGGTTTCAATAGCCGGAATCCGAACCATGAGGTAGTCGTATTATTCGAACGAACAGCAAGTTTGAACCGGTTGAATTTTTCGATAGGAATCCGAATTGCTCCGTTGTCCGTCGTATTGAACCGAATATCACCGGCAGTCACGCGAATAGCGGATTCTCCCTGATAAGCATCTGTGATTTCATACCACTCGGCCACATTCCCGCCGAACTCGCTGTCTACTATATAAGGTTTCCCCTCTTGCATAACAGGGATATAGGTAGCCTCATCTTTATTTAAAGTCTCACCTTTCGCATCATAACCGAATGTAAACAATTCTGGCATACTTCCTACCCCGCTCGGTTCCGAAGGGAGCTCTTGCGATTTTGTCGAAGTCAGTACCAACGAAGCAAATACCGATACCGATGGAAGAGAAACCTCCACTTTATTGCCGTTCAAGGAATAGGGAACTTCGTTTCTTCCGTCGATAGTAATGCAATACAGTTTATCTGCGACAAAACCATCGGGTAAAGTAAATGAAACCGAAACCTGTGTAGAAGAAGGAACTGTATTAACTTCGTCCCAACGTAAATCTAGGCTGTTACCATAGTTCACAAGATCCACGACAAAAGCATCTATCTCACGTGTCCTTTTATCATAACGCTTTTTCAACGTCCCGAGCACTCCGCTATTACTCCCCGAAACCGTAAAGTCTCCCCGGACATAATCGGTAATAAGATAAGCAGGGTTCGAATAATAGAAATAAGCACCATAAGCAGCGACAAATTTATTCCACTGGGCGATACGTTCGAGTACGCTTGCCGGATAATTTACGGCATGAAACGGTACAGGATCGGTAAATCCGGCAACACCGTCGACTACCTGCGCAGACGGGTATCCTCCTGCCGAAAGACAGGTAGCGAATTGATAATCTATGTTTTCAACCGGCCAACTGGTCGATAAATTCATTTCCGTCGGAGGATAAAAATTAGCGAACACAGGTTTATCGGGATAACGCGATTTAGCATCATAAATATCACGATACAGGTCACTATATTTTGTTCCCGTACCATACGGCCAAAGTTCCATAAACTGATGATTAACTACCGCTCCCGTTGTCAAATGGGGTACATTTCCACTAGTCGAAGGAAGTTGCAATGCCGTAGTCGTAACATCGCTCCTTACTTCCTTAACAGCAATATCCAATTGATTGACAAATTGTGCCATTTCATAAGAAAAATTTCCCGTACCGGCCAATCCGTCACAAACATACGTTTCAGGCAAACCATACCAGTCCCAACGATAACCGTCATAATTATATTCCTGTTGAGCAGCGACGGCCTGCGCTATGAAATATTCATTAAAACTCTTATAATTCTTTCCGTTCACCTCATAAGGAGCATTCACATTCTCGTTAGTAGACATTAAATACAGATAAGATCCCCCGTATGTCATGAAACTTTTATCAGCCTCATTTTTCATGGCCCAACTGGGGTGTGCAAGAGCAAAAGCGGGTGTACTGGCATAAATACCTGTATAACAAATTGAACGCCCTCCTATCGATCGAAACTTCTCTACCTTCTGTTTCATCATAGCCTTGCTGGTCCACAAACGGTCATCACCGACATACGTATTCCATGTTTCGGTCTCCGGTGCAACCTCCTCATGAGCTCTCATCCACGGGTGATATTCCAATGTATTGATACCCGCATATTGCAACGCAGCAGCCCATTTATCCACATCAAGAGAATTATCGAAAATGCAAGTCCAGCCATGTCGCAGATTTACCTCTGATCCCACTTCTTCCTGCGTAGCCAAAGGCAATGATTTAGGACGGGACAAATCAATGTCTGCCGCCGAAACAGCCACTACATTCTGTACTGGAACAGTAATCTCCAAATCAGAAACTCCGACACCGTTCAGATCGGCATAATGCTCATATTTAGGTTTCTTTCGATCATATAGATTAACCAACACGCGGCTCTCCGATGCTCGTAACAAAGCCATATCGTCATACCCATCGCCATCAAAATCGCCCACAAAAGGAATATCGCCCGACGTTCCGAACAAAACTCCATTAATAGCCAAATGGCTCTCGAACTCTGGATACCCCGATATATCGGCGAAACAAACATACCAAGTACCGGAAGAGGGGCGATATACGCAAATATCATCTACTCCATCGGCATTGAAATCGCCCGACAACGGAATATCGCCCGATAAACCGAATCGCCCCTTTTCATCGAACTGTCCGTCACATGGAGCATAATCTATATACCACGTAGCCAAAGAAGAGCCTGATCTCATCACGGCAATATCGGCTTTCCCGTCACCGTTAAAATCACCTACCGCACATTTATCGGTAGCTGTTTCTCCAAACGTTATAGCCTCAATCTCGCTCCATTCATTATCGCCGTTACCCAGTTTCCATATCCAACGTATCTCTTCGCCCGATGTATCTATCTCACAAATGTCGGGAATTCCGTCGCCATTATAATCGGCAACCACCGCCTCGCCCAAGAATACCGAACCGTACGTTTCCGAAATAGTCGACTGATTTCCAGCATCGAAGCTCCACTCCGAAGCGGTTCTATACACAAGATCGTCATGAGCATAACTCGCTCCTACGATAAAAGCAGAAAACAATAATGTTAGAATTCGTATTTTCATGATTTACATTTTTACATCAAACAAGCTTTTCACTCAATACTTTTTCTCTCTGTGGGAAAACTAATCCCGATTTTAGTACCCCGGATTATTAGGCAACAAATTAGGATTGGCATCTATATCGTCGATAGGTACTGGCAACAGCAAATGCTTAGGTGTGGTAAAATTAGTTTTACCTATACTTTGGAAAAATGTCTTTGCATATTCGCCATCGTTATCGTATCGAACTAAATCGAACCATCGGTGTCCACCCTCGAACGCTAATTCCATACGACGTTCATGCCTGATAATTTCTCTCAATTCTACTTGGTCGGTAGTGGTCACATTAGGCAAACCGGCTCTCACGCGTACTCGATTCAACGGACCGCCATCATTCTCGGAAGATGCCGGAGCAGCCGCTTCGGACGAACGCCCCAACTCATTTAACGCTTCTGCTTGCATCAACAAAACATCGGCAAATCGCAACACAGGGAAATTAAGTGGGCTATCCATCGCCCGGTCGACACCTATATTTTCACACAAGAACTTTTTCACGTTATGCCCCGTCTGCGAACAAGTAGGATCATAAGACCAGCCTTGATAGACATCTCCTTCACACCAAACAGAAACCGACTTACGCAAATCGCCTGGTTCATAACTTTCTACAAATTCGGGATAAACAGCAAACCAACCGAAATTTCCCCACGGTCCTCCGATATTGATACTTGCCAAAGGAGCCATATACTCGTGATGCCACCCTCCTTGTCCCAATATATCAAATTCACTATATGCTGTCACATCTTTTTCATACTGAACCTCAAATAAACTCTCTGGACCGTTTTCGCGCAAATCGCTGAAATTCCATTCATATTTCCGATTAAGAGAATAAACTCCAAGATTCATCACCGAATCGATAGCAACCAAAGTTTCGTTGTACCGTTTCAATGTCAAATAAACTTTTGCGAGTAACCCGAATGCAGCCCCTTTCGTCGCACGTCCTATGTCGGTCGTATTTTCATAAACAGCCGGTAACATCGATGCCGCATCAGAAAAATCATCAATGATGTGCTGGTAAACTATATCTTTCGATGTTCTCGACACCTGCAAATCATCGCTTGCAGTCTGTTGCTTGTCTATCCAGGGCACATCGCCGAACAACCGTACCAGATTGAAATAATACAACCCTCTTAAAAAATGAGCCTCTCCCTTGTATTGGGTTTTCTTTGCGTCAGAAATCTTCGGAGATTTATCGATATTCGTCAAAATCCAATTCGTTCGACTGATTCCCGCCCAGGGTCCGCGCCATAATTCCTTAGCCCCGGAGTTATCGCTGGTCGCTGTGAAGTTAGACAACTGCGTCGTTTCGAGACCGTTTCCACCGGCTTCATTTCCAACACGGCCCTCTCCGGCGACAATATCCAATGTCCACATTCGCAAATTATACATATACGAACTCTGTAACCGCTGATACATAGAATTGACACCACTCTCTATCTCTTCGGGAGAACCCTCCTCGAAAAAGTTTTCGGTAATGATTTGGTCGTTCGGCAATATTTCGAGTTTATCCATACAGCCCGACAAGACAGTCGAAAGAACGACAACAGATATAGTAGATATAATTGTCCTTTTCATGATTCGAAAGATTTAGAATTTTACAGATGCTCCAAACATATAGACTCGGGAAGTAGGATAAATTCCATAGTCCAGTCCCCAAAGACCCACCTCAGGGTCAAGACCCGAATAATTGGTCAAGGTCCACAAATTATCGAAACTCAAATACAACCGTAATGATTTGGCCCCGATCTTTTTCAACCAATCCTGAGTAAAACGATAACCGAAAGTAAGATTTTTCAACCTCAGATAAGAACCGTCTTCTACCCAACGAGTCGAAGCTCTGTTATTTCGGTTCGGATCGGCATAAATGGCACGAGGCATCGTATTGCTGGATCCTTCCCCGTTCCATCGGTTCAATGTAGAGGTAAATTGGTTATAAGTACTCTCCATACCCTCATGAGACACTCTTACGCCGTTCCATATATCATTCCCGTACGAACCCTGGAAAAATATACTCAAATCAAAATTCTTATATCCGAATTGATTGTTAAACCCAAAAATAAAATCAGGTTGAGGATTACCGATAACTGTTCGGTCAAAATCATTGATTACATCATCGCCATTCACATTGACAAACCAAATATCGCCCGGTGACGTATTGACCTGAGAATTATGCGATGCTTTATCAGGAGCGCGGTTTTCCATAGGAACCCCCGCAAAGACTTCGTCCAGTGTCTGATAGATACCACCCATCTTATAACCATAGAAAGAGTTGATAGGCAGACCTTCACGAATCAAACTTACACCGCTGAGGATTTCGGGACCGCCCAACTTCAAAACCTCATTCTTATTGAAAGTCATATTTAAGTTGGTTTCCCAAGTAAATTCTCCGACAAAATTGCGAGTATTCAAATTAAACTCGATACCCTTATTCCTCACCTTACCGATATTCACAGGAGGCCAATCGGCTTGTTCCAAAGATGTTCCACTAGTTTGAGGAACAGGCTTCTTGGTAAGCATATCGTTAGTATTCTTTAAATAGAAATCGACATTAGCGACAATTCGGTCATTCAAGAAACCTATATCCAACCCGACATTGTATTGTTCGACAGACTCCCACTTAATAGACGGATTGGATAGTTTGTACGGGTATATAAGCGATACTTGTTCCGACTCAAATCCTCGTTGCGAACCGAAATTATAAACGCCGTTCACTTCCAACTTATCGGCAAATGCATACGCATCGATATTCTGGTTACCGGTCAATCCATACCCTAAGCGCAATTTCAACATCGATATCCAGGGGACATCTTGCATGAAGCTTTCATTAGACACATTCCATGCTGTTGAAAACGAAGGGAAATACCCGAATCGATTATCGGCTCCGAACTTGGAAGAACCATCGGCTCGGAAAGTTGCCGTCAAGAAATATCGGTTGTCATACGAATAATGAACACGTCCCATATACGACATCAACGCCCAAGAATAAGAATTACCGCCCACATCAGTAGCTTTCGTCGCATTATCCAATTCCGTCGTCATCTCGCTGGCACGTCCCGTACCGGCAGCAGACATCCATTCCTTCTTATACTCTTGGTAAGAAGTTCCTATCATGGCATTCAATTTATGTTTGCCGAATACCTTGTCATAAGTAAGTGAATTATCCCACAAATACAACTCTTCATAAGCCGAAGACAATGATTGCGAGGTATTGGTCTGCTCTTTATTACCCCATTTGTATTTAGGTATATAATTGTTATTATACTCATATCCTAGTTCCGCACCTCCGGTAGTTTTAGCAACCAAACCGTCGATGATCTCCCACTCGGCCGAAATATTGGATAACATTCTGAATCCTTTCATACGATACTTTTGTTCGTTTACTATAGCCACAGAGTTCAAAGCATCTCCATTCAACTCGGCATTCCCGGTAGGACCGTTATAATTACCTTCGTCGTCATAAATAGAAATGGAAGGTAACATGCGCATAGCATTCTGAATAACAGTCGATATAGGCTGAGTACGACGATTCTCGGCGCTTAGGTTTACGTTTGCTCTTACCTTTACATTGCTCAATATTTGTGACGATATATTGGATTGAAGATTCAGCCGGTTAAATTCCGAATTTTTCATAATACCGTCTTGTGCATAATAACCCACCGATGTCGCATGATTAATCTTGGAATTACCGCCCAAAATAGAAAGATTCACTTTATGCATCGGAGCCGTACGGAATAACGGAGAAAGCCAATCCGTACCAGCACCGAGAGATTCAGGGTCGGCAAACAACGGATTCAACGATAAACCCGCATTCGACCTCATTTCATTATGTAAAGCAGCATATTGTGATGCATTCAGCATATCGAACATCTTTGCAGATTGTTGAATACCGAAACTATAATCTAAATTAATTTCTGTTCTTCCCTCTTTGGCTTGACGAGTAGTAACCATAACTACACCGTTTGCACCTCGCGAACCGTAAATAGCAGTGGCGGAAGCATCTTTAAGGACATCGATAGACTCTACATCTGCCGGATTTATATACCACATACCGCCATTTACGGGAACCCCATCGATAACATACAAAGGAGACGCATCGTTAATCGTACCGACACCGCGAATCAAAATAGAAACATCTCCGCCGGGAGCTCCGGAATTTTGAACCACCTGTACACCCGACATTTTTCCGGCCAAAGATTGTACCACATTAGAAGTCGAATTCTTTACGAGTTCGCTTCCCTTTACAGAAGATATAGACCCCGTAACATCTGAACGTCTCATCGTTCCATAACCTACAACGACAACCTCATCGAGTGCTTTGGTATTTTCTTTCAAAACGATACGTACAGGTTTATTCCCTTTAACACTCGTTTCCACGGCATCATAACCGATATAAGAAACTCTAAGTATTGGATTTTTTTGATCCGATTTTATCGAGAAATTACCGTCCATGTCGGTCACAGCCACATTTTTACTATCTTTCAAATGGACTGTCGCACCTATAATAGGTACACCCGAAGCATCTATAACCTTTCCCGAAATAAACTGTTGCGAATCAGCGGCCGAAACTTTGCCGGGACCGCCCTGCTCTGTCTGCTCTGTCTGCTGTGCAGAAATCCCAAACGGTTGGGAAAACAAGAGTACCATACACCCCATGAGGCAACATACTCTCAAACCTCTTTTACTTTGTTTTTTCCTTGTCATAGCAACGTGTTTTTCTCTATGTTATTTTTTCATTTTGCAAAAAATGGTATTGGGTTAAGAAATATCCTTACGTGATGCTAAATTAGATGATCTGGTAATACTGCCTTTCCAACATATTAGCCAAGAATTATGGTATCTTACCATAATAAATCAAACCAATCTATTTTTTGGATATTTACCATTATTTTTTATCTCAAATGACGGGGCTTTCCTCCTTTTCTCCAATACTCCTCTATCTTCTCCAATGTCACGCCTTTGGTTTCGGGAACATAGAAATATCCCCATATGATTGCGGCAAGAGCTACTATCGCATAAAACCAAAAAGCACCTGCCGGATTCCCCAAGTTTTCTCCGTCCAAATAAATTTCAGTACCTTCTACAGTGAACGCCTTCACTATTTTGAAGAATGTAAACGTTACCACTGTATTGAACACCCAAACCGATAACGAGCCCAAAGAAGAACCGAGACCTCTTACTTTCTGAGGAAATACTTCTGAAATAATGAGCCAACCGAGCGGACCGATACTGATCGCATAAAAAGCGACGTAGACGAACACGAGAACAATAGACAACCATTTGCCCATCTCTCCGAGATAAGAAAAATGAGTAAAACAGATACCGAGTAAAAGAAGAGAGACAAAAATACCTGTCAAACCTGTAAAATATAGTTTTCTTCGTCCCAAGCGATCGACAAAATAGACCGAAACAATAGTGAACAACAGATTGACGACTCCAACACCGACCGCCGCCCAAATAGCCGAAACCGCCCCATCGAAACCGGCCATCAAGAATATCTTGGGACTATAATAGATGACCGTATTGATACCTACGAATTGTTGAAAGAACATAATCCCCACACCGATAATTACGGCATTACGCAGCCACGGTTTCATCAATTCTTTAATACCCGACTTATCTTTTTCACTTTTTATCAGCTCATTCTTGATGGTCTTGTACGAATCTTCCATTGCCTCATTCCCTTCGATACGAGCCAACACCGATTTTCCCTCTTCATCTCGACCCCGACTTATCAACCAGCGTGGACTCTCTGGCATAAATGCCATACCTATCAACAGAATTAAAGCCGGAACGACTCCGATATAAAACATAGGACGCCAGCACGACATATCGCCTTCATCGGCAAACATCAAATCCGATAAATAGGATGCCAACACTCCTATCGTGATCATTAATTGAAACATCGAGACCAAACTACCCCGTTTATTAGCCGGTGAAATCTCGGCTATATAAAGAGGTACTGCAAAAGACGATACCCCGATCGCTATTCCCAAAAATAAACGAGCTATAATCAACTGCTCGATACTGGGAGCAAATCCCGACCAAAGAGCACCGATCGTAAAAATAACTGCCGAAGCTAAGATAACTACCTTACGTCCCAATATATCGGTTATCTTTCCACAAAACAAAGCGCCAAGAATAGCACCCACCAATCCCGCCGAAGTAACTAATTCCACCATGGAATTATCCAAACCGAAATCTTTTTGGAAAAAAGGTATAGCCCCCGATATAACACCGGTATCGAATCCGAACAACAGGCCTCCGGTCGCAGCGATAACAGCTATTACATAAATAATTGTATTTTTCATCATACCAATTTTAATTTATTCTAAAATCAAGGTTCATAATTCTTCCAAACCTCTTCTTTCAATCCGGGGTTCGGAACATATAAAAACGTATCTGGCGACTTCTCGAAAGTTCGGTAAATAGACTCTCCTTTCACAATGCCCAGTTCCGGGTATTTGGCCGGAGATTTACAAATAAGTTCCGATGGTTGATAACAAGGATTCGCCTGCCATTCTATTTTTCCTTCATCGTTAAAAACCGGAAACCAAGCAATTCCCTTATGACGACGTACGCCATCATATTCGAAACCATACTCCCTATCGCACCACGCTCCGAAAGTAAGAGGTTTATCAGGATTAGCACTAATAGTCGCATGAGCCCAATATGGAGGAACGATAACCACATCGCCGGCCTTAGCATACACGGCAAAACAACGACCGGGATTATCTTCGGCATATTCCTGCATGTAAATGATAGCCTCTCCTGTCCATATTTCGTAAACCTCAGGAGTAGACCAACCGCTATATTTAGAAACCCAGTGGATATGACCTTGACTGCGAATAGGCTCTTTACCCAATCGACCGGCAGCATAAGTCACGACCCCATAAAGCAAATGCATACGTTCGAGCATTTCTCTGTGTTTACATTTCCCCACGTCCATAGCTATGGAATAAACAATTTCAGGGCCATCGCACTGAGGGTCGGATAAACTTCCCCGAATATCTCGCAAATAACGATTCTCCACTTGGGGACCGAACACATCTGCACCATATTTAAATCCCATAGGATTTACAGTAGGAATTATATCAAAACCGGGATTGAATTCCATATCTTTTCATACATTATGTTTAACAAAAGCTTTTATTGTAGCGCACTGTTTTCCTTCCGACTCTCCATAAGGCCGTATCGTATACTGTTTCACCGATTCCGGGATAATAAATGTCTCGGCATAATGTACGACAAACGGATCAAATTCGCCGGTGGGACTTTCAACGATAGCTTCACGTCCCTCGACAAGATTCAGCACATTCACACTTCCATCTGTTTTGTGAAGAACTGGCTTGGTAAACCAATGCCGACGAGTTTCTATAAACTCACATTCATGCAAACCGGTATGTTCTTCAATCCAACCGTCTCCTTCGGCCACTTTATCTATCTTATTATAAATTTCACGGCGAACCCACGGCTCCGTACGATTCCATTGGATCACATGTTTGCCATGCCCGATATTGATAGGTCGGGGACGGCCGTCCAATCCCAAACGCCCCCAATCCCACAACTTGAAGGTGAAAATATAAGGAGTAGCACTGATTTCGAGAACCATACTGTTACGCCCCGAACAATGAACAGTACCCGCAGGTATAAGTACATGGTCGTGCTTTTTCACTGGATAATTCCCGACATACTTTTCTGCATCGAAATGCCCTGTATGTTGTGCTTCGGTCAAGGCATTTATCATCTCCTCCGGTACGATACCTTCCTTCACTCCCAAATAAACCGAAGCATCTTCTTCGGCATCAAGAATGTAATAGCTCTCGTCTTGGGTATAATGCATACCGAACTTTTCTTGTATATATTGTGTCAGCGGGTGCACCTGTAAGCTCAAATTACCGCCGTCCATCGTATCCAAGAAGTCGAACCGAATAGGGAACTCGTCCCCGAAACGTCCGTAAACCGGATTACCCAACAACTCACGCGGATAAGAAAATACCAAATCGATAGACGGTATTTCGAAACGGACTTCTCCGAAGCCCAAATACAAACTATTCTCCTCAGGAACACAATCGAAACACCATGCAAAATTGGGAGTTTCACGATCCAAATCGCATATTTCCTTCATCCATTGACCGCCCCACGGACCCGGATCGAAAAACGGAACTACTCGAAAAGGAGATTTCGAAGCCTTTTTCAAACCAGCATCCACGATTGCCGCTGTCGCCATCTTAGGATCGCCCATCACATTCGTATCCAAGACATAATCCCATTTGTTCATCAACGTTTTCTTAAAACGATCGCAAATGCGCCAATCTACGAAAAAGCCTCTTTTATATTGCAACGAAGCCCGTTCCATGCGATTATCCACACCGACATTCGAAATTTCGTTTCTCCGAAAACGCATCTGTATTTCCCAACGAGCCATATCGGCATATACCAATACATCGCTTTCGGGCATCACGTAAGCAGCCCCTACGCCATATACGATTACAACACCGGCAGATACACCGCCAACCTTTTCACGCAGCTCGGCAATCTTCTTTTCATCGAAATAACAATCCATATGATAGCGAGTCATATAACCGAAAATCTCATCATCGGTTATATCGGACTTCAAAAACGAATTGATCTCTTCCGAAGTTTTCATGGCCGAAGAAGCGTCCAACCACAATGTATGGGGAAGTTGTCCCTTCAAAGCCGATTTTACCTCCTCGTCATAAACACCTTGATAACATTCGACAACCAATACCTTCACCGGTTTATGAACGTTTTCCAACGACTTGTTCAACTGCGATACAATTTCCGGCCAACCTTGCCAACAAACATTTTCAGATGTTTCCGATACCTGTACGACCGGATACTTATCATAATTAGATTTATAATTTGAATACTTTTTCATTTCTTCTCCTCTTTACACTTGTCAAATAATAATTCAATCCCAATAAAGCGGCATTGTCTCCTAATTCGGAAAGCACAATATGCACCCGGTCGATAGGAGTCCAAGCTCGATCCTCGACCCACTTATTGATATAAGGCAAAATAATATCCGCACTTCTCATGATTCCACCACCCAGAACAACCACCTCAGGGTCATAAGCATGAATGTAAGAGACGATGGCTGCTGCCCATACATTCATACACTCCTCGCAAATAATAATAGCATTCTCATCGCCTTGTCTCATTAAACCGAACAGTTGTTTGAAATCCATATCGGATGCCGCAATCTTAAAATCTGGCGATACACGTTCGTTAGACCGAATAATATCCGGCAAGAAAAATGAAGAAGCCATAGCCTCTACACAACCTATATTTCCACAGCTGCAACGTCTTCCACGATAATCGACAACCATGTGCCCTCCTAAGGAACCAGCTTGATGATGATGACCCACCAACGGTTTGCTATCTAATATAACACCGGTTCCTATTCCTGTACCGAGAGTCATCATTACCACATTTCCCGTACCTTTCGCTGCACCGTAGAGCCACTCTCCGATGACAGCAAGACGGGCATCGTTTTCCAATACGAAAGGAACGCCCCAACGACTATCGGCCCAATGACAGAGATCGATATCACAAGCATCATCATACTTGTCGTTGGTAGAAATCACTCTGCATTCGACAGGATTCACCATACCCGGAAACGCCAATCCGATAGATGCCAAATCCGTCGAAGATATTCCTTCCTCAGACAACAATGAATCAATCGCATGCTCCATCTTGGGAAGCATGTGAGATAACCCCTTCACCGAATCCGAAGAGATTGTGGTAAACCGAACAATCTCAGAATCCAATATCAAACCTATCTTTATGATAGTTCCTCCCAAATCTATTGCGACGCTATAATTTCCCCCCATAACCTTATACTCCTATCAATTGAGGCTTCCCATCGACCTCCAACAATCTGGCTGCAAAGCCATGATCGGCAATTTCCCGATAATTATGCCCTGCATCAGACGGCCAACAAGCTGCAAAAGAAAATAAAGTATTTCCCGTATTTGCCATACGGTGAGCCACACCACCCGGTATATAATGTAGGCTCCCGGGAAAAACTCGTTCGGCCCACACTCGACGCGACTGGTCCATCAAAATCAACATACCCTCTCCTTCAAGTCCCCAATAAAATTCCGCCCGATCGATATTCGCATGGAAATGTCCCTTAGTCATGAAGTACTCGTTTCCCACTTTTCCCGGATTCAAATAAGTAATCCCGAAATATAATCCGCCGGGAGTACCCTCCTGTTCCGGTAAAAAACTACTCACCTCATAAGCCGGCATATTCTGCGGCATACGAGAAAAAGCATCAATATCGGCAAAAATACCACGCAAATCTCCCAGAGTACGGCTCACATTCTCGACTCTCTCTCCCAATAATCGGTTCCCCGTAAAGAATAATCGGGGAAATACAATTTCCATATTCTCCATTATTTTTCATGTTATTATCGATATGGCAAAGATAGAGTGACAATTGGCCTGCTCTATTCACTATATTTGCTGATAATTTTGGTATTTTACCAAATACCGATTAGAGGAGCATAAAAATGATAATATTCTATATCTATTAGGAAGCTTTTTTGGAGGTTTTTAAGCGATACATAAAAAACAAATTAAAAAACACTTTTTATAATCGAGTAGTACTCAACGTATCAAAAAGTCAATATCAATTACAAGAAAGACTTCCCAGTCCTCATAAATAATCTATATAAAAAGCTATTAAAAAGGTCAAATCGCCTTCTTCTTTTTCACCCCATATTTTTCTTGGTATTCAGAAGGAAGCATGTTGGTTGACTTCTTAAACTGCTCTATAAAATTCGACAAATTATTAAATCCGACCTCCATACTCAAAGTAGAAATTTTCATTTTGCCTTCTATCAAAAATTTCTTGGCATGCCCTATACGCATATCATTCAAATACTGTACAAAAGTCTTTTTCGTACGTTCCTTAAAATATCGACAAAAAGCAGTAGGAGTTAGTCCGGCAACAGCAGCCACCTCTTCAAGTTTAATCGGCTTATTAAAATTTTTCACTAAAAAACGATAAACTTTATTGAATCGCTCAAAATCCGAAGAATTGACCGACTGGGTAAAACCTACGCTCGCTAAAATTTCATATTCGTCGGTTTCTGCCATCATTTCCAAAAGTGTGAGTAAATTAGTTACCCGCTCGATCCCATTTTGATTAAACGTGCGTCGAATATATCGCGCGATCCGTTTACGCGATTCACCGGTAAATTTTATTCCCCGTCTCGAACGTTCTATTAACTCACGAATATTCGCCATCTCAGGCAATCGTATCAATATACCCTCGAACAACTCTTTACGAAAATAAACACAATGACAAGTCGCCCTTAAACCAGAATCCGAGTCGAAAAATTCTTTATCGTTTCTCCACTCATGCGGCAACTGAGGACCCATCATACAAACATCGCCCTCTTCATATCCTCCGATATGATCACCTACAAAACGAGTGCCCCACCCTTTTTCAATACACATGATTTCTATTTCGGGGTGATAATGCCACGGCACGATAAAATGGGGCAAATCTTCCCGATAGAAATTGATATAATTATCGACGGCAAAAGGAAGTTCTTGATACAAAGGTTTCATAATATAGCACAGTTATTAAAAGCAGTTCATCTAAAATCACACATCGAGAGCCAAAACAATATCCCAACTAACTTTGTCGGGGTATAAGCCATTTTTTATTTTTAACTTATAAAAAGTGATAGTATGGCAAAGATAAACTATAATATTATTATAGCGAAAATAAAAAAGAAGCATTAACAATGCCTTTTTGTACATTTGTAAATACGAAGATGAGATGCGGTTCGGCATAGTCCATTCGGAAATAAAATTTCCGTTTGCCTCTGCACTCACCTTTCGCTATCTTTGTCATTCAAAAATTATTTCTAAAAACAAATACCTATGAAAATTTTATTTTTTCAATACCCCTCGTGCAGCACTTGTAAAAAAGCGGCAAAATGGCTAAAAGATCACGACATTGATATAGAATCGAAGCACATCGTCGAAACACCGCCCACTGTCGGGGAACTAACCGAATGGATAACCCGCAGCAATTTACCCTTACAAAAATTCTTCAATACGAGCGGACAAAAATATAGAGAACTAAATTTGAAAAACCGCATTAGTACAATTCCCGAAAAAGAACTGATAGAACTATTGGCTTCCGATGGAAAACTAATCAAACGTCCCCTTCTCGTAACAGACTCGCAGGTCTTGGTCGGATTCAATGCCGAGCTATGGCAAGATGTTTTGCTATCCGAGACTAAATGATCTCATACTCAAAAAAATTTAGGCGCACGCCTATTTGCACGGTTCAAAAAGAAATACTATCTTTGCGCCGCTAATGCAAATAATAACCAATTAAAAAATTTCAAATGGCAACAAAAATCAGATTACAACGCTTTGGTCACAAAGACTACGCATTTTACCAAATTGTAATCGCCGATAGCAGGGCACCACGTGATGGTAAGTTTATTGAAAGGATAGGTTCTTATAATCCGAACACTAATCCTGCTACAATAAATTTGAATTTCGAAAGAGCTTTGTATTGGCTGACAACCGGTGCTCAACCCACCGACACTGTACGTAATATCCTTTCCAAAGAAGGTGTATTGATGAAAAAACATTTATTGGGCGGTGTAAAAAAAGGTGCTTTTACCGAAGAGGTTGCAGAACAACGCTTCGAAGCATGGTTGAAGAACAAAAAATCGGCTATTGACGCTGAGAAAGCCAAAGTTTCTGCCGCAAAAGACGCTGCTGCTAAAAAACGTCTAGAAGAAGAAACCGAAAAGAACAAAGCAAAAGCCGAAGTTGTCGCTGCTAAAAAAGCAGCCGAGGCTGCCGCTAAGGCAGAAGCCGAAGCCGCTGCAAAAGCGGAAGAAGAAGCTAATGCCGTTGCAGAAGCTCCTGCAACAGATGCAGCTCCTGCATCCGAAAGTGCTGAATAAATATTTTAGACAGCATATTGAAACGGAGTATCCCTCACTGGATACTCCGTTTTTATTTTTCTTCTTCCCAAAAGTATTTTAACGGCTCAGTCGTTAATTAACGGGGATCGTTCATGTATATTCTCTCCCCTATTGCGAACACTGTTCTCCGTAATGCTACGTGATATTTCAGTTTTCATTATCGGAGATATTTTAGAACTCCTTCCTTGTCGTGCCCCATAACACTATCGGGCACTCCCCCTATCTCATCTGCGATGAGCACAGGGAGAGATGACCAAGCTCTTATCACCTCCCCCTGTATTTTCTACCCCTCCGTCCAGAGGAAACCGCCCCTATATTTTGCGCAGCAAAACACAGGGGGGGGAGAGGGGAAGTAACATGGCCAAACAATCGCCAATCGGTCTATAATAGTTCTCTTAACACGATAAAAAAGCTCCTAAGAACATCTCACCTGCACGATTCTTATCGTATTCATTTTCTACTTTCTCAAAAAAAATAAAAAAAATTCACTTTTTCACTAGGGATAACCCTCGATTTAAGGTTAATATCATATAGCGCATAAAAAATGCTCAAAAATATGTATATACATATCATGAAAAAATAAAAACATATCATTCAATTTTCAGAATTACTTTTTGTTTAATTAAATATTTGTTTATCATGAAAAAACACTACATGTTATTCACTTTATTGTTTACTCTTCTGCCTTTTCTTAATAGCTATGCCGAAGAGAACAAAGCTCTTTCTATTCCTCAGGCCAGTACAAATAATGTAAACGGCTATCGCTTGCAAATTCCCGAAACCATTTTAGGCGACCGCTCCGGTGGGGACACAGACCGTACCGGCAAATCATTCACTATTTCAGCTTGGGTGAAGATGGATCGATTCATGAACAGCGGTAGCAATAACAAAGGAAATGTGATTATGGGACACGGCGCCCAAGCACACACAAATTATAACGGAAGTTTGATTTTAGCCACCACTGAAACGGGAACTCTTAAAATCATTTCTGGTGCAAGTAATACGGTAACTTCCACTTTGAATACCGCAGTAGCATTAAACGAATGGACCTACCTCACCCTCGTCTATGATAACAGTAATTTTGATGTTTGTGTATACAAAGATGGAGTTCTCGTAACGACAAAAAATAACACCAAACAATTGGAACTTTTTGGAGACGATCCCTGCATCTTTTTCTTAGGAGGATTCGGGTTTTCGGGTCTCTGCGATGAATTCCAATTCTTCAACAAAGCCTTGACGGCTCAGGAAGTTGCACAAGCCTACGAAAATCCCCAAAACCTGTCGAGTTTAACCGTATGGTATGACTTCAACGAAGTTACCCCGGGTACAACTGGACAATTCTCCAACAAAGTCGTCGATTCTGCCCAATCTTCTACAACCGCCAAATATACTAAATTAGGTGGAGGACAAACAAGTTCCGACGGAGGATATATCTCGCAAACCTCTTTTACGGAATATGCCCCCACATTAGCCGAAGGGCGTACAATCACTGGTAGTTATACAGTTACATTACCCACAGAAGTACAAAACGGGACACTGAGCGTGACCAACGACGAGACTCCTCTTTCGGCAGGAGAAAATACCGTAGCATCGGGGACTACTTTAACCATAACGGCGACACCTGCCGATAATTATCGTTTGGAATCCCTGAATATCAACGGTCAACCGATTGAAAACGGTGGGACATATACTGTAACGGAAGATGCAACTATTACTGTTTCATTTGTCGAAATCGTTATGCATAAAGTAACAATTACCGTCGACGAAGGAGTAGATTATCAAATTACAGCAGGAGAAGAAGTTATCGAGAACTTAGAATCGATAGCCTCTGGCACAGAATTAACCATAACATTCAATTCATTGCCAGAAAACAAGAAGATAGAATCCGTACTGATTAACGAGCAACCAGCCGAAGCAGAAGAAAACGGATCATACATTTTCACGGTAACAGAAAACACGACTATCATTGTCAACTTGACCGATATTACTTATTACACGGTTACGCTACCGACTCTGGTAGAAAATGGACAACTAAGCGTAATGAACGGTTCCGAGCCTCTTACCACAGGAGAGAATACTGGTATAAAAGAAGGCACGGTATTGACAATTACGGCTACTGCCGATCCCGGTTATGAAATTCTCTCCCTCCAAGTAAACGGATCCGATTTCACCAACGGAGATAATTACACGGTGAACGAAAATACGACTGTCACAGTCTCATTCCAAATCGAAGGCCCCAAAGCTGTACTAGTCCCTGCAATAAGTGGTAATAATAAATACCAATTCCGTTTTGATGATAAAGTATTAGGCGAACACATAAATGGAGAGAATAATTCATGGAATAACGGTAATATAACAGGTTCAGACCATCGTGCCCGTAATTTCACAATGTCCGCTTGGGTGAAAACAGTCAGCACAAATGGGCAAGTAATGGGACACGGACAAGCACCTTACTATGGAGCCGTAGGAACATTTGGTGTTGTACTCGAAAACGGAGTCCTAAAATTGAAAGCCCGTGCATGGGAAGACAAAGGTAACTGTCCGGGAATAGCCGATGTAACGACCGAAGCAACCTTGACCGCTGATGAATGGGCATTTATTACCGTGACAGTCGATGATTCCAATAAAGAAATCAAACTATACAAAAACGGAAAATTATTAGGAACCGGCGATTTAGGAACAATTGTAGAAGGTGGAGAACGAGAAGGGCATGGTATAGGTCTATTACAGGACGAGTGTGTATTCTTCGTGGGGAACGGTGGATTCTCCTGCTATGTGGACGAAGTTCAGGTATGGTCCAAAACATTGACCGAAAAAGAAGTAAAGGAATCCATTCGCGGCGGTTACGACCAGGAGAATATGCCCGAAGAATTAGTGGCCTATTACAAAATCGAAAATGATTCGGAAGCCGAATTGGAAAACAAAGGAACATTCGGTAGCTGTCCCGCCGGTGTAGTAGAAGGTACAACCGAGGTACATACTGGTGCTCCCCACTGGGGCGCAGAAGTTTATACTTGCGACTTTATTCAAGTACAAATCGTAGCCGGTCATACATTCCCGACCAATAATCTCACCATCACTCAACCCACCGAAGGGGGAACATTCAAAGTTGTTAATGCTAAAAATGAAGAAGTAACAAGTGGAGCGGTAGACCAGTTCAGCGCATTGACAGTCATAGCCGAACCGGAAGAAGGATATGTATTATCGCAAGTATTGGTAAATGGCGAAGTAAATAGCGGAACGACTTTTGTCATCGAAGACGACACAGAAGTAACAGTGGTATTCTCCAATAAAGTAATCGTAACCAATACAACCGCAACCGGTGGTAACGTCGAAATGTTCGTTAATGATGCCGAAGAAGCGACCGCATTCGGTTCCGAAATTATACGAGGATCAAAGCTAACTTTCAAAGTAACCGTAAACGAAGGATATGAATTAACGTCATTCCTCGTGAACGAAGAAGAAAAGATAGACGAACTTGCAGAAAACATATATATAGTAGACGCAATTTCCGATAATATGACAATATGTGCTGTGTTCTCGAAAATACCGACATGGAGAGTTACTTGCAATATTACCGGAAATGGTTCTGTCACCATCTCCGACGACGAAAGTAATGTATATGCCAGTGGTTCCGAAATTCTAAACAACACATTTGTCAAACTAACTTTTATCCCCGAAGAAAATTATAAGATAGAAACTTTCACTTCTTCCAATGGAGAATCGCTGTTAGACCAAATTAGTAATAATATTTACGAAATAGGAGCCATAGACAGCAACCATACTTATAACATAACATTCGGAACGATTGTAGGCATAGACAAAGAAAGCATAAAGTCTATATCACTCTACTACCAAACCGGAATACTTTATGTAAGCGGTATCGACGAAAATGCTACCATTGCCATATATGATTTGACTGGCAAATTGGTTAAAGTTACAGAAGAAGCCCCTGTAAATATAGCCGATTTGGCGAAAGGTTGTTATATCGTTAAAATAACGATGGGTAATACAGATAAAGCCATGAAATTTATCAAGAAATAAAAATCTATAAGAGAAATAAACCACATAAAGAGAGGTGATGCTGCAAATCATGCATTACCTCTCTTGTTTTTTAACCAAAGAAATGAACAAAACAAAACTAAAAAGAATATTTCACGACTTCGCTTTATACCACGACATTATTCCTACCCATATCTCCCCTACCTCAAACATAAAGAGTAGAAATAAAGTCTTTTGCCGATTCATGAAAATTTTGTAGATTCGTGCACACATTAATATATTTTATCATGAAAAAAATATCATTACTCACTTTCCTTCTGGGTTCATTTTTTCTTCTACAAGCCCAACCATACACCAAACACATTGCGCCCATCGATAATGAAAAATGGTGGGGCTGCTTCGTAGGAATAGGTAACGAAATGCCCTTTGCATCGAATACCCCCCTCTATGATTTGGCAAAAGTCAATTTTAATAACGAAGCCTCTCCCCTGCTCCTATCTTCGCAAGGACGTTATGTATGGAGCGACGAACCATTCCGTTTCCGCTTGGTAAACGACACGCTCGTTATCGAATCAGATCACGAATCCCCACAAGTGACAACCGCTGGGAAAAACCTTCGCGATGCCTATCTTCATGCCTCAAAAACACATTTCCCGGCAAACGGAAAAACTCCGCCAGCACTCTTTTTTAAAGAACCACAATACAATACATGGATAGAACTCATGTATAATCAAAATCAAGAAGACATTCTGAACTACGCTCATAACATCATCGAAAACGGATTTCCCAAAGGAATCTTGATGATCGATGACAACTGGCAACGCTATTATGGGAACTTCGAATTTAAAGCAGAAAAATTCCCCGATGCCCGTGCCATGACAGACGAATTGCACCGGCTCGGATTCAAAGTCATGCTTTGGATTTCACCCTTTGTATCGGCCGATTCTCCCGAATTCAGAGACTTGGCAGCCAAAGGATTTCTCCTGAAAAACAAAAATGGCACACCTGCCGTTGTAAATTGGTGGAACGGATATAGTGCATGCTACGACATGACCAATCCGGCAGCTGTCGAATCACTAAAACAAACCCTAAACGAATGTATGGGAAAATACGGGATCGACGGGTTCAAATTCGACGCAGGCGATATAGCCATCTTGGCTAACGGAGAGTACGACTACTACGACAAGAATGCCGACCAAAACATTTTCTCCCAACGATGGGCCGAACTGGGACTTTCCTACCCTTTCAATGAATTTCGAGCCGCTTGGAAAACCGGAGGCCTGCCATTAGTGCAACGCATAGGAGACAAAGACTATTCGTGGTATGCCGTATCCATGCTTATACCCAACATGGCAATTTGCGGTATGCTCGGTTATCCCTATGCCTGTCCCGATATGATCGGAGGTGGGCAATTTTCCTCTTTTCTCGATATTAAAGAAGACGAATTTAACCAAGAACTCATTGTACGATCATGCCAAGTCCATGCCCTCATGCCCATGATGCAATTTTCAGTTGCCCCGTGGCGAATCCTCAATCGTGAGAATATGGAAATCTGTGCACGATACGCACAGCTACATCACACGATGGGCGACTACATTTATGAATGTGCCCGTCATGCCGCCGAGACCGGAGAGCCTATCTTGCGCCACATGGAATACAGTTTTCCACATAGCGGATTCACCGAATGCAAAGATCAGTTCATGCTCGGTGACAAATATATGATAGCCCCCATGATTACCGAAGGCACTCATCGTACCGTTAATCTTCCCAAAGGCACATGGCGCGACGATCAAGGAAAAACATTCAAGGGTCCGAAAAAAATAGAGATAGATGTCCCCCTCGATCGTCTCCCCTATTATGAACGAGTGAAATAAGAATTGGGATAATGTAAAAAAGAATCCATATACATATATGGATTCTTTTTTTATAGTAAACTTATCGGCTATCCACTACAATAACTAACCTCAATGCTTTTTTCTTTGAACTTCGAAATTCGATGAATATATGGCTTTTACCGTCAACTGTGGCCGAACGACCTCTTTACACCGAGAACACAAATACAAATAGGTATCCTCCTCCAATTTATATCTCCACCCCTCCCCATAAGAACTTCCACAGACAACACAGAAGAAACGCTCTTCAATCCTCCTACCTCTTTTCCCATAAAGTAAAGTCCTGACTTTTTGAGGTGTTTTTCTTTTAATGACTCGTTGCGCCTCTCGATTTATACGACGGTTTTTCTCAAACATATTGGCAAAAGACACTACGGCTTTTTGTACTCCCGAAAGATGTGGGTGCACCTGTTTCTTGTTTGCTTTTTTACCAGCCATCGCTCTTTTATTTTTCACAATATTAAAAGACTTCTCAACAACGATATGAAAGAAAGACTTTAAAAACACTCAACAGATACAACAAACGGACAGAACCTTTTCAATTCAGTACTATCCGTTAGCATTCACTGTCTCTTAATGCTTATCGTGGAGCTGGAGGGATTCGAACCCTCGTCCAAACGAGGAACTAATGAGCTTTCTACATGCTTATCTTCGCTTTGATTGTCGGGTACAGACAAGACCGAAGCCACCAATCTGCACCTTAGTTTCTAAATTTTCATCATCAGCTCGAAACTGGCCTCTGACTATTTCCGATATTATTGCACCACCGTTTCGGAACGCTTCGGAACAACAGCAACCGGGTGATGTCTTGTCTCCACAACTGTTGCGGAGATTAAGCTAATCTACTGTACTTCGATTAAGCAGCAAGAGCGTAGTTATTTTCGCCAGTTAAATTTTTGTTGTCTGATATTATAGAGCGGGGCAACAACGCTCTGCATGCTTACCCACCACTTCTACCCGCTGTCAAAACCGGTCAGCCCCAGTGGTAGTTTCCCGGTGTTTTCTATCCGGGACGGCAAAGATAATATTTTTTCAATAGAAAAAGACCTGTTTTTTCAAAAAAATAGACATATCTCTCTATAATAGTCTTTCCCGCTCCTTACGATTCAAACGCTTGACAACCATATCATAAGATTTTTTCACCAACGTCCTGACCATCTCGTCCGAAACATCTCGATTAAAGTAAACGCTAATCCAATGCCTTTTATTCATATGCCACCCCGGCTTTACTCCCATATAACGAGCCTGCAATTCGCCCGATTCCACCGGGTCGCACTTAATACAACAAAAATCGAACACTTCAACATTCACAAAACAAAACCATTTATCGCCCACATAGAAACACAAAACATCACGGCTATATCGGTCGGCAACATTCACGAAAGGCATCTTCTCTTCTACACCCTTCAACGAAAGACAATATTCCCTAAATTCTTCTACATTCATTTCACATCTCGACTCCTCATCAGCTTTTCAACAGCATAATAAGTTTTATAGATAGATCGAAAAGAACAATCTTGGCATTAGCATTCTGCCCGACATCATTTTCGGCATCGCTCAAATGTTTCATGATAGCCTGTACATTACGTTCATGAATAAACGGAGCGAAACGCGAAGAAAATTGAGCCTCTTCCCGATTCATATAGGTCAATGCAGGAACATGCAAATTATAGATGTAATTCTCACGTATCATTCGTTGGGCATAGGAAAGAAATCGACGCAAACGTTCGCGTCCCAAATCGGCCACTTCCTCGCTCCATATCTTCAAATCCTTTATTTTCCGAGCATAGGCCAATCGCATGACCTGTACAAAATAATCGAAAAACAATTTATTCTCCTCATTCAATTGAAGAGACTCGCAAGCCTTCAAATAATTACCCTCTGCGACATGGGCCACCGAAATAGCATCCTGCTCCGTTATCCCATACCGGCGTTGCAACGCCTCGGCTATAACCGACGTGGACAAAGATCGAATCTCGATAAGCTGCGAACGCGAACGTATAGTCCCCAGCACTCTATCGGGATTATTGCTGACTAACAAAAACACACTACCAGGATAAGGCTCTTCCAGCAATTTCAACAATTTATTGGAGCAAGTGTCGTTCATGCGTTCCGGCAGCCATATAATCATTATTTTATACGGAGATTCATAGCTCTTTAAAGACATCTTCCGCAAAATACTTTCACTCTCTTCTCCATAAATTACGGCCTGCTTGTTATCGGCATTAATATACCTCAACCATGAATCGATCCCGAAATAGGTATTCTCCTTCAAAAACTCAGTCCATTCGGGCAAATAATCGTCGCATATCCGTTTCTTCTTATCCACTTTGACCATCGGGAATACAAAATGCAAATCCGGGTGAGTCAAAGCCGTATGTTGCCGGCAAGACGGACATACACCGCAAGCATCCCCATTCTGACGATTCGTGCAATGTATATACCGGGCATAAGCCATAGCCATAGCAAATTTACCGACACCCTCCGGTCCACAAAGCAACTGGGCATGAGCCACATGATCATTGTCAACAGAACGTAAAAGTCTTCGCTTTACCTCCTCCTGTCCAATAACGTCTTTAAAAAACATTGCGCGATCCCTCCGTTAATAAACCGACTTCGCCACTTGATAAACACTATCGACCGCCATAAGCGAATAATAGTGAATACTGGGTACTCCCTTCGCTTTCAATTCGAGCGATTGAGCTGTACACCAATCTATCCCTACCTGCTTAACCTGCGAATCGTCTTTACACTTAACAATCTCCCGAACCAGCATATCGGGTATATCTACGTGAAATACACGAGGTAACAATGTCAATTGCGAAGCCTTCGAGATAGGTTTCAATCCCGGGACAATGGGTACGGTAATCCCTGCTGCCCGACAACGGTCTACAAACGAGAAAAACTTTTCGTTATCGAAAAACATCTGGGTAACTATATAGTCGGCTCCTGCATCCACCTTTGCCTTCAACCATTTCATATCCTCGTCGGGATTAGGAGATTCGTCATGTTTCTCGGGATAACCCGCCACTCCGTATGAAAATTGCCTTGTACTGACCAAATCCATTCGAGTGCCATCTATGAAATAACCCTCATTAAAACGATTCACCTGCTGCTCCAATTCAATAGCATGTTCATATCCACCGGAAGCAGCAATAAATCGATTCTCATGCTTAGCCTTATCACCTCTCAAAATAAGCAAATCACATATCCCCAAAAAATTCAAATCTATTAAAGCATATTCTGTTTCGAGAGCTGTAAAGCCACTGCATATGAGATGAGGAACAGTGGGTATCTGATATTTATTTTTTATAGCTGCCGCTACCGCTACTGTACCGGGACGACTACGTTCCGAGACCCGGCGAAACAACCCATCGGGGGTATCCTTATAAACCAATTCACTGCGATGTGTGGTTATATTAATATATAACGGCGCAAATTCCCGTAGCGTGTCTATCGCTTTAAAAGATTTCTCGATGCTGCTACCCTTTAATGGAGGCAATATTTCAAATGAAAATCCTGTACTCCCGCTATTCTTTATCAAATCGGCAACCTTCATTTATTTTTCATTTAATCGGGTATTAATCTAATACCTATTTTAATTCTTACCACTCGTACAACAATAGACAAAGATAGTGAAAGGTGAGCGCAGAGGCAAACGGGAATCTCATTTCCGAATTAGCTATATCGAACCACATCCTATCTTCGTTATGACAAAGATAATGTAAACCAAGTGCAGAAACAAATTTATTTGGATATACCGAATACAGTTCATCTTTAACAAACTCGTCCGACACCACAAACGAAAGATGTGAAAAGGATAAAACAAACGAATCCTTTTCCCCTTTTTGAATTATTCCTATCTCATTCTAATATAAGGAAATATCCGGGAACAGCGAATATTTGTTTACAGTCTCGCCAAAAATGTTAAAGACCGTATACATTTACGACTAAATCGATTTACATTAGTTAAAACAAATTAAATCCAAGAAAATTATTGTCTAAATATTATGTTTGAGAACATATTTACCCCTATATTTGCAATGTGTTTTTCATGGTATTAGATTTAAGGTTAACAAAGATTGGTTGTCGTGAGACAATCAATTTTTTTTGTACCTATCCAAAAAACTTATAAGCCTTTATTTCACAATAAAAAAACCGGAAGCAAAATATCCATTCTGCTCCCGGCAATCAACACCTATTTACTTAACTATTTCTATCGGACATAAGTAGAAACACTCTTCTCCTGAGTTCCAGAAATTGCATCCTCTCCTGAATCCTCCTTCTCGAAATCACAAGTACGAACTTCCGTTCCATAAGGACTACGCACTTTTATTTTCAACCCTTTCAAATCGGGATTTTCCAGTTTCAAATCCTCCAATCTAAACGAAGCCACCCCCCATAAAATATGGTCTATCTCAGGATCATTCAAACGATTATGACGCAACTCCAACTGTAAATAACCGTCTCCATCGGGATTAGGAGATAAAGAATAATTCCTAACCAAATTAATCATGTGTTTCTCGCGACCAAGACCTCGCATTTCAAACTGAACCGTCAGATACTTATCGCTCGTCCACATATCCAACACATTCACAGGATCATTACCGATACTATCGGTCGTTTCAGGAGTGATGGGAATAACATTCTTAACCAACACAGAATCTATATCATTGATAAGAATATAATAATCATATCCTTCCCGCTGACCTTCGAGAAAAGAGAAGTTCACGATTACCCGTTTTCCGTCTTTCAACAAATAATTAGGCAAACGGCTGCCATTTGACGGAAAAAGTGTTTGCTTACTATCCAGCTGGATATATGGCTCACTCCCGTCTTTTACGACCATATCGCCCACCGCATAGGAAAACGGAACGTATCCGCCATTGTCATCATCGTCACAAGACGACAGCCCGCACAATGTCACAACACCTAATAATCCTACCAATAAAAACTTTTTCATTTTCATATTCGTCTGTTTTTTTAGTTTATTCGCTTTTATGGGGTAAACGTAAACCACTCAAAAATACTGCACCGAATTTTGTTAAAGAGTTAAAAACAATTTTTCTATCACCTATCATGCAGTATTTTTACATCGTTGCATTTAATAAATAACAGGAATCATCAAAAAATGAACGAAGCAGAGCTGGTAGAGTGTTGCAAGCGGAAAGATATGACGGCACAGAACGAGCTGTATCAACGCTATGCCGGTGAAATGTTCGCACTTTGTATCCGTTACTCCGGGAACAGAGATTTCGCCAAAGATCTTTTACATGACGGGTTCCTTAAAGCCTTTACCTCTTTGGATAAATTTTTCTACCGAGGCGAAGGCTCATTAAAAGCATGGTTGAGCCGTATTATGGTAAATACAGCATTAGAAGCGATTCGCAAGCAAACACAACATATCGAGCTCGACATCGAAACCGCTCCCGAAATAGCCGACCCGGAATATGAAGACAACGACAAAATCGTAAAAAACATTCCACAGGAAACGCTTCTTCGATTCATTTCGGAATTACCGGACGGATACCGCACGGTATTCAATCTGTTCACATTCGAGAACAAATCACATAAAGAAATCGCAAACCTGCTTCATATAAATGAAAAAAGCTCCTCATCACAATTACATCGGGCACGAACGATATTGATGAATCGAGTTAAACAATATTGGTCACAATATGAAAACGGATAAAACTAAAAATTGGACAGACAGCTGGAAAGAGCAGCTCGATAAATATTCGGTTACTCCTCCGCCAGAAGTTTGGGAAGAACTTTCCAAAGAGCTCGCTCCACGCCGTATCCCCTTTTGGAAAAGAACCATTTGGTGGGCAGCCGCTTGTATTACACTTTTGCTATGTACTTTTATCGGGTTACAATTCCTCCGTCCGACTACCGACTTAAACAATCTCCCGCTTCAAACAAAAATATCCGGCTCGGAGCAAATGGAAGTATCTCGAATGCAAAATACTGTACCCTCGATAAAACAGGAACCACTCGATATAATAGCCCAATCTTATAAACCGATACGAGCACCGCAAACACCCGACCATACCGATGTGGAAAACCATACGCCATCTCAAATAAACGAATCACGACACATCGAACAACCGGAATCTTCCGAACCGGAAAAATCAACTCCGGGGAAAAAACGAAATAACGCACAGACTAGCTTGTTTCCATCGAGAAATGAGAATACCAGCACGACAACCATACATACGCATACACAACCCAAAACCAAACCCAAAAGCACTTGGTCTTTGGGCGTATCTCTGGGGAATAACCTAATTGCGTCAGCCGACAATCGAAATGGATTCAGCAATTTAGCCCCTTATGCCTCTGCCGAAATGGCAAGTCTCCCTTCCGAAAAAAATCTTTCGAACTCCGAAGGGCCTGTAACAACACCCTACCAACATATCATGCTGCAAAATATCAATAGCCAACCCAAAACAGACATTAAACACCACTTTCCCGTATCGGTTGGAATTACAGTCCAGAAAGAACTGAACAATCGACTGGCATTAGAAACGGGACTTGTATATACCTATCTTTCGTCCGACTTGACTGCCGGAGGAGCTGCATACTATACACAAAACCAGCAACTACACTATTTGGGAATACCGTTAAAACTAAACTGGAATTTCTTAAAAAAGCGCTATTTCAATCTCTACCTATCGGGAGGCGGAATGTTGGAAAAATGTGTTCACGGAGAACTCTCCGCACAATACGAAATGAACAATCGTCCGCCGTTTTCCAACGACGAGACTCTGTACATAAACCAATTGCAGTGGTCCGTATCGGCATCGGCCGGAATCTCTTTCAAACTGGCGTCGCATATAAGCCTCTATGCCGAGCCTGGTATTGTCTATTACTTCGACGATGGATCGGACATTTCGACCATTCGTAAAGAAAAACCCTTTAACATCAATCTGCAAGCCGGACTTCGATTCAATTTCTGAATTCTATAAACTCCACCAGCTATCCCCACAATCACCACAAGAATAAATTTTTCCTTTTTATCATTAAATATTTTTCTTTTTCCTTGTTACAAAACGGCACTTGGTTCGTTATTTTTACAGAATCAAAAAAGAAAATACATTATTTAAATAATGAATCAAGAACCGTTGTTATCGGCATTCACACGTCTGCGCGACAACCTGTTATCGATGTCTCGTCATATTCTTCAAAATGAAGACGATGCCTCCGACGCTATACAGGAAGCTTTTTGCAGGCTATGGCCTATACGAAATAAAATTAAAAGCGAAAAAGAAGCAGCGGCTCTGACAGTCACTACAACTCGTAACATTTGTATAGACCAAATTAGAAAGAAAGCTCGATTCCCCGAGTTGGACATCGAAACCAATAACGAATGTGATGAAGATAACAGTGAAAAAGAAAATCTATTGGAAAGATTCCAAACGGTAAAACTACTCATCGAAAAAAGACTAACCGAGAATCAAAGAAAAATTCTCGAATTACGAGACTATCAAGGTCTCGAAATAGAAGACATTGCCAACCGATTGAATATGCAACCGGCAACAATCCGAATGAATTTATCAAGAGCGAGAAAAACTATTAGAGAACAATATAAAAAACTAAACGCCTATGACCGATAAAAACATAAAACACGGCAAACGAAATTCCGACTATTGGGATAGGCTCATCGAACGCTATTACAGTGGAAACACTACTATCGATGAAGAGAAAGAACTATCTCGATTTGTATTCTCAGAGTCTCAAAATAAACGTTACGACGAAATACGAGCCGTACTTTCATACTCGCTAATAGGCAACAGCATAAAGGGGAAAATACGAAGCCGGCAACGGGTGTCGCTAAAAACAATTGCTCGTATCGCTGCTTGTATAGCCATTATTCTGAGTATAAATATCCTCTATTTTCACTCTCCAAGAGACATTTGTGTCACCTATATATACGGGAAAAAATACACCGATACAGAAACCGTTATCGAACAAATGAAACACACCGTATCCCAGTTCGACCCAACCGACATTACCGTGGAGAAAGAACTGAGTTCCATATTCAGGCCTCTCGAAAATTTACAATAAACTCATCTTCTATGAAAATGTTTTATAAAATATTCATCTCCTGTATTTTCCTTTGGATTGGCAATATTTGTCACGCCCAAAAAGGGCTAGCTATCGCTCCTCTATTTTCAGGGAAATACGACAAAGACGAACAAGCCATAGTCGTTCTCTTGAAAGGGAAAACGTTACACCCTTACGGTCTATCGCTATTCCATAGTATTTCCATCACGGACCGTCCTGACGATGTAACGTTATTCGAAGCTGCGGTTTCTACCGACAGCCGGAAAGCCGAAAACAGCGAAACCGTAAAATCGGGGAATAATACCATTGCCGGATATTACCAGTTACCACCTGCCGTCCCCGATGGAGAAAACCGATTTATTCTGTTCCGTAAAACGTCACCGCACGATGCGACACTTATCTACTTAGAGGGACAAACTCAGCTCGACAAACTCATAAATCTATTTATCAACAAGAAACAATAAAAAAACATGAATATGAAAAATCCTATCTTACTCCTACTCGCCATCTTTTCAATCATGCCGTCATTTTCGACAGAACGTGACACAACTGTAATATTCAACCAAAAGGAAATCCTCATCAAAGATTCCTCCGAAATCGTTTCGGTAACCGTCTACGAAAACGGGAACAAATACAACAAATATTATGAATCACGCCATATTGACGGGAAAAAACAAACCTCTTGGGAACTTTCCGAATCCGTATCGTTTCCGTTTTCAGATCTAATTTCCGGGAAAAAGAAAGATAAACGCAAGCGTTTCGATCCGCATTGGTCGGGCATAGGTTTCGGATTCTGTAATGCCATGGGTAGAGGCATGAAATTTTTAGACTCCCCCACGGGTATTTCTCTTGATTTCTCCGGTTCTTTCGAAATATTTTGGAATTTCGTTACCATTTTTACCCCCATACATAGGGATAATTGGGGATTTATTACCGGTATCGGTCTCGATTGGAGAAACTACGTCATGAACGATAACCGCTACTTCACCAAGCAAAATGGGCAAATAAAAATAGTTCCTTGCCCAGAAGGCACCCACCTCGATTTCTCTCGACTGAAAACTGTGGATTTGACAATTCCCCTATTGATCGAATGGCAAACAAGAACCTTTTTGCATGGTCCGCTTTTCTTTTCGCTTGGCCCGGTTATCGGTATAAAGACATACAGCAGCATGAAAACCAAATATACTGTAGGAAACGAAAAAGTACAGCATTTCAATAAAAACATAAAAGTCAATCCCATCAATCTCGACATCATGGCTCAGGGTGGATACGGAACCTTTGGATTCTATGTAAAACTCTCCCCTTTCAACATCATGCAACAAAGCCATGCTCCTGAAATGCGCAGTTTCTCGGCAGGAGTCATGTTACACTTCTGAAAAGCACTTCCCTTTCCATATACATAAAAACCGGATAGAGCATGAATCCTCTATTCGGTTTTTATTTTAAAATGAATAAATATTTATATATACAATAATTACTGTTTATTTATTCAAAAATAGAAGAAAATAAAGGTAATATATATGCATTATGATTACCTTTGCAAGCTCGAATAAAAAGAAAAATAATATGGACGAAAAAAGCAAAATACCCACTCCCGTTATTTCACTGATTCCATTGTTCGTTCTTGTCGCACTGTTGGCTATGGTTATCCCTATCTTCGGTGGAGATGCCCTTTTAGGAGGAAGCCAAGTATCGCTTCTGATCGCTTCGTCCGTATGTGTAGGCATAGCCATGATAAAATACAATTATAAATGGAGTTCTCTCGAAGAAGGCATGGCTAAAAACATAAAGAAAGTGACACCGGCCATCATCATCTTACTACTCATCGGAGCCATTTCCGGCACATGGATGCTCAGTGGCGTAGTTCCCACGCTCATATACTACGGGTTACACACGCTCACACCTCAGATATTCTTGGCATCTTGCTGTCTCATCTGCGCCATCGTTTCCGTCATTACCGGGAGCTCTTGGACAACCATCGCCACCATCGGCGTGGCCTTGCTCGGAATAGGAAAGGCACAAGGATTCGAAGCTGGGTGGATTGCCGGCGCTATCATTTCGGGGGCTTATTTCGGTGATAAAATCTCTCCGCTCTCCGATACGACAGTGCTCGCTTCGTCCACCACCGGGACGAAACTTTTCACTCACATACGCTATATGCTCGTCACGACAGTACCCTCGATAATCATTACGCTGATAATTTTTACGATTGCCGGATTCTTAAAGGGAAATGTCGCTCACGAACAAACAGCCCTGTTTGCCGATACATTAGCGCAAAAATTCAATTTATCGCCCTGGCTTCTCCTCGTTCCTGTCATTACAGGAATCCTTATACTCATAAAACTTCCCACCATTATCACACTGTTTATATCCTCGGTCATTGCAGGAATATGCATACTCATCTTCCAACCTCATATTCTCCTGCAAATCGCACAAGGTGAAACCCTAGACTTCACTACCGGATTCAAAGCCTTGATGACTTCCGTATTCGGCAGCACCTCTTTATCGACCGGACAACCCGAAATCGATGCGCTCGTCGCCACCCGGGGAATGCGAGGCATGATGGATACCATTTGGCTCATTATATGCGCCATGTGTTTCGGTGGTGTCATGTCGGCAAGCGGTATGATCCGTAGCATTACCGACGTTTTCGTCCGTTTCGTCCGTAAACCGAAAAGTGCTGTATGCTCCACCGTCGCCTCCGGACTTTTTTTCAACACTTGTACGGCCGACCAATACCTGTCCATCATACTGACCGGAAACCTCTTCAAAGAACTATATAAAAATAGGGGATTGGAAAGCCGGCTCCTCAGCCGTACCGTGGAAGATTCGGTCACTGTAACATCGGTATTGATTCCGTGGAACTCTTGCGGAATGACACAAGCAACCGTTCTCGGAGTAAGCACTCTCACTTATCTGCCTTATTGCTTTTTCAATCTGCTAAGCCCGTTAATGTCTATGATCATCGCCTTTACCGGATTCAAAATTAAACAAACCTTTTCGTCCGAACTATCCGGGAATAATTCGAAACCGATAAAACAAGCGGCATAAAAGCTGTTTCGATTTTTATGGGTACTGAAAAAAACGAAACAGGTTACTCAGCCCCTGCTACTTTTCCGATTCAGGAAGTTGTGTCGTACTTAAAATAGTATCGGCCTTCTCCACGTCTTCGGCAAAGACATTCAGCCTGATGGCTCCCACTTCCGAATTTGTCAAAGGCAAGACACTCGAAAATATCTCGTTGGACAAAAAACATGGAACTCCGTTTGTCTCCAATACATCTTTTACGATATTCGCTTCGACCGGAGAATCGAATGTACGATATAATACGATCTCTTTTTCCATAGGGCTCCAATTTTTAGTGACTTTTGTCAAAGATGGTGAAAGGTGAGCGCAGAGACAAACGGAAATTTCATTTCCGATCTGGCTATGCCGAACCGCATCCCATCTTGGACTTGTTTCAAAGATAACAATTTTTCTGTAAAATAGGTCGAAGGCAGTTTTAATTTTTTCCCTCCAACGAAGAAAAGAGCAAGTTTACGGCCTCTGTATAATCTTTTACATTCCGGGACTTCGATAAACGCTTTCTCAATCGCTTCTCCATATCTGGTAAAAGATACTCCCAAAACGACATCATACGAGTCAACAACTGATGTTCTCCTTGCAATAGAGTTTTATAATCGGTAAAAACACGCTCGTGCAACGAAGCCACCCTGCGATAAAAGTTCTCACTCGAAAAATTTTCATTTCCATATTCCTCTGCCAGCCACGGTTTCGCCAATAATCCTCTGCCGACCATAAGCCCCGACAACCGGGGAAACTCCCGCTCCACGGCAACCATCTCCTCTACCGTGGTCAAGTCTCCGTTATAAACCAACGGAATAGGACAAGCATCGTAAAACCGACCGAAAGATTCCATATCCACACAACCCTTGTACTGCTGTTTCCCCAGTCGGGCATGAAGCGTGATTTGCCGCAAAGGCAAACTTTCAAGCAGAGGTAATAGCCTCAATGCCTCCGAAGGCTCCTCCCACCCCAATCTCATCTTCACCGAAAATTCCAAAGAGTCATACGATTCCAAAGGCCGCAACAATCGCTCTACCTCGTCAGGGAACGGCAATATACCCGACCCCTTATGACGATAAGCCAATATAGGGAAAGGACACCCTAAATTTATATCGACCCGAGTATAGCCAAGAGAAGCCATACAATCCACAATACGTCTCAGTTCATCGGCCTCCGAGGCTATCGCCTGCGGAACGACCGGCACACCCCGGTTGTTTTCAAAGTCTATATCTCGTAAATCCTTCCTTCGGAAATCTCCCTTCTCGATTCTCACAAAAGGGGTATAATAAGCGGCGATGCCACCGAATAAAGCGGCATGTGCCTTACGATAAACCACATCGGTATAACCTTGCAATGGAGCAAAATACACAGGTAATGACATATGGCGAAAATAATACAAATTGAATACAAAAACAAATTCGGCGGACAGCCGAATAAAAATACCACTTTTACCCCTCTTCCTCTGTGTCGCTTATAAAATCAGTGTAAGGGGCAAAAGCGGAATACATCTCAACCTCCCCCATGTTCTGTGGCATTACAGGGCATTCACCCCCTCCTCACCCGTGACACGAAGCAAAATATAGGAGAGACGGTACGTAGTAACGGAGAAACCGAAACAACAATAGAACAAAGATGTCTCACTCCTCCCCTGTGTTTTGCAACACAAAATATAGGGGAGGTGGCCGAAGGACGGAGGGGTTAAAACCTGCAATCAAAAAACTCTTATGTAATCTTCTCAACCCCTCCGTCAAAAAAAGGGGAGTGCCATAGTTGCACTCCCCTTCCCTATTTACAAGTTTATCGAATAAAAAATTCTACTATCGACCGAGAAATCGGCTCTTACTTCCGAATCAGTTTATGGCAAGAGCTGTCGCCGTCTTTCTCCAACTTCAAGATATAGACACCCGAAGCAAGTCCCGACAAACGAATTTCGGTCTCACCCGTTCCGGCGACTTTCGAGAACAAACAAGCTCCCGTCATGTTGAACACGCGAACCGATGTACCTGCGGCAACACCGCTCACCACGCAACTTTCTGCAAACGGGTTAGGATAAATTCTCACCCGGTCGGCCTGTTCTTCTTCCACGCCCGAAACATAATTGGTCTTTACGGAGATCGTCACATCTTGACGCATGGTATGGAAATACACGCCTTCCTCGAACAAAGCGGTTATATCCTCTTCGTTCAACATGACGGAAACCAATTCGTAGCCGTCTTCGAGTACCGGTTCGGAAATCATCAGCATAGTTCCGTTCTTGATGTTCCCATCGGCCGGGACATCGGCCAAATCGCCACCGACATACACTTGTACATCTATGCTGCCACCCTCGATTTCATCGATAGTCAGTTTGAACATTTTATCGATTTCTTTGGCTTTTACAACAAGCATCACATCTTCTTTCATCGTCAGCGAATAGATACCATCTTTAAACTGATCCTTAATATCCGATCCGTTCAGCGACACATAAACCAATTCGTATCCTTCATCAAGTACCGGTTCATAAATTTTCAAGGTCGCATTTTCCGGTACTCTGCCACCGGCCGACACATCGGTCACTACCCCCTCATCTTCGAATTCCGCTTTTATCGTACCTCCCACGAAATCCTTAACCGTCAATCCATACGTTTTTTTTCGGATCGTCACGGTAACGTTCACATCGCCTTTCACCACATGGTTATACGTTCCTGAGAAAAACTGCTCCGTTATATCTGTCCCGTTCATCAATACGGAACCTACTTCATACCCTTCTTCGACTGTCGGCCACCACAAGATAAGCGTTTGCCCATCCAAAATCTTACCGTCCGACGGTACATCGCTCAAATCTCCTTTATCAGAAATAGCCACCCGCATGCTACCATGCTCGAACGGTTCCACCGTCAGACGATAGGCTTTCTGGAAGGCCGCCGTAATCGAAGTGTTTTTCTTCAATACGAACTTATACTCATTGTTCGCAAGTTGGTCGGTTACATTTTCATCGTTCACGACGAGAGAAAGCAAATCGCATCCGCTGTCCGGAATAACTTTCACCGTTATCTCCACATTCCCGTTCACACGAGTTCCCGTCGTCAACGGTTCTTCCGAACCCGCCGCATAAAGTTCTATGCGCCCGTTCAAGGAATAAGAGAAATCTACTTGGTAAAGAAGACCGAATTCCGCAGAAATCACAATATCCCCTTCGCCTTCGGGTATAACATACGTATATCCCGATCCCGATTTTTCGATCTCTTCCCCGTTCACCCGTACGGCAACCAACGGCAATTTGGTCGGATTATCAGAATAAGCATCGATGATAAGCGTAGTACCCACGTCTACTTGCTGCCCCGACTGCACATAACTCGGGAAAAAAGAACCCGCAGGCCTATAAGCCACCTCCAAATGAGTACCGGGCTCTGCCGGAGCCTCGATAATCACTTTACGACTCGCCGCATTCAACTGCGCATCCTGTGCGCTCAAACTACAAAACAAAAAACAAAACAGTGTAGATAAAAAAATCGAATAACTCTTTTTCATGATATATTAATATTAAAAATAATCGCAAAAAAAATAAATTTTCTACCGATTAAAAATTTGTTAAAAGGACCGAACCCTAAATGATAGGGCTCGGTCCGCTATTGAGATCACCCTCTTAAAAAGAAAGTGAGAGATTACATCAACGATTCAACACTTTGACCGTACGAACCACCTTGCCCTCTTTCATCACCTTCACCACATAAACGCCTTTGGCTCCGAGAGAGATGCTCATGTTTTGACCGGCTACGACAGCGGCATCTTTCTGTGCGACAAGCATTCCCGAGGCATTGTACACGCCCACTTGGTAGTCTCCGTCCTCGGCAAATTCTACAAAGAGAATACCCTCTACGGTATACGTGCGCAACTCACCGGCCATGCTCTCTTCTACACCGTCTACATCGCCTACTTTGAATACAGGATAGCTCTTGGTATCGGCCCCGAGCGTATTTTCAAGAGTCAAAGTAACCGTATAATCGCCCGGTTTGCTATAAGTCAGTTTCGTGGAACCTTCGAGGTCGGTACCGGTCGATTCGCTGAGGACACCGCGTTTGGCTGTCCAAGTCGGACGAGTCTCTACCTTGAAAGTGGATCCCGGCACAAACGGACAACCTGAGATATACAGAGGATTCTGAGCGACTTGACGACCGGCGCCTTCACTACCAAGAGCTTCCGTCTTGAACGAACAGGCTTTAGCCCCTGCAACCGAACCTTTGGCTGCAAAGTAGTGGTCTTCATCGGCATCGGTTTCGAAATCCCAGTAAGCCATCACTTCTTGGGGAAGGCTGTTGGCATCCAGACCGTTCTTCACGTTTTGCACTTGCTCGGGAGTCATGGCTCCGTTCCAAACCAACAGATCGTCGATGATACCATTATTGAAAACAGGTTCCGATCCACGGCCTCCGGCAAAACAGAACCAATCTGAAGTCGTGATAGAATAATTCACATTAGCCCATGTTTCGGTCGTACCCGAAGCTCCATCTAAAACCCACGTTGACTCTTGGAGCACACCGTTCAGATAAAATTTGGAGCGGAATTGCGACTGGTCGTTATACTCGAATGTCAATACCACGTGATTCCATGCATTGGGTGTTACGACTGCGTTGGGGAACGTATATTTCAACTCGGGAGCGCCATTGTACGTAGCGGTCCGGAAGGTATAACTGTTAAGTTTACCCGTAGATGACAAGTCAGACCACATCCAGCCCCAGTTGTTCACCGGCCATGCGCTCGATGCGCGATTTTCTATACTGAAGAAACAAGACCCTTCGGGTATCGAAGTGAAACGAACCCAAGCCGACACGGAGAACGTTTGACCGTTACCGATAGACAAATCGGACATTCTTCCGCCTACCCAACCTTCATTGATCTCGATACCGCGCGAAGAAGCTCCATTGGCTTTCCTTCCGGTATAGCCCAACGTCAGCGCCTCGTCCACGTCGATCTTCACATCATCTTCTGCCACAGCTTCCCCGCCGATAGTCAGCGATTGAATCTCGGGCAACGCACCCACGGCTTCGCTGGTAATCTGCACATAGTAACCATAAGTGGTCGTTTCGCCGTCGCAAATGACTTGCAGATCATAACCGCCTATTTCTTCAATACCTTCCGATACGGTAAATACAGTCGTATTGCTTGCTTCTTTTACGACCTCACCGGTGCTGTTGAGCAATTTCCAGTCGGCGGCGGCGTGACGGGGATCGACATACGAAATTTCAAAGCTCTCGCCCGGCTTGATGGTAGTTTTATTTATCTGTATATCGTCGGTAACCGTATATTCGCCCATACTCATATAATCGCTCCATGCGATCTCGGAATCGGACTTCATATCGACCGAAACGGCTGCGACACCGAAACGAATCTCCTGTTCGCCCTGCAAATCGGTAGGAACAGAGAAATACATACCGGCCCAAGAAGTAGTGATACCCATGAATTGAGGCTCACCACCTTTTTGTTGAGCATACAGTTTGAACATCGAAGCATTCACGTCGAGGTTATAAACCGGCTCACCCGGCAATTTGTCGTTATCCATGTTAAAGATCACCTTACCATCTACACCTTTGTAGTGAGATGCAAGAACTTTGGCGATCTTAATCTCGGGAGCCGCCGGTGTAGGCATAGCACCGCGGGTGATAGAAAATTCACCGAGGTATAAGTCGAGGTTCTTGGCATTTTCGAAATGGAGGGCAATCATAGCGATTTCCTTACCGGCCAACATAGCCAAAGCACCACTCACTTTAAATGTCTTTTCCACCCACACTTCATCGTCGGCCTCATCGGCGACAGTCAATACCTTGAAACCGCTCTCGCGCAAAATCGTTTGCTCGTCGCCTTTGGCAGAAAGTGCCAAATTAACATCGGCCTGACCGCCTACCAATTTGTAACGAACCGTAATCACATCGCCTGCGGACAAAGCGAACTCGGTCTTGAACAAATGCAAATACTCATTGTCCACAGAACCGAAGAGGCGCAGACACGAACCGCCTACATAGGCATCGTCGTAAGTAAACTTGGCCTCCAAGCCATTTTCCACTACCTTGTCGGCCGTTTTACCCATGAAATCGGATGCAAACCACCAACGCCAAGTAGGCAAATAGTCCTGTACACCGATATTGTACCATTCGTTATCGTTCTGACGTTCGCCCATCCAGTTCAAGAAACGACCGTTACCCAAATTGAAATAAGAAATAAACGGTTCCTCGGAAAGATCCCATTTGAGCGAACTGCGTGCCGTCATGAAAGCCGACATACCGAACCACTTGTCATCGGGGTGATGGTTACCGCGATTGTAAACCTCGATTTTATCGATGGGATTGCGGTTACCGTTGGTAAAGAACTGCTCGATCAGATGTTGATAATATGTTTGCTTGGCTACATCTGTACTACCGTTATTGGCACGGTCGGCCCACAACATATTATAATCGTGAGCGCCCCACAGACCGATAGAGAGATTATAGTCTTTGAGAGTTCTCCACGTAGAAGGATCACCGCCCTGCATGTTGAAGCCGGCATAAAGATCGAGCGAACTGCGACCGAGGGCATAGGTATCTACAGTAGATTGGGTCAACCCTCCCAATACTCCATGCCAATTGTAATTGAGAAAAAGCGAAGTGCGGATATGCTCGCCATCGCCGAAGGTATCGTTGTTATGATTACCGAGACCACTATCGAAAGTAATCTGTCCATTATCGTTGGTTCCATCGTACCAGAAGTTCTCGACCACCGGGTTACCTTTTTCCGTAAGGTATTTGTGAACTGTCTCGTGCAATGCACGCAATCCCGACAAAATAAAAGAAGAACCTGTACTGAACTCCGAGTTATAGCCTAAACCGTCCACACCATGATAATGGAGGAATTTAGCCACTTTCTCTGCCTCTATGCCCACCAACGTGGAAAAACCAGAGGACCACTCTGAACTTATACCTCCCCAAGGAACGGAAGCCACACCCGAAACACCTACACCATTTTTATGGGCGACATCGGCGAATCCACCGGGGACCCACCCGTGTGGAGCCGTCCAGTCTCCGTAATGAGTAACGTATGACCAAGTACTGAAAGCCTCGGAATCGAACTTACCGTTAGGACGCGCATTGGTGTTACCATTGCTGGCATTTCCTACCGGAACCCAGAAAACGAGTTTTCTGTCGTTGGCCTCGGTGAGCGTCTCGTCGATCTGCGTGGCCGCATTGCGAAAACGTTCTTTGGGTTTCACACGGGAAACATAAAAATTCTCGTCCTCGAACAAATCTTCGCCGGGAACCCAACTACTAACATACTGACCGAGTTTCGAACTCTCCGGCCACGTCATGTAATCTTCTTTCAATTCTTGTGCTTGCGAAGAAAATGAAAGAGCCAAAATTCCGGAAAATAAAAATAGATTTTTTTTCATGGAAATTTTTTTTTTGGTTAATAAAAATTTGAATTATTCTCAAAAAGTTTTTTTCTATTTTCAAGTTCCGCGGACAGGAGGCGTTTTAGCGACCTCCTGTCCCGAAACGATTCTTTTTTACAACACCACGGGAACACTCTCGGCTTCGATAGAGAGAGTGCGGCTTCCCACATTACCCGAAATCGAGAACGAAACGGTTGTCTCCTCGCCGCTGCCCGAGATATCCATGCTGCCCGATACCTCGGCCCGAGCTCCGTCTATATCGACTACCGTACCGGCAGGAATATCGTAATGTCCTGCATAACCGCCACCCTTATAGGCATCGGTCAACGTAAGCATGATTTGCCCATAACCCGATGTGGGCGAAATGAACACTACCAAATCGCCGCCCTCGTCATAAACCACCGAGTTTTCTTTCACGGTGTTGGAGGCGTTCAATACCAAATCGACAGGTAGAGCGATCACTTTCACCTCGGCCTTCTCGGACGATACGCCGGCCACCTCGGCAGTAACGTCTGCCTTACCGGCCTTAATACCCGTAATCGTCCCCTGTGTGTTATCGTCGCCGGTTTGCTCGGCAGTGAGCACATCGATAGCAGATGAATTCCAAGTCACGTCATAAGGATTCTCTCCTCCCGACAAAGTTTTGGCATCGATACCCCATTGCACAGTCTGTCCCTCGAAAAGAGTACGCGCATTACCCGATTTCCACAAGACAGACAAGATACCCTCGGTGACACTCACCGGAACCCTTTTTTCCTTGCCGTTGGCCGTAAGAACCAGCTCGGTCTCGCCCAATGCGAGTCCCCTCAGCTCTATGACATTACCGTTATATTCACCCACTTGAACTTTGGAAGGATCGACTGCCTTGACTACCGGCTTGTGATAAGCATAAGACGAAGCGGGAATCACTCCCGTCGTAAGTCTCAACACACTTCCCACAGGCATGGAAATCGGATCGTGGTCGACCGTAATTTCCTCCACCGGATAACGAGTCTTAAAGTCCTGCACACGGAACGTCGCTACGAACACCGTGTCGGGAGTAATGCAATGGAATTCGGCTTCGCCTTCCTCCGAACCCGAGCGCAACGCGAGCACGGCATCGAATCCCTCTCCTTTCACATATTCCTCGGTCTTGCCCGTAATCAATACTCCATTACTCGAAACAACTTCCCAACGATAGGCATCGTAGCCCGCCTCGATATCCTCTTTGGCGCCCGACTGCACGTTCATGGCGATACGCACGGTATCTTCCGAATTGATGTCCATTTCGGCCTCGTACGTATAGGCAAAGTACATCGACAATACCTCCTTACTGGGACGGGTATTTATATAGGGCATATTTTCGAAACCTTTGCCATAGAAAGTAGCCAACAACTGGGGAGCCAACATGATATCGCAAGATGCCGACTTGGCCGTGGAAGCATCACCAATGGAAAGGGTGACTTTTCCCTTCCCCGAGGCACGGGGAGCTGCATAGTGCACGGCTACGAGACCTCTCACGGTGTCGACCGTCATCACCGGATCGAAAGCGGTTAGCCCTTCGAGAGTAGGAACCGGATCATAATCATAAAGAAGTTCTTTGGGAGAAACAGAGAACAGCACCGAATCGTGGGCCGTATTGTAACTACGTTTCGAAGTCATTTCGGTGAAAGTGCTGTCGTTGGGAATACACATCACACCGTCGGGTAAATTGCGCGACACGGTAACGGTAGTAAGGGCATATTTGCCGTTCTCCAACATGGCTTTGAGCCGGGTCTCTTTTTCCTGACCGCCATCCAAAGCCACCACAGCGGTATCACCCAGCAAGGCAGCAACCGTCTGGTCTTCTATCGACCAAGAGACAGGAGTCTCGATCACTTTCCCACTCACATTGGTAACCGTCGCCGAAATCCTCACCGTATCGCCCAATTTCAAATTAATGTCCATGGGATCGATGGTAATATACACCTCGGTCGCACCGTCGAGCGTAGCTTCCTCCTCACATGCGGTGAACGAAGTCACACCGAGGAAGCTCGCCAAAAAGAATATAAAGCTATATCGTTTCATGTTTCAAATGTTTTATAGATTAAAAGTTTACCGGAATTACCAATGTAAATTCGTTATCGGGGCTTTGCTCGCCTCGGGTTTCGGTCTGTTTATCCCAGAAAACACGCGAAGCGCCGGTGTTGGGTTGCCCGAGAGCCTGTACGAGCGAAGCGATCTCCAACGTATTGTTGGCTGTCTCCTCGATGGGAATACGACGTAATTGCAACTCGGTGTCGACGCCTTGGTCTTTCATGTTGTTCACATCGACCGGGAAGATACGGGGATATCCCGTGCGGCGGAACGTGGTCCATGCCTCGGCGCTCATGGGGAAGTTGGCGATATATTTCTGAGTGATGATTTTTTCCAGCATCACCTCCTTCGAGTCGCTCGCATCCCATTTCACACCCACTTTCACACGACCGGCTATGTTGTTCTCGTTGTTATACGGATCGACATAATCGATATCCTTCGCCGCAGTCTGGGCAAGATATTCGTCGATGACGGTTCCGTCGGTGATCCCATTCTCTTGGAAACAAAGACGGATACCGGCCTCATACCAACTCTGAGCGTCACGGCCAAGCGCATTCCAGCCTCTCAAAGCAGCCTCGGCCAACAAGAAGATACTCTCGGTGCGTTTGAAGAAAGATTGATGCATATATTTGAATTCGCCCGACAAAGTCGAGAATGGGCCATAACCGCCTTTGTCCTTGCCTGTGGTATTGCTGTTACGCATGCTGATACCCGTACGTACTCCGTAAACATCGATGGGAGCCTGTATACCCGTAGACTTCTCTTTAATAGGATATGCATTGGTATCGAACCAGCGGGTAAGCAGCGGGTGATTGTAACGTTTGAGAATATTTTCAAACGAAGCACCCAAACGAATATCGTGCCACTCGTTACCGATACGCCACAAAGCACAAGCGTTTTGCTCCTGATAATAGGCTATATCCTTCGCATCAGTGTCGGTGAGGACACCGATTTCGTCGGTGACAGCTTGTTCAAATTTGGACTGAGCCGTACCCGGATTGATTTTCACCATGTTCATGGCCATACGCATTTTAATACAGTTGGCAAACTTCACCCACATGCGCCAATCTCCATTAGAGAGCGTCTTGATAGTCAAATCCTCGATCTTGGCGAACTCCTCGCGGGACGGCTGACGCTCTTTCAATATGCGTATAGCCTCGTCGAGATCGTCGAAAATCAAATTGTAAATATCCTCGCCCTTTTCATAGGTCAACGGCGGAGTACGTTTCAAATTACGCCAGTCGCTAAAAGGAGCCGCGCCATAGAAGTCGACGATTTCGTGGCCTTGATAGGCTTGGATAATCAACGCCACAGCACGCCATTCGGGTTTACCCAATTCGGTAGCGTGGTGAATGGCATTGTAAGACTGTGTGAAAATCTGGTTATCCATAGGGCCCCCCAAATAATCGTTGGGGAAAGTATAAAGCGTAGGCAACGGACCACCGAAAGCAAAAGTACTCTTGGTAGTCGTCCAGTATCCTGCATAGTTGTCAATACTGTTCGCCCTGTAATATTGATATTTGTGAGGCGCCCACGATCCGTTAGGTTCGTGCGAATAGTTGATCATGAACGGAATAGCTCCTTTCAGCTCCTTCTCGAGAACAGTAATATCGGTAGCTCCCGCCCCCTCTTCGTTATTGTTGTCCATCTCCTCCTGCTTACCGATCAACCACGGATACTCCTCCTGAAACTGGTCGCCGCAAGAAGTGAACAAACCTACTGAAAACACGGATTCGATAACGAGGAATCCGATCGAATATATTGTTTTTCTCATATTGATGACTATTTATATTAAATCGTTCTTCATTAGAAATTGAATTTCAATGTTAACGCAAAACTACGCGTCGTAGGCAAAGAATAACAGTCGATACCGGAGTAACCGTTGGCGGCCGATACCGAGATGTCGGGATCCACGGGAGAATCTTTATAGATAAAGAACGCATTCTTCACCGAGAACTGAGCGGTCATACCTTGATTCTTACCGAACAAATTGGGCATGTCGTAGCTCAACGAGATGTCACGCATGCGCAAACTGGTGGCATTATATACATGGTCTTCCATGGGAAGAGCACCGATGGTCGTATAGTAGTTCTCGACCGAAACTTTGTTCCCCGATCCGTCGGGTAGAGGTTTGAGAATATATTCCTTTCCGTTTTGCATAACCCGTTCTCCGTTCAAGCGGTCTTGTGCAGAACGTTCGGAAAGGCCGTACAGGTCGAGATCAGCCTCGGTCAATGACATCACCTTACCTCCGATACGGCCGTCTATCAAGAAATAGAGCGTGAAGTTTTTCCAAGTAAATGTATTGTTCCAACCGAGAGTGACAGGCGAAGTCATATTGCCCACTTTGGTCTCGTATTTACCGGAAGCCATCACGGGAACGGCATTCTCGTAATTACCGGCATCATTGATTTTGATATGGCCGTTTTCATCGCGGGCGAAAGAGTTGACATAAATATCGCCATAGCGTCCGCCTTCTACGTATTTAATCTTGAAAGCGTTGGGACCCATTTGCACTTCGTAGGGAGCGCCGCTCTCGGTTTTGTAAGTTTCGAGGATACGGTTGTCATTCCATGCGATATTGAATCCAGTCTGCCATCTCCAATCCTTATTGATGTTCCAGCGATAAGATGCTTGGAATTCCAAACCATAGTTGCGTATCTTACCTGTGTTGACCGGCTTCGATTCGCCATTGGCAGTGGTGACATACAAGAACTGGTTACGTAACGTCGAATTGTAATAAGTAAGGTCGAAGTTGAATTTGTTTTCGAACATCCAAACGTCCAAACCGGTCTCGAACGAAGTGGTCGTCTCCGGTTGAGGATCGTCGAACAAAGGAGGACGAGTACTGATCGTACCGTTGGAGAAATCGTAGCTCTGACGGGCGAACAAGGTGTTGGGAATGGGGTTACCTACCACCGACCAACTACCGCGCCATTTCAACTGATTGAGCCAATCCCGGCGAGGCAAAAACTTGTCGATGAGCACATTCACACCGGCCGAATAGTAATCGAACGATTTATATCCGCTCCCTTGCGTGAACTGTTGGAACGACTGTGCCCACTCCAAACGATAACTACCGTCGAGGTAAACTTTATCGAATAATCCGACTGAAGCCGTAGCGAAGAGTGCCGTGCTCCAATCCTTGTTATTCCAACTGTCCGAAGCCGATGTAGCACTTCCGTTAGGGTTGTTGGGACGGCTGTGTTTATTATTCTGAGGAACGAAAGCATTGGGCACACCGCAAGTATCTATCGCCGTAGTGATGCTCGTGTTACGATCGTAATGACGTGAAAAGCTGGTTCCCACAGCCACATTCACATCGATTTTATCATTGAAACGGTCGTTCCAAGTGAGCATGTGGTCATTATAAATGTCGCTCGAGCGAGAATCTCCATTGTAATATTTACCACCTACATAATCGAAGCCTACCCGGTTCATACCGGCATACTCCTCGTTCAGATTATTCTGAGTCACATAATCGACATTGAAACGCGTCTGATATTTAATATTTTGCCAAATCTTGGCATCCAAAGTAATATTTGCCAACAAACGGTCGCGCTTCAAATAATCGTTATACATGTTGGCCACCCAGTAGGGGTTGTTTAGATATTGGTCGTACCAGTACCAAGTTTGAACCGGTTGTCCAATCAATTTGGGATTACCTTTCTCCGGATCGCTCACGATATTGTCGGCCACCGTACCGAGGTGTTTATAGTTATGCTTGAAATAACGCATATCGATATCGGCCGGAGTACGGTACAAAGCATAGAGAGCGCTCAATGCCTTACCCACAACAGGAGCGTTATCGGTCTTCTGATGTATCCAGTTAAGGCTCGTGTTGATATTGATACGCTTGTCGAACAACGAGAAAGATTCCTTGAACATCACGTTATTACGGGTAAACTTATTGTTCGGTATCAATCCCGTTTGATAGGTATTATTATAAGAAAAATAAGTTCGGAAGTTTTCCGTACCGCCACTCAACGTAACGCCGTTGGTCGTAGTCACGCCTTTGTTGAAAAAGTCTTTTACGGCATTGCGTGCAGAATTCATCAGATACGGGGCAGAAGCCACCTCGTCGGCCGAACGTGTACCGATCTTAGGACCCCACGCCGACCATTGGTCTCCGCCACTGATACCATAAATCTGTTGGGTACGAGGATACATGGCTATCGTCTCGATTGACGTGGTGCTCGACACATTCACCTTGACAGAACCCGAAGCACCCGATTTGGTCGTGATAACGATCACACCGTTATTGGCTGCGCTACCGTAAAGAGCTGCGGCATTCGGGCCTTTCAAAATCGTCATGTTATCGATATCTTCGGGGTTGATCGTCGACAAGAGGTCATCGCCGCTACGTCCGCCGCCGAGTATCATATTATCGGTCGCCTGCGTACCCATACCGTCTTGCATAGGTACACCGTCGACAACGATCAACGGCTGATTGGTTCCGAGAATAGAAGTGGAACCGCGAAGCACAATTTTAGAAGCTCCACCGCCCGCTCCCGAATTATTGGGAACGATAGTAAGACCAGCACTCTTTCCTTGCAGCGAGTTAATGAAGTTATTATCCTTGATACGGGTCACTTCCTCGTTCTTAATAGTCTGAGTAGCATAGGTAAGCGTTTTGGATTCCCGCGATATACCCATCGCCGTTACTACGACTTCTTGTAAAACCCGTGTCTCCTCATGCATAACGACATCGTATGAGGAAGCATTCGCCAACGACAAAGTCGCCTTTTGATACCCGACATAACTGAATTCGAGCACGGCATTATTATTCGGGACCTCTACCGAGTAAACACCGTCTATATTAGTAGAAGCTCCTATCGAAGTTCCCTTCACTAATACACTCACACCGATTAGTGGTTCTCCCGAAACATCGGAAACCACACCTTTGATAGTACGCTTGCTTGGCTGGGTTACATTTGCAGTAACCTTTCCTGCCCCTTGATCTATTGCATTAGCAAAAAACGGAACAAAAAAAGACAAAGAAAACGCCAAAAGCCCAATTTTACACTTCTGATTTTTTTTCATGCTTTTAGATTTAACCATTTAATATTTAACATAAATAATACTATTTAAACATTCCTCTCTCGTATACCTTGCGTAAATAAATCTCACGAAACATTTTTACATACCGTATCAATAATATTAACCCTAAATCGAACTATATCCCTAGTGAGATTCGTAATTTTTTTCTATTTTTTTTGAACAAACGAAAAATAAAACCACGTTTATTAATCTTTATTTTATTTATATTCAGATAAATAAACACACAAAAATTTTCTTAATACAATATATTTATTTAAAATTATAATAAGGATAACAATATAATCTCCATTATTAACCTCTGATTCTTCAACATCGAATGAAAAATACTCCCGAACAAGATATTCCGATAAACACGTATCGATACCCTTCCCCCTCTGTTAAATTAAACAAAGCCGGGAATACATGATTAAATTTATTATATCTTTACTCAACTTAAAACAAGCAAAACATCATGCCCAAGAACAAAATAATTCTATTCTGTTTTCTGTTTTCATGGATAGGACTACACCCTATCGCTGCTATCAGCTTGGAAAAACAATCGACCGTCGAACAAAAAATGCGTCAGGCCATACAAGGGAAAAATGCGATGGTCGGCGTAGCATTCTCGATCGACGGACAATTATTTACGTTTAACGACGAACATCGGTATCCGCTAATGAGTGTTTTTAAACTCCATGTTGCCATAGCAGCTCTTCAAAAAATGGAAAACGAATGTATCGCTCTGGACTCTTTACGCTTCATCGAATCGTCTCAAATACACAAAGACACTTATAGCCCGCTAAGAGAATTATACCCCGAAGGAAACTTTTATCTTTCTTACGCCGACCTCATGCGCTATGCCGTTTCTCAAAGCGACAACAACGCTTGCGACATTCTCATAGACTATCTCGGCGGTATCGATATCGTGAAAGACCAAATCGACAAATTAGGTATCACAAACTACAATCTCACCGAAACCGAAGAAACCATGCACTCTCGCATATCCAATTGCTATAACAATTGGAGCACACCTTCGTCCACACTTCAACTATTGGAAAAACTCTACAACGAACCGATACTGAATGAAACACATACCGAATTTCTAAAAAATATTTTGATAGAAACTTCTACCGGAAAAGATAAAATAAAAGCCGGATTGCCCGATAATATTGCCTTAGGACACAAAACAGGCAGCTCCGACCGTTTGGACGACGGAACAAAAATCGGCGACAACGATACCGGTGTAATCTATCTACCGAACGGAAAATTATGCTTTCTCGCTATTTTCATCAAAGACTCTCGTGAGAGCGACCAAACCAATGCACAAATTATCGCCGACATCGCAAGAATCATTTACAATTCCGCGGTTCAAAAATAAGAAACATGAAACGCTCTTTTACATACATCATTCTACTTTATCTTTTAACCATCGGTTGTTCCGGAAAATCCGTTTCTGTTATCGGCGGGGCTAACGGATCTACCGAAATTATCGTTGCAGACTGTGATACCGATATGATTTTAACAGGAGATAACTTAGAAAAATTCGACAGTCTTTTCAACGCATGGGTAAACAATTACAACACCAACCCGATAACCCGCCTCAGCAGCAACACGAATGATGCGAAAAAACTGGAACAATTTCCACAATTGCTAAACATGGGAAAAAAAATCATTCCCTGTATCATCACCCGACTGCCCGACAAAAACCTATTTTGGACATTAACGCTATATGACGAACTGCAAGACATCGATAGCTTAAAGTCATTCGACTATACCCGAGGCGAACAATTCAGAGCACAAGAAACCCTCCGGAAATATGTAGAAGCTAAGTTACACAAGAAGAAACGGGTATTCAATTCAGATCAAGAAAAAATAAAAGCTATTCGAGAATTGGCTAAGGAGTATGGCTGGGAAGAAGATTCTACGCTCTCTCCCCGCGAAAAAGACTCCATACTCCTCAACTTAGATTACGAAATCACAGAGGAAACATTCAAATTTTACAAAAATGGAAATAACGAGGAGTAAAATACTAATCATAATGGGCATTATCATGCTCATAGGATTCATCACAATAGGGTTTTTCATTTTTCCGATAGGCATTACCCTATGCTCCATAATCGGATTATGTTATGGAATTATAGGCAAAGACAAATTATTCACCCGATGGTCATTCATCGGGTTATCGGTAGGAATCATTTTTTTAATCTACACCTATTACGTTATACAAGGAATGTAAAGAACTATTCCCCAATATAAAATGAAAGCACCGTATATTATTGATATACGGTGCTTTCATTTTATATCATCGTCGTTTTCACTCAAACATATGACGCAATTTACTGAATATTCGCTGTTTAGCTGTGAGTGTAGGCTGTATATTGGGTGCAGTTTTCAAATCCTCGAAATGCTTCTTTTCGCTGGCATTGAGGTTTTCTGGAATGTAAACCGATACATTTACAATCAAGTCACCTACTCCATAACGATTGACCGAAGGCAATCCTTTTCCCCTAAGCCGGAATATTTTTCCGGGTTGAGTACCGGGATCCACTTTTATACGAGCCTTACCATCGAGAGTAGGAACTTCGATAGAACCGCCCAATACGGCAGTCGGCAAATCGAGCAGCAAATTATATATCAAATCGTTCTCGTCGCGCAGTAAATCGGGATGCGGTTCCTCTTCGATTAAAATCAACAAATCACCATTCACACCGCCATGACGAGCAGCATTCCCTTTGCCCGCCATAGAGAGTTGCATACCTTCGGATACCCCGGCCGGAATATTCAACGTGATTACCTCTTCTTCACGTACGATACCTTCCCCGGCACAATGCGGACACTTCTTCGTAATAATACGGCCCTCTCCACCGCAGTCGGGACACGTCGTCGTCGATTGCATAGCTCCGAGAAAAGTCTGTTGTACCCGTGTCACTACTCCCGACCCGTTACATTTCGAACATGTCGTATAAGCCGTACCGTTCTCTGCACCCGTACCGTTACAATGAGAACAGCTCACATACTTAGGAACCTTTATTTTTTTCTCGACACCGGTAGCGATCTCTTTCAATGTCAGTTTCACCTTTACTCGTAAATCCGAACCTTTATTGACATGACGACGTCCCCCTCGTGAGCCGCCCCCGAAGCCTTCGAATCCGCCGAATCCACCACCGAAAATATCGCCGAAATGCGAGAAAATATCCTCCATAGACATACCGCCGCCACTGAAACCGCCACCGGCAGCACCACCTAACCCTTGATGCCCGAACTGGTCGTAACGAGCCCGCTTATCCGCATCACTCAATACTTCATACGCTTCGGCAGCCTCTTTAAACTTTTCCTCAGCCTCTTTGTTTCCGGGGTTCTTATCCGGGTGATATTGGATAGCTTTTTTACGGTATGCCTTTTTTATCTCCTCGGCCGTCGCATTTTTAGCGACACCCAGCACTTCATAATAATCTCTTTTTTCCATTGCTCCCTGTCCTATAATTTATTCCCCTACCACGACTTTGGCAAAGCGAATAACTTTGTCATTGAGCGTATATCCCTTTTGTACGGTATCTATCACTTTACCTTTTTGAGCCGGATCCGAAGCCGGGAACATCGTCACAGCCTCGTGATATTCTGTATCGAAATCCGCTCCCTCCGTAGGAATCTCCTTTACGCCGTTTTGTTCTAGATAGCTTTTGAATTTATTATATATCAAGCTCATTCCCTCTTTCACAGCCGCTAAATCATTACTTTCTTCCACAGCTGCCAATCCGCGTTCAAAATCGTCGATAACCGGCAGAATAGCTTTCATGCAATTCTCACCGCCATTCTTGATCAACTCCGATTTCTCTCGCAACGTCCGTTTCCTGAAATTATCGAACTCGGCCATCAATAGCAAATAATCCTTCTGCATTTTCTCGATAGTCGCCTTCAAAGTTTCCAATTCGGCTGACAATCTGGCAGCCTCATCAGCCTCGCCTTCTTCACCGCCCTCCTCGGAACCTGTTTCTTCCGGAACTTCGGGTTCTTGGTTCAACGACTCTTTCTTCTCCTTTTCAGAAGCCTCATCTACAATATTTTGCGATTTTTCGCATTCTTTCTTTTCGGCCATATTTATAATTTTTCTTTTGTTACATTTTCATTTTCATCACGCTCATATCATCATTACCAATGAGCACCATTATAGTATCAAAAACACTGCCAAACAAGCCTAAACTGCACTTTTGTCAGAGTGCACTGCCACCTTCCCAATGTTTTCATTTCTATCCATTACCTGCAAAAAAGCAATTCCCTTTCTCCAAAAGAAAAAGAGCAGGGCAAACCTGCTCTTTTTATATCCTGTTCAAAAATAATAATTGTTCTTTAAACGTAAAAATCCGACACTAATCAAACTTCGGCACTATCTCGAATATCTCCACTGGCCCTTCTATTTGTACTTCGGAAACTCCCTCGGCCAACTCGACCTTAAAAAACGACGAATCGATAACCGACTCAACCGCCAACGAACCATCGGGCCTGAACTGTCTCAAATGCACGACAGGGGCTCCATTCCCCGCCTCCGGCAATTCATTCACCAACAAAGTATATCCCTCGGTCCGAGGAGCGACCCCGAAAGAAAAAGTTCCATTATTTCGATAACTTGTGCCTATTTGCTGATCAAACGCATAAAGAGCTTGCTGTACATCGTCGGACTTTAAGCTGAAACCCAAATGTTCCACTCTGGGAGGATTCACTTCGAATGAACGAACCGATGCGTAATTCGTGCGAGTAGATTCGAGTCTTTTCAATCGAACATATCTAGCCTTTACAGGCTCCCCGTTCCAACGAACGATATACTGTTTATTCAACTCTTCCGTCAACGGAGTCCATGCTTTACCATCAATCGAATATTCCACTACGGCATGGTCGAAATAATCGACATCGTCCACAGAATTACGCCCCTGCAAAATAGAAACTTCGGTCACATCTTTGACACTTCCCAAATCAACCCCGATCCAATCGCCGGCTTTTTGAGCGATTCCCGATGTATAATAAGTCGTAGTATCGTGATCAAACATTAACTTGCTCAACGTGGTTTTCGCATTATGGAACGAACCTATACCCCTATAACAGATAGGAGTCTCGCCCGACAACCGAGTTAAAAAGCCGTATGCCATATCGTCCATAGCATTTTCATAAAATGGTTGCAGCTTCATGGTCCCGCTTTTATGAGCCTCATAATTTTCTCGATCCTTCTTACTCATCAAGTTCCGAATATACTTATTCCAAAAATCGGCATCATCTTTACCATCACGATAAACACGGGCAAGTTCCAAAGCCCGTTTTCCTCTCGTACCCAACTTTCCGAATTCTTGGAGCCACGGAGTCAACTCACTCATCAGACCTTTATTAGTGCAACCTTTTTCTATTTCGGCAGGAGCTTTCTCTACCTTATCGAATTCTGCCCAAAGAGCCTGAGCCTCCGTTTCATTCCAATCACCGATTCTGAAAGTCTTGGTTTCCCACGATTCATCGCGGCGATAACCGGTCTCCGTATCGCAAGAATGAATAGCGAATGTCCGGTAGGCCTCCCTTGCTTTCGGCATCAATTCGCCGAGTCCTCTCTCCCAATTATCGATAGGATTATAAGCCGCTATATTCCATGTATAATCGGCAACCCCGTATAAAGCCAATTTCGAAGCCTCTCCATGTTCCATCGGATTACTTGCTATTCCGCAAAGATCATTAGAATCCAACGAAGTATTCAAGCCATAAACAGGTCCTTGCAAAATAATATTGCGCACATAGTCGGTAACCGGATAATTCCACCAAAAATATGCCGGCCGCTTAATTCTGGAATTAACCCAATCCAAAGTCTCCGGTGTTAAGTCGCTGCATACTACGTCTCCTGTCCAAAACACTTCTATCGACGGATCAAGAGTTTCTCCATAAATAGCAAGACTTCCTTGCGGTGTGGGGTTTGCCCAAAGCTTGGAATAATCGGTCGGACAAACCGTTAAATATGCTACATCGCCTTTGGACTTCACAAAATCCTTAGTCAATCTATTCAAAAACTCCGTCTGTCTCACCGGATTTGTCCCTTCGCCCGATATATCGTCGAAAAAGAGGGCGAAAGCCCGTACACCGAGGTCATACATCAAATTAAACTTATTAACGAGGTTTTGATAATCCTCCTCGTTCCATTTAATATCTTGTCCCGGGTGTATCGCCCAGACAAAATCGACCCGATTACGTTTACAAGCCTCTATCAATTCTTTGATATTTCCGGCCTCTTTTTCGGGATATGGAAGCCTCCAATTCGGACAACTGTGGTACGGATCGTCTTTCGGACCGTACAAATAACTATTCATCTTGAACTTTCCATAGAAATCTATCAAAGACATTCTCACCTCATGAGACCACGGCGTTCCATAAAATCCTTCTACTACTCCCCGGTATTTCAAATCGGGGTAATCGTCGATTTCCACATATGGTAATTTGCCCGTTACAGTCGCAGGACTCTCGACTAACTGGCGAAGGGTCTGCAAACCGTAAAAAGCTCCCCGCTCGTCATAACCGACGATCGATATACCATTCTTTCCGATATTCATGCGATATGCACCCGAAACAGGTTTTACCCCATACTTAGCCGAAGCCTTCGAACCAAAATCGACGGAGAGTTTTACCCCCTTCTTGTTAAAAGTGACAAAATCCAAATCCTCGAAAAACTTTCCATGCTTATCTTTTAGACACACTCCACCCGAAATATCGAGCCTCCCGGTTGGGTCGAGAACCAGTTTATGAGGAGTAGGGTTAATAATTATCCCTTTATGATCCAATTTTTTACCCGGCACAGCAAAAACGTCTTGCGTTTCCGATCTCTGCGATGCCAAATCGAACTCCGATTCCTGCGCCGAAAAGGTTCCGCACATCAACAAACCGATGCATACCATCAGCGACTTTCTACAATCTATCATTTTCATAAAACTAATTTAAGCATGGAAATTTTACTATCTATCAAATAAACCCCATTAACGGGGTTATCCCTAGCGTTTTTTCAAAAATTTCTTGCTCAACCACCGTCTCACCGGCTCGTCATAAAGTTTCAAACAAAGATAGGCTACCAATATATTCCATACATAAACACACAAGGCTACTTGCCACGTTTCCCCGAATGTAAAATACTGGTTCTCAATCAACCAAGAATAGAACAAATACATAAACGGGTAATGCGTGATATAAAGCGGGAAAGAAATATCTCCCAAAAATTTACATATCCGCGTAGATGTTTTATCGGTCGTGTTTCCCGACGCACCCAATATAATGAGAACAGGAAATACCACGACTATACAAAATGCCTCAAAAAGACCATTCATACATATAGGTTCGACCCCTTCTACATAAGGAACACAAAACAAAACCAACAATACGAAAGAGCATATCCAGAATGCCCCTCTCACTTTCACCGGTTTGAAATTACGAGACAACAACAGTCCCAAAGAAAACGGGAAAAGCATTCGCAACAGTCCACCCACAAAATTCACCGAATTGAGCGTCCAGCCTACCCCTATCATGCCATACCCCGATACATCGAAGATAGCGAAACAAGCCAGACAGATTCCCAGTAATACGACAAAAACAGTTAACGCCTTAGTAGACAAACGACGAATAAACAAAGCATACAAAATATTACCGATATACTCGAAAAATAATGACCAACTGGGACCGTTCAAAGGAAACATTTCACCATTACCCCGAACCTCATAACCTGCACCCGGATAGGCCGGAATGAAAAACATCGCGAAAAGCAAAGCCCACATCACCATCGACGTAGCCACATGAGTCCCGTCCCACTGTTCGCTACCCTGGATACAAAATGTAATCACACCTAAAACTGCACCCATGACAACCATCGGGTGAAGACGAATCAACCGCCGCTTAAAGAAATTTTTTACCGTCAGGCTCTTTCCCCAACGATCATCATAAGCATAACCGATAACGAATCCCGATAAAATAAAAAAGAAATCCACGGCCAAATATCCATGATTGATGCTTTCTATAAGAGTACCACCGGCAAAAGCATACCCTTCGAAGACATGATACCACACGACCAAAAGCGCAGCTACACCACGTAATCCGTCAAGCAACTCATAATGAGGTTTGGTATCTGAAAACGCAGCGGAAGAAATTTGTTGCATAATGAATTGGTAATTTAGATTTTTGATTTTAGTGATGATTAATATTACGACAAAATTACAGGACTTATATAATTTAAAATTTGTCCTATGTCAAAAAATCCTCCGAAAGGTCATTTTCGGGCTCCCCTAAGACGACTGAGCGTCGAGAGTGTTATACCCAAATACGATGCGATATACCCAAGTTGAGCTCGCTGGTTCACCTGAGGGAATTGCTGCCTGAACTCCTCATACCGTTCTTTTGCCGATAAAGTCAAACGTTCCTTATGGGAGCGATGCAAACGCCGGTACTCGTCTTGATGAATAATCCGCCCCCAATTAGCCAGTTCGATATTCGTTTCGAACAGCCGACGCAATTTATCCAGAGATATTCTATAAACGACTACATCTTCAAGGGTCTCCACAAATTCTTCGCTCATCTTGTTATAATAGAGTTCGTCCATACTGAACACGATTCCGCCCTCATACGAAAAAGAAGTCGTTATCTCTTCTCCGTTCACCAACCAAAACGAGCGAGTCATTCCCTTCCCTATAAAATAAGCCGATTTACAATACATGCCCGCCCTTATCAACTGATACTTCTTGGGAAAACGGCACAAAGTCATGCTCTCTTTCAATGTCCGTATCGTATCATCGGAAATCGGATATAAAGAATTTATCTTATCTATAATACCGGTCATGTAACAATCTTCGATCATTCTCTTTTTCAAAAACGATTTTATACGCTATACTTCACAAATTCCAGTCCAAACAAAACACCCCGGATAACAATCGGCAAGATCGACTTCTTTATCGAATAGGGCAAATACCGAAGAACCCGAACCGGACATAGATGCATATACAGCTCCCTGTTCATATAAACGATCCTTTATCTCTCCTATTTCCGGAAATCGGGCAAACACACTTTCTTCAAAGTCATTGATCAATCTACCTCTCCACTCCTCGACCGGACGGGAAACGGTATCCCTCACCGACTCTTCCGGCAATACCGGAGTAACCAACGAATAAGCCACCGACGTAGGCACGGAGACAGAAGGCTTTACCAATACGATTCGATAGGACTTCAACGACAATTCGATCGGCTCGAACTCATCGCCTATTCCTTTGGCTAATAAAGGTTTATTATGCAAGAAAAATGGGCAATCGGCTCCCAGAGAAGCAGCTTCCTTGTCAAGCTCGTCATCGCTCAACGGCAAACGAAAATAATCTCTCACCATCGCTAACAAAAAAGCGGCATCGGAAGAACCACCTCCTAACCCAGCACCAAAGGGTATGGCTTTATGGAGATAAATAGATATCGGGGGTAACGAAAAACGATGGCTCAATCTTCGCCACGCTTTCATCACCAAATTATTCTGGGGATCACCGTCTATGACAATTCCCGACAAAGACAACTCCGTCTCCTGTTGCGACGTTGGAACAATCTCCAAAGCATCTTGTAACTGAACGGGATAAAATACCGTCTCTATATTGTGATAACCATCGGGACGACGGGCTACGATACGCAACCCCAAATTGATTTTTGCATTGGGAAATCTAATCATCTATATCCTTGTTTTTCGAGAATCTTTGCGAAAATAACCATTCTCAGTCACATAGGCAACTCCACTCTAAAAAAGAATAAAAATTTCATCGAAGAGAAAATTTATTATAATTTTACCGACATAATAGAAAAACAGAAACAAATGAAAAAAAGAACCCTCACCGCCGGTACTATCCTTTTATGCCTATCTGCAATCTCTTTCGGGCAAAATTCTATAAAAGATTTTCTACATCAAAATCCACAATTTTTCGGTAGTACGGCATCTGTTTATTATTGCAACGACACCACAGACACCCCGGCTCCAAAGGATTTCATACCGTTTCACATCGATCATATAGCTCGACACGGTTCACGCACCCACGATTCAAAAAGTATGGTTCCGAACCTGTACAAACTAATGAATAAAGCCGATTCTTTGAACCTTTTAACCCGGGAAGGCAAACTGCTGCGTAATCAAATCGACACCATCTACCATTTAATGAATCATCGCTGGGGAGACCTCACTCCGCTCGGAGCCCGACAACACCGGGATATGGCTCGTCGCATGTATCACCGCTTTCGTCCGGCGTTTACACCTCAGGACGGCAAAGTGACCCTTGTGGCACAATCGACCACGGTTCCACGCTCCATGGCTAGTATGGCGGCATTCGTCGCAGAAATGAGAGGCTATACCCCCACTGCGGAGTTTTCTATGGATCCCAGCAACGGATATGACAATACCCTGCGATTCTTCAAAGGAAAAGAATACCAACAATATCTCTCGAAAGGCTCATGGAAAAAGATACTCCGAGCCTATCAGGAAAAGCACACACCCACAAGGCTTATCGACCGTATATTCAAGAAAGAGTGGGAACAAATCATACCCGATCCTATTACATTCATGACCCACCTATACGCGTTAACCATCATATTGCCGAATACCGACTACGACATATCCCTATATCCGTGGTTCACAGAAGAAGAAAAATTCGATTTATGGAGTGCGAACAATCTATCGCAATACCTGCGTAAAGCCAACTCCATTCCCGGAAAAGGACTCCCTGTCGCCATTGCGAAACCTCTGTTAAAAGACATGTTGGTTACATCGCAAGCGGCGATCGACGGAAACGGTGTCGAAGCCAATTTACGTTTTGCACACGGTGAAAATACAATTCCTTTACTCGCCCTGTTAGGTATTGAGAATGCAGCCGTTGTAGAAGCCGATCCCGAAAAAGTAGCCGAGGTTTGGCAGGACTTCAAATACAATCCTATGGCGACGAATATCCAATGGATACTTTATAAAAATACCGATGGGAAAATACTCGTGAAAGTATTGTTCAATGAACAAGAAATAAAATTACCCATCGATTCGGAATATGCACCTTATTACGATTGGGAGCTATTCCAAAAATATTGTGAAAAGCAAATGGCAAAATACCCCGATACGACACCGGCCCTGTAATTAATCGGAAATATCTGCCTGTTGAAAAGTTCATTATAAGATTCGCTCACCAAATTTCCCGATAGCAGAAAGATTGACTACTTTTGTAACGGGAAAGAATTGCTGCATGGAAACTCGAAGAAATTACACTCGCCAGAAAAAAGCCTACGCTCCGAAAGTTTCGGAACAAGGCAAGCTACAACCTCAGGACAAAGAGCTCGAAGAAGCCGTGTTGGGGGCTCTCATGCTCGAAAAAGATGCCTATACCACCGTTTGCGACATCTTAAAGCCAGAGTGTTTCTATGAGCCGACCAACCAACTTATTTATAGTGCAATATCCCGGTTGGGAGCACAACAACGCCCCATCGACATGCTCACCGTCACCGAGCAACTGCGACTCGACGGAAAGCTCGATGAAGTCGGCGGAGCCCTCCGTATTTCCGAACTTACCGGACGTGTAGCATCGGCGGCGCACATCGAATACCATGCCCGCATCGTAGCCCAAAAATATTTGGCTCGGGAATTAATCGAATTTTCCAGCGAAATACTCAACAAGGCCTTTGACGAGACCAACGACGTAGATGACCTTATGCAGGAAGCCGAGGGGAAACTCTTTGAAATTTCCCAACGTAACCTGAAAAAAGACGTTACTCAAATAGACCCGGTACTGAGCGAAGCTATCAGACAAATTCAAATAGCAGCCAATCGAAGTGACGGATTGAGCGGACTGCAAACCGGGTTTCACGACATCGACAAAATTACTTCCGGTTGGCAAAATTCCGACCTCATCATTATCGCCGCCCGTCCCGCTATGGGAAAAACGGCATTCGTCCTTTCTATGGCAAAGAACATGGCTGTCAGCTATAACACGCCGGTGGCTATCTTCTCGCTCGAAATGTCCAATGTCCAGCTTGTCAATCGTCTCATCATCAACACTTGCGAAATCCCCGGCGATAAAATCAAAAGCGGACAGTTGGCCCCGTTCGAATGGGAACGGCTCATGTCTCGTATCGAAATACTGAGGAACGCTCCTATATATATAGACGATACCCCCAGCCTTTCCGTTTTTGAACTTAGGACAAAAGCACGCCGATTGGTTCGCGAGCACGGAATCAAAATCATCATCATAGACTACTTGCAACTGATGAACGCTAGCGGTATGTCCTTCGGGAGCCGAGAACAAGAAGTCAGCACCATATCTCGTTCGCTCAAACAATTGGCAAAAGAGCTTCAAATACCTATCATCGCCCTGTCCCAGTTAAATCGTAGTGTGGAATCCCGGGGTAACGACAAAGACGGTAAAGAAGGGAAACGCCCGCAACTTTCCGACTTGCGTGAATCGGGAGCTATCGAGCAAGATGCCGATATGGTTTGCTTTATACACCGTCCCGAATATTATACGCGGTCCAAGGAAGATGCCAATGGAAACAGCATCGAAGGCTTGGCAGAATTTATCATAGCCAAACACCGTAGCGGTGCGACCGATACCGTGAATATGAAATTCGTCTCTTATCTGGCTCGATTCCAAAATTACGACGAAGACACCCGACTGACCGATTTCAGTGCACCGGTAACCTCGAAGTTCAATACTCCCGACACGAGCACACCATCGGCAGCGCCACTGTCTGGGAACCCCGATTTCCTGAATCCCCCCGGTTCGTCCAATAACGATATACCCTTCTAAAAAGAACTTTTATCTCCCGACCGATGTTATTCTTTCGAATAACTAATATAGTATGGAGAAAAAACGACAAAAAATCTGGACTGCGATAGGTGTAGGCATAGCTATCGCACTACTGTTATATTGGCTCACATTGGCCATTTGGATAGACGATGATACCGATACCCCTATGCCTCCTCCCGTAGAAGAAATCTCGAATTATTAAAATATACTAAAATCGCTCCGGATAAAAACTTTTTGCAATACGAGTGTGTTTTATTATCGAAACCGGGAAAGAAACGGCTCTCCTTAGGGAAAAAGAAGCGAAGCGTCGCTTCCGTCGAGCCAAAATCTCCGGTCTGGAAGAGTTAATTTATACGATAATATTCTTGTTTTTTGTGTGTTTCATTGGTATTATATTATCCTTTGTTTATTCCTGTAATAAACATTATCCTCTTTCTTGTTTTTGATATATTTCAAGTAGTAAAGCCCCGTCGTGAGACGAGGCTTTACTATTTACATTCCCCCATCAACGTATTCCGAGTCTGTTCAATGCTTGCTGGTATCGAATTGCATTTCGTTGATGCTCTGCCAAAGTCACGGCAAAATTATGATAGCCCGAAAAATCCTCTTTGGCGCACATATAAAAATACCCGTTCGGTGTATGTGTCAGCACGGCATTGATAGCCTGTTTCGAAGGAATCCGTATAGGGCCGGGAGGCAATCCCGTAACCCGATAAGTATTATATGGCGATTCTATGGTCAAATGAACATTCAATATGCGTTTCAGCGAAAAATCCCCGTGGGCAAATTTTACCGTAGGGTCTGCCTGCAAAGGCATGCCTTTACGCAATCGGTTCATATAAAGACCCGCAACCTTTCCCATTTCATCACGTTTGTTAGTCTCTTCCTCTACGATCGAAGCCAGAGTCGCTACCTCCACAGGAGTCAATCCCCACCGCTTTGCCTGTTGCTCCCGCTTTCCTTCCCAATAAATGCGATACTCCCGCTTCATCTTCTGTAAAAAAGATTCGGGAGTCACAGTCCAGTAAAACTCATAAGTATCCGGTAAAAACAAAGCCGGGAGAGTCGCTTTCGTAAAACCTAAATCCGCACAAACACTATCGTTGTACAGCAAAGCCAACAACTCCTCTTTCGAAAAAAACAACTGCTCCGATACCCTTTCGGCCAATTGTTCGAGAGTGCGTACGTTATTAAATGTAACTCGTATGGGAGATTGGCTTCCCCTCGACAATTTCAAAGCCATTTGCCGAGCTGTCATACCGGCATGAAGCCGATAAGCCCCTACACGAACATTAGGATCGAATTTATAAAACGACAGCAAACGTTTTACTCTCGGGATCGATTTCTCATCTGGAATCACCGAATGCAAAGCACTATCGAGCTGAACATCATTCCACTTCGGATAAACATAGCACACCGTTTGTTCGGTAATAACAGGATCATACAAATAACTCTTCATTACCGGAATAAACAAACATGCGAGAATCAAAATAATCCCTCCTGTTATCCAGGCAAATATCTTTATACCTTTATTCACATTCGACATAATAATCCGATTATACACAGCGCAAAAGCACCTTGACGGGACAAAAGTAACGATTATTCCCGAAATAAAATAATGCGAAAAAGTTTGCTGTTTCAAATATTCCGCTTATCTTTGCGCTGCATTTGAAAAGATGACGTCAACGACAAATCGTCCTTTGGAAGGATGGGTGAGTGGCTGAAACCACCAGTTTGCTAAACTGACGTACTCGAATGGGTACCGGGGGTTCGAATCCCCCTCCTTCCGCAAATGCAAAGTCCATAGCGTAATATATACGCTATGGACTTTTTTTATTTGAATCGATTCCCCCATTGTCAAAATTTCAGAAACGGTCTTTGGAATATTGATACATTGGTTGTAATTTTGGAGCAATAAAATAAAGGTATGAAAAATTTCAAAAATATTCCTTTTGTCGAAATTTACACAGAAAAAACACCTTGTCGAAGAAACAAAATGCACCAATAAAAATGAATATTTTTAATAATATTCCAAGTATTTCAAATCTATTTCAAAATCACATTCAATTTTTGTAGCATGAATTTCAAAATCAAATCAAACAACGTTATGAATTATCAACGATTATTTCTATCGGGAATATTTCTCTCGCTATTCATGCTATCTGCATCCGCAAAGACATTTATCATCGGGAACGATTCGACTACGGTCCGCACCTCCGATACCGATTATGCCGATGAATTAGAAAAAATACGAATGCACATGCCCGATATAGAAGTCGGGAACGGTATATCTTTCCAACCTAAAAACAAAAGCTATAAACTCACGATGCGCATTCGCATGCAAAATTTGGTCGATATCGACTTCAACGAGAAATTCGAGGCTCAGGATATCGACGCCCGCGTCAAACGGCTCAGGTTACGTTTCGATGGATATATCTATACACCCAAACTCACCTATTTAGTTCAGTTAGGCTTCTCGCCTTACGATATGAAAACGCTGCCCAATGGGAACAACAACATCGTACGCGACGCAATGATTTACTACGTTCCCAACTCGACATGGAATATCGGTTTCGGACAAACCAAAATACGGGCGAATCGCGCCCGAATAAACTCTTCGAGTGCCCTACAATTCGTAGATCGTTCCATTGTAAACTCCGAATTCAATCTCGACCGCGATTTCGGTATCTTCGGAGAATACAATCAACATCTATTCGGCTCTTTGGATTTAGCGGCCAAAGCCTCTATTACTACCGGAGAAGGCAGAAACTGGGGAAACAATAAAGGGAGTGGACTCGCATATACGGGACGCATAGAACTATTCCCACTGGGACGATTCACCGGGAAAGGAGATGCTATGGAAGGCGATTATGAACGAGAACAAACGCCCAAAATCCTTTTAGCGGGAGCATACAGCTATAACGACCGAGCTCTTCGGGCACAAGGTTCCAATGGGGACAAATTACTGTTTGACCAGACCCGTAACCTTTCTTCCTATTTTGTCGACTTCATCTTCAAATATCAAGGATTTGCTTTTTATACCGATTTCATGGGGCGTATATCATCTTCCTCACCGCTTATTAAATCGGGCGAAAATGTAGAACAATATGTCCTCACTGGAATGGGGCTCAACGTACAGGCAAGTTATCTCTTTCGTTCCAATTGGGAAATCGCATTGAGAAACTCTACCATCATGCCGGATAAAGAAGTACAGCCTTATGCCAATTATCGCAGTCACAACCAATCGACGTTCGGTGTCACGAAATATCTGATAGATCACAGATTAAAAGTACAAGCCGACCTGTCTTACAATTACAAAAATGAATTTGTCGATTCCGATTATAATCGCTGGCAATTAAGATTTCAGATAGAACTCGGCTTTTGACAAATCGACATAAGCAACCTAACACCTAAACAGTATATAAAATGTCCTCTCAGTACGATTTCGACACAATTATCGACCGGCATCACACCGGAGCTATGAAAACCGATGTTCTCTGTGAGCGCTATGGTCGGGAAGATCTCATTCCTTTATGGATTGCCGACATGGATTTTGCGGTCGCCCCCTGTATAACGGATGCTCTCGTACGCCGGTTACAACACCCGGTTTACGGATATGCCGAGGCTCCTGCGAGCTATTGGCAATCCATTATCGATTGGCTCGACTACCTGCATGGCTGGAAAGTAAAAAGAGAATGGATCACCTATATCCCCGGGATTGTCAAGGGCATAGGCTTGGCAGTCAATGTATTTAGTAACCCCGGAGATAAAATCATCATACAGACTCCGGTCTATACACCGTTCATGGCCGTCCCCGAAAGTAACGGTCGGCAGGTTGTACATAATCCGCTCAAATGGAACGGCTCCCACTACGAAATGGACTTCGATCACCTTGAATCGATCATCGACTCCCAATGCAAGCTGTTCATTCTCTGTAATCCTCATAATCCCGGAGGAGTGGTTTGGCCGTTGGAAACATTACAGCGAATCGCCGAAATCTGTGCACGGCACAACATACTCATCATTGCCGATGAAATTCATGCCGATATGCCTCTCTTCGGAGCCAAACATCACCCTTTTGCCTCGGTATCCGAAACAGCGGCTCAAAACAGTATATCGTTTGGAGCTCCTTCCAAGACGTTCAACATCGCAGGCTTGGTCAGCTCCTATGCCATTGTTCCCAACGAAACGATTCGTAAGCGCTTCTTCGACTGGCTCACGGCAAACGAGCTGAACGAACCCACATTCATGGCGACCATAGCCACCGAAGCCGCTTATAACCATTGTAGAGAATGGCGCGAACAAATGTTAGCCTACATCGAACAAAATATACTATTTGTCGAAGAGTTTCTCGATCGTTATATTCCCGACATCAAAGCCATCAGGCCGCAAGCATCCTTTATCGTATGGCTCGACTGTACACGGCTTCACCTCGAACACGATGCACTCATCGACCTTTTTGTCGATAAAGCCAGACTCGCACTCAACGACGGTGAAATGTTCGGCCCCGAAGGCAAAGGACACATGCGGCTAAACGTAGGTACGCCTCGCGCAGTTTTGCAAAAAGCGCTCGAACAACTACGTTCCGCCGTGGACGGGCTTAAACGATAGTTTACGAAACATGTCGAAAACAAAAAAACTTTCTTTTCGAGACAAATGCCATAAACACCTTTGACTCCGAAGAATATCTTTTTCGGAAAATATTTTATACTTTTGCACCCGATTGGTACAAAAGCCTTTTTACTTTTGTATCTTGAAATAATATAGAACATTCTGAAAGAACGACTTTATGAACGAACTTGCCACGAAGTACAATCCCGCCGACGTAGAAGAAAAATGGTATGCCTATTGGTTGAAAAACGGTCTTTTCAAATCGAAGCCCGACGGTCGAGAACCCTATACCGTTGTCATTCCGCCACCCAATGTCACCGGGATTCTGCACATGGGGCACATGCTGAACAATACGATACAAGACATTCTGGTACGCCGGGCTCGCATGGAAGGGAAAAATGCTTGTTGGGTTCCCGGCACAGACCATGCATCTATCGCCACCGAAGCCAAAGTGGTAAATAAACTTGCAGCGCAAGGTATTAAAAAAAGCGATCTTTCCAGAGAAGAATTTCTCAAATACGCTTGGGAATGGAAAGAAGAACACGGCGGAATCATCTTGAAACAACTCCAAAAATTGGGAGCATCCTGCGATTGGGACCGCACTGCTTTCACTATGGACGAAATCCGCTCCGAAAGTGTTTTGAAAGTATTTGTCGACTTATACAACAAAGGACTCATTTACAGAGGAGTCCGCATGGTAAATTGGGACCCCAAAGCCCTCACCGCCCTCTCCGACGAAGAAGTCATTTATAAAGACGAACACAGCAAACTCTATTATCTGCGCTATTTTATCGAAGGCGAGGATAAATACATTATCGTTGCCACCACACGACCTGAAACAATCTTAGGCGACACGGCAGTTTGCGTAAACCCCAATGACCCGCGTTATTCATTCCTTAAAGGGAAAAAAGTCATCATACCGCTGGTAAATCGGGTGGTTCCTATTATCATGGACGACTATGTCGATATTGAGTTCGGAACCGGCTGCTTAAAAGTCACCCCGGCACACGATGTAAATGACTATATGCTGGGAGAAAAATACAATCTGCCGAGTATCGACATATTCAACGACAACGGAACCATCAGCGAAGCCGGAGGCCTTTACGTAGGAATGGATCGTTTCGACGTTCGCAAACAAATCGCCAAAGACTTACAAGAGGCTGGATTACTCGAAAAAGTCGAAGATTACGACAATAAAGTGGGTTATTCCGAACGTACCAATGTCGTTATCGAACCCAAACTATCGATGCAATGGTTTGTCAAAATGGATAAACTCGCAGCCCCGGCTCTCGATGCCGTCATGAAAGACGAAATCAAATTCCACCCCGATAAATTCAAAAACATTTATCGGCACTGGATGGAAAACATTAAAGATTGGTGTATCTCCCGCCAGCTTTGGTGGGGACATCGCATCCCGGCGTACTACCTCCCGCAAGGCGGATTCGTAGTAGCTGCCACACCCGAAGAAGCGTTGAAATTAGCCCGAGAGAAAAGTGGTAAGGCCGACCTTCAAATGAGCGATCTGCGACAAGACGAAGATTGCCTCGACACATGGTTCTCTTCGTGGTTATGGCCCATCTCGCTTTTCGATGGTATCAACAATCCCGGCAACGAAGAGATAAACTACTATTACCCGACCACCGATTTGGTTACAGCCCCCGATATCATTTTCTTCTGGGTGGCTCGAATGATTATGGCCGGATACGAGTATGAGCACAAACTTCCTTTCCGCAACGTCTATTTCACCGGAATCGTACGGGACAAAATAGGACGAAAAATGTCCAAGTCGCTCGGTAATTCGCCCGACGCTCTCGAACTGATAAAAACCTATGGAGCCGACGGTGTCCGCATGGGACTCATGTTGGCCGCCCCTGCCGGAAACGACATACTATACGACGATGCGTTGTGCGAGCAAGGACGCAACTTTAACAACAAAATATGGAATGCCTTCCGCTTGGTAAAAGGTTGGAACGTAGATGAAACCCTCCCCCAGCCTCAAACGGCAGCCATTGCCGTAGAATGGTTCGACGCACAACTCAACCGTACGCTCGAAGAAGTCAAAGACCTGTTCGGGAAATATCGTCTGTCCGAAGCCCTCATGGCTATATACAAACTCTTCTGGGACGAATTTTCATCTTGGTATCTCGAAATGGTTAAACCGGCCTATCAACAACCTATCGACCGCAAAACCTACGATGCTACGCTCCGGTACTTCGATGCGTTGCTCCGTATGTTGCATCCTTTCATGCCCTTCATCACCGAAGAATTGTGGCAACACCTGTATGACCGCAAAGAAGGCGAAAGCATCATGACAGCACGCATGCCCGAGCCCCAACCGGTCGACATGGAAATCATAAACCGATTCGAAACGACCAAACTGGTCGTAGCGGGAATACGTACGATCCGCTTGCAAAAAGGCATAGCCAATAAAGAACAGCTCACGCTGCAAATTATCGGCGCACACGATCACTCGAACGATTGCATATTGACCAAAATGACCAATCTGGCAACGATCGAAACAATCGAAGAAAAAGATCCAGCCGCCGCTTCGTTCCGGGTACATGCAACGGAATATGCGATTCCTCTGAGCAACGCCATCGATGTAGAAGCCGAATTGAAAAAACTCGAAGCCGAATTAAAATATGCTCAGGGATTCCTCAAAACAGTAATGGGAAAACTCGGCAACGAACGCTTCGTTCAAAATGCACCCGAAGCTGTGGTAGCTATAGAGCGCAAAAAGAAAGCCGATGCCGAAGAAAAAATCAAATCGCTCGAAGAAAGCATAGCAGCCTTGAAAAAGTAGTAAAAGACCATACAAAAAATGAAAATCCCGCTTTATCTAATTTCGATAGAGCGGGATTTTCATACCCGAATAAAAAATCAGCCTCACCTTTTAGAATTGTCTTTTAGTTCCTCCCCTGTGGCATGAACATATAGGGAAAGTGGCACGGAATAACAGAGGGGCTAACTCAATGGAAATGTCGAAAAATACCAGCAGTAACGGAAATAGAGTCAGGCATCGGCCTCTCACCTTACTCATCTCATCTGCAACAGATAAGAGAAGCAAACGAAGCCTCGAAGAACTCAAAACCCCAGTAAAGCAAAGACGCTGGAAAATTTCTACACTCCTCCCCTGCCGTGTCCCGTAGCCTTACGGGGTGTTTTGTTCTGCAAAATATAGGGGAGGTGGCACGTAGTAACGGAGGGGTTAACTCAATGGAAATGGCAGGAAATATAAGGGAAATACCCGCAAGGAGAAGGGCTCAAATTCTACAATCACCCTATACACTCCCCTACATCGCTGACCTATCCCGATTTGTCATCTCGTAAAAAAAGAAGTTCGGCAACACCTTCTCACCTTACAATTCTACCGAAAAGAATAAAAAAAACCGTCCGATAAAAATCGGACGGTCGAAATATCGATTCGTTTCAAATATTAAAAACAATAATACAAGCTGAGACTTATCTCATTGCCGCTCAAAGACAAGCCCGACACGCTGCTTCCGTTATATTTAGTACGATATCCCAGAAAGCCGTAATGAGCTACCAAAGAGAAATTATCGGTCAAATTAAAAGATATACCCGGCTTAAAACCAATTTCAAAACCGGTATCCGAATCCGCCCCTTTATACTTTTGAGTAGAAATACCGAAACCACCATCTACCAATAAGCCTACGAAATCTTTTTTCCAAAAATTCCAACGGGCATACGGAGCGATATAAAACGAATTGAAATTGTCCATATGAGTATAACCTATCATACCGGCAACCGTCCAAGTATCGTTAAATGCATAACCGAATTCAGGAGCGATTGTAATCATGGTATTTTCCGATGCATCATCGTAAAGTAACCCCAATTGACCACCCACAAAATACTGAGCATTGGCTGCTAACACACCAAACACAAGAGCTAAGGTTAAAACTAATTTCTTCATTTTATTTATTTTTTAGTTTATAATATGGAACAAAGGTAATCATTCGACAAAAAGATCGGTCTTCTATTTTCCCGTTTTTTTTCTTTTTGTGTTAAAATATAATAAAATAAGGAGGGAGTTTTAAACTCCCTCCTTATTTTATTATACTATGATTTTCTTATTTCACTAGTTCAAACCCCATCAATACACCCTCATACTCATCGAGCAATCCACCGACACTTTTCAATGTAGAACTCTGAGACTTCGATGCAATAGTAGTCAATACCTTCACGAATCGATCCACATCGAAAAGCATTTCCAACGTATTGCCATTCTTGTTTATAACGGCATCCATAACCATTATAGGAATGTAACCACCCACGGCAGTAAATGTAACCACGAATCTTCCGCTCTCTTCGTCTTTAACAATATGACCGTTCAATTTCGCATTACCATATTTCATTACAAAAGTAGTATCGGCAAAAGCGAATGAAACCCGCGAAGGCGTGATACCGGCCTTTGTATAGTAGGTCGCCAACTTTGTTTTCAAAGATGCAGCCACGACCTCACCTCCCGCCGATTTCAAGAAATCGCTGCTTTCGAACTTACAAGCAGGAGCCGAATATTTCCACGTCCCGGCTAAATCGGCAACCGTCAACGAAGCATCTGTACCGGCAATAGCACTCACAACCTTATTCACTGTCGATGAATTCAGTATGTCTCCAAGCCCACCCAACGAAAGCTGAGCTTTCACAGAGGTAAAAAACAAACACCAACAGCATACAATAGATAATCTGCACACCCATTTTTTCATAATAAAATCTCTTTACAACATTATTTATTTACAAAAACAATACATCTCGAAACAATCTAATCTCACTTACCGATATCGAGTTCTGTTCCATTGCAAAGATACGCTCCAAACAATTAAAGTGTTCCTCAAAAACAGATTTTCGACAAAAAAATTAAAAATAAGACAAATCACGATAAAAGCACGACCACATTGAACCAAAACACTCCTATATCGTTATTATAGGCAGAAAGGGCGCTCCGAAGGATTCCCGAAACCGTAACGGTAAAAGGAGGAGCAGCCATTACGGAGAAGGATATTCCTCTCAGCCCCTTTCTACTATAAAAAGACAGGTATCCGCCCCACAATAGGACGCATACCTGTCTTACTTTTTTATCGGAACAGTCCTTAAACCGTCGGACGACCTATACTATAATAAGCAAATCCCAACTCTTTCATCTCAGACGGATCATAAATATTACGACCGTCGAATATCACAGGTGATTTCATAGACCGGATAACCGTTTTCCAATCCGGCAAACGAAACTCTTTCCATTCCGTTACAATCAACAAAGCATCCACATCGGCAACCGCTTCATAAATATTTTCGGCGTATTCCACCTTATTCCCTATCCGCCGCTTGCATTCCGGCATAGCCACCGGGTCATAGACCTTTACACGGGCTCCTGCATCACATAACTTATCAATCAATATCAAAGCTGGAGCTTCGCGCATATCATCGGTCTCCGGTTTAAAGGAAAGCCCCCACACGGCAAATTTTCGTCCCGATATTTTCCCGTCGAAATAGCGGAACAATCGGTGATAAAGCAATTCCTTTTGCGACTCGTTCACCCGTTCGACAGCTTTCAAAATCTGCATATCGCAATCATTTTCTTCCGCCGTCTTTATCAAAGCCTTCACATCTTTCGGAAAACAAGAGCCCCCATATCCACAGCCGGCATACAAGAAGCGGCTGCCGATACGATCGTCGGCTCCGATACCTTTGCGCACGGCCCCTACATCGGCTCCCACCTCGTCGCACAATAACGCAATTTCGTTCATAAAGCTGATACGAGTCGCCAGCATAGCGTTAGCCGCATATTTAATCATCTCCGCCGAAGGAATATCGGTAATAATAATCCTGTACTTGTTGATCATGAAGGGCTTGTAGAGCTTTTGCATCAAAGCCTCCGCCCGCTCGCTTTCGACCCCAACGACCACACGGTCGGGACGCATAAAATCGGCTATCGCATTCCCCTCTTTCAAAAATTCGGGATTGGAAGCCACATCGAAGTCAATCTTTTCGCCCCTCTTATCCAACTCGCTCTGTATAGCCGCTTTCACTTTTCGGGCAGTCCCCACCGGAACCGTACTCTTGGTAACGACAACAAGATAATCAGTCATATACCGTCCCACACTATGAGCCACATCGAGCACATATCTCAAATCGGCCGATCCGTCTTCGTCAGGAGGAGTACCCACCGCACTGAACAAGATTTCCACCCCGTCGAGACAAGCCGATAGATCGGTGGCGAACCGCAAACGTCCGGCTTTCATATTCCTGATAACCATCTCGTCGAGCCCCGGCTCGTAAATAGGTATATCGCCACGCTCTATACGAGCTATTTTCTCGGCATCTATATCCACACAGACAACGTCTACACCTATCTCGGCGAAACAAGTTCCCGTAACCAAGCCCACATAGCCTGTACCTACTACCGCTATTTTCATATATTCCAATTTTTTATCGCCCCTCTCCCACCGTTCGCCTTTAACGAGATAGTGGGGAGTACCCGCAGAGCGAGAGGGTTAAAAATAAACTTGACTATCTTCACATTTTGCAAAGATAGTACAAGCCGAGAACAGAAACAAAATTCGGGAAACCTTTCCTCCTCCCTGTCATGCCCCGTAGCTTTACAAGGGTGTCACACAGCGATACAGGGAAGAAATGTAAATACCTTTGGGAACAAAGTTAGGGTGATGCATCTCCCTCTCCCCCTCCCCCTGCCGTGCTCCGCAGCCTTACGGGGTGTCGCAAAGCAATAGGGGGAATACATCTCAACCTCCTCCCCCCTATGTTTTTGCACAGCAAAATATAGGGGGAGGTAGCCGAAGGACGGAGGGGTTAAAAAAGGCTATCTTTACGTATAAAAATACAGAATAAATTTAAATACTATAAAATAAAAAATAATCGATTTTTTACAAAATCCGACCCTAAAAAAATATTAGCAAATTCCCCGGATTTTGTAGCCCAAAACTCCTATATCTCCTTAATTTATATTATTATACTTAACAAAACTTTCTATTGACTGTTTCATCTAAGAAAAAAATTTATACCTTTGAACCGATTTTCATTTGTGCAAATAAGAGTATTTACACAATGAAGCCGCTCATAAAGAGTTTATTAATATCTCTTTATAGGTGAAATAAAAATAAAATAAGCATGAAATTAAAAAAAATTTTCCTGTATAGCGCAACCATGCTATTGTTAGTATCATGCGCAAATGAGGATAAGCAAGGGTCTTCCGGATACGGTGCAATCAACGTACAAGTTTCAGCCGATTATAAAGTAGTTCCTGTAACTCGCTCCACAGCAGAATCAGCCTCGACAATCGAAAATCCCGATGTAAGCGAATTTGCTTTGAAACTAGTCTCTTCCGACGGTAGTTTTTCTCGGGCATGGGATAGTTTGGCCGATTTCGACCCGGCTACCAAAATACCGGTCGGAACCTATACGATGAGTGCCTTCTACGGAGATATCGATATAGAAGGATTCGAAAAGCCGTTCTATCTCGGAGAAACCCCGGTAGCTGTGCGTGACCGGGAAAATAGTTCGGTAGAAATCAATTGTACATTGGCTAATGTAAAAGTAACCGTCGAGTATTCCGACGCTTTCAAAAAATACTTTGCCGATTATTCGACCACCATTCACTCTACCGGAGGAGAATACATCGAATTTTCTAAAACCGAGACGAGAGCAGCCTACGTAAAACCCGGGAAAATCACGATTCAAACCCACTTGAAAAAACAAAATGGGATCGAATCTACTTTCGAACCGGCAGCCATACCCAACGCAACCGCGCGTCAACACTACAAAATCAAACTCGACATCAGCGACAACAACGCCGGTGAAGCACAACTCAACATCAGTTTCGACGAGACAACCGAAACACAACCTATCAAAATAGACATATCCGATGAAGTAATGGTAGCTCCCGCTCCCTCTTTCCTCCTGTCTGGTTTTGAATCCGGTGTTCCGGTTGAAGCAAAAGAATTTAATTATCCGGCCGACAAAAACGTAAATATATCTCTCACGGCCAAAGGAGGATTAGCCGGGTGTACCCTTACGACCTCCTCCCGTAGCCTCGAAAGCAAAGGGTGGCCGCAAGAAATCGACCTCATAAATATGAGCGAAGACCAAGCAGAAATACTCCGTCGATTAGGGTTGAAAATCAAGGGATTCTCCGAAGTTGGAAATAAAATGGGATTCATCGACTTCACCGAACTATTCACACAATTACAAATTATCGACAATAGCGATCAACACATGTTCACTATTTCGGCAAAAGACCTGTACGGAAAAGTTAGCGAATCGCCTATTTCTTTATCGGTGAAAAACCTTCCTTTAACATTCACCCTACAAGAACCCGAAGCCGTTTTTGTGGGTAGCTCTTCGGCCATAATTCCGGTATTATACGATGGATCTGATATCGATTTGGTTCAATTCAGTTACCTTAACGCCGAAGGCCACAAAGTAAATTGTACCTCGACAGTTCTATCGGCCGAGGAAAATCTATACCAAGTTAAAATATCCGTCGAAGCCACAAACAAGCCGATAGAAATAGAAGCCTCTCTATCCGGTGGATTAAAGACGGCTGCGACTTCCATTTCTGTTCTCACGCCCGAATTCACGATATCAGCCGAAGAATACGACGTTTGGGCGAAAAAGGCGATCGTTAAGCTCACAGCCGCCGATCCGCAATACCAAGATGCAGTGAACCGCTACGCTGTGCTTTATACCAACAGTACCGGACAATGGGTCCAAGCCGCCTCTACACACGAAGGCAATGTTCACACCCTCACGGGATTGTCCCCCGACACACGCTACCAGATAAAAGGGACTTGCAACAACGAACAAGAAAATGTCAATTATCACGGAGATTGTACAATACGGACAGAAACAACAGCCGGCGTACCTAACGGAAGTTTTGAAGAACTCACACAGACAATATCGATACAAGATATGAATCAAGGGGGTAAGTATTCCGTTTGGCCTGTGGATTATCAAAACACTTGCAGCTTTACAATTCAAGAACCCACAGGTTGGAGCAGTGTAAATGCAAAGACCTGTAACACTTCCGCAGCAAATCAAATGTCATGGTTTGTAGTTCCCTCAACATATAATACGACTCTGTCTTGGAGCTCATATCGCAGTTTTGGAATGAGCACACAAACACCCGATATTTACAAAGGCCTTTCCGCACAAGACGGAAACAATGCAATGGTAATACGCAATGTTGCATGGGATGCTAATGGAACCACACCCAGCAAAACAGGAGGAGCTTTTAATACGACTTATTACAATACAAATGTTCCCTCTATGAGTAATCGTTCTGCTGGTAAATTATTTTTAGGCAGTTACTCCTATTCCGGTAATTCCGAATCTTATAACGAAGGAACCTCTTTTTCATCTCGACCTTCGACGATGAAAGGGTGGTATAAATACACTCCCGATAATAACGATGCCTCTGAAACAGGAGTGATCTCGGTAACATTGTTAAATGGAGAAACAGTACTCGCGTCCGGGACTATTAACCTTACGGCAGCATCAGACTATACCGAATTTACAGTTCCATTGGTTTACACCGTTACCGACAAAAAAGCCAATCTGTTGAAAATAATGATTACGTCGTCCAATCATGCTTCCTATTCACAAAGTGAAGAAACCGCAACGATAAAAACGACCGACTACTACTCCCAATACGAATCCAATTCGAGGGGAGCGACTCTGACAATAGATAACTTAAATTTCATTTATGAATAAACTACATAGCGATATGAAAAAGATATTCTACATAGCTCTGACCATAGTCTTGGGACTGGCAGGCACATCTTGCGACCGTGAGAAACTCACCTACGACTCCGAACCCGGAGAAATTTCAGGGAAAACCGGAACTCTCGATCTTTCTTCTTTCGATGCCATACCCAATAATGACATAAAAGAAATCGAGAAAAAACCGGTAAGCAGAGCTGTCGACACAGGCGATTTTACAGTACAAATATTCCGCACGGACAACGGTAGTGAAACGCTCGAAAATAATTGGAAATACAGCGAAACGCCCGAAATAGTTACACTAAACGTCGGTAATTATAATTTAAAAGTATTTTCCCACGAAGTTCAACCGTCCGAATGGGAAAAACCCTATTACTATGCAGATAAAACTTTTTCTATCGAAGAAAGCAGAGTGACACAAATCGATACGCTCGTATGTACCCTCCAAAATATAAAAGTCACGGTTTCCTACTCCGAGGATTTAAAAACACTGATGGGTGAAGATTGCAAAGTATCGGTCACCGTTGGAGAAGGAGCTCTCGATTTTATGAAAAAAGAATCTCGTGCCGGTTATTTTCGGTCCGACGAAGAGAGCAATTTGCTTATCGCCACCTTCTCCGGTACGATCGACGGTTATGAAGAAGTCAATCGCATACAAGTAGACAATGTAAAAGCCGGCGAATGGCGTAAAATACATTACGATATCAAACGACCCGAACCGGGAAGCGAGACAGGAGGCGTCACACCGTCGGTTACGCTCGATGCCTCATGTGAAATAATCGACCATTTCGGGAATGTCACGATAGACGAAGAAGTTATTGAGGACCCCAATCCCATCGACCCCGGCACAGACCCTGATCCGGATCCAGATCCCCAACCTACCGATGCTCCGAAAATTACGAGCTCGACTATAAAATTAGGGACTCCGGTCACTGTAACCGAGGGATTACAAGTAAGCGTAGATATTACAAGCTCCGATAAGAACGGACTTACAGGACTTGTAGTCGATATAGAATCGCCGACATTGACTCCCGACGAACTTGCAGGTATGGGATTGGCTTCGCATCTCGATTTGGTAAATCCGGGCGACTTGAAAACAGCCATCGAAGGATTGGGATTCCCCACTGGATCGAACGTCTTGAACCAATCGAAAGTAACCTTCGACATCAGCGACTTTATGCCGTTATTAGGATTATTGGGCGCAGGGACTCACAACTTTATCATAAAGGCTACCGACGCGCAAGGAACGACAACAGAAACATTAATACTCGTAACAGAATAATATGAAACGCTATATAAAAACATACTTTACTTGCGGACTGCTCCTTGTAGGACTGCTATCGGCTTGTAAAGAAGAAGACATGACCCTCGGCGAAGGATCGGTAAGGCTGAACGTAAAAGTTTCCGACGAGGTGGCTGTCGTTTCCCGTGCTATCGACCCGGGCATATACGCCTCCATGCAAACCCGCATATACAGCAGTAAAGGGCTCATTCGTTATTACGATAGAGAAAATCTCATGCCCGACATACTGAACTTGGCAAGCGGACAGTATCATGTCTTTGTAATAGCCGGAGACTCCGTCCCGGCGGCATTCGATACCCCCTATTATACAGGATCGGCCGACTTCGCCGTCCAAAGCGGAGAAACGACCTCGGCCGAAGTAAAATGTACTATTGCAAATACGTTGGCGACGGTTGCGTTCTCGCCCGAGTTAGCAAACGTTGTAACCGACTATAAAGTAAAAATATTTACTACGACCGGCGAGCTCTCATTTACAGAATCTACCGTAGATTCCGTGGGATACTATATGCTCAATGGGAAAGACCGCAACTTGGCATGGAGTTTCGAAGGGAAAAAAACAGACGGTAAAAACTATACCCAATCGGGAGTTGTCGAAAACGTAGTTAAAGCGACGAAATACGCATTCACATTCAGCTATAACGCCGACAACGCAGCGACCGGAGGTACATTCATCGACGTCAAAGTAAACGAATCGACCGTAGACTCCACCCATAATGTAGTGATTACACAACGTCCGCAAATTGTCGGAGACAAATTCGATATAACCCAACCGCTTTATTACGAAACGAACAGCGGAAAAGAAGCTGCGATTTGGGTGAATGCCGCGACCAAATTGAAAAATGTAAAACTTTCTTGTGAAAAATTCCCCTCCTTAGGACTCTCGGCCGATTCCATCGATTTCCTGTCGGCCCCCGAAGACATCATCACGGAATTTCAAGTCAAAGGCATCGGAGCAAAACACATCTATCAAGAAGATAAAGACCTTTCGAACGCAAAAATCACTCTGTCCGAGAACTTTGTAAAATCGCTCCCCGACGGAGAATATATCTTCACGATAAAAGCCGTCGATACAAATGAAAAAGAAAATACTCGGGTTTTGACGATAGTCGTATCCGATGCCATAGTCGTTACGGAAGCCCCGGCAAGATCCGGTATCTGGGCAAAGAAAGCCACGCTATCAGGGACTTTGGTAAAAGAAACATCGGAAACTCTCTCTTTCCAATATCGCAAATCCGGTTCGCAAGAATGGATATCCGTTCCTGCCGTCCTGTCGGGAACAAGTATGTCTGCCGAGGTAACGCAACTCGAACCGGGAACGACATACGAATATCAAGCCGTTGCAGGAACACAAGCCTCGGTAAAAACAATAACGTTCACTACCGAAGAAGCGACGACACTGCCCAACAGCAGTTTCGAAGATTGGCATACCCCGGACAAAGCAATGGTAATATACCCGCAAGGAGGGGAAATGTTTTGGGATAGCGGGAACCACGGTTCTGCGACGATGAATAAAAACGTGACTACACCCGACGAGACCTACAAACACAGCGGTAAATACTCTGTTAAATTACAATCTCAATTCGTTGGTATCATGGGTATTGGCAAATTTGCTGCCGGAAACCTGTTCACCGGACAGTTTATCGGAAGAGACGGTACGAACGGTATCCTCGATTTCGGACGAACATTTACCTCGCGACCGTCCAAACTTCGCGGATATATTAAATACACGCCGGGAACCGTAGACTATTCCGAAACAGATGCTCTTACAAATGGCGCGACAGATATAGGCATTGTCTATATCGCACTTGGAGACTGGGATGCCCCGGTACGTATCACGACAAAAGATAAAAACTTGTTCGATAAAAATGACGAAAAAATAATCGCCTATGGCGAACAAGAATTAACAACCCAGACACAAGGTCAAGACGGTGGTCTCTTGGAGTTTGAAATTCCGCTCGATTACCGTTCTCTTACCCGTATTCCCAGCTACATTGTAATCGTGGCCTCTGCCAGCAAATACGGAGACTACTTTACAGGTAGCACGGGTAGTACCATGTGGCTCGACGATTTAGAATTGATTTATGAATAAACTCATCTCTGCGATATGCTCATCTCTGCTTTTGGGGGTAAGCCTTACTACGGTTCACGCTCAGGAGTTCGACCGAGGTATTGTACTAAATACATTCATACCCAAAGGACAATGGGTAGTAGGTAATTCCATATCCTATTCCGAATATAGCAACGACAACTACCAGTTCCTCGTCATCGAAAACATGGACGGTATAGGCTACACATTCAAAGTGAGCCCCATGTTTTGCTACATCGTCAAAGATAATTTGGGATTGGGAGGTCGGTTTGCCTATGAACGAAGCCTGACGAAACTCGACAATGCCTCCATCAAAATAGGTGACGATCTCAACTTCGACATGGACAACGTGTATAGTCTGAGCCACTCCTATTCGGGAATGGCGATCATGCGTAACTACATCAGTATCGGGAACAGTAGCCGCTTCGGACTTTTCAATGAACTGCAACTCTCTTTGGGTGGTGGAGAATCGAAAATGGTAAACGGGTCGGGAGAATCTCTCACAGGAACATTCGAGCGTTCGTTCAACTTCAATATCGGAATAGCGCCGGGGCTCATGGCATTTCTCAATGACTACACAGCCATCGAGGTAAACGTCGGCTTATTAGGTTTTAATTACAGTCATGTCAAACAGACCACCGACCAAGTTTATACCGGTAAACGGTCTCAAAACATGGCAAACTTCAAAGTCAACATCTTTTCTTTGGGTTTAGGTATCGCTTTTTATTTATGAAAAACTTAAAATACATATTGATTTTAATAGGAATACTCATTCCCGGGCAAATATTGCTTCATGCCGAAGTGCAAGATTCGACAACCGTCATTCCCGAGACAGCAACCATCGTTCCGAGAAACACTTCTGTCGCCACGTCCGAGCCCGATACGATCGCCGAAAAACACGGGCTCAGCAGAAAAAAATACAAACGGGGATTGAAAAACTATCTGCTCATTCCCCAAAAGCAATGGATCGCAGGTTTGACTCTCTCGCACGGAGAATTCGACAGTAAAGACAATAACCTCCTGATCTTCATCAAAGATTTTAATTTCAAAGGCAACATAACTACCCTGAACCCATTCGTAGGCTATTTCATCAAAGACAACGAATGTATAGGTATAAAACTCGGATACAGTCATTTAAGTGCAAACTTAGACAATTTGGATATAGACATCGACGACGATATGCAATTCAATTTGGGCGATATACGTTATTTAGGCGAGACCTTCTCGGCCGCTCTATTCCATAGGGCATATATCGGAATCGACAAAAACAAGCGCTTCGGCTTCTTCAACGAAACGGAATTAGCCTTTTCAAGCGGTTCGAACCGCTTTGTAAGAGGGAGCGACGAGTCATTGAAAAATACCAAAACAACGACATCTGAAATCAAATTGGGGTTAAATCCGGGATTCTGCGTATTTATCATGAACAACATCAGTACCAGTGTTTCGTTCGGAGTAGCCGGATTACGATACGGAACGATCAAACAAACGACGAATAACGAAGAAACCGGAAGTCGTAGATCGAGCGGAGCCGATTTCAAAATAAACTTGTTCAACATCAACATTGGCATGTGCCTGCACATATAGAAGTAAAATGAAACGAAACTATATACACATCATATACTCTCTTTTATGTACACTCCTCTTATCGGCTTGTATTAAGAACGATATTCCCTACCCTCGCATCAAAGCGCAGATATTAGGGATCTCCGCCGACGGACAAATCGGTACAGCCGCTATCGACAACGACAAACGCATGGTAACGATGGAATTGTCCGATACGGTCGATTTGCGACGAGTACATATCGAAACCCTCGATCTCACCGAAGGAGCCGTATCCGATCTTCCTTCCGATTCGATTATCGACCTCTCCAAAAGTTACACGTTGACACTCTCCATCTATCAAGACTACACATGGACGATAAATGCCACCCAAAATATCGAAAGAAGTTTCAGAGTAGAGGGACAAATAGGAGCACCGGTATTCGATGCCCATAATCACAGAGCCATTGCCTATGTCAATAAAGACATCGATTTAGCGAACATAAAAATCACCGAACTCGTTTTAGGCCCTCAGGGAATAACCTCATATTCTCCCGAAAAAGAAAAACTCACCGATTTCTCTTTGGGATACCAAAAAGTCATCATCGTATACCACGGTATTATGGAAGAATGGACCCTATATATCGTACCATCTGAATCCGAAATATCTACCGACGGGGTCGATGCTTGGACGAATGTTGCTTGGCTGCACGGTAGCGGAAAAGAAGATGCCGAAAATGGATTCGAAATAAAAGAAGCGACAGCCGGCACATGGGAAAAAGTCCCCGACGAATACGTCACACACGATAAAGGAAGTTTCACCGCTCGCATGATACATTTGAAAGCCAACACGACCTATGTATGCCGAGCCGTATCTGGTGACTTAACAGGGAACGAAATAACATTTACGACCGGAAGCGCAGCCGAACTTCCCAACGGAAGTTTTGATGATTGGAACAAAGTAGGAAAAGTCTGGAATCCATGGGCCGAAGGAAGCGAAAACTTCTGGGATACAGGCAATAAAGGAGCCACTACATTGGGTGACAGCAATACACAACCCACCGACGACACTTGGTCGGGAACCGGACAAGCAGCTAAATTAGCGACCAAGTTTGTAGGAATAGGTTCCATCGGGAAACTGGCTGCCGGGAATATGTACACAGGAAATTACCTCCGTACAGAAGGAACCAACGGGGTGCTCAACTTCGGAAAACAATTTACCCAACGTCCCACACGGCTAAAAGGATATTTCAAATATACCTCGGTCGAGATAAACAAATCGAACGACGAGATGAAATATCTCATCGGACAACCCGATACCTGCCAAATCTTCATAGCACTCGGGGATTGGAGTGAGCCGGTCGAGATACGCACAAAACCAAGTGACCGCAAACTATTCGATAAAAACGACCCGCATATTATCGCTTATGCCGATATGTACAGCGGAAAATCCGTAACCGAATACACACCGTTCACTCTTGAACTCGAATATCGAGATACCGACCGGATTCCCACCTATATCGTAGTAGTAGCATCAGCTAGTAAATATGGCGACTATTTCACCGGGGGTGACGGTAGCGTACTCTTCTTAGACGATTTCACGCTCGAATACGATTACTGATCGGCGATTTCCGGTGAATCCAAAAGCCGAAAAAGGGAACGAAAACGCAACCTCCGCCCCTACTCCGAGGCCGATGATAGAAAATCTCGTATGATTTTTGCAGACAAGGCAATAAGACTTCTCTTGGAAAACAAGAATCCCACCACCTTCGCCCCTGCCCTATCCCGCAACATTACGGGGTGTTTCCGTAAGCGAATATAGGGGGAGTGCCCGCAGGGCGAGAGGGTTAAAACGAAAATATCTCATCTTCGACGAGCAGAGGGAGAGTAGGTGTTAAATAGCTCCCGTTCGCCACATAAAAATACTAGACCATAAAGGAAAAAGAATTTCCCTCCTCCCTATATTCTGAAAATAAGAAAGTCGACTCTTAGAATAAGGATTTATGTCCCACTATTGGGAAGATATTTTAAACCTCCTCCCTGTGTTTTGTACAGCGAAATATAGGGGAGGTGTCCGAAGGACGGAGGGGTTGAAAAACAGTATAGCAACGTTGTTGTAAGATTTCTATACTCCTCCCCCCTGCCGTGCCCCGTAGCATTGCGGAGTGTCACAAAACAGCATGGGAAAAAGGCAGCTTTTCAATCCTCCTCCCTGTGTTTTGTACAGCGAAATATAGGGGAGGTGTCCGAAGGACGGAGGGGTTGAAAAACAGTATAGCAACGTTGTTGTAAGATTTCTATACTCCTCCCC
>OJQL01000028.1_pt1 | contig 152958 bp, 151 predicted proteins | sample 1598731 | NCBI WGS metagenome assembly OJQL01 (sample SAMN03922510, study PRJEB24848) | human gut metagenome | isolation source: stool sample | host: Homo sapiens | place: Germany | collected 2010-02
CCGCAGCCCATTCCAGCACCCGGTCGCTTTCGGCCAGCCGCATCGCTTCGCGGTGGGCATCCCAGTCCTGCTTGGTGCGCAGTTCTAATTTGATGGAGCGGGAGATCAGCAGTCTGATCGTGGCGCTCATGGTCATCTTCTGCAAGAATCCCAGATTGGGCGAGCGCCGCAGCTCTTCGCAACGCTCTACCATCCGTTCGAAACTCTTGCCGAAGTAGAGCCAGCAAAGCATCGCCGGGAGTGTGGAATCTTTACCGGGCTGTTCGCACTCCCGGATGATCTTGCCGGCAAGGTCGTGTTGTCGGGCCGCCTGCTCGATCTCATCGACATGCTCGAACAGTCCTTCATTGGCTTTGTCGGACATGAGGCGCCGGTACCGGGGGATAAGGGACATGGCTTGGAACATGACCGATTGGCACCCTGCATAGTCACGGGCGTTCATCGCCTCTTCGAATGCGGCGTATTCGTCGGGGTGGGTGTCCATCCATTCCCGCAACTTTGCTTTGAAAGCCTCGTATTCCTGCTGGCCCATAAGTCGTAATGTGTTATAATCCGATTTTCAGGTAAGAATCCCGCCGTCCGAGATACATATTCCGGTAATTCTCTTTCAATTCATTGGATAAATAGGAGTTGGCGATCAGCGTATCTAAAAGCGGATAAGAGGTGCAGAATTTGTCGAGTTCTCGTCGGACAGTTTTGTCCGGGAGTCCTAATCTTTTGCCGAATTCCCGGAAAGTTGTGCCGTTGGTCATTCCATAAGGCATGTATTCGGCGGCGTTGTCTTTCAGCAACCCTTTGTCGAGGGCGAATATCCGGTCGTCTACATGCAGTTTGGTATTTATCAGGTCGTATGCCGGAGAAAGGCGGAAATCGCCTGATTCGGTTTCGAGTACCGAGAAATTTTTCAGATGGGCGTCGCCGTTGCAAATCAGAAAATTGAATATGATGAGATCGAAAAATTTCAGAGTCTCTACTTTCCATGCGGGCAGGTATCGTCGAATCAACTCTCCGCATTCTTCGTATGTTAAGTACTCATATTTGTAATTCTTACCGCCGTTTTGCGTAGTCAGTCCGGCGAGCGATGCGAAATCTTCTTTTCTGCGCTTTGTGCCGTCGGGTTTGACATCGAACCGTCTGGTGATATAAGCCGGTTCTCCTCCTTTGAAAAAGCAAAGTCCGTTTGCGGCCGTTTCGATTCCGAATACCTGTGACGCGATTTGCATGGTCAGATTTTCATTCGCAGAACTATATATCCGATTGCGGAAATCGCTTAACTTCGGTTTGAGGATATAGTGGCCTTGTTCGCCTTCTTGAGTTAAGGCCAATTTGCCGTTGCGAACGATCATCGAATATTTGGGTTGTACTCCTGACAGCGAGATTCGCTCCTGATTGTGTAGAAACTCTTCTTGGTCTGCGGAATTGTTGTCGTCATCAATGGGTGTATAATCCAAAAATGGAGACACTTGTCGGCCATCGAACAGATGTTTTATCGCAATCGGAGAGTAGCTGTCATATCCTTCGGCCAATGTGGATGGGCAAATCGTAATCGGATTCATTGTTATAGGGGTTTTACAGTTACCGCTCCGGCAACATCCGTTTGTGCTGTCGCCAGCAGAATGCCGAAATGGTCGTTTTCATCGATATGCAGCATGCGGGATTGTACGATGCGGTTGCGGCCCTCAGAAAGCATGTTGCTGAAAAAGGGGAACAGATAAGCCAATCTATACTCCTGCTGTGTTTTGGGTAATGTCAGACTGACAGCTGGCTGCATATCATCTGCATAGTATGTGTCATCGTATTTGAAAACGTATTCGGTCGGCGATATTTCTGTCAATATGCCGGCTAACTTGCCATTCATGTATACTGCTCCTTGTCTCATTGTATATTTCCTTTAATCATTATAAATTTGAGTAATTAAGACATCAGAGTATGGAATAAGTCCGAGTTTTCATTGGTCTTCGAGACCGGAAGTCATGTTCCGACCCCATACTCTTTACATCAGAATCCGGATAGTTCGTAAGGTGTCCGAACCCGCATTCGCAATGAAGGACCAAGATGTAACAGATGTCATTAGACGTAAACAACAAACGGCCATGAGGTACATTGGGATCGATGTGAGCAAAGCTACGTTTGTGGTGGCTTACTCCTCTGACAAAGGAGGAGAAATCCGTACTTTTAACAACACGACCACCGGGATCAAGCAGTTTATCGGTGCTCTTCCCAAAGACAGCAGTATCCACTGTGTCATGGAAGCGACCGGGAACTACAGCGCAATGCTGCTGTACCTGCTCAATGTCGCCGGGATTGCTGTCAGCATGGAGAATCCGCTGAAGATAAAGAACTTCGCCAGAGCCATGCTCTCCACGGTCAAGACTGACAAGATCGACGCTCGGCTCATAGCTCTCTATGGGGAGAAGATGAATCCGCAACCTTTCAAGATACAGGGAGAGGCTATCCTGCGGCTCCGACAGAAGAGAACGGTCATACGGCAGCTCACCAAGCAAATTACTGCTATGTCGAATCTCCGAGGCTCCCTCGCTTATCTGCCTGTTCCGGACAAAGGAGCGACTCATACCGTAGACGAAACGATCGAGTTCCTTGAAAAGAGGCGTGACAGGCTTCAATCGGAACTCACGGATCTTGTCGAAGTCGAGTTCAGCCGACAACTCGCACTGCTGACGACCATCAAAGGCATAGGCATAACGCTCGCCACGGCACTCATCATCACTACCGGAGGCTTCACTTACTTCCAGAATGCCAAACAGGTGTCCCGGTATCTCGGTATCTGTCCTACTTACGAACAATCCGGAACTTCGGTAAACATCAGAGGACACATCAACCGAAACGGAGATGCATATACCAGAGGACTTCTCTATGTGGCTGCATGGACTGCCAGCAGGTTCAATACTAAATGTGGGGAAACATACACGCGGCTCCGGCAGAACGGGAAGCCTGGAAAACTCGCCATGATCGCTGTCGCAAACAAGCTCGTCAGACAGGCTTTTGCCGTTGTCACCCATGATAAAGAGTATGTCGACGGATTCGTCTCCAACAGACCTTAGCATGAACAATCTTCCGATATGTTTACTCTTTTTCCGCATTTTTTAATATAGTTCGTAATTCATTCCGCTGTTTGATTCCGATTTGTAGTTCCAGCCCCAGCGTATCGAGTATTTTTTCAAGAACTTCGATCGTGGGATTCCCTTCTCCGCGCTCAATTTTTGTGAGCGTATTGATACCCACGCTGGCTAATTCCGCAAGTGTCCGTTGCGTTATTTTCAACATCTTGCGGCGCTCTTTTATTGCATTACCGACTTTGTTCATAAATCCCAGTTTAATGTGATTTTAATGCAAATATAGCGCAATTTATGGATAAGTCAAATAAAATCACTGTTTGCTGTGATTTATGATTGCGGGCTAATGTTCGTTGCATTCCGACCGCGCTGCGGACGCAATCATCTCCTTTACGACAACAAATCTACTAATTCTTTTTTCATTTCATCGTCAATGATGCGGTAACGTGCGAAAGCCTTGCTGCCTTCCTTATGTCCGCTCAAAGCTCCGACCAAATTGGGGTCTTTGACCTGCTTATACAGATTTCCGACGAATGTCCGGCGGGCCAGATGCGACGAGGCGATCTCGTAAAGCACCCTCTTTTCTTCTTCGCGGGTGGTGGGGTTTATGACCGTAACCAACCGCTTCAATCCGGCGGCTTTGAAAATCCGCTTGATCGCCAGATTGTATTTCTGCTCGGAGATGAAGGGCAGCAGCTTGTCGTCGTCCAGACTTTTGTAACGGGCTGCGATCTCTTTGGCTGTCTGATTCAGCGGAACCCGCACGGTCAGTGGCCGCCCTTCCTTGGTCTTGCGCGGTATGTACTCGATGGCTCCGTCGATCAGATTCGATTTCGTCATTTTCAGCAGATCGCCCACCCGGCAGCCGATCAGACATTGAAAAACGAAGATGTCGCGCTGAACGGCCAGTTGCGGATGCCGCATCAGATTCGTGCCGTAAATCTTGTGCAACTCCTCGACCGTGATATAATAAGGCGTTCCGTATGTGCATTCCTCCAACGGGAAATCATCGAACGGTCGGTTACGGGTCTTTTTGTTGCTGTTGCACCAGTAGAAGAAAGTTCGGATGCGCGAGAAACAATCCAATAACGTATTCTTTCCTCTGGGTTGCGGTGTGCGTGCTTCGGGTATAGCTTCGTAGATTTCCGGGTAAAGAGCGCAGTAGCGGTATTCATTTTCCAAAAAATCCCAAATATTCCGCAAGGTATCGGCCGTTACTTGATCGATGTCCAATACGAATGCTTTTTGCTCCCTCTTGGTTGTCCGGATATAAAGTTCATACCGCTGTAATCCTCGTTTGATGACCCGGTAATTCTTTTTGCGGACATCGGAAAGACGGTGCTTTTCGAGAAATTCGTCGAACAATGCGATCAATGTCGGTTTGGCCGTTTCTTCCGTGGCCGTTTCGACATTGTACTTTTGCGGATTGTAATATTGTTCCAAAGTCTCTTTCAGCCACTCTTTCTGAGGTTCTGCCGTCTGTCGGGACTGATAGGCTTTTTCGAGGTAGGACTTGAGTTTGCGGGCTTCATCGTTGTAATAGGAACGCATTTCGTCGTCGCAAACGATTTTGCTTTTGACCTGTTCGGCCTTGTCATCCCAAAGATTGGGGTTGATGGTGAGCCGGGTCGGTGCGACCATATCTACCTGCCTGCCGTCCCGCAGACGCGCGTAAATGGTCGCCTTGGATTCTGTATCATAGCGCTTTACGCTCTTTTTGATAATAAGAGTTATTTTCATAGTACCCAGATTCCGGATTGACATAGCAAAAATACGAAAAATTCCCCACATTTTCCCCACATCTGCTAAAATATGTTCAATTAGAATTTATCAGGTAAAATGGTTGAATATTTATATAATATTGATAATAAATAAAATAAATACGAATTTATTGATTCTTACCTCTATTTAAGTTTAATAGGATTTAATATATTCAAATGCGGCTCCGGGTACATAGAGGACTGAATTTCAGTCCTCTATTCTTTTTGCAGAACCGCTTGCAGAACCAAATGAATCCGATACCCAAAATTTGAGCGGCCTTCAGCCCGACACCGAAGACCGCTCCGCGAACGATTTTCAAAGGTTCGTTATTCTACAAATTCTCTTGATACATATACCGACTCGAACATCAATGCGCCAGAACGTACTTCGCCTATGACTGTTCCAAATTTCAAGTCTGTAACTTTTATTTTCGTTCCCTTATCAAGGATGAAAGCCTCCTTGTTGTTAATCATTCTCGATAGTTCTTGGCTGTCTTTTCGATTGCAGACCTTGTTCAGTTTGTCAAATGAATCTTGCGAACTCGCAGCGAGGCATTGCTGGTTAGTGGCTATGGTTTCACCTGCTTTTATACCTTTTCCAGATGACCCGCATGAACACAGCAAAAGAAGCATAGCAGAAATGAGGATGAGTTTTTTCATTATACCTTTCCTTTTAGAATTTGTGCCTTTTGTAGTCTGATATTCAGTTTGTCAATATATTTGCTATCATTCCGATAGATAGTCATAGCAGAACGGATAACACGAATTTCATCATCATAGTTTCCGAGCCTTCGATACAATACCATGAGCCGGTCGTATGGGTGTCGGGTTATGTATTGACCTTCAACGATATTTTGCTCATAGCACTTTATCGCTTCGTCAATATTGCCTGATTTTTCAAATTCGATGCCCTGATTATTGCGAGAGACTACCGGTGTAATGCGTGCGGAAAATTCTTCATTGCGGCGACGTAATTCGGAAAACTCTTGTTCAAATGAACTGGCAGATTGGATAGATTTTCTTTTTTGGCCTCGAATACCTATGAAAATACCGAACAGTCCGGAAACTGCTATGCAACATAGTATGAAAACAAGACCATTCATGCCTCTCCTTTAAGTGCAACGGGAGGCACACAGCAAAAAGAATCGTGGGCGTCCCTCGTCGGTCAAGAGGCATCGCCAAACGCCCACAGCCACAACAAGGGAACGCCCACGAAACTCGCAGGCGTTCGACCATTGCCGAGCGGCTGTTCAAAAATTTGGCGATTTTCTTGACCTCTCGCAATAGCAAACGCTATTATACAAATATTTGCTTCAAAGGTAGATAATTTTCTGAAATATCGCTAAAATATGGCACGGAAATACTATTACCTACCTATATGAGACGGCGGGCCAGAGTAACGATATTCTTCCGGAAGACGAACACTATGACAACGAGAAGCACCCAGAATCCTTTCATCTTCGTCTGTTGCCACCATGTCAATTTGCGTTCAACCTCGACTATTTCGGTATTCACTCGGTCTCGGTAAACGATGCTATCCCGATATATTACCTCTTTTTCGGTTGGAATAGGTCGTTTCTGGGGCTTATTGGCGAGTGAGTGAGACAATGACCCGTCGGCATTGATTCGGGCATCGGAAACGGCAAAAGAGGTCTCCAGATGGCTCGTCGTGTCTCGCACAGTTTGCCGCTCGCTTTCTACCGGTACTTCCACAAGTACGGTATCGGGGATATACTCGGTTCGCACAATCGTCTCGACCCGCACGCTGTCAGCAGTAGAGGTCGTAAGGTGGCGGCACGGACAACATGCCGTAACCGCCGCCAGAATGAGAATGAGTAGTAGGTTTTTCATCACGCTTCAAATTTGATGTCGTTGATTCTGTTTTTCCATCCTTTGAGGAATCGAGCCTGCGTAGGGTCTCGCCGGACGATGTTTTCGACGAATTTCAGCCGGGCGGCATGAATGTCGGCGAACAATGTCCGCTGGTCAGCCGAGTTGATGGTCGCAAGAGTTTTCGGGCCGACAATACCATCGGCGGCGACTCCGAGAACTCCCTGCACTTGCTTGATAGAGGTTCCCGGCCCAGATGCCCATGCCCAATCGACCACAATGTTCGCGATGGATTGGTTTACAATTTCGTCGGCTTTCCACGGATTCCAATAACCTGATTTGAAGATGTGAAGCCATTGTTCGTCCGTAATGTTCTTCAGTTGCTCCACGGTCGCATCCTTGCCATAGAATTGTCGGAATGTACCAATAGTGATGCCTTTATTGGTTGCACCGCCCCTATCGAGCGGGTCGTTCACAAATCCGCCTTCCCAGCGTAAGATGAAGGGCTGGAGTAGTTTTGCGTTAGCCATACCTAATTATTATTCGTTTGACAATAAAGTTGCTACCTGAACGCCACATTTGCGTATAGCGCGACCTACTGCGACTTCGTTCATTTGTTTTTCTCCGCAGAACGATATGCCAAGCACTCCGAGAGGCTTATCACCATAGTATAGAGCCATTACCGCAATCTCATTCAGGTCGTTGGATTTGAATTTGAAATACATGCGCTCATCAATCTCGCGAATTGACTCTATCGGCCCCCAAAATACACCGTCATCAAATACTTTCGCGATGAATGGGTATTTCGATAAGTTGAAATCCTTATATTCATCATCGACATTGCTGATGCCATCAGCTACCTCTTCGATGAGCATATCACCGTAGATAAACGGAAGACCAGAGGAAAGGTTTTTACTACCGTTGTGCAGTTCGATAAGCCACGCTCTATCCGCATCAAGCGTGTGGAGTAGTTTATGAAGCATCAATCGAATCTCTGAATCTACGTTGATTCTGCGCGTTACGGCGTTGTGGTGTCGTTCGTTCTCAATTGCATCTATCTTGTCAAGAAGATAGCGAGGATTTAGTGCGAAAAACACAACATATCCAGACAGGAGAAGAATAAACAACCCCTTGAGAATCGAGAAAAATCCGAATTTCTGTTGAAGGCCGAGCAACTTCTGAAGCCACCCGATACCTTTTTCCATTCCTTCCTGCATAATTATCAGAGAATATATGCCAGCAGAGCAACAATCCATACGGTTGCCCCTCCAGCAATGGTTACATAAACATCTTTTTTGTCGGCCTCTTCATCATGGATATAGTCTTTCCAGACGGCGCAGGCCACTACGGTAAAGATGGAAAGACCGAGAGCAAGCCAGAATACCCACGAAGTCGTGATGAGTACGAGAAACGGAGGTGATGCAAAGAAGATAGCTGCCGCGATAGCCGCGCCGAGTGCATAGTGCTGATACTTGTCCTTTTCGATGGCGTTCAGCCACGACAAGGCTTCCTCCGCATTCTTACGAATGGAGGCAATGATGCTTTTCATCTTGCCAATCAGAGCTACAATCAAATTTTTCATATACTATTTATTATTAAATGGTTGTCATGTCAAGCCGTCCATCCGTCGGGCGTTTTGTAGTATGAAATAATAATCCAGTCGTTTGAATCTTGCGACCACATCAACTGTATTGTACCATGAGGTTGCAGGGTAAATGTCCCTAATGAGCCGGTAAGATAATCTCCATTAACAAGTTGGATATTATAACTATTGTGAGGATTATGGATATATACTATCCGCCCCTCATATTTGCTTCCCCAACTGCGGCTGATTAGTAGCTGTTGGTTATTACTCGAAGGAGTTACCCTCATAAAGGAATAAGGGAAGTTACTTATTACTCCCATCGTACTGCTTACGGTGAGCGATTCTATATGATGCTGGAACGGGCCGATGGTTTTGAAATTTTGGGCGACAATATCTCCATCGAAAGACCCGGATGTTGCAGTAACCTTGCCTGTAAATTCTCCGTCGGACGCATACACCTTTCCTCGAAACTCGCCACTCGTGGCAGTAACTTTGCCTTTAATCTCTACGTCGCTGGCATACAATTTACCATTTTGTAAAACTCGAAATGGGGCTGATGTTTTTTGGGATTTGGTTGCGCCGGCCCAAAATCTTACACTTGTATCTGCCGTGCCTTCTCCTGTTGCCCCAGCTTTAATTGTAGAATCATTGCCGGCAAGCTGAATGGTTCCGGATGTAACGATTCCTCCGTCAATAGTGGTTTTTGTATTGTCGTATTCCACGGCATCAACCCAATCGGCGGCGACATATTCCCCTGATTCGCGGGAAACCGTACTTTTGAGAATTACCTTGCCATTGACCCATAAATCTCCCTTTTTGTAAGGAGGAATAGGTTGCTCTGTGAAAACATCGTTGCCGTCACCTATCAACTTTTCAAGGTCTGCAACGTCTTTCATGGAGCCATCGGTTGAAGCAAATTTGATATTGCCCCCGATTTCTCCAAGTAAGAGGTCAAAATATGTCTTGCCGTCGGATGACACAATTTTATCGGTCGTGATGCGACCGGGCAGAATCTCCGAGAACCCATAGAGAGAAACATAACTGCGTTCGCCGTCATACTCGCTGTTCAGTACGCCCATAAGCAAATGATAATATCCGGCCACACCCTCCATTGCGATAGCCTGTTCGCTGATGTAGAATACGCCAGTCTGGTCAGTCTTGCTGACTTTGGCATAGAGGTAGTATTTCTTATCGCCGTCAGTCAGCGGTGGTGTCTCGAACGCAGGTATCGACCAGAATTTATAATCACCGGGCTTATGGCTTGAAGACATTGTTTTGATGCCAAGCGTCATGTGCTGGATAATACCCGCTGGCACGGTTAGCACTTTGGTTGCCTGATTGTATGCTACATTATGCACGACTGGTTGCGGATTTGTTTTGTCGGAAACAAATCGAAATTGAAGGCTTTCGTCGCCGATGAGCATTTCCATCGTTTGTACGGCGATGGGGCTGATAGCATCCGTGAAGTTTTCGAGCATCGCATCTTTGAGCATTTCGATTGTCTCCTGCGAATCCCTAAACCGTCGTTTCGTATATTGAATCGCCTCTCGGTGTTTGTTGTCGATGACAACCTCCGTCTCCTCGACTTTATTCATCGAACTTTGGAACGACGACGAAACCGGGGCGTTCGATAGCTCGATGGTCGGAGAGTGGGGGTTATTGCAAAAATCCTTGACGCTGATGATACGCACAAGCGAACCTTCGGGGTGGAACTGCTCGTCGCTGAACAGTACATAACCGCCAGGCTTGATGCGTCCACCAATATTCAACCAATCTTTTTTTGCCCAAATGCCGTCAAGTTCACCTTTGAACGTGAACAACTCGCCCGTATTCTCGTAAAAGAACCGTGCCGCTTCTCTGAACATATCCCACGAGGCTCCAGACTTGTCCGAATTGTTGCAAACATAGGCATCTGGCAACGCAACATGGAAAACAGCGTATTTGTCGCCTACCGCCAACTTGTAAATGTCGTTCGGCATGGTCTCACCGTCAATGTCCTGCGGGACAATCTCGAACCTACGTTCGGCGTGTTTGTATTTCACGTCGAACTCTTTGCCAACGAGCATTCCAGATTGAGGAATGACGGTCATTGTTTCTCCCTCAATAAGGCAATCCGAGAAGTTTAACTCCTCCGGGATGGTATTGTCGATGAAGTCGTAAAAGTGCTTGCCTTTATCCACTTCGATTACGGATGTAACCGACCCGACACGTTTTGGGTATATGTCGCTACAATCAAGGCTGTCTTCTGCCTTGCTAACCAACTCCTTTCCCTTCTGGGTGATATATCGGCCGTCAGCACTCGACAAGTAGCTTACTCCTTCATACACGAGTGTTTGGCTTTTGGGTAGAAGGAGCTCGGAATTACCATACTTGCTGGGAACAATGTTATCTGTTCCTCCCTGAACGTACAGAATCTCGAAATTGCGCGAGTCGCTTTTGTTCGACCGGGATATTTCCTTCTTAAACCCATTTCCTTTACCATAGGAAAGTGCCAGCGGATTGTCCTTGAAATATTCGACCTTGCGGAGGTGTATTGTTTTGCCTTCAACCTCCCACTCCGTATCGAAGGCATCGGCAATCTGGTTCAACGCATCGCTACAATATGCGTGATTGAATGAAATGACCTGCTCCACAGCATCAATACATTCTCCGACTTCCCAGCCGGATTCGCGCATATTCATATTGTCCACAATGAGCTGAATAAACTCATGTGGTTTGGCCGTGTACGGGAATTTCAGCCGACCGTCCACGGGATTCTTAACTTTGTACTTCTCGGCTCCGGCCCAACCGGATTCGAGGGTCAGGGTGTATGAAAAATTCCGAGTTGAGTTCTTTGTAAAGTTGCTCGCTTTGAACAATGAATATACTTGCCCTTCATACTCGACCCACGCACCCACGGGGATTTCCACATGGTGCGTGAGTGAGTAGTAAAGGACGAGTTTATCCTTTTCCTTGACGGCCCGACGGCGATAACTGTTGTCATCAACCAGAACCTCAAGTTCCGTATCGTCGAAATGGATAATCATAGGTTAGGTGAACTGATACATTTTACCGCTACTGCCCAGCTTGGTACTCCGAATGGTCGTCAGGAATGGAAATTCGTCTTTCGGAATCTGGTCGAGCACACTTTTGATGGCAGACGAGTTGGTGAAAAACTTGCCTTCCTGACCGTCTTGGCGGAACTTTACGAGATACCGGTTGTCACCGTGCGTAGTCTTCATGTTCGGGATGAAGTCAAGGACTTCGATTTCGCAGTTGATGACGTCCGAAATTGATACCTGCTGACAGTTGAAAATCTTTTTGTCATCGACCTGCTTGATTCCCAATTCGCTGAATCGTCTCATTGTTTACTGAATCTTGAGGGTGTCGCAATCGGAATCGACCTGTTCTTTGACGGCCTTTCGTTCCGTCAGGAAGGATTTGTAGGCCGCGATATACTTCTGGGCCACATCGCCAGAGACATCACCGAAAACGCCTTCTTTTGCGGCATTGTAATCGTTGATGAGCTTCTTTTCGCGGTCTCTGTCCCAAAGGGTCGTTACGACGGCTTCCGTTATCTTGTTGCGAGTAACCGTACCCCACACGATAACTTCGTCGCACTCCCACTTTACCGTGGTCGTTCTCTCTTCCGTTCCTTCTCCTGAAGGCATCTGAATTTGCCGGATATTCCACCGGTAGGTATAGGAACCGTTGTTGTTGGTCTCGAATACCGAAGGTTTAGCATCGTAAACTGCCATGATACTCTTCTTTTGTGATAGATTTCAACAAATGTTTTGAATTACTGTATTTTACCCAGCCAAGCCAGCTACATAAACCTTGCTTGTACTCCTTCTCGGAGATTTTGCTACGTTTGTTCAATCGTGCGGCGGCACGGCATAGGTTTTTCTTGATACTCTTGCGAAGCCGCGTATGGCTATGCCGAAATACGAATCCGACATAATCAATTCCGCGGGTATCCACGGGGAAGACCTGATAATTGCCTTTCAGCGAGAGATTCAGCCGCGAATTAAGGTAGTCGTTGATTTGGACGAGCAACCCATGAAGGAAGGCTTTGTCTCGATGCAGAAAAACCATATCATCAGCATATCGGAAGTAATACTTCACTCCGACGACCTCCTTAATCCAATGGTCGAAATAAGAGAGGTAGAGATTGGCGAAATACTGCGACAAGTAATTACCGATGGGCACACCATCTGCGCTGTCGATAATCTGGTCGAGAAGTTCAAGGGTGTCCTTGCATTTTATCTTTCGGCGGACGACCTGTTTTAGTATTTCGTGGTCGATACTCGGATAGAATTTCTTTACATCAATCTTGAGACAATACCGCGTATTTTCAACGTCTTTGAGCGCAAGTTTGACTTTTCTCATCGCTCCGGTAATGCCTCGCTTCTTGATGCACGAGAACGAATCCGTCGTAAAGACCGAGACCCAAATCGGTTCGAGGATATTCATAATGGCATGGTGTACTATTCTGTCGGGATAGTACGGGAGCCGGAATATCAACCGTTCTTTGGGTTCGTAGATTGTAAAAGTTTCATACGGTGAAGTTCTGAACTTTTTACTCTTCAGCAATTCGTGAAGTTTGAGTATGTTTTCCTCACGGTTCTTGTCATGCACCCGCACGCCATAAGTCCGGCCCTTTCCGCGTCGGGCCTTTCGGTCGGCCAGATGCAGATTGTCCAGACTGATGATTTTATCGTACAGGTTGCCAATCCGTTTCATTTCATTCTTTGCTTTTCATAATAGGAGCTTTCGGCTTCCGCCTACCAGCACCGTTTTGAGGTTTGTAATCTTTTGCCAAGAGGCAAGGTCGTTGCTCCCATATTTTTAATTAACCTTTGAAAATCATAGGTGAGACCTGATGTTCGCATTCGTATTCGAGGGGGTGTTATTCGAGTTCGCATAGGCGAGGCCCGCATTCGCACCGTTATTCGCGTTACCGCTGAACAGGACACCGCAAGAGCAACCAACCTTTTATCGAATCCCAGACGGCTTATGCCGTCTGGGGGATAAAGCAAAGGCGAGACCCGACGTTCGCAACCGCATTCGAGGGGGCGTAATGCGAGTCCGCAAAGGCGAGGCCCGCATCCGCACCGCTATTCGCGCCACCGCCGAACAGGACACCGCGCAGGGACTTACTGGAGGCCGGAATGTTGGTATAGTGGTAGTCGCAGAAATACGTCGTTGTACCTGCTCCAACCTCTTCCGGCATGATTTCGCCAAACTCCCCGAAGATGAGAGCCTTTACATAACCTTCTTTCCGGGCTTCGAGTCCACGCATGGAGTAGCCGTCATAGTTGCTGTCGTTGTACTTGGACGGGTCGTCGCTGACATAGACCTTACTCGTACCTCCGTCGGCTTCCGACGAAATTTCGACGTTGATACCATCCGTCCATTTCCAGATATGGCCGAACGGATTTTCGATACCCCGGTAACGGTTCACCATGACAGTCGCATGGGTACTACCATCCTCTTTCTGCATTGTATAGGCTACTTCACCAGAGGAATTACCGAGTTCATCCGTATATCCGCACGGAACAAACGGATAGTAGCTGTTGAAGCCAGACCAATCAGATATGGTCGTCACTCCATTGCCAAGACCGCCCTGCGCGTATCCGCTGGCATCCTTCTGGGCATTGAACGCCGCCTGACTGTTGAAGTTGGCGTACTCGATGTAGTACAACCAAACCATCGTTTTGTAGAGGTTGTAATCGGCGCAGTTCCATTCCTTCGTGGCTGTGTTTCGATTGCGAGCGTAGGTTCTGAAATTGGTTCTCGAAATGGCCGTTGCAGGGCGTCCGAGCAAGGTGCGGTACGAACCATCCCATGCGGAATTGTTGCCGCCGCCTCGGTAGTCTGCATCCATGTTCACGACCGAGCACAATTTGTTCGTGCTACGTTGTACTGTCGCTTCGTATGCGCTTATGTACCCCTTCGGAACGAAGTGATAACCGGGGATAGGATAGAGGCTGATTTTCGCCCGCCGTTTCGTTCCATCCGTCTCGAACTTACGGTAGTGTGCCGGAATCTCAACCATCACCTGACCGATGGAACCATCGCGCAGATGTGCCAGCCAGTTCGTCGGGGTAAGATACTCGACAATCTTGCCGCTGTCGTTGAGAATACATCCCTTCATCATGTTCTGAATCGGGAGACTCTTGTGGAGAGCGACACTACCGATGCGAGTACATACCGGCGACGAAACAGCCGTGTCCCATTCGATACCGTAGGAACATTCGTCCTCGATGTACGGAAGCAGAGTCGCAAGCTGGGCCTGCTTACTCTCGCCGTCTGTATCAAGAACCTCGACGAGCAAATTGAACGGATTGGTCGTGCCGACGTGCGGCAATTCATTGAGACGTTTGCCGTTCTCAAACGCTTCGACAATTTGAAGCAATTTTGCTTCCTGTTCAGGAGTAAATGCCATAATTTTCTCTATTTGAATCGAATTACTGATTTTCCGTTCTGTGCCGAGAACCGAATCGAATCGGTCTTGACAAGTCTCATCGCTTGGGGCTTCCGTAGCGAGCCGACAACTCTGCGGAGCCTTCTGGATAGGCTGATAAATAGTGATATTATCATACCTCTACCGCGCTTCCGCAACCCCAATACACGTCGTAGTGCTCCAGAATGGAGCTGTCGGCTCCGATGGCTGAAACTGCGAGCGGACTCCAATCGTTGAGCACGAACGGGGCATCGGAGAAGACTTGCTCTTGCCAACACCGCACGTTCATTATTACGTCGATTTTTGCTGTTTCTGCCTTTGGTCGAATATAGACCGAGAAGGGCATGTTATCAGGAAGGGAGAAACCGTTGTCAAGGTTTTCCACCTTGCCGTGAGAAACAATCCTTCCGCCGTTGATAAATTCGCTGATGTAGCCTTTCTGTTTCATTTTCAGTACGTTTTAAGTGAAACGAATATTTCCGCTTCCGGTCAGACGGATTGACGAGGAGGCGACTTTTCTCATGTACGGTTCAACAACCTTGATTTCGACCGTTTGGTATATCTCCGTATTTTCAGTAGGGATGACATGCACCTTACTGATACCTGCGGACTTGGGGATGATTTGGCCGCCCGGCAGGACGGACACGGCCCGGTCATCCGAAAGGAACAACACATTTCGACCGGTATTTGTCGGCAACAGTTCGTATGCAATCCGAAGAGAGGCTGGATTACGCAGAGTTATCACCTTCGGATAGGTAAGATTCATACCGGTAGGAATCATCTTATACTGACCGACCAAAGACTCTTCAAGTTCTTCCAGCCGAGCAATGGTAGCAAGTGCTTGCTCTTTGACCTCGGTAGTCTCCTGTGCGGCTTGCTCGGCCGCAGATGCTTTCATCCCGGCATTGGCGGCTTCATTAGAGGCAGTTCCGGCGGCTTGATTTGCCGCAGACGCGGCACGGTCAGCGGCCGCGGCCTTCTCGTCGGCCAACTTTGCCTTTTCGTCGCAATTATCGGCCGCGGTTTTGATGAACTCAAGACCTATCTTGACGCTCTTGTTATCTTTGTCCACTCCGATAGTGAACAATCCCGTAAAGGATGAAACAAGCGGCAACTTGCTTATTTTTATCTTCTTAATCATATTCTGACAAGTCTATTGCGGACTCTCCGTCCTCGGTTATAATCAGCATGTCATCTTCAGACGCAAGGAGGTATTCTTCACCTTCAACACGGAAGGATGTGAATACCAGAGTAAGGTCGAATACCCACCATATTTTCCCATGTGTGAATAGGAACTGACTCGAAGAGCAACTTTTATAGTAGCACGGGTATTCATAGCCTGTGTATTCGACAAAAAGGAGCCGTTCATCGGGCCGCGTAAGGTCATAGAGCAATGCGTTGTAGTTACGCCAGAACTCGTCGAAAGTGTGTGCCCTCAATGAACATTTCAACTTAACCTCTTTGGTCTGGAATGCCACATATTCGCCATCATAGATTGCCCCATTCTCACGCTGTAAATTCTGCAATAGGTTTTGTTTTACTGCCGGAGATTTGAGCACTTCGGCGAGGCTCCCTTCCAAAATCGTTACTCCGTATTGGCCGAGGTCGCGCCCATCCAACTCATAACCGCTCGTTCTGGTTATCGAGGTCTCTGGGGCAACGTAAGAATATCCCCGGAGAGGGAAATCGTCGGAAAGTTGCAGGGTGAAGGCTTCTGCCCGCGGATAGTGAGTCATAGCCTGCTGACTGGAAAGCCTTAATCGAAATGTTCGAGCAATGGAGGGAACCTCGAAGTCGTGATAGCCGGTGTCCGACATGGCGGCAAAGAACGCACCGAATCGGTTTGCTTTGTGGGAGGCAAACTTCACTTGAACAGTCTTTGTGTCAAGGGTCGGTTCAGATAAATCGAACTCTTCTCCGTCCTCTTCCGGCCAATCATTGCTATCTACCTTTTTCAAGGGAGGATATTGCAATAAGCTGACGAGGCCGGCATCGGAAATGAAGACCCCGAACCGTTCGTATGCGTCAATACCGTCTATGTTGAACTTACCTATCATAGCACTTTCGCATGTTCCGATATTTCGATAGTGGCTTCGCCGCCACCGTCTTTGTTTACAAATACGACCGCCCAATTTGAGGCTTTAATATGCGCGGTAGCTCCGTGCATCAAGACTACTTGATACCGTTCTCCGGGGATGCTATACTCCAACTCGGCGCGACAATTACCAACGAGAATCACCAAAGGGCGGTTCTGAATCTTCACGTCTTCTTCGACATAAATACCGAGGTTTTCGGCCGTAGGGCCTTTGAATTTTCGGCACATTTCAATCGTCGGGAAAGAACGCTTCGTACAAAACTCGATGCCCTGCGGAGACGAAAACAGTTTAAGCACCTGTTCAAGGGTTTCCGTCCCCTTGAACATACTGCATACACGATATTTCTCCGCCATATTGAATAGCGAGCGATTTTCGCACTCCTTCTGCGCCTGTTGTTTGGCATCTTTCCATTGTGCGTATATGTCTCTAATAAGGGGCTGTTCCATTGCTATTTAACTCTTAATCCATCATCACCGATTTCGTCAAGTTTATTCCTCATGCTGGAAATTTGCTTGTCAATATTGTCGAGCCGCTTGCAATACTCGGTATTTGCGCGAATTATGTTTATGGCTTCCAGTATTTTATCACCCAAAAGGACTATCAATTTCACGTTTTCATTCATCGTGTAGGTGTGTCCTTGAATAACTGTTAGACGTCCGTTATTCTCATCAACACTCTCTTGACTTGCCGTTGCAATGCCCCGCTCGGAGGCTTCACGGGCATCATCGGTTACGGTAATCAAATTTTTGATGGAATCCGGAAGGCTGTCCCAAATGGTTTGGAACTCGTCTCCTACGGCATTGAGGTCATTGGCAAAACCGTTCATGGATTCCATGATGGCGTCGATACCCGCAAATTCACCGTCCTTGTACCACTTCGATTTGTATTTGTCGAAGATGTCGCCCAGCGGTTCTTCAAGGTATTTGCTCACCAACATTCTTTTGATGACGTTGGCTACGATGTCGTCTACCTTCTCGCCCCATGCTTCCGCGGCATCTTCTCCTGCTCTGAAGGCTTCGATAAAGGCATCACCGAGTTCGCTTGCAAGGTCAGCGGCACTACCGCCCATAATCTCCTCGACAATATCGTTGATGATTTTATTCGCCTCTTCTCCAAGTTCAATAATCTGACGCTCCCAATCTGCGATTTTGCCGTGGTCAGTCTTTTTCTTGGCATCCTCGTTCCGTATCTGTTCCTGTATAAGCAACTGTTGTTGAGCGATATTTGCCAACTGATTCTTTGCGTCGTCAAACCGCTTCTCTCCGAGGGCCTTATCTACCGTATATTCGAGGTTGGCATAGGTTTTTGCAATCTCTTGGGAAGTTTTCTTGAGTATTTCTTCCTTGTATATAACCTTACCAATAATCTGATAAAAGCTCCCCCATGTACTCATTCCTGCAGAATGCAGTTTCAACACTTCGGTAGTAACCTCGGCATAGGTGCTCTTAACCAACTTGAGAATATCAAGATTCTCATTGAGACGAGAGGCTTCGGTATTCTCCAGCTCCCATTGTAGCTGGTCGATGCGTTCCTGCAACCGCTCAATTTCTTCTTGGTATTCATCGTCTTTATTGAACAGGTTGATGATTGCCATAGCAACCTGCATGGCCGCAGAGATAATCGTTAGGATGACACTCGCTTTCTCGACAGTTTGAATCGCTTTGGCTGATGCTGTGGCCGCGGTTTGGATTCCAGTGGAGGAAGTCGTTGCCAAAGTGATAATGCTGTTAATCATGCTTAACGTAGAGGTCATAATCTGGCCCGCCGAGGAGATAATCTTTCCGGCGGTTCCTTCAACGGCGTCGCCAACACTTTCAAATTCCTTTTCTGCTTCCATCAAGGTCTTGTAGAGGTCTTCCCATTCCTTGATAGTGCGCTTGCCGGGTGTCAAATCATTATCGGCGTTTGCCTTCTCAACCTTCTTGCGAGCGGTGTTTACCTTTGCACGGGCAACAGCCATTTGGCTATCATCGGCATCGCCAGATTGTTCGAGCTCGGCCAACTCTTGTTCTGCCTTTGCAAGTACGGCCTCCAACTGCCGTAACGTCATGTTGGCGATAGCCTCCATCCATGACTGATAGGTCGCTTCTCGCTGGGCAAATTCCTCATCGACAGCTTTCAGAGCCTCGGTTTCGCTACGGTTCAACTCATCAACATTACCTTGTGATACGCCAGAACGGAAGGAGCCGTCTTCATTATAGAGGGACTGACGTTTTTTGTCGTATTCCTCTTTGATTTTGCTCCTTTTCTGTTCATAGGACATGTAGTCGGACAACATATCGTCCAACGCCTTTTTGTTGTCAGTAACAAGTCTATCATTGGCCGCTTTGGTAAGGGCGTCAAATTGGCTGGCGACATCTTTGGGCAGTTCGGTAGTAGTCGGAGTGAAGGTCATCCCCTTTTTCTTCCAATCAGGATTTTTGGACTCCCAAATGGTTTTCTCCCGCTCCTGAATTTTCAGTAAGGTATCTTCCTTCTGGCGTTCAATAGCCTCCAACTCTGCTTTATGATTCAACTCGTTTTCGGCGAGCACTTTTTCGAGACCTTCATCCATCGCGTCGATTCGTGCTCGTTGGATGGACAGCTCCATGTCCTTATAGAGTCGTTCAAGTTCACGCCCTTCATTGGCTATCTTGGTCTTATAGTCGGTGGTCGATGATGTGCTGGCCTTCTTACTTTTGGGGTCAATACCTCGCAAGGTGTCGTATGCGTCTTCGGCAGCTTTCAGCTCCTTACGCTTGTCCTCAATAGCCTTCACGAAACTTTCCTCATTTCCCTTTCCGGCAAGCAGGTCTTTCAATTCTGCTTTGAGAGTCGTAACCTTATTCTTTGCGGCTTCAAGTTGCTCCGAAAAGGTCTTGAACTGTTTGGTACTACTGTTAGTTTCGGTAGATGTGGTGGCAATCTCGGAATTGAGACTTGCGATAGTCTGGTTTACTTTGGTCAGACGTGCATCAACATCATTGAATCGAGCTTCTGCCTTCTGAAGGTCTCTTTGCCCGAACATGCCTGCAACGTCGATAATCGGTTTATCGTAATATGCAGAATTGGTGCGCTTGAGGGAAAGGTCTTCACGAGCGGAATCCCACTCTCTCTGAAGTTCGCGCTGTTCCTTATATGCCTCTTCCAGTTCTTCTTGTGCGGCCTTCAACTTGATTTGCTTTTCAAGATGAACGAGATAATCCTTAATTGCATCGGTGTTATTGTTCACCAATTCCCCCTCTTTTGAAAGAGAAGCATTGTATTCGGGTACAATCTCGCGCAATTTATCCAATGCCTTTTTGCGCTCATCATAAGCGACATTGGCGTTGGAAACGACATCTTGAAGCGACTTGATTTTTGCGGCCTCCTTATCAAATTCCTCCGAAGCCTTCTTGTTGGCGTTCTCAAGCCTTGAAACAGAGTCTTCCGCTTCGTCTGACTTATCGCAGAACATTACCAAAGCGGTGATAACGGTAGTGAGGGCCGAGAATGCGAGTACATACGGATTCGCTTTCACAGCCTGATTGAACAAGATTTGCGCTTGAGTCGCACGAGTCAGCATTTGAGTTTGAGCGAGGAGTGCCCTTGTTGCCACAACCGTAGCCGACACTTTCTGAATGGCATTAATAGCGATAAGTGCCGCCTTGTATGACCCGTATGCCGTAACGAGTGTGCCGAGAATCTTCAATACGGTATCGTAGTGCTCAACGAGATACGTTAAGCCCTCGATTCCTGTATAGATGAAACCTTCGCTCGATTCTCCCATCTTATCGAGGGCGGCATCCCACGCATCGCCGAGATTGGAGATTTTACCGATGACGGACGTACTTTGTTTCTCCATCAGGTTGAAAAACATTCCGCCTTCCTCGGTCAAGCTACTGATGACCGCTTGCACTTCGGGGAACCCGACCTTGCCGGCCTCTACAAGCCCCCTGACCTCACTTTCTGCCACACCGAAATACTCGGCCAACTCCTTAATCATCGGAATACCTCGGCCGACAAATTGATTAAAATCCTGCGTGTAGAGACGGCCTTGCGTCATTGTTGTTCCATATAGGTACACAAGGTCGCCGAGCGGTTGTGAAAGGCCCGCGGCAATGTTTCCCAACTTTATTAGGGTCTCATTGACTGTCGCGGCATCTTCACCATAGGCAAGGAGTTGTTTTGCACCATTGGCAATACCCTTCATGTCGAAGGGCGTTTTGGCGGCAGTCTCCCGGAGTTGATTCATAAGCGTCGCGGCTTCCCGCTCGTTACCCAGAATCGTTTCAAGAGCTATTTCGATTTGCTGAAATTCTCCGTGAACGGTCGCCATTGACTTTACGAAACTGGTAGCCTGCGCCGCCGAGAAAAACGCGAAAACGCTGGAAGTCGCACGCTTGAACATTTGCTCAATCTTTGCTCCTTCCTTCTCCGCTGTGTCGCCACTCGCAATGATGGCCGAGCGAGAGGACGAAAGTGCTCTCAAAAGGTCGGTCTCATCGCCGGTAACAACAAAATGGATAGCTCCCTGTACTCCGTTCATTATTCTCCGAGTTGTCCGAATTGTCTCAAAATTGCCGCGGCATTTGCCGGGTCGTCCGCATTAAGCACTTCTGGCTTGTCCTCTTCATTAAAAGAGGTCAGAACCGAGATGGCGTCGGAAGTCATCATGTTCAAATTGAGATAGCTGATACCCCAAAGGACATAATCAAGCGTCCATCCGTATTTGGAACACGCGACATCCAACATTCCACCCCAAAGAGAGCGTCCACCAACTACTCTACTCGATTTGCCCTCTTTGTTGCGATAGGCGCGTTTTGCCTTAATATCTTCGTTAATCGAATAGAGGTCATAAAATTTTCGTAATCGACTTGTGTGAGGATTGCGAGAAGGCATGTCCCGAAGTCGGGCGGCAGGCAGTTCCACTTGAAAAATTCAGCTCGTTCGCATATCTTGTCGTTGTCGAGCAAATCTTCTTTCTGGTCAAAGGTTGCGACTGCCATAATCTCACAGACTATATCTGTTTTGCTATCGCATATCCTCATGGCTTCCAAATGTGGATTTTCGCTCAAAGCCTCCTCGTCGATTTCGAGTTGCAGGTAGAGTTTCGATAGAATTTGCATCTTGCCGAGGGTCGGCGGATGAACATCGAATTTCTCTCCTTTCAACTCGAAGGAGATAGGCCGGCCAATCATCGCATCCGATACCGCCGATTCTATAAACCGTTCTTTATCCATATCCGAAAAAACTTGAGCGGATTGAAGGGGTCGAACCTCCGTTTTCAGTCTGGCAGACTGACGCTCTACCGTTGAGCTAAATCCGCATGAGGGATGGGCCGGCAGATAGTCCACCCCAGAGACCAGCAATTCTATTTGCCAGTCGATTGTGAAGAGGCTTGGGCAGCCGCCTTTTTCACGTAGAGGGTTGCCGGTGCTACCGATTCGCTTTCCGGCTCCATCGTCGTTACCTCAAATTCAATCGTCCATCCTTCCGCCGTAGCGAATTTGGGAGTGATAGAGGTGTAGCAATACGGAAGTTCTGCACCGATTGCACCGACAAGAAGTGGGTCTACGGTGTATGACCTCGGTTCCGAAACAATGGTTGTTTTCATAGCCAACTTATCGGTGGACACCGAAAGGCCAAAGAATTTGGCAATCTTGTCCAAAGAGGCTTTGATTACCGTGAACTTCAGAGTCCACGTACCTTCAAGTTCCATCTTGTCCACCAACTCGTGACCTTCACCGAAAAGTTCGTTCACGTTGCCTTTAACAAGTTCAAGGGAGGTGGTGTTCTCCTTAATCTTGCCGACATCTTCGAGGGTAGTGCCGAGCGCACCGCTTTCGCCAGACGCACCGGATTTAATTGTAGGCTTACCCCATGCCGTTACTGCGGATGCTGTTGCCATAATGGTCTACTTTAAGTGAGTAAATGATAATCTGTTGTTTATGCAATGCTCGTCGGCTCCATTCACTTTGTAAACCGTCTGTTTTTCAATGGAGAACCGATAATCACTGACTGTATATTCCTCCAAGAGGTTAATAGCGAGCCGAGATAAAATGCGGACTCTCGGTTTGTCGATAATCATCTGATTGTCGCGCGGAGTGTCCGGGACATAGATATTGATATTGACAACATTCTCTTGCGAGTCTCCACCGACAAGGCCGTCGAGGATGAGAATCGTTATATCCTCTTTGCCGGAGTTCTTCGGTCGTTCGTCGGTGTATAACTTACCGCCGTGCGACAAAACTTCTCGGTGCAAATCCGACCCTTTCAGAATCGAATAGAGAATGTCCGTTATTTCCGCATCAGACTTCATTATGCCGCTATTTGAGTTTTCAGTTGTCGCATCATTCCGGGGAGTTCTCGGCGGGCCAAAAGCTCCGCGGAGGTTAGCACGACCTTGTTATCCATAGCTTCGACGTAAGCCGCATAGTGCATACCTGCAACAACAATGAGTGCGAATCCGGTCTTGTAGTTGCTCGCGAGCTTCTTTGCGAGGGCTTTTCCCTCTACCGGGCCTTGTGTGCCATTTTTGACTTGTTTGAAATCACTCATGGACACAATGCGACCTTCCATCACGATTACATAGCCGATTGAGCTGCGAAGATTTCCGGTTTGGTCGTACCAGCTTTCTTCTTGCGACCTATCCCGTGCTTCGATGATGCACTTCTCACCTAAAAAGGCCAACATCCGAACAACTTTCCGTTTGGCTTCCTGAATTGCTTGTGCAATGGCCCTATCAATTACACTGATAGGGGTAGTCATCTTCATAGCCATAGTTTCGTATCGAGCTGTCCTTTGTGGGGGCGAGTAATGGGTTGTTCGCTTTGTAGATTCCCGGCTTTATCGTATAGGCGAACCATGTCGCCATGCCGATAGATTCGGTCATCAGGGTCGAGATAAACCACGTAGGAAAAGGTGTAGAATGTTCCGTCGTCGAGCTTGATTTGCTGGCCCGTTCCGTTCGCTACATAGCGGCAGGGTATCGGGTCGCTCCATGACTCGGTATCGGCAATCCAATCTCCGGTTGCGTCGTCCCGATGACCGGTTGTACTACGAATCCTTAACCTATGTGGTCTAAACTCTACCATCTGACTACTCGCATAGATTCTCTACGGTCGGTTGCAGGGAAATACCGATAAGAGGCTCACCGTATTTCGCATAGACGGAATTTGCCGTGTTGATAAGAATATCCTTATCGTTCACGCTGATACTCACGTCTCCCTCGCTCACATTGGCTACCGTTACCAGATATTTCATAATATCTGCCTCGCAGAGGGCGAAGGCTTTACTTCCCATCACTTGAGTATTGATTTCCTCTTGTAATGAATCGTAAATGCCTCGCCGTACCGCGATGGTTTCGATAGTGTCTTTCGGAACGGGATAACCGACACACGATTTCAGGGCCTCTAATACGGTCTTCATATCCCTATGCCTCGATACCGAGAGCCTTCTTGAGTGCTACCTTCTGTTCCTCGTCCAGAGCCTCGATTTTGGATTCGAGATTGGCGGCCGTGATGTTCGGATTGGTCGTTGCACCAATCGACTTCATGGCGGCCAAAACGGTCTCCTTGTCGAAAGCCGAATCGAACACGTTCACCGTGTTGTCTGCACCAGAACTGTTGGCGGGAGCTGATGCGGGAACCGCAATGCTTCGCCTGTCTTCGAGGCTCATTTCATCCGTGGACTGGCCGTCGGCCCATTCGGTATTTGCGATGTTTGCAAATACGAGCGACCCACGATTGATGAGAGCGGGCTGAACATACGCTTCAATCATCGTAACCTCAAGCAGGGGGTTCACCTGCGAGTACACGGTGGTTTTGGCGTACTTGCCCTGTGCCTGAATCGCGGCTGTACCTTTCACGAAAGGAACCGGCTTATAGTACGTCCAGCCAAGCTGGGCGACAGGCGATAAGGCAACGACGTTCTTGTTCCACGGCTTGATGGTCGTCCGGGAGCCGTCTTTGTGCTCGATGGTTGCGTAGCTGTCCAGAACGATGATACGTGGATAGCCGTGCTTGTTCTGATAGGCGTTGATGTTGTCGAGAGACAACACCTCGGACGAGACAAGGCCCGTTACATTGAGCAGGACGGAAGCGACACGCTTCATTGTTTTTTCCTGCGAAAGCAGAAGCTCGAATGTAGCCTTTTCGAGGAAAGCGAACATCGGCTTCTTCTTGCCCTGCGAGGCTATCATGTCCTGCCACTTGGCGAGGTCGCCAAGACCGTCAGCACCGGATTGACCCCACGGAATAGCGGAGGCGACGAAGTTTTCCTTCGGTACGTTGAAGTTGATGACGTCCTCGGTTGCCATATCTCCTTCGATTTCCTTCGGGAAAGTCTGGATGCCTCGCGACCCGAGACGGCATGCGTCGATTTCGATTTTGTAGTCTGCACCGTCATTGCAGGCTTTCACGTCGTCGTATACCATATCTACGAGGTAGCGAGCAGTCTGCTTGTCTTCGGTGTTAGCGGCCGCAATGGTCTTCAGGTCTTCGTACTCACCGATTTCCAGCTCCGTCTTTTCCTTTGACATCGAAATCTTGGAGAGTTGTCCACTCCACGAACCAACCGTCTTGCGGCTTTTCAGCGGTGCTTTCGTATTGAAAGCGACACGGTCTGCCGATACGGGAATACCGTCCTCACCTTCGATACCCTTCAGGTCGAATTTGGGAGTGTACTTCAGCGGGAACAGTACCGGCCAGATAAGGCCGTTGCCCGGCTTATAGGAATCGACCTCTGCCTGCAATCCCGGCTGGTCGAGGTCGAAAAGGGGTTTATTCATGTGTCCCATAGCTTACACGAGTGAAATGTTTTTCATCATCGCTACCACCTCCTCGGAGATAGGAGCAGTTTCCTTACGCAGATTTGCGCCGTTGATAAGGCGAACCTCTTGGTCTCCCTCTCCTGCGTATGCGGGAGAACCGAGGATATACGCCGGCTGATAGATGGGTTCGGCTGAATCGGCACTTGCGGCTTTGGCCTGATAGAGAACCGTGCCGATGGTGATTTCGACACCCATCGTTACCGTTACGATGTCGTAGTTCGGATTGCTGGTGTCTACCTTCGTCGAAGCAACGGCCTTCTTGCCATGTCCGATGATGTCGCCAGATGCGATACCGCTTCCTTTTTCGATTTGAATGGTGGTGTCGCTACTGCCGACAGCTTTCGTTAGACGGTATGCCTTAATAGGCTTGCCACTTGCGTCGAGAGCTGTTCCCGGCATGATGTCATGGGCCGGATTAGGAATGACACCTCCGGCCGGCTTTTCTGCGAACACCTGCTCGAAAACTACGGGCATGGGTTTCGCCGGAGCTGTGTAATGGAATTTCCTTTCCATGTTTCTTACTGATTGGTTGGCAGCCCTGCGATGGCCGGGGCTGCGGTTTCGGCCTTACGTTCGCTGATTCGCTCCTGAAGCGCGGGGTCGAGAGTTTTGTTTCCTTCACTCGAACCACCTTTCGGCTTGGGGGAGTTTTTCAGCCCTTCGTTGGAGTTCTCTTGCACATAGGAATCGACATCGGCTGTAATTTCAGTCAGATATTCAGCGAAGTCATCGTCGCTCTCGAAGGTCATACGGCCGAAGTTTTTGAGGAGCGTTTTTTCGTATGACCCGCCAGCCTTTTTCGCGATTTCTTTAACCTGCGAAAGCCGCGTGTCTGCGATTTTGCTACCTTCAATAGCTTCCAACCGTTTGGCGATAGGGGAAAGGGTTTCGCTCACGATACCGCCGAGGAGCTTCTTGAGGTCATCCATGTTTTTGAGATTGATTGCACCCGTCGATTCATCTTTCTCGTTGGCCTGCTCGCCTTCCTTGTCGGACGGCTTTTCAGTCTTTTTCGACTCGCCGGTTGCGGTATTGGATTTGTTGCCATCCCCGTCCTTCGACTTGTTGATGATTCGACTGGCCGAGGTCTGGGCTAATTCGAGATAGGGCATCACCGCGTCGATTTCAGCGTCAATGTCCTCTTCTGTGGCATCATCACCGAGGTTGTTTGCAATCCGGGATGCAACACCCTCGATTTCCATTCGGTTGAACCCCAACGACGCCACTTTGGGTTTCAACTTTACGATTACTTGTGCGACCTTACTCATCGTATTGGTAATTAGTTAAATAAAAGTCTGCTGACACGTATGCCAGCAGACTCCCCACGTTACTAAAAACCAAGAGCAAGTGTGTTGTTTCGTGCAGTAATCCGTGGCGTACATCGTCATACGCTTGATGCAAATATATACAAAAATAGGGATATTATCCCTACTTTTGAAGAAAAAAATACACTTTTCTAAAACCAGCTACACAATCGCTTGAATAATAGCTACTTATTAAAATCTCAATAAATGCCATTCTCTCGTTGGAATGTGATATGTTCTTCTATGCTCAACGGCTTGTAAACTGCCTTCGCGTTCGGGTTAGGTCGGTATATCTCAACCTCGTGCTCCGTTGTCCTGAAATAACCGTCCACCACGCTACCGTTGCTTAACAACTTTATCGGGGTGCATCCGGCAGGTACATCTTCAAGTTTCCAAAAACCTTTGGTCTCACGGAAATTGTGCGACATCGAATATTCCCTGTATCCCGGCCTCTCTTGCATCAGAGTGTAGGATATTCCGAGGGTCTTGCAGAATCGGTCGAGTTGCTCCATCGTCCAGAAGGATGCAATATTTCCGAACCCTCCAAGTTCCTTCACCGAAATCGGATATTGCCTTTCATTAGGTTCGTCTATCACACCTACATAGGTTTTAGACCTCCATTCATAGGGAATCCTCCACCTCCGTACAGGTGCAATGAAATTAACTGCTCCATCCTTGCAGGCTCCGCAATTCCCCCAGTCGCAAAACATCGCCTCGTCATTCTCTTCGACCAGAACAAGTTCTTCTGCCTTGTGGTTGCCGAACGGCCCGCCGCTGACACTCATTCCGATGAATCCATCTTTTTTGAGCCAGATGAAAGGAATATACGGTTGATAGCATATACTTAAACTCCCGTCTTCGTGTATCTTTTCGATAATACCGTTTGAGTAGGGAAATTTTCCATCGTAGTATGCACCTTCGACAACATCTCCTGCTTGGGGCGTTTTACATCTTTCGTGATTGTGTTCGATGGCAGCAATGTAATTCTCTGCCATTTCAAAATCGGTCTCTTTGAGTACATGCGAAGACAAGAACCGACCGTTGATGCTAATAAATCGTTCTCTTTCCATTTTGCTCTTTATTTATTGGTTTTCAGAATATCAACTTTGTAGCACTTCATCATTTTATCAGTCTCTATACCCATATTCCACCACTTACCAATGTAGTAATCACGGGCGTCTTTTTCCGAAAGGTTTATCGGAGTAATGAAGCTATCGAGGTCTCCGTCTTTGCCTCTCAAATAAACTTTGACTATCGTGCGAGCCATGACTACTTTCTTTGGGATAACCATAAATCACGTTTGGCCCGACAGCTATCAAGCGAAGCTCCAACACAGGAGAAGAGTTCTCCATCCTCGGTGCGGTAATCATATTGCCACCGTGTCACCTCCTTGCGACCGATTCGTGTCCTGTAAGAGGTGTAGTTTTCTTGTCCGGGCCGGCAGGCAGAGCACCCGTTTACGTTGATTGAGTTTTCCATATTGCTTTTAATTATAGCGTAGAACAAGCCACGCGAGTTATACATATTTATCCAACTCTTTTTCAAGTTCCACTCGGTCTATTTCCGGAAATAATTCCAAAACAAGCCCTAAAGCTCGGCAATAATCACAACCGAATTCCTCTGTATCCATAAGGCGTAGCACCATAGTACATGGGATGCTCTTCATAAATCCACCAGAAATTATTTTGAAACGCAGTAAGTCACGTTCGTTGAGTAGTATTGAATGCTCGTTCATATTGTCATTATTTTTGTGTTTAGATTTCATCTGCCTCTGATTCTTGAAAGTCTGAATCAATTTCGTATTCAGGATTTCCCATTTCCTTAACTGCAAATCCTGTAAAATCCACATACAGGCAAAAATCATCGACTTCTACGATATTCCAGCCGTCGTTATAGCGGACATACCCATCTTGTGCTATCGTGGCTATGAGTGTGCGGCCATCCTCCATTACCGAACTTGCAAGGTCGTTGGGATTAGATATTGTTCCGTTGTCGAAACCTTGCAGGTTTGACATTGCCTTCAGAGCCATATTTGCTTTTTGTCGATTAGTCTTTCCTTCGGTGTATTTGTGGGTTGCTTTCATAACTTGTTGATTATCTTTTATTTGTATTGTAAAACTACAAAGTTTATGACTTTTTACCAAACGTATAACCTATTATTTTTCAGTGAGTTGCAATTATTTTTTTTCGCGCACGGACTTATAAAAAAGTGCTGGGAAATACCCAGCACTTTACACAAGACGAAGACCGTTCTCAAGACGCCCTTTTTTGAAGTTATCGCGTACCCAATAGGGAACGGAAGAGGATTCCTTTGCCCGTGTCATATTATCGGAGCACCACTTTTTGAAGCCGGGCGGAACGTCTTTAACCTCATTGACGCTCGTTTTTGATTCGGCCCAGAACTCCGAGTCTTTCATCAAAATCGGAATGACGTAACACCGACAGTTTGGATGCCAACTCGTAAACTTGAACCATTTTGGATACTTACCTGCAAAGGCTTCGCATACCGAACATGAGTATTTGCGGCCAGACCGTTTGACCTCAAAGCCTACCACAAAATCGAGCTGCTGCCAACGCTCATAGTCTGCCGTTTTATAAGCCATGTTTATCTCGGTTCGGGCCAGACGTAGCGCGTTCTTATAGCTACTACGATATTGCCCAGAACCGGGCGTATATGATTTAGCCGCTTTCGACAGGACGAGACTTCCGTATTGATTTCTGACACGGCGGAACAATCTTTGCGGCTCATTTAGATATTCGCGAATATCTCGGCTCAACTCTGCCGCACTTCTGCCTTCCGATAAACCAACAGACAATGCAAGTTCAAGGTTTGACCGATATTCTTTTGTCATATTCCAAATACGGGCAGATAGATTCATGCCGCTATCTTTCCGTTCTATAAAGGCTTTGAGCGCACCATCGTTACCTTGAAAATACTTTTGATATTCTTTGCCGGCAATTTGTCGGTCTGAAAGTTTCTTGCCGAGAATACTTTTCGTCAAATTGTCATTCTTAACATTGCTTTCGTCCCATTCTGCCGTTACTCCGTTGATAATGACCGTCTGAATATCCGACGCCATCGTGTCCATCAATTCATCAAAACGTGTTTTCAGCTTGGGATAATTACTGAATGCGAACAGTTTGGAACCATCATATTTGACGGACTTTGCAAGTTTGACCGAATCCTTGTTTACCTGCTCGAATATGGCATCTATCAATGCGATATACCGCTCAATACGGGTGTAGTGAGCGGTATATTCTTCCCGTTGATTTATGCGTTTTGTCGGCATAGCTATCGAGCACCCTCAAATACGTCTACAACACGCGAGGACTCTGTTTCGGCCCGCTGTTCCTCTTTGAGTCGTTTCATTTCTGCGTCTACGTCTTTGACCTCTCCGAGACGTTCTACCGCAGTCTGTTGAGACATAACCGGCTTTCCCCCGGTTGCTTCTGTCAGTTCGGAAATTCTCGCGGCCCGGTCGTTCTGAACGAACGGGGTGATGTGGTGTGATACTTTGAGTCGTTTAATGCCGTCTCGCCATTCATTCTTGGCTTCGGCGAGGAAGGCTTTGATGATGTTGCACTCTCTGTCGAACGCCCAAATGATGTCGTCTTTCTCTTCGCCAACTTTCATGTGGGCATCGGCAAGAAGGGTCTTTCTGGCATCTGCACCAATATTGCCGAGGCTCTTCACATTCGTCATGGACAAATTCGGCATCTGGGTATCTTCTTCGATGTTCTCTTTGAGTTGGCTGATGTAGTATTGGATTGCATCGTGCGATACGGCAGGCGACACCAATCCGACGTCTCCACCCTGTTTGAGTTTATAAACCTCGCGGGCTTCTCCGCCGTCCGGCTTATCTCCGATGAGGTCGCCGACGACCTTGACAATCGGAGCGGAGTTTTTGCGTATTACGTCGCTGGTTCGTGAAAGCGTAAGTTCAATGTCGCTACGGTTGTTCGCAATACCGTCGTAAATAGGAGCCGGACGCCACAGGTACACCGCCGGAATTTTACCGATGGGGATAGGTCTGGTTTCGATTTCTGCATCCGTATAAAGGCCGTTTTTGCTGGAATAGCTCTTGAACGTGTCCTTCGTATAGCAGTCGAAATAATACGTTGTCTGTTTCTTTTTTGTGATGGTGTACTCGATGCACATTGCCACCATATCATCATACTCGTCGAAAACCGGCCACAATTTCGCTTCGCTGATTTTCGACATTTTGGTCGGCATGGGAGAATAGCTCCGGCATTTGAACTTATACTTGCACTTGAAACCATAGTCTTCGTTCTCCTCTTCAACTGCATACCATACAGTACATACCTCGCAGGCCCCGAAATATGCACGCATCCGGTTTTTGTTCACGCCGTTGATTCTGACCTTCTCGTAGATAGCTTCGATGGCATTGGCGATTTCCTTCAAAGTCTCATCGTCCTCCGTTTCATACTTGCGTTCGACCGGAATGGTGAAACACATCTGGTTCATCCGACGAGTAACTATTTTCTCGGCAGGGTATAAAATGCGGGCGGCACGGTCTATCTGGCCGTTCTTTTTCCGTTTATCTCTTGGCCGGAGGGCAGGATTGGTAATGATTTCGTGCTTTTTAGGGTCGTAATATTCCTCCAACTCCTCCCACAAAGGTACAGGGGTGGTTTTGTCTTTCAGGTCTGCGATGATTTGAGCAATAGGCCGGTCTTCGCTAATAATCTCGTTGATGTCCATTTCGTTCCGTATGTGTGCCGTGCGCCTTTACACGGCGAATTGTCTAAAATCTTTTTATCGGTACATGACAGAAGATAACTTCCGAACATTCACCGTTCAAATAATCTGCGGCAAGAGCGGCAATAGCCCTTGCTCTGGTCGTTGAGAGTTTTTCGATGCCTGCATAGTCTTTCTGCCGGCGCCGGAGCATTTCGACCGCCATCGTGTAACCTTCTTTGACTGACCGATTGGCGGCCCTATTCATAACCTTTTCAGCCAAACGAGCCTCTATCTTGGTGATTACGACCTCGATTTGGTCTTCATTCGGAACCTCCGTTGATAGGTTGAGATTCTTGGCTGTTTTGAAATAATCTTTGCTGTCCATATCCAAATGTCGGGCTAAATATACAACAAAATAGGGATATTATACCTACTTTGCTATGAAAAATCATCTTCAATATCCGCATCGGACACACTTTCGATAGCGTTGCTCGGATAGAATGTATTGGCAAGAGCATCGAAATCGTCAGGAGACCGGCCGATACGCTTCTTGATGTCGTCTTTGGGTTCGATGATGATTTTGCCATCACTTACGAACTTCCAATGAATTTCGGTTGCCTCTTCTGCAAACTTGTCATTGGGAGGGAGTGCCGGGTTCATCTTGTTCTTGGGGTTGAGCCAGTCCCGCACGCACCAGAATAGGAAGGCTCTCATGTTGGCAAATTCGTGCTGGCCGGTAATGTCGTGCAGGTCGCGTGCCCCTTCAGAGTATTTGCACGAAACAGCGTTTTTGTACCCAAGCTCGCAAAGGCGGGAGAATACACCAGCACCCTCTCCGATGGTGTCAATGTATGCCTCTGCATTGTCATCTTGGAGGATTCTGGCTACCATGCCTGCGACGTGCATGTGGTCTGCTTTTCCTGCGGACTGATGCCGCTCGAATTGGGGAACGTAGCTCCCGTATCGTTTGCATACGACACTTTCGTCGCGTCCCATACCGGCAACATCGACTCCGGCACGGCAGGAGCCGATTGGTTCAAATCCTTCTTCTTGCAGTTTACACCAACGCTGGTTGGCGAGTTCAATCCATTCGTAGGGGATAAGGATGTCTTCTGCAACCTTCGGGAACATTCCAAGCACCTTAATTCGGAAAAGGTCGTTTGGACGATACAATCCTCCCTCGAATTTGAAATCACCCTCTCCTTCATTGAAATCCTGCTCACTTACGGGAGATGCCCAACTTTTCACTTTGTCTTTCACCCATTCGTAGTCCACTTGGCCGGGTATGATGACTTGTTTTTTCACTACATTCTCGGCGTTCAGTGAATTAAGACGGAATTTGGCGAATCGTTCTGACTTCATGGCGCGGGCCGCATATCCGGTGGTAACATTCGGGTTGAAGACTATCAAGAGCCGCGAATTACCCTGCAAGTTACCTTCGATGGCCGCAAAGGTCGCTTCGGAGATACCTGAAGCCTCGGTTACGACAAACATGGTATTGACCGCATGGAAACCAGACCAAGCCTCGGTCGCATCGTCTCCAGCTTTGAATCCGGTAAGAAACCATTCCTCGTAATCGGTACGAATGTCGAATGCGACAAGTCGGCCCGGAAGGAATTGCGCGGCCTTGAATAAACGTCGAACCTCTGGCGACATGATATTACCGACCTGCCGTGCAGTAGGAGCCGTCATTGCAACCTTCGTATTACCAACGAGTCTGCCGCGTTCGTCAAATGCCGGAGTCAAATACATGAAGCATAGAGAGCCACAGGCGGCCACAAAGTCTTTGCCGCGAGCTGTCCCACTCGCAACTGCTGTCATCGGATTCGTCTGGATGGACGTAATGATAGCTTGCTGTTCACGGTCAAGTCTGGCGTGCAAAACGTCGCGGACGAACTTATTCCAGTCCATCCGCCACGAATTGAAGAGGTCGATATGTTTCTGCTCTATCTGCATTACATTGAAATCTGCACGTCAAGAGCATCGGCTATTTTCAGAAATGTAGACAATTGCATATCTGTACGACCGTGCTCTATTAAGCTGATATACTCCCGCTTCAGACCAGTAATTTCGGATAGCTGACGTTGTGTGAGGTTTTTCTCCTTCCTCAATTCTCGAACACGCCGTCCGTAGTCCATTGAGAGTTGTTTGGCATTTATCTCTCTCATTACGCCGGCGTCCCTATTTCATAAAGAAATTCAGGGGCAAAATCCGCTCCATTGGCCCATTCCAAAGTAACGGGAGTAAGACCGAATTGCGTAAACTTATTCTTATCAAGCAATTCCCCGAACACTTCTCCTTTCAGATGCGGTTTGAGGTCTACAATCCGCTTTTCGTGGTTGTTGAAAGTCAGCGCAAGGCTATAATCTTTCAGATAATCTACATCGGTTACTCGTAACATAATTGCTCTTATTTTAAGGGTTCTACCTTTCCAATCGGTTCTCCTCTCTGGGCTTTTTCCCAAAGGGCGAGCACTTCGCCTTCGTGGAGGTCAAGCCACTTGTTCACCATTGCAACCACCTTCGCAGGAGCTTGTCCGTCCACAATACGGTCGATGACGCTGATGTTACAAGCGTAGCCACCATACGAAAAGTGGATGTGAGGCGGGTTGTGGTCTTTCCAATACAAGTAGAGGATAATACCGAAAAATCTACTAATCTCTGGCATAGTTTTGTTCTTTTATGACGGTATAAAGGTAATGAATATATTACATTTTACCAAGCATAAGAGCAAAAATCGTTCCGGTTAATTCTATTGATAGCTGTGCCTTTCGCTCCGCAAAGCGGTTATTGCCACGTCCATTGCTTTGCCGATAACGAACGGATGAGGTTGTTTGCACTTCGCGCCTCGTCTCCACTTCTGGTAATGGTGCAGGATGCGTTCTGCATGGTATCTCGTCATTCGGTAGAATCCGAACTCGCATTTGTCTCGACAACTACGCTCGTTGTCGGAGATTTCGCAATAGCCGAAGCCACAACTATCTTCGGCTTTGAGGAAAGAACATTCCCCACAATAACATGGTGTCGGTTTCATCTTATGGATTCAGTTGTAAACATTTCTTCTGCAATACGGTCTGCGTCTTTGGCAAGGCCGGCTATGCAAACTCGCTCTCTTGCTGTGTTGGCGGACTTTGCCAACATAGAGATTACATGAGGTTCGGGCAAACTTTTGTCTGCCCATACTTGCTGGGCGAGGCTTACGCCATCGACATCCTTTCCAAGTTTGTGGGCGGTGAGAATAATTACCGCATTGCACAAATAGCTGGGTGCTTCAGTCATTATCTTACTTTTCTAAAAATTACATCTATACCGTCAGACCGCTCTTCTCCGAGACATGGGCCAAAGTATTTGATAAGCGTGTTATATCGCTCTTCCTTACACGGTGTCGCGTGGCACATTGAACATCTGTTTGCCACTTTGGTAGTTCTGACTTGATAGGTCGAACCTTTGTACTTAAAAACCGAGTATAACAATCGTCCTTCCATAGTTCTATTTGTTTTCGTGAATCGGACGCCAGCCGATGATTTCGCAGTCAGCGGCGCACCAACCTCCACCGGGAGCCTTTTGCCACCACCCATGCAGGTCATGCCGCATGACGTCGTAGGTGTTGAATTGTCGATGAACCATTACCAGCACCTCTTCGTCTGTGTACGGAGTAATTATCTTTGGATTATGCCATTTGGTCAGTTCTTCGCGCTCTGACTTGGCGCCGGAGCTAAATGAGATAAACCTTGTCAACGAAGAGCAGTTATCTGTATCGCAATTCAACTCTGTGCCGTATTTACAAAACTCTGTTCCTGCATATTTGCATCCAGCATATTCTTCCGCTCTTTCTTTAATCGTCTTCATATTCAATTCATCCGTATTACGATGTTCCCCAAATTTTCCAGCCTACTGACGACACGTTCCATTTCGCCTCTGCTTTCAAAGTTTGCATACGTCAACCAAATGCCCATAAAAGTTCGTTTTTGGATTGTGTACCACTCGTCGCCGAGTATATTTTCCATTCGTCCGCATCGGTAAGTTTTCATAATTATTTCGAGATTTTGCGATAATCACGCTATTTTTTCAGAACGGAGGGTCGCAGTCTTTGCAAACCCCTCGGAATCTAAAGAACTCGTAATAACGCCCCAATATGCACACGGACAAATATCTTCGATACATATTGCGTCCGCAGTTATTACATCCGCATCCCTGTATGCGTACTTTCAAGATTTTCATTGTAGCGCAGTTTTCAAGGTTTCGTAAAGAGTGTTTATCATTGCCTCTGCCGCTTCCATATCGCTTACAATGTCCTTGATATGATACGGAGCACCGTTCTTGCCGTGGCCGTCCGTGCCTATCCACAGATAGGCTTCATAGTCGGGGTCATAACACTCGTAATATTGTTCGATTTCTTTCAAGAGGGTGTCGGGGTCGTTATCTTTCATTTCTGCACAGAAATCCAAGTCATGTCCTTCCGGCGTATATTGGGAAAACTCGAACTCAACAACGTTCGGAACGGAGGTATCGGACGTAACCTGCCATCCCAAAGAAGTGGCAACGGTTGTAATCTGTTCAATCAAGTCCATGTTCTACGATTGTTTCAGGGTGAATATCGAACTCCCAATCGACTTCATCATCTGGAAGTGAGGAATGAATATTGCCTCCGAGTACGAGACCACAATGCTCTTGAACATATTTCTCGGCTTGCTCTTGGCTTTCCGCTTTGATTCTGAATGTTCCGCTGAACACAAACTTTGTAGGCACAGCGTAAAATCGTTTCTTGCTCATGGTGCTACTTCATTGATTTGACAAATTCTATCGTTCGTTGAACCTTATCAAGATTCACCTTCAGACTATTGATGCGCTCCTTGATTCTGTCCGACTTCGAGGTGGAACAGTTGAGTTTGCTATGCCTCATTCCATAGCCCCAACCCATTCTGGCAACTCTTTCGACCTCTGCACGGTTGGCGTCGATAAGGCGGTCTTCTGCCTTCGATATGCTGGTCTTGATGCTCGCGGCCCGTGATTCAAGGTATTTGAGTGTGCTTTCCATGCGGCCCATCAGTATTCGGGGTTGATGTAATGCCGCTGGTAATGAAGGGCCAGACGAACGCCGTCCTTCGACAGTTGGCCTTCGGCAATCCATTTGCCGTTACTACGCTTGGTGAAAATCCGCTCTTCTCCTTCGAGTTCTGGCAAGATTTCATAATCGCCAGCGAAGTAATCGAGACACTTGGTTTTGTTGAATCTGACAGCCACCTTGCGTTCTGTCAAAACCTGCGTCACGGTCGCGGCTCGGTAGTCTGAGTAGTAGCAGATGGTACATTTCAAGCCAACTTCCGGCACAAGATTGCGGATGGCTTGGCAGCGCTCTTCATCGAGTGCATCCCTCTCTTTAAGGGTGTCCCACTTTTTCAGTCGTGCTTCGGCCTCGCGAAGCCGCTCGAAACTCTCTTTGCTTGTCATTGCTCTTGGTATTTGGTTCTGATTATCTCTTTCGCTTTTGACACCTCGGCGTTCGTATCAACTCCGAGACTCTGGTAAAACTCGGCATGCCCTCCGAGGCTTTCCGAGGCGATTTGAAGCGTTCTTGTCTCCTCTCTGGTGAATCCCACCCGAAAGGTGGAGAAAATCGAAAATGCACCGCGATAATCACCTGCACGGAACATTCGGAGGGCGCTTGTCGTTTTGGTCTGTTTATCCATGATAAATGTAGTCTCCTTCATCAGCAAGGGGAAATACAAGTGTGTATGGACTCATAGAGCTCGACACCTTGCACGGGTCATTCTCGTAATGATATATGACATTAAATATGTCGGCAGAGTCGCAAACGTAAACCGCGAACCCACTACTGGTCTTGAATCGTTCGTTCTGCTTCAGGTCTTTTGCGTAGATAGCCGTAAATTCTTTTCTTCCTATATTTTTCATGGCGATTTGTCGGTTTTGCGTATCATTAGGCAGAGTTTCAGCGTGCCATAACTACTCAAAGTCGGGATATGTCATTTCGATAGGCATTTTCGGTTCTCCCTCGAACTCGTTATTACAGGCGGAATAGAAAGAGGGCATATCACTTCCCCGCGTAATATCTTTCCACAACTGACCGTTGGGGTCTTGGTAAACCAACCTGCACCGGCCGTCAATGCCGATAAATTTCAAATCTGTCCTTTTCATCTTATGTTGCGTATCATTGGACAGAGTTATGGTATAAGCACCATTCTCACGGTTGATAACATAGGTAACTTTGGTGTTTTTGCGCAAGCCTTCAAGCCGACGCATATCGGTCGTGAAATGCGTTCCGGTTTCACGAATTGACCAACAAGCCGATTCGCCATCCTTCATTTCATCAATAGACTCAAAGTCATAAACAATGTCGGACTGGTAGCCTGTCATTATCTGCAACGCCTTGTTGAGCATTTCGATTTTAACTTCTCTTGCTGTCATAACTATCTGTTTTTTAATTGTTTGTTGTTCTTTTATTGATATGTAAATCTACAAAGAATGTAACTTTTGACCAAACAGATAACTATTTATTTTTCAGTGAATTACAAGTTTTTTTACTCTATCCGAAACTACTTTTGGGGCTTATCATCGGAGGTCGCGGCTTTCATCAATTCGAGGAAAGGATTTACCGTGAGGTCGGTTTCTGTCTTCTCAACATACCCGCGGTGCTTCATCTTGGTCTTCGACAGCCAAATGAGCATCGTGGTATCTTTGTCGATGGTGGCTTTGGAGAACATGGCCGTTTCGATATTGTCGTAGAACTCTTCGGCCACGTTATCCCAATCTTTTTTGAAGGTGTCATCTTCGTCCCTCCACCGATATACAGTATTGCGAGATATGCCCACGACTTTACAGGCTGCCGAAACATTCAACAGCCTTTTAGAGAGTGCTTCAAGAAACAGTTTCTTCTTCCGTTTGGTGGTAAGAGACTTTTTCGCTTCTGCTTTCTCTACATTACTCGGTCGCGTTGTTTTCTCGTCCGCCATCCAGCATATTGTCTACAAGTTCGACCATTTTGCACACACTCAACGCCTGTGCTTTGATTTTGAATCGGCTCGATACCTTCGCTGTAACCTCGTTCAGCCGCTTCATGTAGTTCTTGTCCATGATGATTGTATTCTCCAACTCCGCTGGAGTATAGGCTTCCAGTTCTTCCAAAAGGCGGTCGAGTGCGGCCTTGCTGGTGTCTACGAACATAAGGGTTACGGGCACGACTTCGTTGTTGGGCATTTCCACGGTGTAGTCAATGTCTTTTACTCCTTCCAGAATTTCATTACTGATGTGGGCGTACTCCTTGAAGGCTACGTCACGGATTTCGTCGAGAAGTTGTTTGATGATTTCCGGGTCATCCTTGCCGGAAATTGAGTTGTGGGAAAGTTGCTTTGCGCGAATCTCGTCGTTTGACGTGTCTTCTTCCAGAACGTACATGACCGGAATGATGGTAAGACCGGCCATCTTTGCCGCTTCGACACGATGGTTACCAGAAACCACGGTAAAGTGGCCGTCAGGGTATTTCACGCAGAAGGGGACTGACGAAAGTTCGCCATCCCGTTTGATGTTGTCTACCAACGCGCGGAAATCGGTCTGTTCCATGTACCGCGCATTCTTGTCAATGAGGCGAATTTTGGAAATCTCAACCTCTTCAATTTTGAATCGTCCCATGCTATTTTGAAAGTTTTTGAGCTGTTCTTACAAGACTGTTCATGTCATTGCCTACGTCCGTTCCGTTACCGTTGCAGAACTTGTCCCACGTCTTGTCGTCGCATCCGTTTAGTGCTTTTACGCCAAGAATGGAATAGACGCGACTGGCGAACTTCCGAAGGCGTGTATGGCAGGATTCATAACCAGCGATGTAACCTTCATAACGCTTGCGGGCTATACAGCAAGCCCCTTTGCATAAGTCTTTTTCGCAAGAAATACCAGCGTTCGGGCATCCGCAGAATTGGCGGGCGTTCTTTCTGATTATCTTTTTGTTCATTGCTCTATGGTTGATGAATCTCAAATACTTATCTTCTTTCAGACCCTATTGTGTAATGTACCAATCCGGCACGTTTGGAGGCGCACATTGCCGCACTTGCTTTTATCATGGCGCGCTGGTCGGTGTTCAGGAGGTCGGAAAATTCCGTCCATCGTATTGCTCCGCTTTCTTTGTCTATTACAGCGTATTCGGGTAAGTCGACCGTCATAGGATTATCTACGCCACTTTCGATGCTTTCAGCCCATACCAGCGCACACGGAAAGTCAAGGCATATTATTTTCTTTGCTCTGCCTTCGAGAAGCCTTGTTACATGCCTTTTTGCCGCTTTTATCATCATTTCGCGTTCATAATTCATAACTACTTGCCTTTATAGAATCGTTTCAGAAATTCCTTCATTATCGAATCAAGTGTACCGAGTTTGCCGGCCACCTGATTGTAGTAGAGTTTACCGATACCACGTTCGTCGAGGTCGAAGACACCGCGGTATTTCATCGACACCGGCTTATCGGTGAAAACAGAGGTGCAGATGCGGCCTACCTCCGTTTTGAAGCGGATGCACAACTCGTCGCGGTATTCGGTTGAGAGAACCCCCATGATGAGCAACTTGCTCAATTTCTGGAGTGGGTGGTCTATCACGAAGTCGCTCTTCATGGACACGGCGTCCGTCCCGTACTTATCGACCTTCATAAAGTCGAACATGCTCGCTCCGAACACGTAGTCGTCGATGAACCAGAGATAGCAGAACGGAGCCGAACCGAGGATGATGTCTTTCTTCAGGTAAATCATTCGGAGGTAGTCGATTTCACTCATGCTGGCCCGCATAAACCGAATCCGGCTTTTGTCCGAGAATTGGTAATCATCCGGCAGACGACGATATTTGAGAGGTACGATGGTACGCTTGCTAAAACTGTTATCGCCACTTTCAGTAGCGTTGGAATAGATACAAGTGCGGCCATCGCGAAAAACCTTCTTGCGGCCCATGTATTGATGTTGAGTAATCGCAAGATAGCTAACGCGCTCCTCGTCGATGGATGCGTAATGCGTTCGTTTCCTTTCTTGGATGCCGAAATCCTCGGTAAGGGCTTTTTCCATCGCGTTACTGGCCGCCCGAAGGGATGCAAGAAACTCCGATTGATAAATCACAAGGTCGTCGCTTCCACAGTCCAGAATCGCGTCTTCAAGGTCTGCGCAATACTTGACCGAAATGTTCTTGGCCGATAGATTATCAACGAGTTTCTGGTATTTCTCGCTATATTTCTTGGTGTAGTATTCCAACTTACCTACAAAGTCCCGGTACAGCCCTTGATGGTATATGTCGTCAGACTTCTTGTGCTTTTTGATGGCATTGAACAAATGCAGGGTCGCAACAATCTCACTCGGTTTATCAGATTGGATGTTGAGGAAGCTATATTCTTCGTCGAATGTAAGCTCTTTTATTTCACCCTTGATAGCCTTAAATAGCAGGTAAATGAAATACTCCTTCGTATAGACGACGATTTCGCGGGGGTTAATGACCTGTTCGATGTCGAAATAATAGGAGTTCACTACGCGCACAACGTCGAATTTTGAAGATGCCTTTTTAATGTAAGACAGCATCCGATTCGACTTCTTGAACATTTCACCTACGACTGTCATATTGTCCGAGTGCTCCGCCGCCCAAAGGAGGGGCTTATGTCTGTGCGGAATCTTCTCCGGGTTAATATGAAATGCCGCGATACACTTTTCGACCGTGGTGAGCGTCTTATACTCTTCCATATCCTCGTGGAGGTAGGCATACTCGACGAAAGAGTACATGAACTTGATGGTTTCAAGCGTTTCCTCAAAATTCCACGACGAGTTGAAGATGCGAAACTCAACTGTGCCGATTTTCTCAATGGAAACACAATTAAGCCAATAGCGGATGTGCCCGCGGTCGGAACCATTGCTAAATACCTTGAGGAAGTTTTCAAGAGAATCTGCCGCAAGTGCTCGCTTCACCACGTCCGCAGTCGGGGTCGGGGCAAGATATTTTGTGTCCCACCATTCCGGAAAGTCGAAAATCTTTTTCACGGGAACCGCGGTATAATAGGATAACGCGAACAGCCTCTTGATGACGTCAAGGTCAAAATCTTTGACGTAGAAGTGAGCATCGAAACCTTCATTCCACATTAGGTAGCCGCCGGCGTCTCGGAGCGATTGAATGAAGTCGCGCAATTCGGCAAGGTCTTCTTCGGTGTAATGATACGGGCGGGTGTTGATTTCTCCGCCGTATTGACCGTGGTGGGTAACTGCCGAACCGTCCGAATTATTCATCATCGTCAGCTTGTTGTCCGTCCACTTATAACCAGCCGGCAACGAAAGCAACAGCTTGTCCGCATCAGCAAATTCCAGCTCGAATCCGAATGTCCTATTTCGTATATTCTCGTGCCACATTTTGAAGTTTCACTAATGATTTATAGTTAGGTACGACCTCCACCTTGTCACCTCGTTTGTAGCGCAGGAAGGGGTCGTTGTAGATGGTGTACTCGCTCGAAATATCCGAGAAAGAGAGGCCGCCGGACAACAGCGTACATTGGTCGGTGTCGATTTCGGAGTAGCCGCCGCGGACTACTATCTGCCGGCGTTCGGGGTACACTCCGATAACCTCCGATTCTACGGTGATGGCATTGCGGCCAAACAAGTGCTTTTTATCGCAGAAGGGTATCGTGCCAAATAAGGCGTATTCCCCGATGCGGACGTCCGTGATGAAAATCGGAGGCTGGGAACTCCGATGCCGCTCCGTCTCTCTCATGTATGAATCCAACTCGGCAAGATAGAAGCTACCGCCGACGCTTACTCCGTCGAAAAGATAGTAAGCCCATAACACCCACTCATTTTCGATTCGAGGCAGTCCGGGGTGATGGTCATTCAAGCATCCAGACGTAATCATCATGTAAAGTTTCACGTCGCTGGCGTATTTGCGGATTCGGCTGGCCAGACGTTCGATACGACGAATGCCAAGACCCTCGCGGTCATCATCTGCATTGAACGGTATGTAGAACTCACGAATGTCGCAAACATGGTAACACTCTCGGAAATCGTCGAAGTCTGCTACCACGGCTCCGGAGTGCCGAGAACCCGCCGAATGGAGTGCGTAGCATACGGTGTTTGCGAGACCTTGCGAGTAGAGTTTCAGCGTCTTCACGCACTCAATATCAGCTATATACTCATAGAACTTTTTGAGCATGATGGAGACAGGGATGCCGCCTGCAATCTTTTCTGCCTTATTGATATTGAAGGCTATCGCCTTTCTGTCAATCTTAATTACCATTTCTCAAAATCAATCGTTTGTAACCATCAATTTCAGTTTTGCCAACGACCTCGAATCCTCGTGCTTTGAAGTTTCGGAGGCTCCACGGGTTGTTCGGCGATGTCAGCGCATAGGCGGCGATGATGCCTCGATTCATCATTGCGGCCATATTCATCATCAGTAGTGTAGACTGAAGGCCGCGACCTCGGTAGGATGGATGGACGAAACACTTTTCGACGAACCCGATGCAATACTCATTGCCGTAGCAGAGATTGTAAGCAATCGGCACGTCGTTCAAGAACGCTCCGAAACTCATACCTGAATGGAGACTCTTTGCGACGTCCTCCTTGACCGACCGCAGACAGATATTGGGGTCGGTCAAGTGCTCCTGCTCGGATGAGAGGATTCCCGAAAGGTCGTCCGTCCGAAGCTCTCTGAATTCCAGTTGCGCTGTCATTTTCATCGTTAGAAAAGGCTTTGTTGTTCAGGTTTCGGGGTCTCTTGCTTCGACTCGGCTACTCCGAACTCCGAAACCTCAATGCCGGTCTGTTCGTTGAGCCACTTGGCGAGGATGTGTCGGTGGCAGAAGTCACCCGGTTTCTCGAAACAGCACAGAGCGACGTCCATTCCTCGGCTCGCCCGTTCAAGGTCTTGGATGAAAGACCGAGCGTCTACCAATCGTAGTACATCGTTACGATACATCCTGATATATTCTTCGTCGGTCAGACGGTCGTCGAGCATATAGCGTCGCGGGGCCACCTGCTTCATGGAAATACCTCGGAAAAAGCGTGGCGGCCAGAGTGCTACACCGATAGGTACAATGCCAGCTTTTCGGAGTATGGCCGCTTTCGCGAAGTATGACGTGTAAATTTTCATAAAGTATTGATTTATTGTGTAAAGTTACAAAATAATAGGGATATTATACCTACTTGTCGAGGTATTTTTTTATCTCTTCTGAAAAGGTTTCAACGTCTCGGCAGATGATATACTTATTACCAGCGATTTCCGCTTTTCGTTGCCATTCCTTTTGGGCGGCAGATTGGCGGCCCTTTGGCGTTTTGAGTTCAATGCAAAGTGCGCCGAACCCTCCGCGAGAAACAAGGAGAATTAGGTCTGACACACCAGCGACCAAACCTTCCGCCTTCTTGCGGCTTCCACCGACACAGATGGTTTTATAACCTGTGCTGGTACGAATCATTTTCATTGCTCGTTTACCATCGTTTGGGACTGCGAATAACATTCCCGCAAGAGATGGATATTTCGCGTTGAACCATGCGACGCACGCTTGCTGGGTATAGGATTCCGTAAAACTCATAATCTGAATAATGTTTTCTGTGCTTGGTGTTTAATCAATCGAGCTTTAGCATCATTGAAATAATCCGAATCTATTTCAATTCCAACCATTTCAAAACCGAGGTCGTGACAGGCAATACAGATTGAACCGCTCCCAAGATGCGTATCAAGAATCTTGTCGCCTTTTTTTGCGAAATGGGAAAGCAACCATTTGTACAACTTTACAGGTTTTTGCGTTGGATGAATGCGTTTTTCATTCAACTTTTTGTTTCCTTGTTGGCATATAGCATCTTCAATGCGCATACTACATCTCACTCCTTGAAACATTCCAGACCACATATAATGCACAATATCTGTTCTATTATTGAAACTTTGATAAGCTATTTCACACCCGTATTGGTCTGATAATCCGTTCATCTTATCCCACACTATGCGACCAGATTTGAACTTTACGTGAGGAAAATAGTTACAACCCCATACTATTTGATTTTTAGACACCCTGAATAGTTGGTTAAAATACTCTATATCAGGTACACTATCCCAATTCTTTGAAGAGTAGGGAGCTGATTTTACTTTCAAATATTCTCCATTGCGTTGTTTGACCAATTCTGGCTTTTTGGAAGGCTTATCAGCACCAATACCATATGGCGGGTCTACAATAGCCAAATCAAAAAAATCATTTGGAAACTCTGCCAATACATCAACGCAGTTGGCATTATAGAGTGCTATGCCTTCGTACATCTCTGGGGTCATTGTTGTTTCTTTGTGAATCGACCTTTTGCGTCACGGGCGGGCTGGCGTTTGATAGGCTCGTCCGCGTCAGTCTTCACGCAGGAATCAAAGGAGATGTTCCATCCGCGGAGCTTCATCCAACAATAGATTGCGGCCACGGCCACCAGTACGGAAATGATGATGCAAATTGTTTTCATAATCGGTTGTTATTTTAGGTTAAACTTGTTTGTCTGCGTCTATTTTTCGCTGAATTGCCTCGCCTTGCTTCCATGCGAAATCAACCCATCGACTCAAGCTGGTTCGATTCTGGTCTTCGTGTACCGTCTTGAACTCCTCAAGTTTCTTTGGGTCGGTAATCGCGGCTATTGCCGCATCGTAGGTACGACGTTCACTTACAGAGCCGTATGCGAAACTCTTGTAGGCATCTGCGATTTCTTGGGCATGTTCAATGACAAACTCTTTCACATCCTCGCCGCAATAATTTCGATAAACCTCCTGCCTTTTATTATCAGGCATGAAGGCTGTCATGCTATCTATACTTTCTCCGGTATCGCAATTCTCGCATCCTGCCTTTCCTTGTCCGAGTGCAGTTGCTACGACGAATGCGATTGAGTTATTCGATGCCCGAAAAGTAATCGGGTCACTTATGGTGATAAATTCGTATAACATTGGATTCATGGGTTTTGTTTTAATTCTACCGATTGTCGCCGTCTCCGTCGATTACACCGCGTTCCTGTCGGCTGGACAGTTTGTCGAGATTAGCCCGACATACATTCTCCAAGCTCCAACCGAACTGCCGTGCAATGCCTGCACAGAACCACATGACATCGCCGACTTCGGCCATGAGTTCCTCCGTGAGATACCCCGCCTCTTTATCGTCTGTATTGAAAAGTACATCGTCGTTTAGTACCCGGATAAGCCCTTTTCGTTTCCACTTGGCAATCTTGTCGGCAATCTCACCTACTTCCGCCATAAGTCCGAACAATATGTAGGTATCGTTCTCGCAGCTGACCATACAGGTAGTCATTGCCTGCTTCTGGTATTCGTTCAGTTCCATATATCAGTTGATTTGTAAGTTGTCGCAATTATGGGTTTCAATAACTTGTCCGAGTTTGAGAATGTAAACCCGGCGGTCGGATGGTGCTCCGTGTTCTGGCCGGCCAAATCCGGCAGGTATATTCTGACATTCAATCAGCATTCGCGGCAGTTCTTGACCGAAATAGGGCGCACCGCGATAAAATTCAACCGCATCGAACTCTCTGAAGTAAATATCAAAGTGTTCTTGTTCAACCGTATCGTTGAGCATGGCTTCCGTCGCATCATTCCAATATTCAGGGCAATAGACTGAATCTATGTCGTTGGAACGCATGAGCCGACGAGTCCATGAAACTTTGATTTCTCGATACTCTTCCTTCTTTTCTCCTCGCAGTATCATATCAAACCATTTTCGGCGCAAGGTGAGTTTCAGAATATTCATATCTCGTCTACGTCAATTTGTTTGCGATTGTCGGGCCAGCTTTTTCGTATATAGGATGAAGCCTTTTTTCTATCCAATCGAGCAATAGCCTTTTGGCGTGCCTCTGCTTTGGTGGAAGCAAAAAACGATGAACTCATCATTTGCTAACTCGATGGTTACTCGGTATGCCTTCTTCTCTTTCATGGTTACTCGGATAGTATCTTGTGATATGATGCAGATTCCATAGAATCCATAATTTGAATGATTCGATAAAGTTCCTGCATGTCTATATTGCTTGTTTTCCTGTCATCCTCTTTTTGGGAAGAATTGGGGTCGAAAAGGTTCTGCCGATTTATATAGGCGGACTTCGTTGCCTCAATCATCTTTTTGAGTTCTTTTCTGAACTGTTTAATGTGAAATTCAAAAAAAGGCTTGAAGTCGAGATATTCGATGTCAGTCATTTCGGCGTATACATGCCGATAATCCCTTTTGTATGTATAGGTTCTACCCCAAACCGCGCTACTATGGCCGAACATATTGAGAATGCAGTGGTTGAATATCAATATTTCGTTGCGGCTTTTTATCGAAAACTCACGGCGTTCGCGTTTTTCATTCTTTAGGTCTTCGATAGTTAAGCCATGTTTCTTGAGGAGAGCTTCAAGAGCGAATTTGGCCGCTTGTGCTTCTCCCTCCACCCCTTGTTCTACGAGCGCAAGGACTTTTCTGGCCTTTTCGATTATTGAGTCCATATTGAGCCGACTTAAATGTGACCTTCAATCCTTGCGACAAGTGCTCCTATGTCGAATTTATCCTTCTGTGTGCCGCGCGGTTCAAGTCGGATTACCATTTCAAGAAGTTCGGGAGCCGCCGCGATAAGTCTTGCATTTGCTCGCTGTCTCGGATTAAGACCATCTGAATCCCGTTCGCCACCGATAGGGTCAGGTACAGCACAAATAGGAGTCTGCGCATCTGTATCTTCCTTCACCTGCCACTGGCCTTTTGAGCCGGGACACGGAGGAATAAAGTCGAAGTAGGTAAACCACTTTTGAAATTGCTTTTTATTACTCATTGCTCTTGGTTTTTGGTTATAGCGTAATTTCCTTTGTGTAAATTAACTTTCCTTTATAGCCCCTCGCCCTTAACTCTTCAATGAGTTGGCGAGGAGTGAATCCTGCGAGGTCGGGATTCCCCCCCCCAATTTTCTGTTTCTTTCTGTTATTCAGGGTTTGACACGATTTGCAGTACGCTTGCAAACCGTCTGGCGATTTTTCTTTACGGTAGAACTCTGATTCTGGAAGTTCTCTGCCGCATTTCCCACATCGTTTCATACTTGCTTGGTTTTCAATTATTTATAGTGTAAAACTATCAATAGTTTGACTTTTTACCAAACGGATAACGCATTATTTTTCAGTAAGTTGCAATTATTTTCGATAGCTTTTTCCCTCGAATTTCACCATCTTGCTCAACCTCACGAGACGGTCGATAGTACGCACATCATAGCGGGCGAGCATCTGTTCTGGGGTAAGGTTCGTGGAAACAAACACCGGCTTTAACCTTTGCTCGGCAATATTCAACACGCGGTTGAATCCTTCGTATTTTTCTCCGAAATCGTTAATGAGAGGTTCGATACCGATTTCGTCGATTATCGGGAAGTATGTGTTACAGAGGTAGTCGATATTCTTTGGCTCTTTTCCTGCGTTCGGCCATGATGCGGCGCAAGGTCGCTCGAATTGTTCCGAGTGAACAGGCCGGACGACAAGCCCTGTTGCTTGGTATAGCAAGACCGGAACAACACCCGTAAGAATCGTACTCTTTCCGCGTCCGCAGTCTCCGGTAAGCAATAAACCCATCCCGCGAGTATTCGTCATCCAGTCGATTATGGCATTATATTCCGGAAGGAACTCGAAGTTTGTGGCCGTTTTATCAACGGATTGGAATATCTCGATAAACAACCGCTGACATGTGTTGCGGTCGCCCCAGCTATACACCTTGCGGCTCCTTACGGGGTCATGGCCGCTGTTTTTCATTTGAGCAATAATTGACTGAATATCCATATCATCCGTTGTTTTCAAGTCGTTCCAATAATGTCGTCTTTTCCGATTCGCTTTTGGGTGTCAGTTTGCGACCGTCAGCAAAATCGCCATCTTGTTCGCGCTTTGCCCAATTCCGAAAAGTCAGATTGGCGCTTTGATACTTTTTCAGCAAAGGTTTGTAATTGTGCATCTGCAAAATCAAGAATTGCATGTACTTGACGCCGAAATCGGCTTTAAGACGCACAAATTCGTCCTCTGTGAATGGGTAACGCATTTGGGCTACGTTCGGAGCGTTCTTTTCAATCCACTTCTGAAATTTCACAAAATCAGGAGACGGAGAGAGAGGGGCCGAGTCGCCAGACTCGCTATTCTCTATTTTTCCCTTATTGTCTTTATTTCCTTTATTATTCTTTGTCCCGGCGTTGTCCCGCTGTTGTCCCAAAACTGTCCCAATCTTGTCCCGTTTTTGTCCCACTTCTTCGTTTATCGGATTGTAATCGTCGTAATTACATAGCTTTATAATCGTCTGGCTTGTCCCGCTTGCTGTCCTCGTGGTTATCATATTTTCGGCGACGAGCAGTTTCAAAAATCTGTCTACACGGTTCTTGTTCCATCCCCAGCGTTTAGCGAGGAATCGGATAGTCGCAGGGAACTCCCCGCGTCCTACCTCGATGACCTTACACCCGACTAACATCTTGGTCGAACTCGCCTCAAACCGGGCTGACTGAATCATGTCAAGCCACGCTTCGGCCTTACTGAATTCTCGCTCTTCGAGCCACCAAAGGCTCTCAAACAGCTTACGGCTAATCGGTATGTAACCTTCTTTCATTGCGTTAATATCCCCGTCTTGTTAAACTCATTTGCTCCTTTGCAAATGAAATCTGGGTTCTGATGTTGTCCGACTGATGCGTGCAGGTACGGTTGATTCTGTCAAGCCAGTTCACGAGGTAATTTTCTGTTACCGTTTGTGATGCAATAAACTTCATTGCTATCGTTGCCGGCATCTTGAGAATGGCTTTCGAGTGCTCTGCATAGGCCGCGGAAATTGCAGAATCTTGCATCTGTTTCGCGTCAGCAAGCATTTTCCCGCTACGGGCCATATAGTTGTTCAGGTACGTCAGCCGTATTGCCAACTCATTAGGGTCTTCGTTGTTATCTGGTACGCTTTCGAGAAAATCTTGTATCTCTTGAGCCTCCTGCAAAAGGTCGTCGATATTCATAATTTGAGCGGTTTATAAACCACCTCCCGCAGTCGGGGAGGTGGTGATAGTTGGCTACACTTCGAGGATGGCGATGTCGCCGGCCACCTCACGGATGGATTCGAGTACCGAGTCAATGATACTGTCGCGTACCTCCTTTTCGTGGTCGTTGGCATCGGGTGATACGAGCGTACAAGTCAGGTCGTCGGGGTTGAAGTAGGTCTCAACCGCGAAGGTCTGCTTATTCTGGCCCTTGAAAACCGGAACGCACACATTGAATGAAGGAGGAAGGTTGCTGTCTACCTTTTGAGCGATAAGCAGCCGTTTGTCGCCCTTGTTCGGATTGAACTCGGCTTCCACCTCTTTGTCGATGCGCCCCTTGAATGCACGGAGAAGGGAAACCAACTCCATCGCAGTCTGGCGGTTCTCGAAGAGGCTCCGATTCATTTTGATAAGTTCTGCCATCTGAATCGGGGTGATATAGTTGCCTTGATTGATACCAAGTGCGAGGAAATCGGGGTGATATTCCAATTTCCCGGAGACCTCCGCGCGATAGTGGTTCGTCTCGTCGATGATGAGTGCAATAAACATTTTATCACGGTTCACGATGATATGACTCGTCTTCTGGTTGATTTCAGCCACCCGCTTTTCCAACCATTTGAACGGGGTGTCTATCACACCGTCGATTCTGACCTTGACGGGTTCGTGAAGAGGAAGGGCGTCTCCCTCGCGGATTTCGAGCGTTTTCACACCGCTCTCGACTTTTACTTCGATGTTTTCCATGTTGTTTACGAGATTAGTTGTCTGTTCCTGTTTTCCTACCGAGACTCATAATAGTCTTCTGGCGTTCGTCTTGACGGATGGGCCGTGATTCAACGAGGAATCCATCCTTCGAGTAGTACCCGACATATCCGGCTTCTTGGTCTACGAACTTGAAGCACTTTTCTTTGGTGTGCTCGGCCTTATTCCTGATGTTATCGAGGAGCTTTCCACGCTCCTCGGTGAGCGGCTTCAACTGTGCCTTGAAGAGTTCTGCCGAAGCCTTCTTCTCAATCTCAATGTCGTTGATTTCGATGGAAAGGTCGGACAGCCGGTCTTTCATTTCGAGAAGCTGTTCTCCGGTAAAAGGCTTCATGTAGCCAACCTCTTCAATTCGGTCACAGTTGTCTTCGAGCATTTGCTGCCTGACGTCTTCAGGATATTCCTGAAATAATGCTTTGTCCATTTCTTCTGGGTTATGAGTGCCCCGGACGAGCAGGGGCGCTCTGGTGATACTTATTTGCGGACTCTCGCAATGAAGTCCTTGCAGGGTTTGAAAACCGGCTTCTTGGTTTCCGGCAACGTGATAGTTTCTCCACGGCTGATGTCGCGGGCCTTCTTTGCTCGACGAACGACCGTTTTGAAGGTTCCGAAGCCACGCAAAGTAACTTCGTTGCCACCACACACGGCCTCTGTGATGACTTTCATGACGGTTTCAACCACTTTCACGGCCTGATGTTGGCCGATGTTCGTTTTCTCTGCCACCTTTGCGGCAACTTCCTGTTTAGTCATTGTTGCAAGATTTTGAATGTTTTACGATTATTTGAACATGAGGTAGTCTTCGTAGAGTTCCTTGAAGGTCTCAGCGGCGTAGTCGGCCAACGCTTCGCTCTTAAAGCAAAGGCGAGACCCGAAGTTCGCAGCCGAATGCGAGGGGGCGTAAGCGAGTGCGCATAGGCGAGGCCCGCATTACCTTCGTCCACCACCAATTAAACCACTTGGGCTGGTTGGTGTTCGACCAGTCAGGCCGCCAGCCTTCGTTGAGTGCGCGGGTGATAACTACGAGCTTGTGGAAAGCGACGTAGGCTTTTCGGTCTTCTTTCGGACAGTCGGATGTGTCCGGCATGGAGGTATGCGGGTCGATACCGAGGATAGCGCAGGCGTCTTCGTAACTCTTTACTCGGTCGGTGATTTTGCGTTTGAAAAATTCCTTTCCGAAGGAATCCTCAAGCATCTGTTTGAACTCTGGCGTCGCTGTCTGGTAGAGGTCGAACGCCTTGTTTTCGTCAATTTGAAGTGACTTTTTCATACTCTATCTGTTTAGATTTGGTTAATTTCTTGATAATGACTACTGCCCGCCGTTTTTTATTGATGGTTCGCAAGTCCTTCCCCGGCAGGTCTTTTAGGGAGTCGAGCAATTCAAGGATTTCCTCGAAATTCTTGTTGGAGATTGCGTACATAACCGTCGCTATTTCACCTCTTCATAAGGAGTGAATGCACCGTCGCGTTCGAACTTGTCAGGGCGTCCAGCAGCCTCCTGCTCCTGTTGCTTTTTCCATTCCTCAAAGTCGTCATTATCCATCTTTGTCTCGGTCTCGATGACCTTGAGAATATGTTCGGAAATGCCTGTCTTCGGAAGTGAGCCGAACCCCCAATTAAGGATGGTTTTGCGAGCCATCATTTCAAAATCCGTGTCCCACGGGCTCCCCTTACCACTCTTCACGGCCTCCGAGCGGGACATGATTTCTTGGATTCGAGAGAGGGGCATGACGTCGAAAACGACGTTGCCGTTCGGAAGACATGCAACCCAATAGCCGCCTTTGATTTTGTCTTTCGTGCGGTTGTTTCCGAAATAATCCGGCTTGTGGATAATCTCGGAGGTTGAACCCTTCCGCACCTCGAACTCATCGCCTTCGTAGACGAGATTTGCTTCTACCCATTGAACGATGCCGGCCCGCATGAGAATTTCCCGTTTCCCCATATAGGACGAGGAGAAGTAGATTTTACCTTTTCGGGGAACGAGATACGCGAGTTTTAATTCTGGATTGAGCGATAGCTTCGTAAGGCCGACAGCTTTGATAGCCTCAATGAGGTAATCGGGATTGCTCTTTGCGCAAGTGATGAGATAGTCGTTTTTCATCATCAGAGAAATCGCGAAATTCACCTCACGGGCAAACTCTTCGTCTGTGCCTCCAGCCGCAATGAATGCTTTGCGTGGAGCCGAGAAGCAAGCCTGAAGGCCGGCATCAACGAGAATTTGAGGAATAGCAGGCGGTGCTGGGGGAGCTACCGGTGCAGGAGCTTGCGTCTGGGCCGTCTTGCCAGAAGCCTGTTGTCCGTTGGAACTTTCCGCTGTTCCGTTGGAGGTCGGTTGTGCAGATGCGTCGAACATCGTCGCTGTCTGCGGTTTCTTTGGTTCTGCCATTGTTATTTACTATAAAAGGTTCTGATGTTGTTCCGCTTATACGTCGGTACGTTCAAGTTCATCACACGCCGGCCTTTCAGGTTGGGCTGAATGAACACTTCTGCGCCGGGATAATATCCGCTCTTACTGCACTTGATATATTGCTCAAGAGCGTTTTCAAATTCGATGGCCGAGGCTCCTTTGTAAACCGGAGATTCGTCGTCAAGTTTGCAGTACGCCCATGCGTCTGCTGATACGATAACAGCATCGTAAGGCGGTTCTTTCTGTTGGAACACCCAATAAAACTCGGCCCATTCACCTGTTGCCAGATGATTGAAAAATTGATAGAAAGCCGCCGAAAAACCGTAGTTCATCTTGTTGATTTGGGACGTGATGGTCTCTTCGTGCAAATCTTTGGAAGATATTGTTTTCCAATCCACGATTTTGCGGCTGGTCTTGAGGTCTGTACGAAACTTGAATCCGAGACCTTCGTATTCGACGAAGTGCGAGATTTCTGCGGTTCCCCATTCAAGGAGCTGGCTGATTGACTCCGAAGTGTTCCCGCAATGATGGAGCAAGGCTTCAACCATCGTATTCGCTAAATCTACTTCCGCTTGACTTGTAGCTTCCATACCGGGGTGTTCGGCGAGAGCCTGTTGATAGGCAATTTGATACTTCTGCGAGGAAATCCCGTAGGCCGCGCCTGTCGTCGGGTTAATAGGAGGCTCGAATACAAAATATTCAGACTCAAACTCGTCGAGGCATCCGGTGTTGGCAATCGAGGCCAAAATAGCGTGATAAACGCTTCCTTTCATCGAAGCCTCAAGGCTGATTTCCACGCCTCCAATTCGACGTAAATAATCGAACGCTTTCGGAGAAATGAGCAGATTTTTAAGCTGTGTGGAGCTGACGAAATCCCGACTCCACTCGCCTCGATGATATTCCTCATTAGGCATATCGAGGATAATAGCCGGTAGATTTTTAGGCTTTTGTGTCATATTGCTCTTGGTTTTTAATAGTAATCATGTCCGCCGGGCATCGAGTCCCAATCCGGTTCATCATCATATTCGATTTCTCCGCTTCCATCACATTCAGCACAACTATCACATTCCCGTTGGTCGGCAGGTAATTTGTCGTATTCCTCTTTAGTGATGCGTTCTCCATCGCTGTTGTAGTAGATTTCACCTGTTCCTTTGCAAGCTGGGCATGTTACAGTTTGCGGCTCTGGAGAACAACATGGGCATCCGGGATAACCATAACAGACGGCGCAACTCATCGTTTCGGCATATAGGCTTCAATTCGATTCTCCGCGCAGTAATTGACTGCCTGCGACACCGAGTAGAACTTCTTTGAGTGCCGCTTCCCTTTCTTGGTCGTAACGATGGCCATTGAACCGTCGTCATTAAAAATTGCTTGTGCTCTTCGTTTCATAGCGTATTGTATATTAGCTTTTTAGATTTCCTTCGCAACTCATCGAAATCCAGCGTAAGTCCGTCGGACGCACGTATTAGAATTTTCCCATTGGTGCTATTGGGGTGCTTGGGAATGAGGCCGCAGTTGATATACTTTCTAACCGTATTCGGGTGAACATCGTGCAGGTATGCAACCATTTCAACCGTCATGGTTTTCGCGTAAAATTTGTCGATATTGACACCATGTGCTCGGAGATATTCATTCTCCTCTTCGAGTTTCTTGTTTGAGTAATCCATATCCTGAATGACTCCTATAATCTGCATAGTGCTCAACCTTTCTGCGGACTTTTTCTTCACCATTGTTACTCCTCCTTGAATAGATTGTGTTTGTGGGCGTATGCAATGAGTTCCGATTCCTTGTGGACGCCAATGCGGACACTCGCGTTCCGAATATGGTTATGGACGGTGTGCGGGGATAAGCACAGCTCTTCTGCAATTTGCGGTCTTGGAATACCTCTGGACAGAAGTTCCAACACTCGCATTTCGGCATCAGATACTTTACTATTGAAGCGAGGGTGGCAAATAACATTTTCGTATTTGCATTCGCCTCGTAATGGGCATGGAACATGCTCGAAATGGAAACAGCCACTTGCATCTACGTCCGAAATGTTAGTATCTATAACACCGAAATTGCATTTGCATAACCGCAACACAACTCGATATTGGTAATGCGGGAGATTAGCTTGGCATCGTTTGTATTCATTGAGACTTGCTTCGAGAGCTTCGGGATAAAACTCGCGGAACTTCTCAATGATAAACCGAATGGCATCACGGTCGGATTCGGTCAGATGGTGTTGATTCCCATCCTCCGTGCGATACCAGATTTGGTCTTCAAACGTATAAAACTCAATGTTTTTCATCGAGACTTCGGTTAAAGAGATTTTCGGCCGGAATGCCGCTTTCCTTTGCCAGAATATCAATGTATTCCGGGCGAGAAGGCTTGCAGTCTCCAAATACCCATTTCAGGACTGCATTGCTCGAAATGTCACATTGGGAGGCAACCTTTCTCACAAATTTCGTCTTGTAGCTCCTACCCAATGATTGATAGTAGGAGATGAGATTTTGGCCTTTTCGTGTCATTTTATTCACATTTTCGCAGTTTGTTGATGATAAATCAGCACTTTATACTACCTTTGTGGTTGTTGAGGTGGTATTGTTACTTTTATTTCGGCGTAAAACTAACAATAAAATAACATTTAGCCAAACAAAACTCACATTATTTTGTCGCAAAAACTCACATTTTTCTGTATATGGCTGAAAATGAAAGATTACGAAATGTTATTTCGTGGCTCAAAGAGCAGGGGATAATTGACAATCAGGAAGATTTAGCCTCTAAAATCGACAGTAACAGAACCTATATCTCTCACATTATCAAAGGGAGACAGGCTTTAACACGTAAATTCGCCGAAAAAATATGTTCGCTGTCTGACAAACTGAATATCAACTATCTATTTGATGAACAAGATACAGCTATGGTATTGAATGATAGCCGTCATCGGATAGTGCATGATTTCGTTGTGGGGCAAGGCAAAGAGCTGGAAAGCACAAAAAACAAACTTCAAGCGATACAAGATAGTCTCGACGGATACCGACTTGTACCCGTATATAACTTTGATGCAGTCGGGGGAATGTCGGCCTGCAATGATATAACTGACGCTCCGGCTTATATCGAAAAATATGTCCCTTTTGCTGGTGCTCACCTTGAGGATATTTGTGTGCATGTAACAGGAAATAGCATGATACCCACATATAGCCCCGGAACACTCTTATTGATACGAAAGGTCGAAGGGTGGAGGGAATATTTCGGTTATGGACACACTTTTGTACTTTTCTTAAATGACGGTCGGCGCATTTTAAAAGAGGTGCGCAAGTTTGCTGAAAACTCAAAGGATTTCGTGCTCTGCGTATCACACAACAAAGAGTATGAACCGGAAGAGCTACCAAAGGCGATGATAGTATCCGTTTACAAGGTTATAATGGCTCTGACAAACGACGGCTTCTGATATGGTTTCCCTTGATGGTCAGAAAATAACACGGCGATTCTTTGAAGCAATCGAGACTTTGATTGCCCTCAAGGCGATACGTGGGCAAAAGACTATTTCGACAGCATTGGGCGTTGAAAACTCGTCGATGTATAAAATTAAGAATCACCCTGAAACATACACCTTGAAGCCAGAATATATACTTTTCCTTGTAACAAAATATAACATATCGGCCGATTGGATTATAACAGGGCGCGGGCGAATGTTCTCAAAAATGTAAGTATGGTAACTTTTTTCTTATTGAATCCAGAGCGAGAAGTTTCAACCATAGCAATTCTTGTTTCATTCAACGGTAAAAAGTACCGTCGGTCTATCCATGAATCAATACCTGTAAATCTTTGGAACAACGATAAAAAGAGAGTTCGAGTCTCTGCGAAACATCAGCAAGGTAATATAATCAATGACACCTTGTCCAAATGGGAGGTCGCCGCTCTCCGCACGCTATCACATTTCAAAGAATACTATAACGCACCGAGTAAAGATGAATTTTTCGAGGTTCTTGACCGGGAATTTTACAAAGATGAAGTCGGAGAACCTACCCAAAAGGAGATGTTATTCCTTGATTATCTTCAAATCTACATCGACAGGTATGATAAGGTCAGAGACCCCAAGACCATTCAGAAATATGTTACAGCGAGGAACAAACTTGCCGAATATGAGAAGCAATGCAGAAAGAAGCTGAAATTCAAAGATATAAACATTGATTTTTACAATGACTTTCAATCGTGGTTCTATTCCATGCAATATGCTGATAACTACTTTGGAAGCGTCGTGAAAGTTGTAAAACAAGCATATAAAGAAGCTCGGTTTGTAGATAAACTGCATGGGTTTGAGGATATAGGGCACAAAGACTTCGTTACTGTTAGTGCAGAATCAGATAATGTTTACCTCGATGAGAGCGAGTTAAATGCAATCTATCGTCTTGAAATAACCCAAGAACGTATCAAAACGGAATACCCAAACTTAACGTCAGGGCAGGTGCGGAGGAAATACGAGAGTTTGCTTGTCGTTCGAGACCGATTCTTGGTAGGGGCCTACACCGGATTGCGAGTATCTGACTTTTCACGCATCGGAGAAATGAATATTGATGAAAACTATATTCGCATCACTACTGATAAAGGGAAGTCAAGCGTCATTATTCCGTTGCATCCGATTGTAAAGGAAATCACCTCGCGGTTCGACTCGAACATAAGTGTTTCAGACCAGAAATTGAATAAACACATCAAAGAGATTGCTCGACTTGCTGGGATAACAAAAAAAGTGCTTCTAAATAAACATATAGGGGGAAAGGTCTCTCAACTATATATTGAAAAATGCGACGCTATTAGCACTCATACCGCTCGACGTTCATTTGCTACAAACGCATATAAGGCCGGGGTTCCAACTATTGCCATTATGAAGGTTACAGGGCACAAAAAGGAATCTAACTTTATGAAGTATATCAAGGTCTCGGCAGAAGAGAACGCGGAAATGTTGAAGTCTCATCCTTTCTTTATCGGAAAGTCGGATGCAGAACCAAATGCAGAACCAAAAGTTTATGAATAGGGCATACTTTTGGTAACAAGCCATGATAAGTAAATTGCAGAGACATTGAAATTTGTTACCATACCGGAACGGTCGTAATAGATAGGGCTGTCCGGCTCCGGGTACTGATTAAGGTGTCAAAACTTTGATTGTCAAGGTTTTGGCGCCTTTTCTTTTTTGCCATGCCCTTCTGCGGCGGTTTGCTTTTCGCAGATTTGTTCAGGCGGTGCCGCTTTTTGAGAAGGAGCGTGATTTTGCCCGTTCGGGAAATTTCCTGCGGCGGAGCATGATATGCGCTTTCGCGTTATGCCGCCTTTCCGGTGCGATTTTGAGTTTTGATACTTAAGTTTGCCATTCGAGTTCAATTTTTGCATTAAGGAGATGCGGGGAAGGCGAATGTCGTATATTTAATGCAATAAAAATCAGCATGCATCCCAAATTCCAAATATATACCGATATTTCGTCTCTGCCGATAAGCGAACACGAGGCCTATCAGGAGGAGGGTTTCTGCGGTATTTGCACGGGAGGTACCGCTGTGATAGAGGTTTTTTCGGTGCGCAGTCCGATTTCCGAAAACGATATCGTGACGATTCTGCCGTTGCAGCTGGTGTCGATCCGCGAGGTCAGCGACGATTTCTCGATGACCTTTTTCAAAGTAGACAAGGGGATGTTCCTCGACATCATGAGCGGGTTGGGGAAAATAACCCCGGATTTTTTCTTCTATATGCGGAAGAACTTCCTGTACAGCGTGAACGACGTGGACCGAAACCGATTTCTGGGGTTTTGCCGGGCGATTGATCTCAGGGGCAGCAACAACGATCCCCTTTTCCTGCGGGAGACCATTCTGCACCTGCTGCGGATTTATTACTGGGATTTCTACGTCCTTTTCCAGCAGAAGACGAGCGCCAAGAAGCGCCCTTTCGTGAATACCAACAAGGAGAATATCGCCATGCGGTTCGCCATGCTGGTCAGCGAACACCACAAAACGCGCAGGGAGGTCGCTTTCTATGCCGATAAGTTGTGCATTTCGCCCGTATATCTGACCAAAGTCATTCAGGAAGTAAACGGCCAGTCCGCCCATGAAATGATTGCGGACTACGTCGTTATCGAGATCAAAACCCTGCTCCGGGACGCGAGGCTCGACATAAAGGCCGTGGCACGACAGGCCGGCTTTGCCAACCAGTCTTCGCTGAGCCGCTTTTTCCGCCTAAAAACGGGCATGTCTCCCACGGAGTACCGCCGCATGATCCATGCCACAAGATAAGTTCTTGTTCCGTCCTCGGTTTCGGAATTCCGTATCGTGCAAACCCGTCCGATGACCGATGTGCGGCGTTCGTAAACAGACGCGCCGGTTTTTCTGCCGCTGTTCCGATCGGCTCCGGCGGAGGGTCGTTTTGTTCCGGGAACCGGAGGTAAATCGTTGTATGGCAGACAACGCTAAACTAATCTCCTGTGCTCCGGCTCCCCTGAACAAAACGCCGTTCCTTTTACGGCTTGTGACGGAATTGCTCCGTAATGTCTTCCATTGCGCCCGCAGGACCGATTCTGTAGAGCCGCTGATTGGTCGTCGGTGAAGTCAGCGGCCCCAGCGACTCGACCCACCCGCCCAGTTTGATGTAATCGAACACCTGCGGCGCGAATCCTTCCGGCAACTCCTGCCGTCCCGAATACCAGCCGACGTGCAGGACCGGCAACTCCTGCCGCACGACCTCCGCCAGCCGGGCGATCCGGTGCGGCGCGGCATCCCCGCCCATAAAGCAGACGCAGGTCACCGACCGTCCGTATCGCTCCAGCAGGGCGCGCAGTTCCGGGGCGTCGAGCACATGCCCCGCATCGGCCTGCAGGTGGGGGCTATGACACCCCGGACAGCGGTTCGGGCAGTTGGCGATATTGATCGCCAGCGTCGTTTCGCCCGGAATCTCCGCGAATACGATGTCGAAATTGTAGTATCGGACTACTGTTTCCGGAGCTGTCATACGGCCTCCTGAGCGGGCGAACTTTTCTGTCCGGCCGGTTCTTTCTGTGCGAACGGTTCCCGTTGCGGGTGCGCACCCTGCTGTCCGGGTGTTTCCGCGCCGCCCGCCGCCGGTTTCATGTTGCCGTAATAGCGGCGTTCGGCCTCCTGCTGGCGTGCGGCCGAGAAGTTCGAGACCCGTTTCATGTAGCCGATCACGCGCGTCAGGTAATCCAGATCGTCGCTATGGCATGCGGGACATGCTTTCAGATAGCGTTTGTCGATATGCCCGCACTTGTTGCAGACCGTATTGGGAATGTTGAACGTAAAGTAGTTGCAGCCCTCGGCCGCGGCCACGCGTAGCAGGTGGCGGTACTGCTCCTTCGAAAGATGCTCTTCGAGATTCATGTGCAGCGCCGAGCCGCCCGTGAGGTGGTCGATGTAGCGGCGTCCGTGCAGCCGGAATTTGTCGACGACGTTCAGCGACTGGTCCTCGACGACGTAGAAATAGGAGTTGTAGCAGTCGCGCGGCACGGCGTATCCGTCCTCGCGGTCCCATTTGGCGTGCTTCACGCCGACGTTTTCGGCGGGGATCATCTCGCAGTTGAACATCAGCTCCTTGGTGCGGTATTTCTTGTTGTAACGCTCGATCAGCCCCAGTACGTTCTGCACGAAAGCGACGTAGTCGTCGTTGTCGTCGATGCGGATTCCCAGAAATTCGGCGGCTTCGACCAGTCCGTTTACGCCGATGGTCAGGTATTGGCGCGAAAGGTTGATGTAGCCCGCATCGAAGAGCGGCAGCATGCCTTTGGACTTCAGTTCCTTGAGGTTTTCGTTGTAAGCCGTCTGCACTTTGTGTACCAGATCCGTGATCTCTTCCAGATAGGTGAGATAGTGCATGCCGTTCTTCACGGCGTACTGGATGCAGCGGTTGAGGTTGATCGTCAGCACGCTCTTCGAGCCGGTCGAGACGCCGCCCGCGCCGAGCGTGTAGCTGAACCCGTTGTCCTGAATCTCGTTCCGCAGGCGGCAGCAGCTCGACAGCGAGTCGGCGTTGTCGCTGATATAGGTGAAGAACGAGTGCCCCTCGGCGTACATCTGCGCCGTGATGTCGCCCCACTCCCGGTCCATCACGTCGCCGTCTTTGGTCAGCAGCGCCATCGTCTCTACCGGGAAAGTCAGCACGGTCTTGGTGCGCTCGCGGTTGAACCACGTCATGAAACGCTTCTGCAGCCACGACAGCGACTCCCAGTGCGGATGCGAACCGTCGGGAAATACGAACTCCCCGAACAGGCTTTCGAAGTAGTAGCGGTCGTAGTAGGCCACGTTCCAGAACACGGCTTGGAAGTTGCGCGCCCCGGTCGGCTGGTTGATCGAGTAGACGATCTGTTCGAAGCAGTCGGTGATTATCTTGTCTATTGTCCGGCGTTTCTTCGAGAGGTCGGCCACCTCGTCGGCCCGCTTGTAGTAATCCTCGCCGTACTCCTGCTCGATGAAATAGTTCATGTACATCAGGAATTCGGGCGTGGCGCATGCGCCCGAAAGCATCGACGACACGATGAAAACCATGTTGACGAATCCGCCGCAGAACGATTTGAGATTCGTCGGACGGGTCGAGTTGCCGCCCACCGAGAGCGTGCCGCCCAAGAGCCACGGATACATGGTGATCGAGGCGCAGTAGTTGGCCATCGACGTCTCGTCGTTCTTGTAGATGAAGTGCTCCTTGAGCAGGTGCAGGTATTTGTCCGACAGTTCCTTGCCGTACATCTCCTTGATGCGGTCGGTCAGCAGGCGGCGGTTCAGGCGGATGAAGTTCTGCTTCGGCAGCTCGCCGATCAGCGTGGCGATGTTCTTGTTTTCGACGTTGGCGTTGGCGTCGTATTTCGAGCCGGTCGCCGGGTTCGAGGCGTCGCAGTAGTTGATCAGAAATTCGAGTTTCTCGCGGTCTTCGCGCTCCTCGGTGTGTTTCTGGCGGTAGAGCATGTAGCTCTTGGCCACCGCGAAGTAACGCTCGGCCATCAGCGCCACTTCGACCTGATTCTGAATCTCTTCGACGCTCATGCCGTCGGACACGTGTACGCGGCTCAGTATCGACGTGATGTCGTCGTCGGTGGCGTAGCTGCCGACCGAAAGGAAGGCCTTGCGTACGGCGCGTTTGATTTTCTCGACGGAAAACGCTTTGCGCTTGCCGTCGCGTTTTACGATGTAAAGTTCGGAAATGCCCATATTTTCTCCTGTTTTTGTTGTTGGCCGGTTATGCGATAAAGCCCGCTTTTGCCGGCGGACGGCCGCCTGAAAAGCATGGTTTCACCAAAAAAATCAGTGTAAAACAAAGTTGCTGCACCGCTCTATATCCCGAAAGCGGGTGCCGTATATCGGTCAGGCAGGTCTTCTGACTCGCTCCTTCCGCACGCCTTCCCGTCCGACGGACAGTGGCTCTGAGAGTGTGCGGAGCGCAACGGAGCTTACAGCTACGGGGATAGTCCCTGATTTGCACAGGAGTTCCCTTTTGATCCCAAGCCGGCAGCCGCCGGCGGGGAACCTTGACCGGGAGCAAATATAGAGATTGTTTCCGAGGCGGCAATCGTTCGGCGCTCCAATTAATGAACAAATTGTAAACAATACGGCCGACGGCGGCCGACGCGGAAAAAATATGCCGCGTCCGCCCTCATGCGGTGATTTTTCGCAAAAGCTGTCCGCATGCACCTCTCTTTGGGGGCCGGGTGGCGCAAAACCGATAAATTTTGCTACCTTTGCCGCCGTATGAGAGCATCCGTCAAAAAGATATACGCTTCGTTCGGTCCCGACGCCTTGGTCGCGTTCTGGCTGGGTGTATGGTGGATTTGCAACCTCTTTCAGGCCGGTTTCACGGAGCTGGCCAACGACGAGGCCTACTACCATATGTTCGCCGAAAACATCTCGTGGGGCTATTTCGACCATCCGCCGATGACGGCGCTGCTGGTCTGGCTTGGGGAGCATCTCTTCGGCGGGGAGTTCGGCGTGCGGTTTTTCTTTACCCTGCTGCAGCCGCTTTACCTCTTTGTCTTCTGGCGCATCATCCGGCCCTCCGATGCCGACCGCCGCGATGCGGGGCTTTTCGTCATGCTCTCGGCCGCGACGCTCATGCTGCAGTTGTACGGTTTTATCGCCGTGCCCGACGGTCCGCTGATGATGACTGCGGCGTTGTTCCTGCTCACTTTCAAATGGTTCACCGAAGGGCGGCGCGCGGCGTGGCTCTGGATGGGTGTGGCCATGGCGCTGATGGCCTACAGCAAGTACCACGGGGCGCTGGTGGTGCTCTTCGCGCTTGCGGCGACCCCCCCCCGCGTGTTCCTGCGTCCGACCTTATATCTCAGCGGCGCGGTGGCGCTGTTGCTGCTCGTGCCGCATTTCGTGTGGCAGTACGAGCACGACTGGGCGTCGCTGGCCTATCATCTGGCGGGGCGTAACTCGGTCTTCCGGCCCGGTTACGTCGCCGAATACCTGCTCAACCTGCTGGTCGTCTTCAACCCGTTCTTCGTGCCGCTCTATGTCCGGTCGTGGATCGCCGTGAAGCCGCAGAACGCCGTCGAACGCGCGCTGAGATTCATTCCGGCGGCGTTTATCGTCTTTTTTCTGCTTTCGACGCTGCGCGGATACGTCCAGCCCCAGTGGGTGATCGTCGCCGTGTTCGGACTGCTCTATACGCTCTTCACCTACGCCCGGCGCCATCCCCGGACGCGCCGCTACCTGATGCGCATGGGGTGGGTGACGCTCGCCCTGATCGCCCTGACGCGGCTGGTGATGATCTTCAATCCGCTGGGCATCCGTTACGAAGTGTTCGACAACCGCACCAGTTACGGGGAGATCGCCGAAATCGCCGACGGCCGTCCCGTCGTTTTCCGCCACGGTTACGCCGTCGCGGCCAAATACGCCTTCTATACCGGCGGAGAGGCCTACTGCCAGCCCAATATCCGCTACCGGACCCACCAATGGCAGTTCCGTGACGACGATACGCGCTTTGCCGGCCGCGAAGTGCTGGTCGAGACGCCTTATGACGAAGCCGACACGACGGGCCGCGTCCGGAGCGTCGTACTGCCCAACGGCAAGCGTTTCACGTGGTTCGTCGATACGCATTTCCATCCGACCCGCCTTGTGGACATCTCCTTCACGGGGCTTCCCGAACGAGTCGCCGCGGGCGATACGCTGCGGCTTTCGCTGCGAATCGAAAATCCCTATCCTTATAACATCGACTTGGGCGGCGACATGTCGCTCGTCATGCTCTGGAAGCACGGCCGTTTCCGCGTCGAGGAGTTCGACACCGGGGAACGTTTCCGGATTCCCGCCGAGGAGGAGATCCGGCGCGAGGTGGTGTTCGTCGTGCCCCGACTGCTGGCCGGGACCGATTTCGACGCCGGCTTCGCCCTGCGCCGGGAAGGGTATACGAATTGGTTTAACGGAAAACCCCTCCGCACGGAGGTTGCGCGATGATTGAGCAGTTTCTCAAATTCTGCATCGTGGGCGGTTCGGGCGTCTTCGTCGATTTCGGAATCACCTATCTCTGCAAGGAGTGGCTGAGGCTCAACAAGTACGTCGCCAATTCGCTCGGCTTTCTCTGCGCCTCGACGACGAATTACATCCTGAACCGGATCTGGACTTTCCACAACGAGAATCCCGACATTACGGGACAGTACCTCCGTTTTCTGGGCATTGCCGCCGTGGGGCTTGTCATCAACAACCTGACGATCTGGCTGCTGCACGGCCGTTTCCGCCTGAATTTCTATCTGGCCAAGCTTTTCGCCATCGGCGTGGTCACTTTCTGGAACTTCTTCATGAACTATTTCTTTACGTTCTGACCTCTTTGCCGGAGCGGGCGTAGCGATATCGGATTGCTGCCGGAATTGCCGTCGTATTTTACGATGCAATTGTCATTATTGCGGTCCGCAACCTTTGTATGTGTTATAAAATCCAAGGTTTGATGAAAATTCAATTTTCATCAAAATATATTATGAAATATTTTATAAATATATATGGTGATATTTACTATTTTATAGTATTTTAGGTTTTGGATATCCACTTGTACTCTCGAATTCAAATCTTGTGTCACTAACTTTTCAATTTTATGAAACGTATTGCATTGATTGTGATCGGTTTTGCGATCTTCGCAATGTCGTGTCAAACTCAGGAAAGCGAATCCGCCACGAATTTTCCTTCTGAAACGCCATTGCAAGCGGGTGCGGAACATAATCTTTATCTGCAAGAGATTCTTAATTATTTTGGTGAGAATCCTGATGTTATGACGCGTGCTTCAGGGACTGCAGAGGATTTTATCAAACAGATGGCAAGTGTGCAGACGGCTGCATTGAAAAATCAGAATTTCAGAAACATGTCCACTGCACAGATAAATGCCTTTGTGCGAAATTGTGTGGATGTTTCGGTTGATCCGGCAATTATTGCTGCCGTTGAATCCTCCCTGACGACGAAAGGTTTTTCCATTGTTCCCGAAATGAATCGGGACGCCCCTTTGACTGCTGCCGTGAAAGGTTATATGGAGGAAGTGGAGCGTCTTGAAACTGCAAATGATTCTGATGCTGTATTTAAATCTAAAATGCAAAAAGCATATCTGACGTGGTATCGTGCGGCTGACGATGACGATGATCGAAAGTTGATCGCAGATTCGTATAATGTCTTTTTGGGCTCTTGGGAATATTGGACGGACAATGGTAGAGCGTGGGAGATTGGATTGAAATCTACCCGTACGATTAAGTCGTTCCTCAAGAAACTGGTTATTGCAGATGTTAAAGCAACAGCATGGGCTTGTTGGAAAGCAAAAATATATGCTCTCGTATTCTGGAAAGCTATGCTTGCAGCAGGTGCTTCCGGCAGTGCATACGCTGCAATTCGTTATTTGGTTTTTTATGAAATAATTTTCCATGCCAGCGCTGACGGCATAGGATATTATCGGATAGGAAATCAAATGTTCACAGTGGAAGAGGTGAAAAATATGCTTTGCAGGGAGATTGCACGCCAAAATCCTGAACTGAATTTGTCCTTCGAATAACCGTATGCTGCGGATCGTTGCCATAACCCTGATTCAGGGAATGTTGCCCGCTATTTTCGGGTTGGTGTTTTTATGGATAAAATCGGACGTAACCCTTATCGCTCCGTGGCCAATGCTGATGCTGTTTATCTTCTTTGCGAATTTGCTGATCGTTGCGGCAGGTTGGAAATATCTCGGCGTTACGCGGAGCGACAGGCAGGCGCAAGCCATACTTATGTTCCTTGCCGTTTTCGAGCCGTTATTGACCTATAAAGTGCTTATTGCCGAGGGTGCGAATTTGACGCCGTGGGGCCAAATCGCTTGTTATTGTGCCGGACAGGCCGCTATCTGGGTCACAATCGTCTGGGGACCAGAGATATCCGGTTATTTCATGCAGCGACGTTGGGATAAAAAGGTGCTATCCGGAGAAAGGAAATTTCCGTCTCGCAAAGAATTTTTGGAAGAGCGGGAGCGGCGCCGGGCGCAGAGATACAAAAAATAGTATCTCATAAAATAGACGAAGAAATTGCATGATCCGATCCCGACAAAACTTTTTGCTTTTGGTTAGGATCGGATTTAAATTCTATTTTTCATATTCTATGCTTTTTTCGCGGCCCTGATTTTGCGCAGCGGGAGTCCCAGCACGCCGAAGAACGCTTCGCGGAAGATGCCGCCGCTCATCTTGGAGGTGCCCTCGCGGCGTTCGACGAAGATGATCGACACCTCCTTGAGTTTCAGCCCCAGCCGCCACGCCGAGTACTTCATCTCGATCTGAAAGCCGTATCCCTTCATCCTTACGGCGTCGAGGTCGAGCGTCTCCAGCGCATGGCGCGAGTAGCAGACGAATCCCGCCGTCGCGTCGCGCAGGGGCATGCGCGTCACGATGCGCACGTACATCGAGGCGAAGTAGGACATCAGCAGACGCGACATCGGCCAGTTGACGACGTTTACGCCTTGCACATAGCGCGAGCCGACCACCACGTCGTTGCCCTCGGCGGCGGCTTCGTACAGCCGCACCAGATCGTCGGGATTGTGCGAGAAGTCGCAGTCCATTTCGCAAATGTAGTCGAATCCGTTGTCCAGTCCCCAGCGGAATCCCGTCAGATAGGCCGTTCCCAGCCCCTGCTTGCCGCTGCGCTCCAGCAGATGAAGCGTTTCGGGGAACTCTTTCCTGCGTTGCCTGACGATTTCAGCCGTCCCGTCGGGCGAACCGTCGTCGATGACGAGCAGTTCGAAAGGTTCGGGCAGCGAAAAGACCTTGTCGATCATCGCCGAGATGTTTTCCTTCTCGTTGTAGGTCGGAATGATTACCAGTTTGCGCATAGGGCCTTGTTTTCGGATTTTCTATACAAAGGTAGCATTATTTTGCAAAAACGCGCCGCCCCGGCTCTTTTTCTGCGGGGACGGCGGATATTTCCGGCGCTTTGCGCGGGAGCCGCGTACGCTTTTTACCGGCGGCGTTTCATCGCCCGGATTTCCTGCTTCGCGGCGTCGCTCACGCGGTAGGACTCGATGATTTTCTGCAGCGATTTGTTGTAGGTCCAGTCGTCCAGCGAGCAGCTGCCCAGCCAAGCGTGTGTGCGCTGCGGAAATTTGACGTAGCAGACCGACACCGCCCATGCCACGGCCATGCGGGCGTAGTAGGCTTCGTGGCGGATGCCGTCGAGCTGCCGCAGAAACGCTTCGAGGTGCTGTTCATCGACGAAATTGCCCAACCCCATGACTACGGCGAAACGCGTGTCGTATTCGGCCTGCGCGTGAAAATAGGGTTGTATGAACTCCCACATCGGCTGCCGCTCGGCGGCGCGGAGCCGCCAGCAGAAGCAGTCGCAGACGGCCCAGTTGTCGATCTTGGGTACGAAGCGGGCCACGTGTGCGAGCTTTTCGGCGGGTTCGCACCGGGCATAGCCGATCACCAGCCCCTGCAGCATCCGCTCTTCGAAGTAGAAATCCTCGGCTTCGGCCAGATATGTGCGCCAGTCTCCGGCGGCGATTTCCTTGGCGATGCTGCGCAATACGGGCAGGCGTATGCCCAGCACGTTTTCGACGCCCGGCATCAGCGCCGAGGTGAATTTCATGTATTTAGGCTCGGTGAGTTCGAGCAGTTGTTCACGCAGGGTCATCGTTTGCCGAATTTGGGGGTTATGCCGATGAAAAAGGAGACGTTGAGCCGCGGCATGGGGCGCGAAAGCACCGATTCGTACTCCTCGTTGAGCAGGTTGTGGATGCAGCCTTTGAGCGAGAACGACGCCCATTTGCAGTCGAGTCCCTTTTCGAGCGAGAGGTCGCTCATGAAGTAGGGTTTCACGCGGCCCAAGACGCCGAGATCGTTGCTCGACATGGTGTAACGTTCGCTGTACCAGTTCCATTTGTAGGTCAGCTCCCACCGCCGCCACTCGACGCGCGCCGTGAGGGCCGCCGAATAGACGGGAATGTAGACGAGCTGTTTGCCGACCGATTCGTCGGCCGGGCTGAACGGATCGCCCCGGTTGATCGAACGGGTCCATGCGAAATTGCCGTCGAGGAGCAGTCGCCAGCCGCCCGAAGTCTCGGCTTCGGCCGAGAGTTTGGTTTCGACGCCGTAACTGTGGACGCGGCGGATGTTGATCGGGGTGTAGATACCCAGTTTGGGACTGCCTATCCAGAGTATCCAGTCGTCGATGCGCGAATCGAACACCGTGGCCGATGCGCGCAGCGAACGGGCGTCGCCTTTGAGCGTCGTTTCCAAGCCCGCGTCGAACGTCCAGCCCCGTTCGGGTTTGAGGTTCTTGTTGCCGCCGGGGCGGAAGTAGAGGTCGTTGAGCGTGGGGTAGCGGTAGTTGCGGGCGGCCGAAGCCCGGACGACCACGCTGCCGCGTTTCGAGAGCACGTAGTCCGCGAACAGCGCCGGGATGACGGGCGTCGTACGGTCTCCGTATAACTCCCACCGCAGGTCGGCGGCGACGCCCAGCCGCGGCACGGGACGCCATTTCACGGCGGCGAACGCCGAAAGTTCGAACCGCTCCTGCCGGTAGAGCGTATCGGCCCGCAGGCCGTTGTTGCCGATCACCGAGAGGTCGCCGCTGCGCACCCGGTGCTGGTGGAGGGCGGCGTTGGCCGAGAAGAGCCACTTCTCGCCGAGCGCATATTCGGCTTCGGCCTTGGCGAAGAGCGTGTGGATGCGGCTCCGGGCGTCGGTATTGACGACGAACCGCCCTTTGCCTTCGGGGTCCTGCTTGAGCAGGTAGCGCAGATCGGTGTAGGTGTAGCCCGCGCGTGCGCTGATTTTCAGTCCGTTGCGCAGCCGCTCCCAGCCTGCCACGGCCCGCAGCGTGCGTTCGTCCTGGGTATTCTTCTTCTGTTTGCTTTTGTTGCGGTCGGACGTGAGCATCGCCAGTCCGCGGTGCGAGTCGAGGTACCATGCCGCCAGCGAGAAACGGTCGCCGCCGCGCGTGGTGTAATAAAGCTCCTGCATGACGTGCAGGTCGCGGAATCCGCCGTTGCGGTTGCGCTGCAGGGGGTAATATTCGCCGACGATTTGGCCGTTGTCGTCGGTGACGAACTCTTTCGAGTTGTAGTTGCGGAAGCGGAAATCATTGTCCGAGGTACTGTAGAGCACGCGCGTCGAACTGCTCCACCGCGCGCCGCCGTAGGTCAGGTGCAGGAATTCGTCGAACGTGGCGAACGACCCGATGCCCTGCACGTAACGCAGCCCCAATCCCTGCTCCGCAGGGGCTTTGGTCGCCAGCGTCACCGCGCCGCCCAGTCCGCCGCCGGTGACGCCCACCGAGCTGGCTCCGTGATAGATCGTCGCGTCGTCGATGAAATAGGCGGGTATCAGCGAAAAATCGACCTGTCCGAGCATCGGCGAATTGACCTTCATGTCGTTCCACGTCACCTGCGTGTGCGAGGGCACCGTGCCGCGGAACGAGGCGGTCGCGAGCGTTGCGCGGCCGTAGGATTTGATGAAGATGGTCGAACCCGTCGCCAGCGCGTCGGCCAGCGATGCGGTGATGTTTTCGCGCAGGACGAGCGTGTCCAGTTCGGTGCGCTGCACGCCGATCTCCTTCATCGGGCGGCGTCCCGAAATATCGACCGACTCGATGGCGATGGTGCGGGCCGTCGAGTCACGCTGCGCCGCGGCGGGCAGGGCGCAGGTCAGGCAGAGGAGTATCGTCGCGGTGCGCAGCACGCGGTCAGTTGCGTTTGGTTACGGTCCGGTAGCAGCCGATGCCGCACACTTCGGTCGAAATCTCGCCGATCAGCGGGGCTTTGGCGTTCACGCCCGTCTGCACCTTGATGAAGTCGATCTGCTGCAGGTTGGCGGGCGAGCCGTCGGCCGTCACGGCGTCGCTGATGCGCAGGCGGTTGGTCGTGCCGATCCGGTCCACCGTCGAAAAGTTGTCGGCGTAGCCCCATGCGAACGCCTGAGGTCTCCACTGTCCGTCGGCCTGTTCGACATTGTCGCGCAGCCGCGTGCCCGTGAATTTCAGGTCGGCAGGCTCGATCCATGCCGGGCAGTAGGAGGCCTGTGTATGTTCGTCCATCCGGTCGATCGTGCCGCTGCCGCCCCGGTCGTCAGTCCATGCGGCGGAGCCGTCGGCGAGCGGCGTGTAGGTGACCGCATACCCCCGGATCGTCGCGGCGTTGTCGTACTCGCTGCCTTTCAGTTCGTACCACGTGTCGTCGGGCATTCCGTTGCCGTTGGCGTCCTGCATGACCCAGACGACGCCCGGCTCGGACGAGGTGTTCATGGCGTTGCCCTTGACGTAAAGGTCGTAACCGCCCGTGTTGGGTACCGGCTCGGCGAATGCCGCGACGAGGTATCCGCCCCATCCGCCGAGCGAAACCCAGTTGTTCTCGGCGAAACGCGCGGCGGCGTACCGGCAGGCTTTCTCCGGCGTATCCACGTTGTCGAACGCGCCGCCGGAGCGCGCCTCTTCGTTGATGAACTGTCCCGGTGCGGGAGTGTATTCGAGAATCCGGGCCACGGGTTCGTCCGTCTGCGTGGTCGTGATCTCTTCGCCGGAGTTGCAGGCGGCCAGCAGAAGAGCCGCCAGAGGGAATGCGTATTTTTTCATCTTCTTCGAATGTTTTTTACGGTTTGAAACAGAACGATCCGGGGGTGATGCCGACGCGTATCGTGTCGACGGCCGCGCCCCGCGCCGTGAAGCGGTAGACCACGCCGTGCTGGACGTAGTCGATGGCGTCGGCCACGTAGACCTCCGAGGTCAGCGGATCGACCGCCACTTCGTAATAGGTAGTCTGCGTATAGGGCAGGAACGGCGTGACGGGCAGCTCCTCGGCGTCGACCCGCATGCGCCAGACGTCGCGGTTGATGAAGTAGAGCGTGTCGCGCGTGCCGTTGAGGGTGACCGACGAGGGATGGTCGCCCGCGGCGAACGTATAGGTCTGCTCGACGCGGCGCGTGGCGGCGTCGATGCGGTAGAGCGCCGCCGGAATGCCTGCGGTGCGTCCGTCGGTGACGGTCCAGAGTTTGCCGAAGCGGTCGAGGACCAGCGACGAGGGCTGCGGCCCGACCTCGATCGAGTCCACCAGCGTTTCGCGTGCGGCGTCCACGACCAGAATCTTGTCGTCGTAGGACCAGCAGTTTACGAACACTTCGTCGCCCCACTGCACCATCTGTTCGGTCGATTTGTGGCCGTTCATCGGAATCCGGCCGCGGATATGGTTGCTGCGGGAATCCACGACCGTGATGCGCGGATCGTAAAGGTCGGTGATATAGGCCGTCGTGTCGTTGGGAAAGTGGATGTAACGCGGCGAGACGACCCCTTCGATCACTCCCGTGACGCGGAAAGTCGCCGGGTCGATGACATAGACCGCGCCCGAATTGTTCACCACGACGTATCCGCGTCCTTTGTGGAGGGTCATCGACTGGGCGACGTCGCCCAGTTTCATGCCGTTCGCGCGGATGAAGATTTCGTTTTCGACGCTCCGTGCCGCCGGATCGTAGAACGACAGCGAAGCGTTGTCCCAGCCGAAGTTGCCCTCGCACGTGATGAACACGCCGCGCTGCGACTGCGCGAACGGCTCTTCATGCAGCGGTCCGTAGTCCATGCAGGCGCAGCAGAATCCTGCGCCGGCGCATAAAACCGCCATATGTCGTAAAACGCGTTTCATCGGCTTTCAAATGACTGCGGCTGGTACAGGCTGACGTGTCGGATGCCGGTGTCGGCGACGGTCTGCTGCGCCCCATTCTCCGCAGGGTGCATATTGGTTGAACGGCATGCGGCAGGTCTTCTGACTCGTTACCGTTCCGGCGCCTTCCCGTCCCGGAGGACAGTGGCCAAAGAGTGCCGGAACATGTTGCGTAACTTACAGCAGCGGGAACTGTTGCCGGATTTCACGGCATTCCCTTTTAATCCCCGCGCCCTTCCGGGGCGTTTCGGGAACCGATGCGACGCAAAAGTAATCTTTTTTCGAGACATGCCCCAAAGATTCGGACGAAAATATTAACTTTGTTGAGTAAATTGCGGCTCTGCGGACTCCGGCGAGGGTGATCGGCGGAGCTGTTGTGAAAAAAAGATTAACTTTGCCCGAAAATCAGATGTTATGACGGTTGAGATACGACGGATAACCCAAGTCTCGGATGCGCTCGAAGAGGCGTTCGCGCGGCTGATGCCGCAGCTTTCGCCGCGGCTGGGCGCGCCCTCCCGCGAGGTGTTGCGGCGTGTGGCCGGAAGCGAAACCGGGGCGTTGCTGGCCGCCGTGGCCGGGGAACGGATCGTCGGGGTGCTGACGCTGGCGTGGTACGATGCGCCTTCGGGGCGCAAGGCATGGATCGAGGACGTCGTGGTGGACGGCGCGGCACGCGGCTGCGGCGCGGGCGATGCGCTGGTGCGCGCCGCCGTGGAGCATGCGGCCCGCATCGGCGCCGGGAAGGTGATGCTGACGTCGAACCCGGCGCGCGAAGCCGCTAGGGCGCTTTATCGCAAAGTCGGATTCGAAGAGGTGGAAACCACGGTTTTCGCCTTTAAAACAGATAAGTGATGAAAAAATTCGTGAAGATTGCGGCCATCGTGGTGGCCGTCGTGCTGGTGATCGCTCTGGTGGCGCCGATGGTGCTGCGGGGCAAGATCGCCGAGATTGTGAAGCGTGAGGCCAATGCGATGCTCGATGCGCGGCTCGATTTCGAGAAGCTGGACATCAGCCTGTTGCGCCATTTTCCCCGTGCTTCGCTCGACCTGAAGGGACTGACGCTGGTGGGCGAGGAGCCTTTTGGGGGCGATACGATCGTCGCCGCGCAGCGGATTTCGGTGGTCGTGAATGTGATGTCGCTTTTCGGCGACGAGGGGTTCGAGGTGACGAAGATCATTCTTTCGGAGCCTGCGCTCCATGCGCACAAACTTGCCGACGGCAGGGTGAACTGGGACGTTGTGAAGGCTTCGGAAGAGGCTCAGGGCGAAGAGGAGACCCCCGCCGATGCGGAACCTTCGTCGTTCCGCCTTTCGGTCCGCGACTTCAGGATCAGCGACGCGGCGATCCGTTACGAGGACGATTCGACGGGCATGCGCTTCTCGACCGCACCTCTGTCACTTCGCCTGCGGGGCGACATGTCGGCCGACCAGACCGACCTCGACCTGCGGCTGACGGCCAAGGGCATGCGGCTGGTTTCGGGCGGTATTCCGATGCTCAGCGGCGCCGAAGCGGAGCTGGATGCGGTGATTGCGGCCGATCTGGCTAACAGCCGTTTTACCTTCTCGCAGAACAAACTGCGCCTGAACGCCATCGAGGTAGGTCTCGACGGCTGGGTGGAGCTGAAAGACGACGCCGTGGCCATGGACGTCACGGCCGGCTGCGACAAGGTGCAGTTCAAGGACGTGCTTTCGCTCGTTCCGGCCTTCTACACCCGCGACTTCCGCAATCTTGCGGCCGGCGGCGAACTTTCGATGGCGCTCTGGGCGCGCGGCGAAATGCGCGGCGCGGCGCTTCCGGCGTTCGAACTCAGGACGGAGGTGCGCAACGGCAGCTTCCAATACTCGTCGCTGCCCAAGGCGGTGGACGGCATCAACATCGACGTCCGGATCGCCAATCCCGGCGGCGTGGCGGATAAGACCGAACTCGACCTCTCGAAATTCACGCTCCGGATGGCCGGGAATTCGCTTTCGGCGTCGGCCTATGCGACCAATCTGGTCAGTGATCCGACGTTCCGTGCCGCGGTGGACGGCCGTGTCGATCTGGGGGCCGTCAGAGAGGTGTATCCGCTCGAAAAGGGGATGGAGCTGAGCGGTCTGATTACCGCCGACGTGAAGGTTTCGGGCCGTATGTCCGACATCGAAAAGAGCCGCTACGAGCGGATCGGCGCGTCGGGAACGTTCGTCGTCGAGCGGCTGGGCCTGACCATGCCCGAACTGCCTGCGGTCCATATCCGCCGTGCCGCCGCGACCATTACGCCCGCGGCCATGACGCTCGGCGAACTCGGCCTTACGATAGGCCGGAGCGATCTGGCGGCCAACGGCCAGCTGTCAGGCTACATCGGCTACCTGCTGCGGGGCGACATGCTTTCGGGACGTCTCTATGTGAAGTCCGACCTGCTGGACCTGAACGAAATGATGAACGTCATGCCCGATTCCGCACCGGAAGAGACCCCGGAGACGTCGTCGGCCGGGACTTCCGCCGAACCGGCGCAGGCGCTCGAAGTGCCGCGCAACTTGAACCTCTCGCTCAATACCGAACTGCAGAAGGTGCTCTTCCAGAAAATGACCGTCTCCGGCATATCGGGCGAGATGCGCGTAGCCGGCGGCGCCCTTTCGCTCGAACGGCTGCGCATGCAGCTCTTCGGCGGTTCGGCGACCGCTTCGGGCAGCTATTCGACGGCGGCCGATCCGCAGCGTCCGGCGCTGAAGCTGGCGCTGGGACTTTCGGGCGCTTCGTTCTCCAAGACGTTCGACGAGCTGGAGATGGTGCAGAAACTCGTGCCGCTGTTCGCCAAAACGGGCGGCGATTATTCGTTGTCGCTCGACATGACGACCGCGCTCGATCCGAATATGGAACCCGACCTGCAGTCGCTTGACGCCACGGGCGAAATCAAGTCGGCGAACATCCGTATCCAGAACCTCGAAGCGTTCGATGCGCTGGCCAAGGCGCTCGACAACGACAAGTTGCGGAAAATCGAAGCCAAGGACGTCGCCGTCCGTTTCTCGATCAGGGACGGCCGGATTACGACCCAGCCCTTCGACCTGAAGATGGGCGACATAAAGATCAACATGTCCGGTTCGACGGGACTCGACCAGACCATCGACTATACGGCCAAGGTGGCCCTGCCTGCGGGTTCTGCGGGCGGGATCTTGGAGTCGGTTAATGTCGGCATAGGCGGTACGTTCACCTCGCCCAAGATCACGCTCGGCGTGAAGGAAGCGGCCGAGCAGGCCGTGAAGAACGTCATCGACCAGCAGATCCAGAAGCTCACGGGCAGCGAATCGCTCGGCGAGGAGATTCAGAAGCAGGCCGACAACCTGCGCAAGGAGGCCAAACGTGCCGGCGACAAGCTGGTCGAAGCCGCCGAAGCGCAGCGCACGAAACTTGTGGACGGCGCCAAGGAGAAGGGTGCTTTGGCGAAGCTGGCGGCCGAGAAAGCGGGCGACAAGCTGGTCGAGGAGGCCAAGAAACAGGCCGACAAACTCAGCGCCGAAGCTGAAAGACAGATCGAAAAACTCACGGCGAAGCAGGAGTAGGGAATGCTTGTTCTTTTCGCCGTCATTTTCGGAGGAATCGTCACGGGGCGCCTGCTGCAAAGCCGGCGCCTCGCGTTCGTCTCCCGGCTGATCGCCGTCATCATCTGGGCGTTGTTGTTCCTGCTCGGACTGGAAGTCGGTTCCGATCCCGCCGTCGTGGGCGGCATGGCGACGCTGGGGCGTACCGCCTTCGTGATCTTCGTCTTCTCGGTCGCGGGGAGCATCGGGGCTTCGTGGCTGTTGTGGCGGCGTATCCGGGTCCGCAGTGCTTCCGGGACGGAGGGCGCCGCGGCAAATCCGGCATCTGCCGGCTCTGTTGCGGGCCGCGGATTTGGGGCCGGAGGCGGGGGCTGCGGTGCGAATGGCTTTTCCGGGAGTGTTGCGGATCAATCTTCCGAAGCGCTCCCCAATCCGGCGGCGTGTGGCGCGTCATGTTCGCCAGAATCTTCGGATTCAGCGATGAGTGGGGCGTCATGTTCGCCCGAACCTTCGGAGCCGGCATTGTTTTGCGCGCCGTGTTCTCCCCAATCTTCTTCGGCGGCGTGCGAGCCGACGCCCGCGCCTGCTTCTCCGGCCTCCGAGCCGGAAAAACCGCTGTCGATGTGGGGTGCTCTGAAAGGGAGTCTGGTGATCGTCGCCTTCTTCGTCGCCGGATGCGTTGCGGGACTTTTCGCTCTTGTGCCGTTCGATGTCGCCGGGGCGCGTGTCAGCACGTATGTTCTCTATGCGCTGATGTTTTGTGTCGGCGTGACGCTGGGCCATGATGAAACCCTTGCGGGACGTGTCCGGCGGCTCGATCCGCGGCTGGCGCTGCTGCCCGTGATGACTGCCGTCGGAACGCTGGCGGGCGCGGCTCTCGCGACGCCGCTTCTGCCGCCGCTGGCCGTGACCGATACGCTGGCCGTCGGTTCGGGTTTCGGCTATTATTCGCTGTCGAGCATCTTTATCGCCGATTTCCGGGGCGCGGAGCTGGGAACCGTCGCTCTGCTATGCAATGTCATGCGCGAGATCTTCACGCTGCTGGCCGCTCCGCTGGTCGCCCGTTGGTGCGGACCGTTGGCGGCCGTCTCGATCGGCGGTGCGACCACCTTCGACACCACGCTCCCCGTCATCACGCAGGCGGCCGGAAAACCCTATGCCGTGGTTTCGATTTTCCACGGCTGCACGCTCGATTTCAGCGTTCCGTTTCTGGTGACGTTTTTCTGTACGCTGTAATTGTTGGCCGCAATAAAAATCCCCGCCGGAGCAGGGAGATAAGGTCGAATCCGGTCCGAGTCCGGACGTGCGGGGAATCGGACTGCGGGGCTGCTGCCGAGTCCGGGAGTCCGTGCGTGCGGTAATTCCGGTTTCGGCCGGGGACCTCTTGTCTTTGCGTGCCTCTTGTTTCCTGTGGGCGCTTTATTTCCGGATATAGGTCTGCAACGCCGCGACGTATTCGGCGAAGGCGTCGCGTCCCGTGTCGGTGATGCGGCAGACGGTGCAGGGCATCTTGCCCCGGAAGGTCTTTTCGATTTCGATGTAATTCGCTTTCGCCAGTTTGTCCAGCTGTACCGAAAGGTTGCCCGCCGTGGCTCCGGTCTGCTGCCGGATAAAGACGAAATCGGCGCTTTCGACCCCGATGAGGATCGACATCACGGCCAGACGCAGTTCGGAATGCAGCAGGGGGTTGAGTTCTTTAAACACGGTTCCGGCGTTCGTTGTAGCGCAGCACGATTCCCGTTCCGAAGAAGAGGATGACGGCTGCCGCAAGGGTGAGTATGAATTGGGAGACGGTCTCTCCTGCTGCTGCGGCCCGGAAGATCCATGCGGCGAGAAATGCCCCCGAAATGCTGATGAAAAGCAGTCCGGCCAGCGATCCGCTCTGGTTCGACCGGTTGGCTTCGCTGCGGCGGAACAGTTCACCCGTGACGCCCGCCGCAATGGCTGCGCCCATGGTCAGCAGTCCCATGACGGGCAGCTGCAGTCCGTCGCCCGTGGCGACATATCCCGCAGTGTAGAGACATACGCCGAGCGCATAGGCCCAGACGTTCATCAGTGTCCGGTCGTTGGCCGTGACCGTGCGGTGACTTCTGTAATGGAAATAGAGGGCGGCCAGCCCGGCGACCGTTCCGGCGAGGACCAGCAGCAGCGTCAAATCCCGGCCTGTCGTCCGCCGGACGACGTAATCCGCCGTTGTGACGGCCAGCGCCAGCGCTCCTGCGCCGAAGAAAAGCGTGCTCCGCACGAAACTCAGTTTGCGTCGCTGCGCTTCGAGCGAGCGGGCGATCAGCTCCATCGCCTCTTTTTCGGACATTTTCCGTTCTTCCATACGGCTATTGTTTCGGATGATTCGACTTGTAGTTGAGGATATGCCCCGGCACGATCATCATTGCGACGAATCCGGCGATAAAGAGCGCCGGCACCCAATAACCGGTCGCGGCGAGCGATACGGGGGCGAGGACGATCGCCGCGGCCCCGCCGACGGCGGCCGGGACGAAGCGAATGACAAGCCCCGTGATGGCTGTTCCCATGCCCATCATCAGCAGGATGACGAAGAGGATCGGGACCGGCATGTCGCCGAATACCGAGAGCAGGCTGACGAACCATGCCGTGAGACCCATTACCAGCCACACCTGACCGATTACGCGGTCGATGAAGGTGTAGACCCTGCCGCCGTCCGCCTTGGGCATCGTCAGCAGACTCAGCGCGGTTCCGAACACGGGCAGCAGCAGCCATAAGTAGTACCAGTTCCGACCCGGAAAGAGTGCATAGGCAGCCCATACGGCGAGTGTCGTGACGACGGTCGCATAGCCCCATATCAGGAACGGCCGCCCGGCGTTGCGGACCATGCGGCTGCGGGTGTTGTCGATCATGCGGCCGACGAGTGCGATGTTTTCGGCGGCGTTCAGCGGCCTGTCCGCCGCTGTGTTGTCCGCCGCTGTGTTGTCCGCCGCTGCGCTGCCCGTTGCCGCGCCGCCCTCCGCAGTGCCGTTTTCGGTCGCTGCCCCGTCTTCCTCCGCAGTGTTGTCTTTCGTCGCCTTGCCGGGCCGCGGTCCGGCCGCTTGTTTCACGTCGCTGCGGGAGTGTCTGTACCGGTAATTGAGGATATGTCCCGGAATAATCGTCATCAGGACGAAGGCTGCCAGAAACAGTCCGGCGTGCCAGTTTCCGGTGACGACGAGCGAGACCGACGCCAGCACGATTCCGGCGATGCCGCCCGCCACGCCGGGCTTGAAGCCGATGATCAGGTTGTTGATGGTCGTGCCCAGACCGATCATCAGCAATACGGTGAATGCGACCGGAAACCGGACGACGAAACAGATCGCCAGCGTGCTTATCAGCAGGGTGGCGGGGCCTATTACGCTCCAGATGAGGTCGAGTACGCGGTCCACGTAGGTGTGCACCGAGCCTTCGGCCGCCTTGGGGCGCGTGAAGTACATCAGCGCGCCGCCCAAGAGGGGCAGCATGAACCAAAGGTAGTTCCAGCGTACGTCGCCGGTGCAGGACACTGCGGCCCATACGGCGATCAATGTCGCGGCGGTCGCATAGCCCCACGCCAGAAACGGCCGTCCGGCGTTGCGGACCATGCGGCTGCGGGTATTTTCGATCATCCGCCCGATGAGCGCCAAACTCTCGGCGGCGTCCAGCTTTCTGTCTTCCATGTCTGTCGGATTTCGGGGTTAAAGTTACGAATTTATTCCGGGTGTTCCTCGCTTTTCACCGGATGTCTGTGCGTCTTCTGCGGCGTTTCAGCCGTACGCGGGGCGGCGGTTTATTCCGCGGCAGGGTAGCGGAGGCGTATCGTCACGGCGTTCCGCTCTGCGGGCAGGGTGCACTTTTTCGCGGCATAGCCTTCGGCCGGGCCGCGTTCGCCCGTCTTCATTTTGTAGTCGCCGTCCTCGTCGTGGAGGAGCGATACCTCGGCCGTTTCGGCGTCGATGCCTTCGAGCGTTACCACGACTTCGCCCCTCTTGGCGGGCGACATGCCGTATACGGGCTGTTCACGTCCGGCGACTTTCGCCATCGCCAGAACATTGCCTTTGTCGCTGCGGATGTCCGTTACGGTGATTTCAAGGGTTTTGGCCGCGGCGGCAACGGATGCCAGCGCAAAAACGACGGTCAGGACGAGTTTCCATGCTTTCATGGTTGCGGAGGTTTTAGCGGTAATTGTTTTCGTCGTCGCAGTCGGTGAGATACCAGACCAGCGACAGCACCAGATTCAGCCCCCATCCTGCTGCGACCCATGCCACCCACCAGTAATGGGGCGAGGTCTGCCAGTTGACGAAGGCGAGGAATGCGCAGACTACGAGGTAGGTGGTGATGCGGCGGGCGAACCAGCGGCCGAAGAGGCGGCGTTTGTCCGGGGAGGTGTTCGTGAGTTCCATGCTGTTCGGTTTTTAAGATTCTTTTGTCGTGTCGTAAATATATTGCGAATATAAAGTAGTTTATATAATAAACCAAATTTTCCGGCGGGATTTTTTCAAAAAAAACAGATACCTATATTAATTGCGGGGAAATTTTCCGCTTCCCACTGTTTTTCATCCGCCGAAAAATCGTATTTTTGCGGAAATTCGATACTGATCCGTTATGAAAAGAATCCTCCTGCTTTTTATCTCCCTTGCGGCCGCATGGGGCACCGCGGCTAAAATCCGGCTGCCCGAAATCATCGGCAACGACATGGTGCTTCAACAGAATGCCGAGGTCTGGTTGTGGGGCTGGGCCGAGCCGCATGCCGCGGTGAAAGTCGAGACCTCGTGGGGCGCCGGAGCCGCCGTGAAAAGCGACGCCGACGGTCGCTGGGCCGTATCGGTCCGGACGCCGGCCGGAAGTTACGAGCCGCAGCGGATTACCTTCGCCAGCGGCGACCGCGTGACGTTCGACCGCGTGCTGATCGGCGAAGTGTGGTTCGCCGGAGGGCAGAGCAATATGGAGATGCCGCTCGGCGGTTTCTGGCAGTGTCCGGTTACGGATGCGAACGAGATCATCGCCCGCGCGAGCGCCAAAAGCGGGAAACTCCATTATGTGAAGATTCCGCATGCCGCTGCCTATACGCCGCAGGACCGGACGGCCGGAAGCTGGACCCCCTGCACGACCGCTACTGCGGCGAAATTCACCGCTGCGGGTTACTTCTTCGCCGAAATGCTCAACGACGTGCTCAGCGTTCCGGTCGGCATCATCGACTGCTCGTGGGGCGGAAGCCGCGTCGAAAGCTGGATGAGCCGCGAAGTGCTGAGCGGTTATTCGGACATCGACCTGACCGAAGAGGGAATCTCCCGCGTCGCGCAGCACCTGCGTCCGATGGTCATGTACAATGCCATGCTCCGTCCCGTGGCGGGCTATACCGTCCGTGGATTCCTCTGGTATCAGGGCGAATCGAACGTCGGACGCTACATGGATTACGCCGCGCGGCTGGCCGATATGGTATCGCTGTGGCGCGGATTGTGGGCGCAGGACGACCTGCCGTTCTATTACGTCGAGATCGCTCCCTTCGAGTACGGCAACGGGAAGTCGCCCTACCTGCGCGAAGCGCAGTGTCGGGCGCAGGAGCTGATTCCCAACAGCGGCATGATTTGCACCAACGATCTGGTGGAGCCTTACGAGTTTTGCAATGTCCACCCGAAGAACAAGCGGGACGTGGGGTACCGGCTGGCCTTCATGGCGCTGAACAAGACCTACGGGATGAGGGAGATCGCCTGCCAAAGCCCGCAGTACGAGTCGATGGAGATCCGCGACGGCAAAGCCCGCATCAGGTTCAAATATATGGATCAGGGTTTCAACCGGATGGCCGACATCCGCGGATTCGAGATCTGCGGCGCCGACAAGATATTTTATCCGGCCGATGCGGTCGTCGAAAACCAGTTCGCTCTGGTCGTTTCGTCGGAGAAAGTGCCGGAACCCGTGGCCGTGCGCTACTGTTTCCGCGATTTCCAGCCGGGCAATCTGGCCGATACCCGCGAACTGCCGGTCGTTCCTTTCCGTACGGACGATTTCTGAGTTTGCTGACCGTCGGAATTGCAGGACCCGGCCCTGAAAAATGAAATTCACCCCTGCCGCACTTCGCTGCGCAGGGGTGAAATCGTCTGAGACCGCTTGTCCGGCCGGTTCCTGCGTTATTTGGCGGGTACTTCCTTCAGCACCACGTCCGCCCATTCGGGATGGCGGTAGATGTATTGTGCGACGAAGGGGCACTGGGGGATCATCGGCAGTTTCTTGGCGCGGAGATCCTCCAATACGGCGCGCGTCAGCTCCGAACCGATGCCCTGTCCTTCGTATTTTTCGGGAACCTCGGTGTGCGTCAGGACGATGAATCCCTGCGCCTTGATGTATTCGATCATGGCGAGGTCCCCGCCGAGGTCGAATTCGTATCGCTTTTCCGCAGCGTTGTCGATCAGTTCGTGTTTCTTTTCCATAATCCTGAGTTTTAGATGTCGGCTTTGTTTCTTCAAATATAGAGCCTAAACGGGAAAATTGCTACTTTTGCAGACAGAATATGGACAACATTTCCGACATATTGCTGGACTGGTACGCCCGGCACGGCCGTGATCTGCCTTGGAGACGCACCCGCGATCCTTACCGCATCTGGCTTTCCGAAGTTATCCTCCAGCAGACCCGCGTCGCGCAGGGCATGGACTATTACCTGCGCTTCACGGAGCGCTTTCCCGACGTCGGGTCGCTGGCCGCCGCTCCGGAGGACGAGGTGCTCAAGTTGTGGCAGGGACTCGGCTATTACAGCCGTGCGCGCAACCTGCACGCCGCGGCGCGGCAGGTCGCGGAGCGGTTCGGAGGCGTGTTTCCCCGGTCTTACGACGAGGTCCGCTCGCTGCGGGGCGTCGGCGACTATACCGCCGCGGCCGTCTGCTCGGCCGCTTACGACGCTCCCTGCGCCGTGCTCGACGGCAATGTTTTCCGGGTGCTGGCGCGGCTTTTCGATATCGACCTTCCGATCGACTCCACGGCTGGAAAGCGCACGTTCGCCGAACTGGCGCAGATGCAGCTCGACAAGCGCTGTCCGGGGCGTTACAATCAGGCCGTCATGGATTTCGGGGCGCTGCAATGCACCCCGGCGCAGCCCGGATGCACCGACTGTCCGCTTGCGTCGCGCTGTCTGGCTCTGGCTGCAGGAACGGTTGCGGAGCGTCCCGTCAAGCAGACGAAAACCAAGGTGCGCGACCGTTGGTTCAACTACCTGCACGTCACATGCGGCGACCGGACCTTGTTGCGGCGGCGCGGGGAAGGCGACATCTGGCAGGGGCTGTACGAGTTTCCGATGATCGAGACGGACCGTGCGGCGGATTTTTCGGAACTAACCGCTTCGGAAGAGTTCCGAACCGTGTTGGGCGGCGTCGAATGGCGTCTGCTGCGGAGCGTCGCAATGCCGAAACACCAGCTTTCGCACCAGACGCTGCATGCCGTGTTCCACCGCATCGAGATCTTTTCCCCGGTGGATTTCCCCTCCGTGCCGACCGCCACGCTGGGCGACTATGCCGTGCCGCGGCTGATCGACCGCTATCTGGACCGGCAGCCGTGAAAAATCCCTGCCGAGGCAGGGATTCGTCTTGTGTGCAAACGCCGCCGGGGGCGTGTTTTGTGCGTGTATCTGTTCCGTCAGCGTATCAGATACCAGATATAGGCGACGTATATCATCAGGAAGATCGCGCCCTCCCAGCGGTCGATCTGCTTCCTTCGGAAGGTGAACGCTGTCAGCAACAACAGCAGGGAGCTTAGCACCACCATCAGAATGTCGGTCGTCGTGATGCCGCCCATTGTCAGCGGGCGGATCGTCGCGCTCACGCCGAGGATCAGCAGTATGTTGGCGATGTTGGACCCGATGACGTTGCCCAGCGCCATTTCGGACTTTCCTTTGAGCAGAGATACGACCGACGAGGCCAGTTCGGGTAGCGACGTGCCGCCCGCGACGAGCGTAATGGCGATAACCGATTCGCTGATGCCCAGCCTGCGGGCGATCTCCGTGGCACTTTTCAGGAACATGTCGCCGCCGAAAATCAGCCCGGCGAGTCCTCCGGCGATCATGACGACCGCCAGCCAGAGGGCCGCCGGCTTTTTGGCGCCGGCATCGGCGGGCGCCGCTTCGGGCCGTTTCGTGGTGCGGATCGTGAACCACATCAGCGCAATGTAGAGCGCCACCATGACGATGCCGTCGATGCGGCCGATTCTGTCCGCCGCCCCCGCACATATCAGGCGGTCCGAAGTGACGGCCAGCAGGATCAGCGACGCGGCCATGCCGAAGGGAATGTCGCGCCGGATGTTGCTCCGGGTGAGGGGCAGCGGCCGGATCAGGGCGCAGACGCCGAGGATCAGAAAGACGTTGAAGAGGTTCGAGCCGACGACGTTTCCGATCGCCACGTCGCTGTTGCCCGCCGCGGCCGAGAGTACCGAGACGACCAGTTCGGGCGTCGAGGTGCCTACGGCGACGATCGTCAGGCCGATGATGAATTCCGGAACCCGGAAGCGTTGCGCGACGGCGGCCGAGCCGTCGGTCAGGAAATTTGCGCCGGCGAGAATCAGTCCCAGTCCGACGATCAGCAGCAGAATGTCCATAATCTATGCAAGCAGAATCAGGCTGACGGCCATGAGCGCCATGCCGGCCACCACGCCGTAAATCGAAATGTGAGCTTCGCCGTATTCGCGGGCTGCGGGCAGCAGTTCGTCGATCGAGATGAAGACCATGATGCCCGCGACTCCGGCCAGTATGCAGCCCATCAGCGTCGGCGACATGAAGGGCATCAGCACCAGATAGGCCAGCAGTGCGCCGACCGGCTCGGCGAGCCCCGACAGCAGCGAGAGTTTGAACGCCTTTTTGCGGTCGCCCGTGGCGTAGAAGATCGGAATCGAGACCGCAATGCCTTCGGGAATGTTGTGGATGGCGATCGCCACGGCGATTGCCACGCCCAGCGCCATGTTGTCCACGGCCGACGTGAAGGTGGCGATACCTTCCGGGAAGTTGTGGATGCCGATGGCCAGCGCCGTCATCATGCCCATGCGCATCAGTTTGGGGTTGCGGGGCTGTTTGTCCATCTCCTCGACCATGTGGGCCTCGTGGGGGTTCTCGAACGAGGGAACCAGCCGGTCGATGACGCCGATGAGCAGGATGCCCGCGAAGAAGCTGACCACGGTGACGATTATCCCCGTATGCGCGCCCCACTCCTCCGAAAGAGTTATCTGCGCCTGCTGGAACAACTCGACGAACGAGACGTAGATCATCACGCCGCCCGACAGTCCGAGCGAGAACGACAGCAGCCGCTTGTTGGTGCGGCGGGCGAAAAAAGCGATCGCGCTGCCGATGCCGGTGGCCAGACCGGCTCCGAGCGTCAGCAGCAGCGGGATGAGGATATTGTGCTCCATATTGATATGCGGTTTGTCGTTGACTTCGCAAATATAGTGCTTTTCCGGCGAAAGAGACGGAAAAACCGAATCCATTTGGATTCGGTTTTTCTGATGCCGGCATAATTGCAGCCTGTTTTGTTTGTGTGCGGCTGTTCCGGTCTGTTTGCCCGTGCGCGGCTGTTCCGGTCTGTTTGCCCGTGCGCGGCTGTTCCGGCCCCTTTGTCGGTGCAGGTCGTTCCGGCTTGCCGGTCCGTGGGCGGTTGTTCCCGTCCTTTGGTCTGGACGGGTTTTTTCGCTCCGTTGGTTCGAACATGGCTTTCCCGCTCCGTTTTGCCTGATATGCCCCCGGTGCGGAGACGGGCCTGCCTATTTGCCGTGCGCCTCGCGGATCAGCCGGCCCAGCACTTCGATGCTGTCTGCGGTGATGTGCGGCTGCGGATCGGCTTTGTCGGCTACGTCGAGCGTTGTTTCGCCCGAAAGCACCAGCACGCCCATCGCTTTGGCGTTGTGGGCCATCGCCACGTCGGTGTAGATGCGGTCGCCGACCATGGCGATCTGGTCGGGCTTGAGGCCGTGGCGCGAAAGGATGCCCGAAAGCATGTTGGGATCGGGCTTGCCGAGCGTGATGTCGGGATGCCGTCCCGTGGCATGCCCGATGCAGGCGCAGATCGAGCCGCAGTCCACCAGCACCGTCGGCTGGTCGGTGGGGCATACGCGGTCGGGATTGGTGGCGATGTAGGGCACGCCCTGCGACACCCACCACGCCGCGCGGCAGAGCCGGTCGTACTGCAGCGTCATGTCGAACGCCGCGACGATTACGTCGGGCACGTCGTCGGCCGAATCCGCCGCCGATTCGAACCCGGCGGCTTCGAATTCCGAGATCATGCTCGGCGTGCCGAGCAGGAAGAGCCGTTTGGCCGCGGGGTAGTGCTCCTTGATGTAGTCGATGGTCGCCAGCGCCGTCGTATACATCTCCTCGCGTGTGGCGCGGATGCCCAGCGTTTCGAGTTTGTGCAGGTAGTCGGCGATGGATTTGGAGGGGTTGTTGGTCAGGAACGAATAGCCGATTCCCAGCTCTTTCAGCCCTTCGAGGAAAGGTTTGGTGTAGGGGAAGAGCGACATGCCCATGTAGATCGTGCCGTCCATGTCGAGCGCCACGTGTCTGATGCCGCGCAGCCGCTCCATCAGTTCGTCGTGTGTGTAAACCGAGCGGAATTTGTCGAATGTTGCCATTATTTTCGTGTTAGATTGAGATGCTGGAACAGGTAGGGATAGTCGGTTTCGATCACGTCGCATCCCGTGGGGATTTCGAGTTCGTAACCTTTGATTTTCTCGGCGTCGGTTGCCCGCCGGTCGTGGGTCGGGGCGAGCGAAATCATGCACATCACGCCCTTCTCGTGCAGCTTGCCATAAAGCTCCTGCTGGTCGGGGAGCATCATCGTGCCGACGTAGGCCATCATCTGCGACCACGGAATGCGTTCTTCGGCGTACTCGCCGAACTCCTTCATGTTCTTGCACCAGCACGAGAACATCGCCTGCGGGTCGCGGTCCAAGTAGGTGCGGGCCTGCCGAGCGTTGCGCACGGTGTACATTACGTTGGCGGGCGCCAGCCGGTTGATGAAGTCCGACATCACCTCCAGCGGCACGTCCTTGATGTCGAGGTTGAGGATGGTTTTGCCCCGGCTCCAGACGATGCACTCTTCGAGCGTCGGAATCCGGTAGGGCGTGACGTTGCCTTCGCGATCCTTGAGGAAGAACTGTTGTAGCTCCTCGCAGGTGTAGTCCGACACCCTGCCCGTGCCGGTGGTCGTGCGGTCGATCGTGGCGTCGTGCATCAGCACGATCACGCTGTCCTTGGTCAGGCGCGGGTCGATTTCGAAGAACGAAGGCATCATCGAGAGGGTCTTCTCGAACGATTCGATGCAGTTTTCGGGATAGCCCGTCACCATGCCGCCGCGGTGGCCGCTGACGACGATCGGACGCTCCGGTGCGTACCGGAACCAGTCGTGCAGCTGGGCGCGGCTTTCGATGTCGATATAAAAAGGTCCTTCGGCTTTTTTGCCGCTTTCGGCGCATCCCCACAGCAGGGTGCCCAGCGTAAGGGCTGTCAGTAGTCTGAAAGTTTTCATGGGTGGTTTTTATCGGTTGTTTTTCGGAATCTTGTGTTCTTTCACCACATCGCCTGCTGTGTCGACTACCCGGATGTCGATGCCCTTCGAGCCGGCCGTGACGACCGTTTTGTCGCTGTTGGAGTTGATAAGGATCGGAAAGTCGGCGCCGCGGCTTAGGTCGTCGATCCATTGGTAACGGTGGTAGTGGCCGCAGAGCATCAGGTCTATGCCGCTTCCGTCGAGTATCGGGAGAAACAGTCGTTCGATCTCCAGCTCGCCGTGCCAGCCGCGTCCCTTGTTGGGCGGCATGTGGATCAGGACGATGCGGTAGGGCGCCGACCGGAACTCTTCGCCGGCGACTACGCCCCTGAGCCACTGCGCCTGCTGTTCGCGGTAAGCGTCGGCGGTCGAAAGCCCGTAATAGCGGATGTCGCTGTCGGGTTTGTCCTCGCAGCCGTCGAGTACGACGAAGAAGACGGGACCGCGGCGGAACGTATAGTAACTTTCGCCGGTCGGCGTGGGGAAGTAGTCGAGCCAGTGCCGGGCGAACTTGCCGCGTCCGTCGTGGTTGCCGCGCGTCACGACGAGCGGAATGCCTGCCGGGGTGAGCAGCTCCGACGCCGATGCGAGGAATCCTGCGAAAAGCGCTTCCTCCGATTCGATCGAATTCAGCAGGTCGCCGTTCAGACATACGAAGTCGGGCTTCTGTTTCGGTGCGTCCCCGATAAGCAGCCGGAAGACGGAATCGCGGCCGTGGATGTCGTTCACCATCCAGAATTCCAATTCGTTCCGGTCCGCGCTGGGCGTGGTGACGGGATAGGGCGCGTGTTTGAGTATGTCGCTGCCGTAGCCCTCGCCCAATACGACCCGTTTGTTGCCTTCGTCGCTGAGCACGGCCTGCTGCATGATGCGGTAGCGGTAGGTTTTGCCCGGTTCGAGTCCGCCGACGCGCACCCGGTGTAGTTTGCCCAGACGCCGCCGTCCGAGGTGCGAGTCGTAGTATTTGGGGCGTTCGACGGCATAGAAGTGCGTTCCGTCATCGGGGGCCGTTTCGACCCACGCTGCCGCGTCCGTCGTTGTCGTCCAGATTACGGTGAATCCGTCCTCGGTCACGTTCTGGAGGTAGGGACCTCCGGCGATGCGTGCCGACGGTTGTGAAAATGCCGGACTTGCGGGTAATGATGCTAAAAAGCAAATTAATAGAAATAGTGTATTTTTCATATTGTTTCTTTCTGTTGTGCTTCTGATTTACAAAAATAGGTAAAATCCCTCAGGTTCCAAAACGAAACCGAATAGATTTTGCATTTATTTCGCTTTTATTGCCGGAGGGGTTGCTCGGCGGTGGGACAGAACCGATATGGGCGGTTGTCGGTTCGGGCGGTCGCTTGCTGCGGAGAAGCCGGGCTTCTGTTCTAAAGGGAATAATCCTGAAAAAGAAATCTTTTTTGCTGTTTTTGTGTTGTGGTTTTGTTGTAAAGAAATAAAAAAGGAAAAAATATAGTGCTATTTGTTGTGTGAAAACAAATAATTATATATATTTGCCTTTGCTTTGGATGCCCTTTTGTCGCTCCTATGTGAATTAATTCAATCATCAATAGTAATGAATAAAGTAGAAAGCGCTCTGTCGCGCACGACCGATACCAAAGCTCTGGTGATCGGAATCGAAACCCTTCCGCGGGTCGCGGATATGTTCAAGGAACTCTTTCCCGGCAGGCGTGCGCTTGTCGTCGCCGATGCCAATACGTGGCGGGCGGCCGGCGGCGATGTTCACCGGATTCTGGCTCAGGCGGGTGTTGCGCAGGACGAGCCGCATGTTTTCACCGATCCGAAGCTTTATGCCGAGTGGACGTTTGTCGAACAGCTGGACGGGGTGCTGTCCCGCACCGACGCCATTCCCGTCGCAGTGGGATCGGGCGTTATCAACGACCTGACCAAACTCTGCTCGCACCACAACGGGCGCCGCTATATGGTCGTGGGAACCGCGGCGTCGATGGACGGCTATACGGCCTACGGAGCCTCGATCACCAAGGACGGCAACAAGCAGACCTTCGACTGTCCGGCTCCGCTGGGCATGGTGCTCGATCCGACGATCGCCGCCGCCGCGCCTGCGAAAATGTCGGCGTCGGGATATGCCGACCTGATTGCGAAGATTCCGGCCGGGGCCGATTGGATGCTCGCCGATGCGGTCGGCTCCGAACTGCTCGACGAATTCGCCTTTTCGGTGGTGCAGGACGGACTGAAGGACGCCCTCTGCGACCCCGCAGGCGTGCGTGCCGGCAATGTGGCCAAGGTCGAACAACTGGCCGAAGGTTTGCTGCTGAGCGGTTTCGCGATGCAGGCCACGCAGTCGAGCCGCCCCGCGTCGGGCGCTGAACACCAGTTCAGCCACCTTTGGGACATGGAGCACCTCAAATACAACGGCGCATCCGTCTCGCACGGTTTCAAGGTCGGCATCGGCACGCTGGCTTCGACGGCTTTTATCGAGATGCTGCTCGATACGCCGGTCGAGACGCTCGACGTCGAAAAATGCGTCGCCGCATGGAAATCGTGGGAGGAGACCGAAAAGGATATCTACCGGATTTTCGACAACGATCCTGAGTTCGTGGCCCGCGGTCTGGTCGAGACCAAAGGCAAGTATGTCGATAAGGAGGGGCTGCGCCGCCAGCTGCAGCGTCTGCAGAAGGCGTGGCCCGCGCTGAGCGGCCATATCCGCCGGCAGATCATTCCCTTCGGCGAGGTCCGCCGCCGTCTCGAACTGGTCGGGGCGCCTTGCGAGCCGGAGCATATCGGCGTTTCGCGCGCCAAGTTCCGCGCCAGCTTCGAAAAGATACCCTACATGCGCAGCCGCTTTACGGTGATCGATATCGCGTTCCGCTGCGGATGGATGGAGGAATGGCTCGACAAACTCTTCGGAAAAGGCGGAATTTGGGAAATAAAGTAGCATTTGGGAAATAAAGTAGTATATTTGCTTTCTGAAACTACTAAACTTTCATTCCGAAATGACTCCTGAACAAACCAAGCGCTTCAAGTACTGGCAGACCCGTACGATCGTCGCCACGATGATCGGTTACGCGCTCTTTTACTTCGTGCGTAAAAACTTTTCGCTGGCCATGCCCGGTCTTGAGGCCGATCTGGGGATCTCGAAAACCAGTCTGGGAATTTTCCTGACCCTGAACGGCGTGGTCTACGGACTTTCGCGTTTCGTGAACGGCATTCTGGCCGACCGGATGAACGCCCGCTGGTACATGGCTGTCGGACTTGCGCTCTGCGCATTGGCCAACTTCGCCTTCGGATTCGGCGAAGACGTCTCCTACTGGATCACGGGCCAGCACGACGGTTCGCAGTTCACCAATACGATGATCCTCTTCATGGGTATCATGTGGGTGATAAACGGCCTGCTGCAGGGGACGGGATTTCCGCCCTGCGCCCGTCTGCTGACCCACTGGATTCCGCCCACGCAGCTGGCGACGAAGATGTCGGTGTGGAATACCTCGCACTCGATCGGGGCCGGTCTGGTCGTGATCCTCTGCGGGTATATCATGGGTACGCTGGGCATGAACGTCTCGGCCGATCCCGACGCCGTGGCGGCCATGGCCGCCAATCTGGGCGTACAGCCCGGTGACGCCGCGGGTATGGAGCGCGTCATGGCGGCCGCCGCGCATGCCGGGGCGTGGAAATGGTGTTTCTGGATTCCCTCCGCCATTTCGTTCGCAGGGGCTGTCGGGCTTGTAGTCTTCCTGCGCGACACGCCCTCGTCGGTGGGGCTTCCCGAATTGGAGGGCACCGAGGTCAGGAAGGAGAAGAAAGCCGCCAAAGGTGCCGAGCACCGTGCGTTCCTGATGAAGCATGTCTTCAAGAACCCGCTGATCTGGATTCTGGGTTTTGCCAATTTCTTCGTTTATGTCGTCCGCTTTTCGGTCCTCGACTGGGGGCCTTCGCTGCTGAGCCAGTCGAAGGGCGTCAGCATGGAGCACGCCGGCTGGCTGGTGGCGATGTTCGAGATTGCGGGCATCGTCGGCATGCTGGTCGCCGGCTGGGCGACGGACAGGTGGCTGAAAGGCCGTGCCCACCGCACCTGCGTATTCTGCATGGCGGGAGCCGCGATTTTCGTCTTCCTCTTCTGGCAGCTGCCCGGTGACGCTCCCGTCTGGCTGCTCTTCACGACCCTTTGCGCCGCCGGTTTCTGCATCTACGGTCCGCAGGCGCTGATCGGCATTGCCGCGGCGAATCAGGCGACGAAAAACGCCGCCGCGACGGCCAACGGCCTTACGGGGCTGTTCGGTTACGCGAGCACCGTCGTTTCGGGTGTCGGACTGGGCTATGTGGCGCAGCATTACGGCTGGAACTGGGCCTATGTCGGCATTCTCGGCATGGCGGTGGTGGGCATGCTGGTTTTCCTGCTGATGTGGGGCGCCCGTGCCGACGGTTACGATGCCGGACCGGAGCGGAATTAGGCATGTTCGTCCGCTGACGGAAAAACGATATGGACTTTCGGGTCCGAAAGTGTCCGGAGCCGGTTGCGGTTTCGGACACTTTATTTTGAAATCTGAGAAAAAAATTGTTACCTTTGTTCAGTTAACTGCTAAAAGACAGAGTAATATGCTGAGTATTGCCGAACGACACAAATACATCCTCGATAACCTGAACAAATACGGGTTCGTGCGTATTACCGACGTCGCCAACGAACTGGGGGTTACGAAGGTGACGATCCGCAAGGATGTCAAGATACTGGAAAGCAAAGGGTTGCTTTACAAAGTGCACGGCAGCGCCCGTCCTGCCAACCCCCATGTGGCCGATATGGACGTGCATGTCAAGGACAACATCAACCGCGACTCCAAGCGGCTTATCGCCCAGCGCGCCCTCGAACTGCTGGAGGATAACGATTCGATCATCGTCGCTTCCGGCTCGACGATCTATGCCTTTGCCGAGGAGATCAAGGCGCGCCAGTGGCATCACCTGAACATCGTTACGCCCTTCCTGAGGCTGGGCGTGCTGCTCAACGAGGCGGAGAATGTCAATGTCGTGCAGCTGGGCGGCACGGTGCACAAGAAGTCGCTGTCGGTGCTGGGCGAGGAGGCCGCGCGTTCGCTCGACGACTGCATCTGTTCGAAACTCTTCTTCGGCGTGGACGGCATCGACCTCGAACACGGCATCACGACCTCCACGATCGACGAGGCGAAGCTCACGCGCAAGATGATGAAGGCGTCGTCGCAGAATATCGTGCTGGCCGACTCTTCGAAATTCGGACAGCGCGGCTTCGGACGCATCTGCGCGCTGGAGGACATAGACGTCATTATTACCGACGACCGGATTTCCGAACAGATGGTCGCCATCGTCGAGGAGGCGGGCGTGGACCTGATTATCGTCAAGTAGGGCTGTCCCAACCGGGAAAATGACAGGCGCGCCCTGCGTGCGAGAAACAGAGGCGGTTCCGAAATTTCGGAGCCGCCTCTACTTTGTCGGAAGGCAGGAGGGTTATTTGGTCCATGCGGCGTAGCCGCTGCCGATCGCGTCCCAGTCGGTCAGCGCCGTGCATCCGCGGAAGCAGGTGCCGAAACTCTTCGGCGCGGTGAATGCGTCGGGGTGGAGCGAACGTTCGTAGATGTGTACTTTCACGCCGTCGATGGTCGTGTAGGGCGATTCGACGGCGAGTTTGGCCGCATCGCGGAATGTGCCGCTGAAGTCGGTGACCTTACGGCTGTCGTCGAACATGTCGGCGGGAACGCTCACAAGTTCGGTGCAGTTTGCCAGAAGCCATTTGTAGGATGTGACGTTGGTACACCCTTTGAATACGTTTCTGCCCACTTTCGTCAGGGCTTTGTTGCCGAAGAAACAGCTTCGGAAAATGTCGGCCGACGTGCATCCTGCGAAAAATTCGTCGGGAATCTCTTTGAGTGCGGTGCAGCCGTAGAAAGTCTCTTCGAAGTTCGTGGCGTTGGCAAGCCCCTTGAACAGGCCCGCAGGCAGCGTTTCGAAGGCCGTATTTCCGGAGAAGGTGTATTTCAGCGTCGTGATTTGGGGGCTTCGGGCGAAAAATCCGGCCGGAACGGTTTTGAGCTGAGTGCAGTGGGCGAGGAAGCTTTGCAGCGACGTGACGTTTTTGAGCGGGGCGAGCAGATTTTCGGGAACCGACGTGAGCGAGGCGCATTTGGTGAAACATCCCAATACGTCGGTGACCTTGTCGCAGCCGCTGAACAACGAAGCCGGAATGGTTTGCAGACCGCTGCAGCCTTCGAATGCGTATTTGAACGTGGTTACCTCGGCGAACGAGTCGGTCGTGTTTTCGGGGAGCGTTTTCAGGTTGGAGCAGAGGTAGAACGCATAGTACATCGAGGTCAGGTTTACGTTGCCCCATTGTTTGACGGCCGTCAGGTAGCTGCGGGAGGTCTCGGAGTGTCCCTGCAGGCTGTAGAGCTGTTCCACCGAACCGGATACGGATACTTCGTAGACGCCCGCTTCCGCATATTCGTAATTTATCAGGCTGCCCGTCGCGGGGTTGAGGTTGAGGGCGAGTTTCTCGCTGTATCCGTCGCCGTAATCGACCGTGCAGTCGATGGCGCCGGAGAGCGGCAGTATGATCTTGCCGCCTGCCGGAACGGTGTATTCGAGGATGAGCGACGGAGGACCTTGGGTGACATTGATGGCGGCCGACACCTCGGCGGGGTTGTCTTTGCAGCCGGTGGTGACCGTCACCACGGCCGGCCGGTTTCCGCCGTCGGGATTGGGCGACGCCGTGAGGCGGAGTTTGTCGCCCTCCTTGGAGATCGTTATCCATCCTGCGTCGCAGGCGGCGTCCCACCGCTCCTGATTCGTGGTTACCGTGATGGGGTCAATTCCCCCCCCCTCGTTGGTGAATTCCGCCGTACTGCTTCCCAGACTCAGGGTCGGCGCAACGCCTTGTTCGACCGTGATTTTGCCGATGACGCTTTCTCCGTTCATGATGGAGATTGCGGCATTGCGCAGCTCCTCGGCGTTCTCTTCGATTTCGACCGTCAGCCGATCCCCGGACAGGACGGCCGTGCACCACGACCGGTCGGATTCCGGCACGGCTTCGAAGTTCTTTTCCATGGTGAGGACGAACTGGCCTGCATGGTGTGTCGCGGTTATCGCGGCAGAGGTCCCGTCTTGTGAAATTTTGACATCCGAATCGGGCGAACTGAATTTGACCGCCGGATTCGGGGTGTCGTCGTCCGAGCATGCGTCGCCCAGTAGCAGCAGGCATAGCAGAGTGCATAGCTGTTTCATAGTGAATGGGATTAGTTTGACATGAAGATTCATCTCAAATGTAATGAAAATTTTTGGAACCCGCCCGTCTTTCTTGTTTTTTCTTGTCCGAAATTGCATGCCGAGTCTCCCGAAACCGAAAGGAACGGAGAATTTTTGCCGGTGACGCCGCCGCGGTTCGTACGGTTCCGTCCGCGGATCGGCCCGGTGTGTACGGATTGTTGAAAATTTTTTCCGGCAAAGTTTTGCACGCCCCGTAAAAATGTCCTACCTTTGTCCTCAATTACAGCGATTCCGAATACCTATGAATTGTAACCCCCTCATATCGTCAGCGCAGGCATTCTGGCAGCAGGACTATTGGTCGGGCGACGTATCCCCGGTTTTCGGTAATTTTGTTTTATTAGGGTAACTGTTTCGGTTGCCCTATTTTTTTACGCTCGTACGGATGAAGACACTTTATACCAATGCCGCGATCTATGCCGGCGGCCGTTTTGCGGCCGGAGAGTTCGCCGTCGAGGGAGGCCGCATCGTGCCCGTTGCGGGCGCCGCGCCCGACCGGACCGTGGACCTCGGCGGCCGGCATGTGATTCCGGGACTCGTGGACGTGCACGTCCACCTGCGCGAACCGGGATTCTCGCAGAAGGAGACCATCGCCACCGGAACGGCTGCGGCCGCACGGGGCGGATATACGACGGTCTGCTCGATGCCGAACCTGAACCCCGCGCCCGATGCGCCCGATACGCTCCGCGCGCAGACCGACATCATCCGCCGCGACGCCGTGGTGCGGGTCGTGCCTTACGGCTGTATCACGATGGGACAGCGGGGTGCCGGCGAGCTGGTCGATTTCGCGGCCCTCGCGCCCGATGTTGTCGGCTTCTCGGACGACGGCCGCGGCGTGCAGTCCGACGAACTGATGGAGGAGGCGATGCGCCGGGCGGCAAAAGCCGGCCGGCCGATCGTGGCCCACTGCGAGGTGGACGACCTGCTGCGGGGCGGCTATATCCACGACGGCGAATACTGCCGTGTGCACGGGCACAAGGGCATCTGCTCCGAGAGCGAGTGGAAGCAGGTGGAACGCGACATCGCGCTGGCCGAAAAGACCGGTTGTCAGTATCACGTCTGCCACGTCTCGACCAAGGAGAGCGTCGAGCTGGTGCGGCGTGCGAAGGCCCGCGGCGTGCGCGTGAGCTGCGAAACGGCGCCGCATTATCTGCTGCTCTGCGATGAGGATTTGCAGGAGGACGGACGCTTCAAGATGAATCCGCCGCTGCGCAGCCGCGAAGACCGCGCCGCGCTGATCGCGGGCGTCGCGGACGGTACGATCGAGGTGATCGCCACCGACCATGCGCCCCATACCGCCGAAGAGAAGTCGCGCGGACTGGCCGGAAGCGCCATGGGAATCGTGGGCTTGGAGTGCGCTTTCCCGCTGATGTATAAATATATGGTGTTGCCGGGAACGCTCACGCTCGAAAAGCTTGTCGCGCTGATGTCTGACAATCCCCGCCGGATATTCGGTCTGGGCGGCGGCCTGAACGTCGGCGATGAAGCCGACTTCACGGTGCTCGACCTCGGCGCGCAGTACGAGGTAGACCCTGCGGCGTTCCTCTCGAAGGGCCGCGCCACGCCTTTCGCCGGCTGGCCGGTGCAGGGCCGCGCCGTGCTGACGGTCGTCGGGGGCCGGGAGGCATACCGGGATGATGGATTGCAGTTGTGAAGTCTCCCTTCTCAAAGGGAGATTTAGCGGGATTATAGATATGCCGGGTTTCATATGGAGCGGAATCCGGATCGACAGAACGAAACAAATCCATAAAAAGGGGCGATGCGAAAAGCCCGTACCGAAAATAAATATGAAACCATTTACGAAGAAAATTGTCTTGGAGAACGGCCGTGAGTTTTACGGCTACGGCTTCGGCGCCGACCGCGAGGTCATTAACGAGATCGTCTTCAATACCTCGATGGTGGGGTATCAGGAGATTATGTCCGACCCCTCCTACACGGACCAGATGGTCGTGATGACCTATCCGCTGATCGGTAATTACGGTATGGCCGACGAGGATTACGAAACGAAGACTCCGACCATCGGCGGCATGATCGTGCGCGAGTACAACGACTCGCCGAGCAACTTCCGCTACACGAAGACCCTGAACGAGGTCTTCGAGGAGCATGACATTCCCGCGATCTGGGGCGTAGACACCCGCACCCTGACGCGCATCATCCGTAACGAAGGCACCCAGAAGGTGATTATCACCGGCGCGGATACGCCCCTCGAAGAGGCGCTCCGCAAAGTGCGCGAGTACGTCCTTCCCCACGACATGGTTTCGCGCGTGAGCTGCAAGAAACGCTGGATGTCGCGCGTCCCCAACCACAAATACGACGTGGTGGCGGTCGACTGCGGCATCAAGTACAATATCATCCGCCAGCTGAACCGCGTGGGCTGCAACGTGACGGTCGTGCCGTTCGACTCGACGCTGGAGGAGATCATGGCCTTCCGTCCCGACGGCGTCGTGCTGTCGAACGGTCCCGGCAACCCGCAGGACGTGACGCCCGTGATCGAGCTGGTCAGGCAGCTGCGCGGCAAACTGCCGATCTTCGGCATCTGCATGGGCCATCAGCTCATTTCGCTGGCTTACGGCGCCAAGACCGTGAAGATGAAGTTCGGCCACCGCGGCGGCAACCACCCCGTGAAGAATCTGTCCACCGGCAAGATCGAGATCACGAGCCAGAACCACAGCTACGCCGTGGACGTCGATTCGCTGGCCGGTACGGGGCTGGAGCTGACCCACGTAAACCTGCTCGACGGCACGGCCGAGGGCGTGGAGTGTGTCGGCGACGCTGTTTTCTCGATGCAGTATCACCCGGAGAGCGCTTCGGGTCCGCAGGACAGCGGCTATTTGTTCAGAAAGTTTACCAAAATAATGGAGGAGCGTAAAAATGCCTAAGAGAAGAGGTATAAAGAAGGTAATGGTTATCGGTTCGGGTCCGATCGTCATCGGACAGGCCGCCGAATTCGACTATGCGGGCACGCAGGCCTGCCTCGCACTCAAGGAAGAGGGCTACGAGGTGATTCTCGTGAATTCGAACCCCGCCACGATCATGACCGACACGCATATTGCGGACAAGGTATACATGGAGCCGCTGACGCTCGAATACGTCGCCAAGATCATCCGCTTCGAACGCCCCGACGCCATCGTGCCGGGACTGGGCGGGCAGACGGGTCTGAACCTCGCGGTGCAGCTCGCCAAGAAGGGCATTCTGAAAGAGTGTCAGGTCGAGATTCTGGGCACCTCGTTCGAGTCGATCGAACGTGCCGAGGACCGCGAGCTTTTCAAGGAGCTGTGCAAATCGCTGGGCGAGCCGGTGATCGAGTCGAAGATCGCCATGTCGGTCGATGAGGCCGTCGAGGTCGCCGCCGAGATCGGCTATCCCGTCGTGCTGCGTCCCGCCTATACGCTGGGCGGCACGGGCGGCGGCTTCGCCGATAACGAGGAGCAGCTGCGCGAGATGATGCGCCACGCCCTGTTCCTTTCGCCCGTACATCAGGTGCTCGTCGAGAAGAGCATCAAGGGATACAAGGAGATCGAGTTCGAGGTGATGCGCGATCACAACGACACGGCCATCAGCATCTGCTGCATGGAGAACATCGACCCCGTGGGCGTCCATACGGGCGACTCGATCGTCGTGGCGCCGTGCCAGACGCTCACCAACAAGGAGTTCCAGATGCTGCGCGACAGCGCCCTGAAGATCATCCGCGAGCTGAAGATCGAAGGCGGCTGCAACGTGCAGTTCGCACTCGACCCCCTGTCATTCAAATACTACCTGATCGAGGTGAATCCCCGTGTGTCGCGCTCCTCGGCCCTCGCATCGAAGGCCAGCGGTTATCCGATCGCGCGCGTTACGGCCAAGGTGGCCGTGGGTCTCACCCTCGACGAGATCATGCTGGCCAATACGCCCGCCAGCTTCGAGCCGACGCTCGACTACGTCGTGACCAAAGTCGCCCGCTTCCCGTTCGACAAGTTCAGTGACGCGTCGAACAAGCTCGGTACGCAGATGAAAGCCACGGGCGAGGTGATGTCGATCGGCCGCACGATGGAGGAGAGCCTGCTGAAGGCGATGCGTTCGCTCGAAACCGGCGTCTGCCATATCTACCACAAGAAGTTCGACGACTGGACGAACGACCGGCTGCTGGAATACATCGCCGAGCCTACCGACGACCGACTGTATGCCATCGCGCAGCTGATCCGCGGCGGCGTCGATCTGGTGCTGATCTACAACCGCACGAAAATCGACATGTTCTTCCTCGAAAAGTTCAAGAATATCGTCGAATTCGAGCGCGTCGTCGAGGCCGCTCCGATGGATATCGAAGTGCTGCGCGAAGCCAAGCGCATGGGTTTCAGCGACAAGTTCATCGGTCAGCTGTGGGGTGTCTCGCAGCACGACATGTACCTGCTGCGCGAGAAGAACGGCATCTTCCCGGTCTACAAGATGATCGACACCTGCGCCAGCGAGTTCAGCTCCTACGTGCCTTATTTCTACTCGACCTACGAAGACGAGAACGAGTCGCTGGTGAGCGACAAGGAGAAGATCGTGGTGCTCGGTTCCGGTCCGATCCGCATCGGTCAGGGCGTCGAGTTCGACTATTCGACCGTACACGCCATCTGGTCGATCCGCGAGGCGGGCTATGAAGCCATCATCATCAACAACAACCCCGAAACCGTCTCGACCGACTATACCACCAGCGACAAACTCTACTTCGAGCCGCTGATGGTCGAGGACGTGATGAACGTCATCCACCTCGAAAAACCGAAGGCGATCGTCGTGTCGCTCGGCGGACAGACCGCCATCAACCTCGCCGAGCCGCTCTCCCGGCTGGGCGTGCCCATCATCGGCACCGACTGCGAAGCCATCCGCAACGCCGAGGACCGCGGCTGTTTCGAGAAGATCATGGAGGAGCTGCGCATCCCGCAGCCCGAAGCCGAAGCCGTCACCGACATCGAGTCGGGCGTGAAGGCCGCCGCCCGCATCGGCTATCCGGTGCTGGTGCGTCCGAGCTACGTGCTGGGCGGCCGCGCCATGCAGATCGTTTCGAACGAGGAGCGCCTGCGCCACTACCTGCAGACGGCCGTCGAGGTCAACGACGACTCGCCGGTGCTGGTAGACCGCTACATCATGGGCAAGGAGCTTGAGGTGGACGCCATCTGCGACGGCAAGGACGTCTTTATCCCCGGCATCATGGAGCATGTCGAGCGCACGGGTATCCATTCGGGCGACTCGATCAGCGTCTATCCGACCTTCAGCGTCAGCCAGAAGGCCAAGGACAAGATCATCGACTACACGGTGAAGCTCGGTCTGCGGATCGGCATCATCGGTCTCTACAATATCCAGTTCATCCTCGACGGCAACGACGAAGTCTACGTCATCGAGGTCAATCCCCGCTCGTCGCGCACGGTGCCGTTCCTCTCCAAATCGACGGGCGTTCCGATGGCCCATATCGCCACGCAGGTGATTCTGGGCAAGACGCTGAAAGAACTGGGCGTCACCGAAGTATACGGCAAGGAGAAGAAACGCTGGTACGTCAAGGCGCCGGCCTTCTCGTTCGCCAAGATCCGCGGCATGGATTCCTACCTCTCGCCTGAGATGAAATCCACGGGCGAGGCCATCGGCTACGACGACAAGCTCACCCGCGCGCTTTACAAGGCGCTGCAGGCGACGGGCATGAACGTCTGCAACTACGGCACGATCTTCGTCACCATCGCCGACCACGACAAGGAGCAGGCGCTGCCCCTCGTGCGGCGTTTCTACGACCTCGGCTTCAACGTCGAGGCGACGACCGGGACTGCCGAATTCCTGCGCGAACACGGCATCCGCACCCGCACGCGGCGCAAGCTGAGCGAGGGCAGTTCGGAGATCATCGACGCGCTCCGTCAGGGCCATGTGAGCTACGTGATCAATACCATCGACATCAACCAGCATAATACCCGGCTCGACGGATACGAAATCCGCCGCACGGCCGTCGAGAACAACGTGACGATCTTCACGGCGCTCGAAACGGTGCAGGTGCTGCTGGACGTGCTCGAAGAGATCACCTTCGGAGTCTCGACCATCGACGCGAAGTGATTTCCGGCGTGAGGACGCCTTCCGTACGCACCTCTTTCGCTCCGAACGGGATACGGTCCCGTCCGGAGCGAAACGAACGAAGCGCGGGGGCTGTTCTCCGGATCAAAAATCGAAAGGGAATACATGTATAAGAAAGGCATCTATAAGATTCTTGCGAACGAGCCGCTGACGGCCTCGGTGTGGCGCATGGTGCTGGAGGGCGATACCGAATGGATCGTCCGTCCGGGACAGTTCGTCAATATCGCGCTCGAAGGCCGCTACCTGCGCCGTCCGATTTCGGTGTGCGACTGCGATGCACGGACCCTCACGCTCATCTATAAGGTTGTGGGCGGAGGTACGGAGCAGATGAGCCGCATGGCGGCGGGCGCGGAGCTGGACCTGCTGACGGGACTCGGCAACGGCTTCGACACCTCCAACGATGCGCGGCGGCCCCTGCTGGTGGGCGGCGGCGTAGGCGTGCCTCCGCTCTACAAGCTGGCCAAAGCGCTGCTGGCGGAGGGCAAACCGGTGAGCGTCGTGCTGGGATTCAACACGGCGGACGAGGTCTTCTACGCCGACGAATTCCGGGCGCTGGGGTGCGACGTGCATGTCGCCACGGCCGACGGTTCGGCCGGGACGAAAGGCTTCGTCACGACGGCCATCGCCGGTCAGGGCATCGACTTCGACTACTTCTATGCCTGCGGTCCGCTGCCGATGCTGCGCGCGTTGTGCGACTCGGTCGCACAGGACGGCCAGCTGTCGTTCGAGGAGCGTATGGGATGCGGTTTCGGTGCCTGCATGGGCTGTTCGTGCAAAACGAAATACGGCAACAAACGCATCTGCAAGGAGGGACCCGTATTAACGAAAGGGGAGATCATATGGTAAGCAAGCAGTTCATCGCACAGAACCGGCCGGCAGGAAAACCTGCCGCGGATATGTCCGTCACCCTGAGCGGTCTGAAGCTGGACAACCCGGTCGTTCCGGCCAGCGGTACGTTCGGATACGGCAACGAATTCCGGGATTTTTACGACATCAACATCCTCGGTTCGTTCTCGTTCAAGGGCACCACGCGCGAACCGCGCTTCGGCAATCCCACGCCCCGCATCGCCGAATGTGAGGCGGGGATGATCAACGCCGTGGGGCTGCAGAATCCCGGCATCGACGCCGTGATCGCCGAGGAGCTGCCGCGCCTGAAGAGCTTCTTTCATAAACCCGTGATCGCCAATATCAGCGGCTTCTCGATCGAGGAGTACGCCTATTGCTGCGAGCGGATCGACCGCGAGGAGCAGGTCGGCATCATCGAGGTCAATGTCTCGTGTCCCAACGTGCGGCACGGCGGCATGTCGTTCGGCACTTCGCCCGAATGTGCGGCCGAGGTGACGCGCGCGGTGAAGGCCGTGACCACCAAACCGGTCTATATCAAACTGTCGCCCAACGTGACGGACATCGTCTCGATCGCCCGCGCCTGCGAAGAGGCCGGTGCCGACGGCATCTGCCTGATCAACACCCTGCTGGGAATGCGGATCGACGTGAGGTGCCGCAAGGCGGTGATCGCCAATACGATGGGCGGTTTTTCGGGTGCCGCGGTCTTTCCCGTGGCCGTGCGGATGGTTTATCAGGTCGCCAAAGCCTGCTCCGTACCCGTCATGGGATGCGGCGGCGTGACGACGGCCCGCGACGTGATCGAAATGATGATGGCCGGAGCCACGGCCGTGCAGGTCGGCGCCGCGAATCTGGTGAATCCCTATGCCTCGAAGGAGATCGTCGAAGCCCTGCCCGCCGAGATGGAGCGGCTGGGGATCGAGCGGCTGAGCGACATTATAGGAATCGTAGAATAAAGTTAAAATCGGATATGATGCAACACGACGTAATTATCGCCTGCGACTTCAAGTCGGCGGAAGACACTTTCAAGTTCCTCGACCTGTTCCGGGACGAGGAGCGCAAACCGTTCCTCAAGATCGGCATGGAGCTTTTCTATGCCGAAGGTCCTGCCATCGTGCGCGAAATCAAGCGCCGGGGCCACCGGATTTTCCTCGACCTCAAACTGCACGACATTCCCAACACCGTGAAGAAGGCGATGGCCGTGCTGTCGCGTCTGGACGTCGATATGTGCAACGTCCATGCGGCCGGAACGGTCGAGATGATGAAATACGCCCTCGAAGGGCTTACCCGCGAAGACGGCACGCGACCCCTGCTGATCGCCGTGACGCAGCTCACCTCGACCAGCGAGGAGCGCATGCGGCAGGAGCTGCTTATCAACGCCTCGATCAACGACACGATCGTCAAATATGCGCAGAACACCCGTGCCGCGGGGCTGGACGGCGTGGTTTGCTCGCCGCTCGAAGCGGGCATGGTGCACGAAGCCTGCGGAAAAGAGTTCCTGACCGTCACGCCCGGCGTGCGTTTTGCAGACGGAGACGTTGCGGACCAAGTGCGCGTCACCACGCCCGCCCGTGCGCGGGAGATCGGCTCCGACTTCATCGTCGTGGGCCGTCCGATCACCGCCGCAGCGGACCCCGTGGCCGCGTACCGCAGGTGCGTAAGCGAATTTTGCGATTAAACACGATTAAAAACAGTCGATTATGAAACCGGTAAAACTTTTCTACCTGAAAAACTGTCCCTTCTGCCGCAAGGCGCTGCGTTACATCGAGCAGGCCAAGGCCGCACACCCCGAACTGCAGCCGGTGGCGATCGAAATGATCGAGGAGTCGGAGCAGTCCGATTTGGCCGACACGTTCGATTACTACTATGTGCCGACGTTTTACGTCGACGGCGTGAAGGTTCACGAGGGCGGCATTTATGCCGAGGAGGTGGAGAAGATTTTGCGTTCGGCGCTGGAATAAACAACTACAGAATATCATGGAGAAATCAATTGCTAAAGACCTGCTTTCGATCGGCGCGGTGTTCCTGCGCCCCGAACAGCCGTTTACATGGGCCAGCGGCATCAAAAGCCCGATTTACTGCGACAACCGCCTGACGCTGACGGCGCCTGTCGTGCGCGGACACGTCGAAGAGGGGCTGGCGCAGATCGTCCGCACCCGCTTTCCCGAAGCCGAGGTGCTGATGGGAACTTCGACCGCGGGCATCGCCCACGCCGCCATCACCGCGACGATCCTCGACCTGCCGATGGGCTATGTGCGCAGCGGTTCGAAGGATCACGGCCGCGGCAACCAGATCGAGGGCAAGCTCGAAAAGGGGCAGAAGGTGGTCGTGATCGAGGACCTGATCTCGACCGGCGGTTCGTGCATCGAGGTGGTGACCGCCCTGCGCGAAGCCGGCGCCGAGGTGCTGGGCGTGGCGTCGATCTTCACCTACGGCATGAAGAAGGGACTGGACCGCATGAAAGAGGCGAACGTCGTCAATTACAGTCTCTCGAATCTCGACGCGCTGGTGGAAGTGGCCGCCGAGGAGGGATACATCAAGCCCGAAGACAAGGCCCGTCTGCTGAAATTCCGCGACAATCCGTCGGACGAAAGCTGGATGGAAAAATAGTTTGCCGGGATCGCACGACGCTTTTCCGCACCTCGCTTGGGGGCATGGAAATGCGGCTTGCACTCCCTCCGCACTCCGGTCGGCGCCGCGTGCAATCCGCAGCATGCCGCCGGCCGGCTGCAAACCCCGATTTTGATAAATGAAACAACCTATGAGACACCTGATTGACCCGACCGACCTGACGGTGGCCGAAACCGAACAAATCGTGGCGTTGGCCGAAGATATCATCGCCAACCGCGCCAAATACAGCGAAGCGTGCAAGGGGCGCAAGCTGGCGACGCTCTTTTACGAGCCTTCGACCCGCACCCGCCTGAGTTTCACCTCCGCCATGATGGAGCTGGGGGGCAGCGTCATCGGCTTTTCGGACGCCAATTCGTCGTCCGTGTCGAAAGGCGAAACCGTGGCGGACACCGTACGCGTGATCCGCTGTTTCGCGGACATTATCGCCATGCGCCACTTCAAGGAGGGCGCGCCGCTCGTAGCTTCGCAGTACGCCGGAATTCCGGTCATCAATGCGGGCGACGGCAGCCACAGCCACCCGACGCAGACCCTTACGGACCTTCTGACGATCAAGCGCGAGAAGGGGCGTTTCGACAACATGACGATCGGCTTCTGCGGCGACCTGAAATTCGGCCGTACGGTCCATTCGCTCATCAAGGCGCTGTCGCGCTATTCGGGGATCAAGGTGATCCTGATCGCCCCGCAGGAGCTGCGTCTTCCGGACTACATGCTGGCCGAGATGAGCGAGAATTCGAAACTCGAATTCCGCGAAGTCGAGACCATGGAGGAGGTGATGCCCGAACTGGACATCCTCTACATGACGCGCGTGCAGAAGGAACGTTTCCTCGACGAGGAGGAGTTCGACCGCGTGAAGAACAGCTTCGTGCTCGATCCCGGAAAGCTCGAAACCGCCAAGGAGGATATGATTATCCTGCACCCGCTGCCGCGCGTGAACGAAATCACGCGCGCCGTGGACAACGATCCCCGCGCAGCCTATTTCCGGCAGGTCGAGAACGGCAAGTTCGTACGCATGGCGCTGATCCTTACACTGCTGCGCTGGGCCGACGAAAACAAGCCCTTCGAGAAGACTCCCGTTTTCAGCGAAGACTACGTCGTCAATGAGATGGAGTGCTCCAACCGGCGCTGCATCTCGGCGACCGAAGATGTCGACCGGCTTTTCCACCGCCTGCCCGACGGCTCGTGCCGCTGCGCCTACTGCGAGGCCAAGGCGAAGTGATCTCCGGTATGGCCTTTCATATAAAGCTCCCGCAAGGGAGCTTTTTTTCTTCCGCCTGCCTGAGTCTGTCTTCCGTTTTTCCTGAGTTCGCCGCTCTTCCGGGCCTTAGGGCGTGTTCCGGTCCGGGCGGTGCTTTCCGGCGGGTCGGACGGAGTGCATGCACCCTGTTCGGCCGATTTCCCGGTTTCGAATGTAAAATTTGTTATTTCGATTAGTAACCTGTCTTGTGAAATTGTATTATTTATAGAAACAAAGGCGCAGAACAGGGTGCAATACCGTCTGCGGTTGCAAAAAGTTTTACTATCTTTGCATCAATTCTAACCTTAACCTGAAAAGAACCGATGTCTGCAAATTCCCGAAAAGTATCGCCGCTGGCATGGGTCCCCACGGTCTATTTTGCCATGGGGCTCCCGTTCATCATCGTAAACATGGTAGCGACGCTGATGTTCCGAGGGCTGGGTATCGACGATGCCCGCATTACGCTCTGGACCTCGCTGATTATCCTGCCGTGGTCGCTCAAACCCTTCTGGAGTCCTCTGATGGAGATGTTCAGGACCAAGAAATTCTGGGTCGTCGCCACGCAGCTGGTTTCGGGTCTGGGACTTGCGCTGGTCGCCCTGTCGCTTCCGCTTCCCAACTTTTTCCCCTACGCCATCGCCCTGATGGCTGTCGTGGCCTTCAGCGGCGCGACGCACGACATCGCCACCGACGGCGTCTATATCACCGAACTTTCCAAAGACCTGCAGGCCAAGTTCATCGGCTGGCAGGGCGCTTTTTACAACATCGCCAAGGTCTTCGCCATGGGCGGACTGGTCTATCTGGCCGGCGCGCTCAAGGACCATGTCGGAATCGTGCAGGCGTGGATGACCGTGATGGGCCTTTGCGGCGGCATTCTCTTCCTGCTGGGGCTGTACCACATCCGCATGCTGCCTTCGGGCGGCGCCGCGACGGCCCATGCTGACAGTTTCGGCGGCGCCATGCGCGAAACGAAGCGCATCTTTCTGGAGTTCTTCAAGAAGAAATACATCTGGATCTATTTCGCATTCATCCTCTTCTACCGCTTCGCCGAAGGTCTGGTCATCAAGATCGTGCCGCTGTTCCTCAACGCTCCGCTCGATCAGCAGGGCATGGGCCTTACCGAACAGCAGATCGGACTCTATTACGGTACGTTCGGCGTGATCGCCTTCGTCGTGGGGTCCATTCTGGGCGGCTATTTCATTTCGTGGCTCAAACTGCGGCGCGCCTTGTTCCCGCTGGTCTGCATCTTCAACGTTCCGTTCGTGGTCTACGCGCTGCTGGCGTGGTTCCAGCCTTCGAGTCCCGTGCTGATCTGCGCGGCCATCGTGTTCGAATATTTCAGTTACGGTTTCGGCTTCGTGGGACTCACGCTCTTCATCATGCAGCAGGTGGCGCCCGGCCCGCACCAGATGGCGCACTACGCCTTCGGGTCGTCGCTTGCCAACCTCGGCGTGATGCTTCCGGGTATGATCAGCGGCTGGCTTTGTGACAGCTTGGGCGGCTATCACTATTTCTTCATGTGGGCGTTGCTGGCGACGGTTCCCGCCTTCCTGCTCGCCGCGCGCATTCCCTTCACCCATCCCGATACCGAAGAGGTGACGGCCGAGGAGATCGACAAAGAATTGATCAACGAATAAACAGATAACGTAAAACTATGGACAACAACCTGAAAATCGTAGGCCCGGCCATGCCGGATATGCCGTGGGAGGATCGTCCCGCCGGCTCCAAGGAAGTGATGTGGCGCTATTCGGCCAATCCGATCATCCCGCGCGACGCGCTTTCGACGTCGAACAGCATTTTCAACTCGGCGGTCATTCCCTTCAAGAAAGGCAAGTATAATTATGCGGGCGTTTTCCGCTGCGACGACACCAACCGCCGCATGCGCATCCACGCCGCTTTCTCGGTGGACGGCATCAAGTGGGATATCTGCGAGGAGGATTTCAAACTCGTGGGCGCCGATCCCGAAATCGCCGAGTGGGTTTACGGTTACGATCCCCGCGTAGCCAAGATCGAGGATAAGTATTATGTGACGTGGTGCAACGGCTACCACGGCCCGACGATCGGCATCGCGTGGACCGACGACTTCGAGACGTTCCACCAGCTGGAGAACGCCTTTATCCCCTTCAACCGCAACGGCGTGCTGTTCCCCCGCAAGATCAACGGCCGTTTCGCCATGCTGTCGCGTCCGAGCGACAACGGCCATACGGCTTTCGGCGACATTTTCTACTCGGAGTCGCCCGACATGGAGTTCTGGGGCCGCCACCGTCATGTGATGTCGCCCGCGGCCTTCGAGGTGTCGGCATGGCAGTGCATGAAGATCGGTGCGGGTCCCGTGCCCATCGAGACGAGCGAGGGCTGGCTGCTGCTCTACCACGGCGTGCTGCGCTCGTGCAACGGTTATGTCTATGCGTTCGGTTCGGCGCTGCTCGACCTCGACCAGCCGTGGAAGACGATCGCCCGCAGCGGCCCGTACCTGATTTCGCCGCGCGAGATTTACGAGCTGACGGGCGACGTTCCGAACGTCACGTTCCCCTGCGCGTCGCTCCATGACCCCGAAACGGGCCGGATCGCCGTCTATTACGGATGCGCCGATACCGTCACGGGCCTTGCCTTCGGTTATATCCCCGAAATCGTCAAGTTTACCAAGGAAAACAATATTCTCTGACGATGCTGCGACGAACGCTCTTAACTGCTGCGCTCGCCGCAGCCGTTTTCTGCGCACCGCTGCGTGCGCAGGAACCTGCCGACTGGGTCGATCCTTTCGTCGGCACGACCAACTTCGGCACGACCAACCCCGGCGCGGTGTGTCCCAACGGCATGATGTCCGTGGTTCCCTTCAACGTGATGGGTTCCGACGAGAATGTCTACGACAAGGACGCCCGCTGGTGGTCCGCGCCCTATGAGTTCCACAACAAGTTCTTCACGGGCTTCGCCCATGTCACGCTGAGCGGCGTGGGGTGCCCCGAACTGGGATCGCTGCTGGTGATGCCGACCACGGGCGCGCTCGACGTCGATTACCGCAATTACGGCAGCAAGTACACCGGTGAAACCGCTTCTCCGGGCTACTATTCGAACCGGCTTTCGAAGTACGGCGTCCTTGCCGAAGTGACGGCCACGCCGCGCAGCTCGGCCGAACGCTACACCTTCCCGGCGGGCGAGAGCCATATCCTGCTCAATCTGGGCGAGGGCCTTACCAACGAATCGGGAGCTTGGGTGCGCCGCGTGAGCGATACCGAGGTCGAGGGCATGAAACTGCTCGGCACGTTCTGCTACAACCCGCAGGCGGTGTTCCCGATCTATTTCGTGATGCGCGTCTCGAAACGCCCCTCCGCCACGGGATTCTGGAAGAAACAGCCCCCCAAATACGGTGTCGAAGCCGAGTGGGACAAGGATGCCGGCAATTACAAGCTCTATACGCACTACGACCGTGAACTTGCGGGCGACGACGTTGGCGTGTGGTTCAGCTACGAAACGACGGAGGGCGAGCAGCTCGAAGTCCGCATGGGCGTTTCGTTCGTGTCGGTCGAGAATGCGCGCCTGAACCTCGAAGCCGAGCAGCAGGAGCGTTCGTTCGACGACATCCGTGCCGCGGCGCGCCGCTCGTGGAACGACGATCTGGGCCGCATCCGTGTCGAGGGCGGCACCGACGCGCAGAAGAAGGTTTTCTATACGGGACTCTATCATGCGCTGATCCATCCCAATGTGCTGAGCGACGTCAACGGTGAATACCCTGCGATGGAGAGCGCCGAAATCCGCACCGCCGAGGGCAACCGCTATACGGTTTTCTCGCTCTGGGACACCTACCGCAACCTGCATCAGCTGATGACGCTGGTCTATCCCGAACGCCAGTTGGAAATGGTGCGTTCGATGATCGGCATGTACAAGGAGTGGGGCTGGCTGCCGAAGTGGGAGCTTTACGGCCGCGAAACCTTCACCATGGAGGGCGACCCGGCCATCCCGGTGATCGTCGATACGTGGATGAAGGGCCTGCGCGATTTCGACATGGACGCCGCTTACGAGGCGATGCGCAAGTCGGCCACGACGCCCGGCGCGCAGAACAGGATGCGCCCCGACATCGATCCCTATGTCGAAAAGGGCTACGTGCCGCTGGGCTTCTACGCCCGCGACCTTTCGGGCGACAACTCCGTGTCGCACGCGCTGGAATACTATATCGCCGACCATGCCCTGTCGCTGCTGGCCGATTCGCTCGGCCGCAGGGAGGACGCGGCGCTGTTCCGGAACCGTTCGCTCGGCTATAAGAACTACTACAGCCCCGAATCGGGCACTTTCCGTCCGATCACCGGGGAGGGCGGTTTCCTGACGCCGTTCGATCCGCGGCAGGGCGAGAATTTCGAGCCGGTTCCCGGTTTCCACGAAGGTTCGGCATGGAACTATACGTTCTATGTCCCGCACGACGTCTACGGACTGTCGAAGCTGATGGGCGGCCGGCGCAAATTCATCGACAAGCTGCAAATGGTCTTCGACGAGGGGCTTTACGATCCCGCGAACGAACCCGACATCGCCTATCCCTACCTTTTCAGCTATTTCCGGGGCGAGGAGTGGCGTACGCAGCGCGAGGTGAACCGCCTGCTGGCCGAACACTTCACTACCGCGCCCGACGGCATTCCCGGCAACGACGATACGGGAACCATGTCGGCGTGGGCCGTCTTCTCGATGATGGGCTTCTATCCCGACTGTCCGGGCGAGCCGTATTACACGCTCACCTCGCCCGTTTTCGATCGGGTGACCGTTACGCTAGACAGGAAATACTATCCGGCCGGGGAACTTGTCATCGAGACGAAGCGTCCCGATTCCGGCGCGGTCTATATCCGCTCGATGACGCTCGGCGGCAAACCGCTGAAGCGATACCGCATCGGCCACGACGAGCTGCTGCGGGGCGGACGGCTGACTTTCGAACTTCAAAACCGCAAATAGATGAGACTCTTCCGCTGGATATTCGTTGTCTCGCTGCTGCTCGTCTCGTCCGGAGTTCGGGCGCAGACCCGGCTGACCCGCAACGGCAAACCTGCGGCCCGGATCGTCGTGGCGCAGCAAACTGCCGCCGATCTCACGGCCGCGCAGCTGCTGCAGCGATTCGTCCGCGAATCGACCGGTGCGACACTGCCCCTGCTGCATGACGTGACGCCCCGCAAGGGCGACATCCTGATCGGAGCTTCGGACACCGCGGGACTTGCCGAGGACGGCTTCCGCCTTCGCACGCAGGAAGGCGTGCTGCGCATCAGCAGCGGCGGCGACAAGGGGGCGGTTTACGGCGTCATGACGCTGCTGGAACGTTACTTGGGGCTGGATTATTTCGCCGCCGGAGTCTATGAACTCGACCGGAATCCGACCGTCACGCTTCCGGCGATGGACTTCGCCGAAAACCCGGCGTTCCGCTATCGCCAGAGTCAGGGCTACGGCATGGCGCAGGACTCCGTGTACCGGCTGGCCCTGCGTCTGGAGGAGCCGCGCGACATCTTTGCCGGAGGCCTGTGGGTGCACACCTTCAACAGCCTGCTTCCTGCGTCGGTCTACGGCGCGGAGCATCCCGAATACTACTCGTTCATCAACGGCGAACGCCGTCCGGGGCGCGCCAGCCAATGGTGCCTGACGAACGACGAGCTTTTCGAATTGGCGGCGGCGAAGGTCGATTCGATCTTCCGGGCCAACCCCGGCATGGACATCATCTCCATAAGCCAGAATGACAGCAATTTCACCTACTGCCGCTGCGAGGAGTGCGAGAAGGTCAACCAGTACGAGGGTGCGCCTTCGGGCAACTATATCCGCTTCCTGAACAAGCTGGCGGAGCGTTTCCCCGACAAGGAGTTTTCGACGCTGGCCTACCTCTTTACGATGCAGCCCCCGAAGCACGTGAAGCCGCTGCCCAACGTCAATATCATGCTGTGCGACATCGACTGCGACCGCGAAGTGCCCCTTACGGACAATGCGTCGGGCCGCGAGTTCATCGAAGCGATGGAGGGGTGGGCGGCCCTGTCGGACAATATCTTCGTGTGGGACTACGGCATCAATTTCGACAACATGGTCGCTCCGTTCCCCAACTTTCCGATCCTGAAACCCAATATCGGGCTTTTCCGGCGCAACCACGCCACGATGCACTTCTCGCAGATCGGCGGCTCGTACGGCGGCGATTTCTCGGAGATGCGCACCTATGTGGTCGCCAAGCTGATGTGGAATCCCGATCAGGATACCGATTCGCTCATGCTGCGTTTCATGCGCGGTTATTACGGACCCGCTGCGCCTTATATTTATCAGTACGAAAAACTGCTCGAAGGCGCATTGCTGGCGGGCGGTCAGCGGTTGTGGATATACGATTCTCCCGTCTCGCACAAGGACGGCATGCTCAACGCCGCCTGCCGCAAGCGTTACGGAGAGCTGTTCGACTGCGCCGAGCGGGCCGTGGCGGGGGATTCCGTCCTGCTGCGCCGCGTGCGTCTGACGCGTCTGCCGCTGATGTACTCCAACCTTGAAATCGCCCGCACGACGGCCGACAAGGACCTCGGCGCCGTGGTGAGCGAGCTGGACGCGTTCGAGAAATACGTGACCCAATTCGGCGTGAAAACGCTCAACGAGCGCAACAACAGTCCGCAGGAATATTGCCGGCTCTACCGCAAACGTTATCTTCCTGCGGAGAACTCCAATCTGGCGCTGGGCGCGCGGATCGTCTGGATCGACGCTCCTGCGGAGAAATACCGGGCGTCGGGCGAGAAGACCCTGACCGACGGTCTTTTCGGCGGCGCATCGTTCGTCGAGAGCTGGACGGGCTGGGAGGGCAAGGACGGCGCCTTCGTCGTCGATCTGGGCCGCGACACGACCTTCTCGACGGTCGAGACCGATTTCCTGCATCAGCTGGGCCAGTGGATTCTGCTGCCCCGTTCGGTGCGCTACTCCGTTTCGTTCGACAACGCGGACTGGACCCCGTTCGGGCAGGTGGAGTTTCCTGAGGACCAGTCGGTGCCCGTGAAGTTCGTTCCGGCTGCCGTCACGACCGCACAACCGGTGCTGGCCCGCTATGTCAAAGTCGAAATCGAAGGCGTCAAGACCTGTCCGCCGTGGCATTACGGCGTAGGCTGCCCCTGCTGGTTCTTCCTCGACGAAGTGACCGTGAAATAAAACGTTGCGAAAAATTTTAAACGATTGCATAATGAAACCCAAGCATCTTCTTTCCTTATCCGTTCTGCTGATCTCGGCCGCCTGTTCGCAGCCTGAGCAGAAGCCGCTGACGCAGTATGTCGACATGTATATCGGCACGGGCGGCCACGGCCATGTCTTCATGGGGGCCAACGTGCCGTTCGGCGCCGTGCAGCTCGGCCCCACCAGCATCCCGCAGTCGTGGGATTGGGTGTCGGGATACCACATTTCCGATACGACCGTCATCGGTTTCAGCCATACCCACCTCAACGGAACGGGTATCGGCGACCTGTTCGACGTCACGGTGATGCCCGTCGTGGGCGGGGTGACCTACGCCCGCGGCACGGAGGACGACCCGCAGTCGGGGCTTTGGTCCTATTTCAGCCGTAAGAACGAAAAAGCCCGTCCGGGCTATTACGCCACGCGGCTCGACCGCTACGGCGTCGATGTGGAGCTGACCGCCACCAAGCGCGTCGGGCTGCACAAATACACCTTCCCCGCGTCGCAGGACGCCGCCGTGGTCTTCGACCTCGAAAACGGCGGCTGCTGGGACAAGGCCACCGAGACCGCATTCGTTTCCGACGGACTCCGGCTCAGCGGTTACCGCTATTCGACGGGCTGGGCCAAGGATCAGCGCGTTTACTTCACGGCCGAATTCTCGAAGCCGGTGAAGAATATCTCCTATCCCGATGCGTCGGAGACGGTTCCGGAGGAGGGCGACGTTACGGTCAAGGGCCGTTACGCCCGCGTGGAGTTCGATACGACCGACGGCGAGCCGCTTTATATGAAAGTGGCGATTTCGCCCGTGAGCATCGAGAACGCCAAGCTCAACATGCAGGCGGAACTTCCCGGCTGGGACTTCGAAGCCACGGCGGCGGCGGCCGACAAGGCGTGGAACGCCGAGCTGCAGAAGGTGCGTGTCGAGACTTCGGACGAAGCCGCCCGCCGCATCTTCTATACGGCGCTCTACCACACGATGGTCGCTCCGTCGGAGTTCTGCGACGTGAACGGCGACTACCGGGGCGCTGACGGCGAGATCTACCGCGCCGCGCCGTTCGTGAACTATACGACCTTTTCGTTGTGGGACACCTACCGCGCCGCCCAGCCGCTGATGACGATTCTCCATCCTGAGAAGATGCCCGACATCGCCAATACGATGCTCCATATCTACACGCAGCAGGGCAAGCTTCCCGTCTGGCACCTCGCGGGCAACGAGACCGACTGCATGGTCGGCAATCCCGGCATTCCGGCCATGGCCGACATCGTGCTGAAAGGTTACGGCGGCTTCGACAAGGAGCTGGCCTACGAGGCGCTGAAGAAATCCGCCATGCTCGGCGAGCGGGGTATGGATCTGCGCATGAAATACGGCTATATCCCCTGCGACCTCTTCAACGAAGCGGTGGCCTACGACATGGAGTACGCGCTGGCCGACTGGGCCGTGGCTCAGGTCGCGGCGCAGCGCGGCGATACGGCCGATTACGACTATTTCCTCGATCGCAGCAAATCCTACCGCCACTTCTTCGATCCCGAAACCCGTTTCATGCGCGGGCTGGATTCGAAAGGCGGCTTCCGCACGCCCTTCAACCCGTTCGCTTCGACCCACCGCGAGGACGACTACTGCGAGGGCAACGCGTGGCAGTATACGTGGCTCGTGCCGCACGACGTCGAGGGGCTGATCGGCTGCTTCGGCGGCAAGGAGGCTTTCGTCGAAAAACTCGACTCGCTCTTCACGGTCAGCTCCGTGCTGGAGGGCGCCGCTTCGCCCGACATTTCGGGCCTGATCGGTCAGTACGCCCACGGCAACGAACCCAGCCACCACGTCGTCTACCTCTATACGATGATCGGCCAGCCCGCGAAGACCGCCGACAAGGTGCGCGAAATCCTGACGACGCTCTACCACGACCAGCCCGACGGATTGTCGGGCAACGAGGACGTCGGCCAGATGTCGGCGTGGTACGTGCTTTCGTCGCTGGGATTCTATCAGGTCGAGCCGGCCGGAGGACGCTACTTCTTCGGTTCGCCGCTCTTCGACAAGGCCGAGCTGCGCGTGCGCGACGGCGTGTTCACCGTGATCGCGCACAACAATTCGGCGGCTGACAAATACATTCAGCGCGTGAAGCTCAACGGCGAGCCGTACGCCAAGCCCTATATCGGTTTCGAAGAGATCGCCGCGGGCGGCACGCTCGAATTCGAAATGGGACCGGAGCCTGCCCTATGGTACGAACTTTAAACGGAAATGACAGCAATGAAAAGTAGAAATATCTTTTTCGCGGCCCTTTGCGCCGCCGTTTTGGCCGGCTGTTCGTGCCCTTCGGCCGGGCAGCGATCCCCGCAGCGTCCGTCGGACTATGTTTCGACATTGGTAGGCTCGCAGTCGGATTTCACGCTTTCGACGGGCAATACCTATCCTGCCGTCGCTCTGCCTTGGGGTATGAACTTCTGGACGCCCCAAACCGGCAAGATGGGCGACGGCTGGGCCTATACCTACGGGGCGCACCGGATCCGGGGCTTCAAGCAGACCCACCAGCCCTCGCCGTGGATCAACGACTACGGCCAGTTCGCGCTGATGCCCGTGCGCGGGAATGATAAGCTGGACGAAGAGTCCCGCGCGAGCTGGTATTCGCACCAAGCCGAGGTGGCGAAGCCCTACTATTACAGGGTCTATCTGGCCGACCACGACATCCGCGCCGAGATCGCCCCGACCGAACGTGCCGCGATGATGCGCTTCACCTTTCCCGAAAGCGGCGAGTCGGGCGTTGTGATCGACGCCTTCGACCGCGGTTCGCAGATCGGCATGCTCGACGCCCGCACGATCGTGGGGTACACCACGCGCAACAGCGGCGGCGTTCCTGATAATTTCCGCAATTACTTCGTCGTGCGCTTCGATACGCCGTTCACTGCCGTCGAGCTGACCGACGCTCCCGGCGAGTACGAACCCGGCAGCAACCTGCTCTATCCCGACGGCAGCAAGTCGGTGACGGGCGGACACGCCGTGGCGAAGGTGCACTTCCCGACCCGCCGCGGCCAGCAGGTCTGCGCCAGCGTGGCTTCGTCGTTCATCTCGCCCGAACAGGCCGTTCAGAATCTCAGGGAGCTGGGGACCGACGACTTCGAGACCGTCAAGTCCAAGGCGCAGGAGCGCTGGGACGAAGTGCTGGGCCGCATCGAGGTCGAGGGCGGCACCGAAGAGCAGATGCGCACCTTCTATTCGTGCCTGTACCGTTCGGTGCTTTTCCCGCGTAAATTCTATGAAGTGACCGCTTCGGGCGAGATCATGCACTACAGCCCCTACAACGGCGAAGTGCTCCCCGGCTACATGTATACCGACACCGGGTTCTGGGACACGTTCCGCAGTCTGTTCCCGCTGCTCAATCTGGTCTATCCTTCGGTGAACGCCGAAATCCAGCAGGGACTGGCCAACACGGCCCGCGAAAGCGGCTTCCTGCCCGAATGGGCTTCGCCGGGCCACCGCGGCTGCATGGTGGGCAACAACTCCGCATCGGTGGTGGCCGACGCGCTCCTCAAGGGCGTCACGCCCGAAAAGGAGTGGCAGACGCTCTACGAGGCCATGATGCACGCACGAACGAACGTCCACCCCGGCGTCTCCTCGACCGGACGTCTGGGGCACGAGTATTACAACCGGCTGGGATACATTCCCTACGACGTGAAGATCAACGAGAATGTCGCCCGCACGCTCGAATACGCCTACGACGACTGGTGTATCGCACAGGTGGCCCGCAAGCTGGGTAAGACGGAGGATGCCGCGGCGCTTGAGGAGGCTTCGCGCAACTACCGCAACGTATTCGACAAGACGACCAAGCTGATGCGCGGCCGCAACGAGAACGGAGAGTTCCAGTCGCCGTTCAGCCCCTACAAGTGGGGCGACGCCTTCACCGAGGGCAACGCATGGCACTACACATGGTCGGTGTTCCACGACGTGCAGGGACTTGCCGAGCTGATGGGCGGCCGGGAAGGATTCGCCGAAATGCTCGACTCGGTGTTCGTCGTGCCGCCGATCTACGACGACAGCTATTACGGGACCCGCATTCACGAGATCACCGAGATGCAGGTGGCCGACATGGGCAACTACGCCCACGGCAACCAGCCTGCGCAGCATATGATCTACCTGTACGACTATGCGGGCCAGCCGTGGAAGGCGCAGTACTGGACGCGCGAGGTGATGGACCGTCTCTATTCGTCCAAGCCCGACGGCTACTGCGGTGACGAGGACAACGGCCAGACCTCCGCGTGGTATGTCTTCTCGGCGATGGGATTCTATCCCGTATGTCCGGCTTCGGACCAGTACGCCATAGGGTCGCCTCTGTTCCGCAAGGCGACCGTGAAACTGGAGAACGGAAAGAAGATCGTGATCGAGGCTCCGGACAACGCTCCCGAAAACCGCTATATCGGCACCATGAAGCTCGACGGAAAGCGATACGACCGCAACTTCATCCGCTGGTCGGATCTCGTAAAAGGCGCGAAAATAGACTTTGCGATGCAGCCCGATCCGGCGTACAAACGGGGTGTCGACCCGCAGGACGCGCCCTATTCGCTCAGCCGCGGAGAATGTCGATAATTTGTCAATAGAATCTGACTTTCGGTTTTGAAAATTGGCCGGAAAATACTACTTTTGTAGCGTTGTTTTTACAATTGTTAGGTTAATCCGGACATATCTCATGACCTCCACAGGCAAAATCGATCAACGCGAACGAAAGAAACAGCAGGGCCAAGCCGCTGCATTCTATTCGTCGTGCCGACAGCAGGGTCAGAGCGCGCAGTCGCAGGGGCAGCAGATGTCCTGCAGCGGGATGCGCGGATAGATACCAGACCGCCATGACATGCGATGTCGTGGCGGTCTGCTTTTTTGAAAAACTTAAAACCAAAGGATATGAAGGTCGGTGTGATTATGGGCTCGGTGAGCGATTACGAGGTGATGGCCGACGCCGTCGCCACGCTCGAACAATTCGGTGTCGATTTCGAAAAGCGCGTCGTAAGCGCCCACCGTACGCCCGATCTGTTGTGCGAGTATGCCAAGACGGCCAAGGCGCGCGGTATCGGCGTGATCATTGCCGGTGCGGGCGGCGCGGCGCACCTGCCCGGCATGGTGGCTTCGATGACGACGCTGCCGGTGGTGGGCGTTCCGGTCAAGTCGCGCGCCCTGAACGGGCTGGACTCGCTGTTGTCGATCGTGCAGATGCCCGCGGGCGTTCCCGTGGCCACCACGGCGATCAACGGTTCGAAGAATGCGGCGCTGATCGCCGTCTCGATTCTCGCTTTGCAGGACGCGGAACTCGCGGCCCGGCTCGAAGCGTTCCGCGCCAAGCAGACCGTCGACGTACTTAAAGCGGAACTTTAGATGAAGACGATCGGCATCATAGGCGGCGGCCAGCTGGGGCTGATGATTATCGAACAGGCGCACCTGCTCGGTGCGCGCACGGTGTGTCTCGATCCGGCGGCGGACGCTCCGGCCTTTGCGTTCAGCGACGAGCGGATCGTGGCGGCGTACGACGACCCCGCGGCGCTGGAGGAGCTTTGCCGCCGCAGCGACGCGGTGACCTACGAGTTCGAGAACGTGCCGGGCAGCGTGCTGATTCCGCTTGAGAAGAGATACAACATCCCGCAGGGCTTCCGTCCGCTCTTCGATTCGCAGGACCGCCTGCGCGAGAAGGACAACGCCCGTGCCGGCGGGCTGGCGACGCCCGAATACGCCGCCGCGGACGACGAAGCGTCGCTGCGCGCCGCTGTGGCGAAGATCGGCCTGCCCGCCGTGCTGAAGACCCGGACGCTGGGGTACGACGGTCACGGACAGCTGGTGCTGAAGACCGAGGCCGACATCGAGAAGGCTTTGCCGATGCTCGCCGTGCCCTGTATTCTGGAGCAGTTCGTGCCCTTCGATTTCGAAGCCAGCGTCGTGCTGGTCTCCGACGGCAGCCGTGTCGTCACCTTTCCGATCGGCCGCAACGTCCACCGCGACGGCATCCTCGATCTGTGCTTCGTGCCCGCCGGGGAGATGGACGACGAGCTGCGCGGACGGATGGCCGCCGCCGGCGAGCGGTTTATGCTGACGTGCGGTTACCGGGGAATTCTGGCGATCGAGTTTTTCGTGAAGGGCCGCGAATTCTTCTTCAACGAAATGGCGCCGCGTCCCCACAATTCGGGACACTATACGATCGAAGGCTGTACGACCAACCAGTTCCGCGAGCTGGTGCACTTCCTTTTGGGAGAGCCGCTGCAGGAGCCGCGGCTGGTGGCGCCGACCGTGATGAAGAATATCTTGGGACAGGACCTCGAAGCGGCCGAAGCGATCGCCGCCGAAAACCGTCCGGGCGTGCATGTCCGTCTCTACGGCAAGACCGAGAGCCGGCCGAAGCGCAAGATGGGACACATTACCTTCGTGGGCATGACTCCGGCGGAATACGGGGCTGTCTGGGCCGACCGGTTTGTGAAATAGCGGGGCCGGTCCCGCATGTGTCGCCGCAGGCGGACGGGAGGAGCTTCCGGAAGCGGCGGCGAGGACGAAGACCGGCGGAACGGTCGGTAAGGACCGCAGAAACGAATGAAGAATATTAAACGATATAGGATGAAAAACTACCGGATTTTTGTTGAAAAACATCCCCGTTTCCGGGTCGAGGCCGAAAGCCTGCGCCGGGAACTGAACGCCAACCTGAACCTCGATATCCGCGAACTGCGGCTGCTGAACGTTTACGATCTGTTCGGCTTTTCGGAGGAACTGCTCGAAAAGACCCGCTACAGCGTCTTCGGCGAAGTGGTGACCGACAGCGTGACCGATGCGTGCGACCTCGCGGGACAGAAGTATATCGCCGTGGAGTATCTTCCCGGCCAGTTCGACCAGCGCGCCGCGTCGGCCGTGGATTGCGTGCGGCTGATCGACCCGTCGGCCGAGGTGCGCATCCGTTCGTCGAAGCTGTTGCTGTTCGACGGCGCGGTGACCGACGAGGAGATCGCGCGGATCAAACGCTACTATATCAATGCCGTCGAGTCGCGCGAAAAGGACCTGAGCGTGCTCAGTGACATGGAGCAGGCCGAGGTGAAGCCCGTCGCCGTGCTCGAAGGCTTCACGAAGATGACCGACGCCGAGCTGGCGCCCTACTGCGCGCAGTACGGACTGGCGATGAACGCCGACGATCTGCGCGAGGTGGTGAAATATTTCCGCGCCGAGGGCCGCGATCCCTATGAAACCGAACTGCGCATCCTCGATACCTATTGGAGCGACCATTGCCGCCATACGACCTTCACGACCGAGCTGGAGGGAATTACGGTCGAGGAGTCGTTCGTCAAGGACGAAATCGAAGATTCGCTGGCCCTCTACCTGCGCATCCGGCGTGAGCTGGGCCGCGAGCACAAGAGCATTTGCCTGATGGACATGGCCACGATCGGCGCCCGCTACCTGCGCAAGAAGGGGCTGCTGGACGATATGGAGGTGAGCGACGAGAACAACGCCTGCTCGGTCTATGTCGATGTCGACGTGGACGGCCGGACCGAGAAGTGGCTGCTGCAGTTCAAGAACGAAACCCACAACCATCCGACCGAGATCGAGCCGTTCGGCGGCGCTTCGACCTGTCTGGGCGGCGCTATCCGCGACCCGCTGTCAGGCCGCAGCTACGTCTATCAGGCGATGCGCGTGACGGGTGCGGGCGACATCTACCAGAAGGTGGGCGACACGCTCGAAGGCAAACTCCCGCAGAGCGTGATTTCGAAAAAGGCCGCGGCCGGTTATTCGAGCTACGGCAACCAGATCGGTCTGGCCACGACCCACGTACGCGAGGTGTACCACGACGGCTATGTGGCCAAGCGTCTCGAAGTGGGCGCCGTGGTGGGCGCTGTGAAGGCGGAGAACGTCCGCCGCGAGAAACCCGCTCCGGGCGACAAGATCATCATGCTGGGCGGCCGTACGGGCCGCGACGGCATCGGCGGAGCTACCGGATCGTCGAAAGAGCACAACACCAAGTCGCTGGAGACCTGCGGCAGCGAGGTGCAGAAGGGCAACGCTCCGGAGGAGCGCAAGCTCGAACGTCTGTTCCGCCGTCCGGAGGTGACGCGGCTCATCAAGAAATCGAACGACTTCGGCGCGGGCGGCGTCAGCGTCGCCATCGGCGAGCTGGCCGACGGGCTGGACATTTACCTCGACCGCGTGAAGACCAAGTACAGCGGCCTGAACTCCACGGAGCTGGCCATCAGCGAGTCGCAGGAGCGCATGGCGGTAGTCGTCGAAGCGAAGGACGTCGAGACGTTCATGCGCTACTGTCTCGAAGAGAATATCGAAGCCGTCGAGGTGGCCGACGTGACCGACACGGCCCGTATGCGGATGTTCAACAAGGATCGCAAGGTCGTGGACCTCTCGCGCGAATTCATCGACAGCGCAGGCGCCCGGCATTATGCCGAAGCGAAGGTCGGCGAGGTGGAAAACCGCAATCCGTTCGTACGTGAAATCGCCGGCGATACGCTTGCCGCGCGTTTTGAGAATAACCTCAGGGACAACAACGTCGTTTCGCAGCGGGGACTCGTCGAGATGTTCGACTCGACGATCGGCGCCTCGACCGTACTGATGCCCTTCGGCGGCCGTACGCAGGGCAGCGAGACGCAGGTCTCGGTGCAGAAGCTTCCGACCGACGGCTACACCGACACGGCCAGCATCATGGCCTTCGGTTACAATCCCTTCATTGCTTCGTGGAGCCCCTACCACGGCGCGGCCTATGCCGTGGTGGAAGCCGCGGCGAAGGTCGTGGCGGCGGGTGCGCGCTACGACAGGATGCGTTACTCGTATCAGGAGTATTTCGAGCGCATGACCAAGAATCCCGAATCGTGGGGCAAGCCTCTCGGCGCACTGCTCGGCGCGCTGAAGATGCAGGTCGAGCTGGGACTCCCGTCGATCGGCGGCAAGGACTCGATGAGCGGCACGTTCCAGCATATCAACGTCCCGCCGATGCTGATGGCTTTCGGCATCACGACGGTCGACGCCGGAACGGTCATCTCGACCGACTTCAAGAAGGCCGGCAGCCGCATCTACCTCGTGCGCCATACCCCGAAGGAGAATTACATGCCTGACACGGCGCAGCTGAAGGCCAACTTCGGTTTCGTGAGCGGGAAGATCGAGAGCGGGAAGATACTTTCGGCATGGTCCGTCGGATTCGGCGGCGTGGCCGAGGGCCTTGCGAAGATGGCTTTCGGCAACCGGATCGGCGCCGAGGTGACGACGGACGAAAGCAGGCTTTACGAATACGCCTACGGTTCGATTCTCGTGGAGAGCGACGGCGAACTGGACTTCCCGGCGGCCGAACTGCTGGGTGCGACCGTTGCCGACGAAGCCCTGACCGTGAACGGCGTACGGATGCCGCTCGACGGGTTGTACGAAGCCAATACCGTGAAATTCACGACGGTTTACCCCGACAAGGGCGAGAACCGTGCCGACGTGATGAGCGCCGAACCCGAACGCCGCACCTTTGCCTATGAGGGCGAAGCCGTCGAGCGTCCGGTGGCCTACCTGCCCGTATTCCCCGGCACGAACTGCGATTACGATACGGCCAAGGCGTTCCGCAACGCGGGAGCCGAGGTGACGACCAGCGTATTGTGCAATCTGGGCGGCGACGACATCCTGCGCTCGATCGCCCAGATGAAGGAGCATATCCGCCGCGCCCATATTTTCGTGCTTTGCGGCGGCTTCTCGTCGGGCGACGAGCCGGACGGCAGCGCGAAGTTTATCGTGAACGTACTTAACAACAAGGATATACGCGAGGAAATTCACGCGTTGCTTGACCGCGGCGGCCTTATCCTCGGCATCTGCAACGGTTTTCAGGCGCTGGTCAAGTCGGGACTGCTGCCGTACGGCCGTCTGGGCATGGTGACGAAGGATTCCCCGACGCTGTTCCGCAACGACGTCAACCGGCATATCTCGCAGATCGTCTCGACGCGCGTCTCGACGCTCAACTCCCCGTGGCTCGCGGGCTTCGAACTGGGCGAGGTGCACTCGATCGCCGTCAGCCACGGCGAGGGCAAGTTCGTCGTCAGCGAGGAGCTGGCCAAGGAGCTTTTCGCTAACGGGCAGGTGGCCTTCCAGTACGTCGATGCCGAAGGCCGCGTGACGGCCGAGGCGCCCTACAACCCCAACGGCTCGTCGTACGCCATCGAGGGCATCGTATCGCGCGACGGCCGGATTCTGGGCAAGATGGGCCATACGGAGCGTTACGGGAAGAACCTTTTCAAGAATATCGCCGGCAACAAGGAGCAGGCGCTGTTCCGCAATGCCGTCGAGTATTTCCGCAAATCGAAATAGTGTAAACCGAAACCATATGCCTATGAAGACCTCTTTTTATCGTTTTGCGGCGCTCCTGCTTTTTGCGGCGGCGCTGACCGCAGGATGCGGCGAGCGGACGGACGACATGCGTCTGCTCTATTGGAATATTCAGAACGGCATGTGGTCGGACCAGAGCAACGGCTACGACAATTTCGTGGCGTGGGTCAAAGGCTACGATCCCGACGTATGCGTGTGGTGCGAGGCCCAGTCGATCTATAAGTCGGGTACGGCGGAGAGGATGGATTCGGTCGATCGCTACCTGACGGCGAACTGGGGCGAACTGGCGGCCCGTTATGGTCATAAATACTGGTATGTGGGCGGCCACCGCGACAATTTCCCGCAGGTCGTTACGTCGAAGTATCCGATCGAGAACGTGCGGCGGATCGTCGGCCAAGCTCCCGACAGCATCGTTTCGCACGGCGCGGGCTGGGCCCGGATCGTGAAGAACGGCAGGCCGGTCAATATCGTGACGCTCCATACGTGGCCGCAGGCGTATGCCTTTCAGGCCGTGGACCGCGACGCCAGCAGGGCCGAACACGGCGGTGACCGTTACCGGCGCATGGAGATCGAGTATATCTGCTCGCATACGATCGCTACGCAGTCCGATGCCGGACAGCAGTTGTGGATGATGATGGGCGACTTCAATTCGCGCTCGCGCCTCGACAACCGGATTTACAACTATCCCGACGACGACACGCGCCTGCTGGTGCATGATTATATCGCGGAGCATACGCCCTATGTCGACGTGATCGCGGAGAAGCACCCCGGCGAATTCCACACCACGACCCACGGGCAGAGCCGCATCGACTTCGTCTACTGCACGCAGCCGCTCTGCGAGCGGATCACCCGTGCCGAGGTGATTGCGGACGACTTTACCGAGCCGGTGCGCGATCCGGGCAAGTTGTCGAACTTCTACCACCCCTCGGACCACCGTCCGATTCTGGTGGACTTTGATATGAAATAGAACGAATCAACAAATAAACTTAAAAAACACAAACATCATGAAACAGCTCGAAATGCTCTACGAGGGCAAGGCAAAACAGGTTTTCCGCACCGACGATCCCGAAAAGATCATCATTCACTACAAGGATGCGGCGACGGCTTTCAACAACATCAAGAAGGCTACGATCGAGAACAAGGGCGTGCTGAACAACGCCATCTCGACCCTGATTTTCAAAGAGCTTCAGAAGGCGGGCATTAAGACGCACTACATCGAGACGATCAACGACCGCGACCAGATCTGCCGCAAGGTGACGATCATTCCGCTGGAGGTGATCGTGCGCAACATCATCGCAGGCTCGATGGCCCAGCGTCTGGGCATCGAGGAGGGCACGCAGCCGTCGAACACCATTTACGACATCTGCTACAAGAAGGACGAACTGGGCGACCCGCTGATCAACGACCACCACGCCGTAGCGCTGGGCGCCGTGACCTACGACGAGCTGGATCTGATTTACGCCATGACTTCGCGCATCAACGAAGTGCTGCGGAACATGTTCGCCAAAATGAACATCAACCTCGTGGACTTCAAGATCGAGTTCGGCCGCACGTCGGACGGCGAGATCGTCCTCGCCGACGAGGTGTCGCCCGACACCTGCCGTCTGTGGGACATGTCCACCAACGAGAAACTCGATAAGGACCGTTTCCGCCGCGATCTGGGCAAGGTGCGCGAGGCTTACGAGGAGATTCTTGCCCGTCTGCAGAAAATCGTGGAGTAATGGCGATGCGGCAGATTAGCGACCGGGAGTTGCATGAGGAGTGCGGTGTGTTCGGCGTCTTCGGGGTGCCCGACGCTGCATCGCTGAGCTATTACGGCCTGCATGCGCTGCAGCACCGCGGACAGGAGGGCGCGGGTATCGTGGCCGTCGACGAAGGGGGAACTTTCCGCCGCATCAAGGGCAGCGGACTGGTGACCGAGGTGTTCGACGAGGCGAAACTGGCGACGCTCAAGGGAAATACGGCCATCGGCCATGTGCGCTATACGACCGCCGGAGGCGGCGGCATCGAGAATGTGCAGCCGTTTCTGTTCCGTCACAACACGGGCGATTTCGCGCTGGCCCACAACGGCAACATCGTCAATTCGGCCCTGTTGCGCGAGTATCTGGAGAACAAGGGCAGTCTGTTCCAGTCCACGTCGGACAGCGAGATTCTGGCCCACCTGATCAAGAAGGAGACCCGCTACCACGACCGGCCGCGCATCTTTTCGATCATCGATGCGCTGAACATGCTGGAGGGGGCGTTCGCGTTCCTGATCATGACCGCCAACCGCATTTACGCCTGCCGGGACAAATACGGCCTGCGTCCGCTGGCCATCGGCCGGCTGGGCGACGGCTATGTCGTGTCGAGCGAAACCTGCGCGTTCGACGTGCTGGGTGCCGAGTTCGTGCGCGACGTCGAGCCGGGCGAGATCGTGACGATCGACAGGCAGGGTATCCGCAGCCGCGACTACTCGATGTACAAGCGCTGCGAGATGTGCTCGATGGAGTATATCTACTTCGCCCGTCCGGACAGCGACATCGACGGCTGCAACGTCCACGCCTACCGCAAGGAGTCGGGGCGTCTGCTTTTCAAGGAGTCGCCGGCCGATGCGGATATCGTGGTCGGTGTTCCCGATTCGAGCCTCAGCGCGGCGATGGGCTACGCCGAAGCGAGCGGCCTGCCGTACGAAATGGGACTCATCAAGAACAAGTATATCGGCCGTACGTTTATCCAGCCTTCGCAGGAGCTGCGCGAGAAGGGTGTGCGGATGAAGCTTTCGGCCGTGCGCAGCATCGTCAAGGGCAAGCGCGTCGTGCTGGTGGACGACTCGATCGTGCGCGGCACCACTTCGCGCCGCATCGTCACGATGCTCAAGGAGGCCGGGGCGACGGAGGTGCATGTGCGCATCGCCAGTCCGCAGATGACACATCCGTGTTTTTACGGCGTGGACACTTCGACGCGCGACGAGCTGATTTCGGCCCGCAAGGACCTCGAAGGCGTACGCGAGGAGATTTGCGCCGATTCGCTGGCGTTCCTGACGCCCGGCGCGCTGCTCAAGGCCGGCAACCGCAAGGAGCTTTGCATGGCCTGCTTCACGGGCGAGTATCCCACGGCGCTGTACCAGTCGGTCGATGAGGCGAACAAAGATGTAAAATGTTAAGTAAACCATTCAAGTAGACTATAATGGCACAGAGTTATGAGAAGGCCGGCGTAAACCTCGAAGCCGGATACGAAGTGGTGCGGCGCATCAAGAAGCACGTCGCGTCGACCTCGCGTTTGGGCGTGATGGGCAATATCGGCGCCTTCGGCGGCATGTTCGACCTTTCGGCGCTGAACGTGAAGGAGCCGGTGCTGGTGAGCGGCACCGACGGCGTGGGCACCAAGCTCAAGCTGGCGTTCGAGATGGACAAGCACGACACGATCGGCGTCGATGCCGTGGCCATGTGCGTGAACGACGTGCTGGCGCAGGGCGCGGAACCGCTGGTGTTCCTCGATTACGTGGCCGTGGGCCACAACGAGCCGAAGAAGATCGAAGCCATCGTCAGCGGCGTGGCCGAGGGCTGCCGTCAGGCCGGCTGCGCGCTGGTGGGCGGCGAGACGGCCGAGATGCCGGGCATGTATGCGCAGGGCGAGTACGACATCGCGGGCTTTACGGTCGGCGTGGTCGAGAAGTCGAAGCTGATCGACGGCTCGAAGGTCAAGGCGGGCGACGTGCTGGTCGGCATCGCGTCGAGCGGCGTGCACTCCAACGGTTTCAGCCTTGTGCGCAAGATCGTCGCCGACAACTGCTTCGACCTGCACGAGGTATATCCCGAACTGTCAAACAAACTGCTGGGCGAGGTGCTGCTGACTCCGACCAAAATCTATGTCAGGCAGGTGCTGGAGGTGATCCGCAACTGCGACGTACACGGCATCAGCCACATCACGGGCGGCGGATTCGACGAGAATATTCCCCGCATCCTGCACGACGGGCAGGGACTCGAAATCGAAGAGGGCGCATGGGAGATTCTGCCCGTGTTCCGCTTCCTCGAAAAGTACGGCAAGGTGGCGCACCGCGAGATGTTCAACATCTTCAACATGGGTATCGGCATGGTCATCGCCCTCGATGCATCGGAGGCGGACAAGGCCATCGGCATCCTGACCGCGCAGGGCGAAAAGGCCTCGGTGATAGGACGTGTAACCGACGCCGAAGGTGTCGTAATCCGCTAAGGTCGTGCGACGCCTCGCAGTCTTCGCCAGCGGCAGCGGCACCAATTTCGAAGCCATCGTCTCGGCCTGCGAGCAGGGCGTGACCGGGGGCGAGGTGGTGCTCATGGTCTGCGACAAACCCGGAGCGCGGGTTGTCGAACGCGCCGCCGCGCACGGTGTCGAAACGTTTGTCTTCGCGCCGAAGGAGTACGCTTCGAAGGCCGATTACGAACGTGAAATCGTGCGGCTGCTCGATGCCGCGGGCGTGGAACTGGTTTGTCTGGCGGGGTATATGCGCATCGTCGGCGACGTGTTGCTGGAGGCTTACGGAGGACGGATCGTCAATATCCATCCCTCGCTGCTGCCGGCGTTCCGCGGAGCGCATGCCATCGAACAGGCGATGGAATACGGCGTCAAGGTGTTCGGGGTGACGATCCACTATGTCGATGCGTCGCTCGACGGCGGACGGATCATCGCCCAGCGGGCCTTCGAGTACGACGGTGACGACATCGAAGAGCTGGAAGCCCGGATTCATGCAGTGGAATATCCGCTTTACGTAGAAACGATAAAAAAACTGCTCGATCCATGAGTGTCGCATTCAATACGCTCGAATCGCTCGTCGACCGGCAGGCCGTCGCCTTTATCGGCTCGGTCGATGCCGAGGGTTTCCCCAATATGAAGGCCATGCTCGCACCGCGCGTACGGGAGGGGCTGAAGGTCTTCTACTTTACGACCAACACCTCGTCGATGCGGGCGGCGCAATACCGCCGCAATCCCAAGGCGGCCGTCTATTTCTGCGACGGGGCTTCTTTCGAGGGGCTGATGCTCCGCGGGACGATGGAGGTACTGGAGGACGCCGCCAGCCGGCGGCTGATCTGGCGCGAGGGCGATACGGAGTATTATCCTCAGGGCGTGGACGATCCGGACTACAGCGTACTGCGGTTTACGGCCGTGGAAGGCAGGTATTACAGTAATTTTCATTCGGAAAATATCGAAATAAAATAGTAACAGATGAGAGCATTGATAAGTGTCAGCGACAAAACGGGTGTCGTTGATTTCGCCAAGGGCCTGCGTGCCTTGGGCTGGGAGGTGATCGCCACGGGCGGCACGATGAAACTGCTGGCCGACAGCGGTGTCGAGGTTATCAACATCAGCGACGTGACGGGATTTCCCGAAATCTGCGACGGCCGCGTCAAGACCCTGCACCCCAACGTGCACGGCGGCCTGCTGGCCCGCCGCGACGATCCCGAACACCTGAAGGCGCTGAAGGAGAACAATATCGAATTTATCGACATGGTCTGCGTGAACCTCTATCCGTTCCGGGAGACGATCTCGAAGCCCGGCGTGAAGATGGAGGACGCCATCGAGAATATCGACATCGGCGGTCCCTCGATGCTGCGTTCGGCGGCCAAGAACTGGGCCGATGTGACGGTGGTCTGCGATCCTGCGGACTATGCGCAGATTCTCGACGAAATCCGCGCCGGCGGCAACACCGAGAAGGCCACGCGCCTGAAGCTCTCGGCCAAGGCCTATACCCATACCGCCGAGTACGATTCGATGATCGCGACCTACATGCGTGCGCAGGCCGGGCTGAACGAGAAGCTGTTCCTCGAATTCGACCTCGTGCAGTCGCTGCGTTACGGCGAGAACCCGCACCAGTCGGCCCGATTCTACCGCGAGGGGAAAAAGGTGCCCTATTCGCTGGCTTTTGCCAGACAGCTCAACGGCAAGGAGCTGTCCTACAACAATATTCAGGACGCCAACGCCGCGCTGTGCATCGTGCGCGAGTTCGACAAGCCCTTCTGCGTGGGCCTGAAGCATATGAATCCCTGCGGCGCGGCGGTGGGACGGGACGTCCTGGAAGCGTGGACTAAGGCCTATGAAGCCGACAAGGTGTCGATTTTCGGCGGTATCGTGGCGACGAACCGCACCGTTACGAGGGAGGCGGCCGAGCTGATGAAGCCGATTTTCCTCGAAATCATCATGGCCCCCAAATTCGACGAAGGCGCGCTCGAAGTGCTTTGCACTAAGAAGAACCTGCGATTGCTTGAGGTCGATATGGAGCAGGGCGCCGTCGATCCGAAGCAGTATGTCAGTGTGAACGGCGGTCTGTTGGTGCAGGACCTCGACGTGGCGACGAAGAGCGTGACGGCCGATATGTGCGTGACGGCGGCGAAGCCCGCAGCGGAGCAGATGGACGACATGAACTTCGGCTGGCATATCGTCAAGCATGTGAAGTCGAACGCCATCGTGGTCGTGAAGGACGGCCGGACGCTGGGCGTCGGCGCAGGCCAGATGAACCGTATCGGTTCGGCCGAGATCGCCCTCAAACAGGCGCATGCTGCGGGCGTTACCGAAGGGCTGGTGCTGGCTTCGGACGGCTTCTTCCCCTTCGACGACTGCGTGACGCTGGCCGCCGAATACGGCGTGACGGCGATCGTGCAGCCGGGCGGCTCGGTGCGCGACGAAGATTCGGTCAAGAAGGCCGACGAGAAGGGCATCGCCATGGTATTTACGGGCGAAAGGCATTTCAAGCACTAAAGCGAGCTTTAGTGCTTGACCATGCGGCTAAACTAAATTGATAATCCTCCTAATCCCCCTTTGATAAGGGGGACTTTGGATAAAGATTGTCAGATTTGTCGCTTGATTCATCTGTGAAAAAACTGGATGTTTTTTGAAATTTCTTTGAAAGAACGGATAAAATAAACGAATATGAAAGTTCTGGTAATAGGCGGCGGCGGCCGTGAACATGCGATCGTAGACGCCCTCGCACGCTCGGCGCAGGTGGAGAAAATCTGGTGCGCCCCCGGCAATGCGGGCATTGCGGCGCAGGCCGAGTGCGTGGCGATCAAGGAGACCGAGGTGGAGAGACTGCGCGACTTCGCAGCGGCCAACGAAATCGGCCTTACGGTCGTGGGGCCGGAGGTGGCGCTGGCGGCGGGAGTCGTCGATGCGTTCAAGGCCGCCGGGCTGCGGATCTTCGGCCCGACGAAAGCCGCCGCACGGATCGAATCGAGCAAGGAGTTCGCCAAGGACCTGATGGCCAAATACGCTATTCCGACGGCGGGGTACCGCGCTTTCACGGAGTATGCCGAAGCGTTGGATTACGTGGCTTCGCGTCCGCTTCCGGCGGTGTTGAAGTACGACGGGCTGGCGGCCGGCAAGGGCGTAGTGATCGCCGAGACGCAGGAGGAGGCCGATGCCGCACTGAAAGACATGCTGCTCGACGACAAGTTCGGCGAAGGCAAGGTCGTGGTCGAGGACTTCCTCACGGGACCCGAATTTTCGTTCATGTGTTTCGTGTCGGGCCGCAAGGTGTGGCCGATGGCGCTAGCGCAGGACCACAAGCGCGCCTTCGACGGCGACAAGGGGCCCAACACGGGCGGTATGGGGGCCTATTCCCCGCTGCCGTTCGTTACGGCGGAGGATGAGCGGTATGCGCTCGAAAAGATCCTGCAGCCGACGGCCGACGCGATGGTCGCCGAAGGGTGTCCGTTCGAAGGGGTGCTGTACGGCGGTCTGATGAAGACTCCGCAGGGGATCAAGGTGATCGAGTTCAACGCCCGTTTCGGCGATCCCGAAACCGAGGTCGTGCTGCCGCGCCTGAAGAGCGATATCGTCGATATCTTCTGCGCCGTGGCCGACGGAGCGGATACGCAGCTCGAATGGCATGATTTCGCGACGCTGGGCATCGTACTGGCCTCGAAGGGCTATCCCGGTTCCTATGAGAAGGGACACCAGATCAAGGGACTCGACCGGGTCGGAAGCGCTGTGTACCATATGGGCACGAAGGCCGACGGCGGCCGTATTCTGACGGCGGGCGGCCGTGTGCTCTTCGTCGTTGGCAAGGGGGCGACGCTGGCCGAAGCCCGTGCGAATGCGTTGAAGGACGTGGCGCAGATCGAATGCGACAATCTTTTTTACAGGACCGATATCGGACATTGGGCATTTGAAAAATAGTTGGGAAATATGATAATCAGCGGAAAAGAACTTTCAGCGAAACTTAAGGCCGAAATGGCCGCCGAGGTGGCGGCGTTCGGCGAAAAATACGGCCGGGTGCCCCATCTGGTCGTGATTCTGGTGGGTGAAGACCCCGGCAGCGTGTCGTATGTGACGGGCAAGGCCAAGGCGTCGGCCGAGGTGGGGATTCGCAACACGACGATCCGCAAGCCGGAGACGATTTCGGAAGTGGAGCTGCTCGGCATTATCGCCGAATTGAATGCCGACGCGGAGGTGGACGGTATTCTGGTGCAGCTGCCCCTGCCGAAACATATCGACGAGGACAAGGTGATCGAGGCGATCGACAAGGCCAAGGACGTGGACGGCTTTCATCCCCTGAACGTGGCGGCTTTGTGGCAGAAACAGCCCTGCACGCTCCCCTGTACGCCGAAGGGCATCATCAAGATGCTGAAGGCCGCAGGCGTCGGGATTGCGGGCAAGGAGGCCGTGGTGATCGGCCGCAGCAATATCGTGGGGCTTCCCGTGTCGAAACTGCTGCTGGATGAGAATGCTACGGTGACGATGACGCACAGCCGCACGTGCAACCTGCCGGAGGTGACACGCCGGGCCGATATTCTGGTCGTGGCGATCGGCCGGCCGAAATTCGTAACGGCCGACATGGTGCGTGAAGGCGCCGTGGTGATCGACGTGGGTGTAAACCGCGATCCTGAGACCGGGAAGTTGTGCGGCGACGTCGATTTCGCCGCAGTCGAGCCGAAGGCTTCGGTCATCACCCCCGTGCCGGGCGGTGTGGGGCCGATGACGATTTGCTGCTTGATGGAGAATACGATCGAGTGTTTTCTGCGGCGGATGGGCCGGAAATAGATGATGAATGCCTGAATCGGGTTTTCCCGGTTTGGGATAAGCATTCCGATAAGATAGGGTCCGTGGCCCGGACCGAAATGCCCCGAAGCTTTCGCTTCGGGGCATTTGTTTTCCTGCGGGACAAACTGCGTCTTGCCTTTGCCGTTATCTCCGTGCCGCTGCGCAGGGATTGGTGTCGTGTGCTGTGTGCCGTGTGCGGCGGCGGACGGCTTTCGCTGGGTTTTGCGTGCTGTCTTTATCCTTTTTGCTGGTGTTGGTATACATTTGCGTCCACGGGCTGTCCATTGTAGTGCGACTTGGTATACAAAAAAGTCCTTTTGCTGGGCTTTAGCAGTTCTTGGAGTACATCTACAGGGGATTGTGCTTACCTTCGAATGTCACAATGAACGAAATTGTGTGTGCGAAATTAAACAATTCGGATCGGTGTGAATATTTGCGACCTTTTTTGATGGAACAATAAGGATTGCCCGCTTAATTCGTCCTGCGAGTTGCAGACCGTCCGGAAAATACGTACACTAATTTAAAAAAATCTCAACAATGAAACGTTTTTATTTGGTTGCTGCCCTTGCAGCGACAGCGATGGCTGCGGCCTTTTTTACTTCGTGCGACAAGCAGGAGGAAGTTACCCCCCCCCAGCCTGAAAGCGCAGCATTAGGATTCCAGTCGGTTGTTACTGCAGGTCTGGAGACCCGTGCGGCAGGCGATCCGACTCCGCTCAATGCCTCGTTCAAAATCAATCTCGACACCAATGATGCTTATTCCACGGCTGTAAATAATCAGGAAGTTAAATATACGGATGGCAGCGGCTATTCGATTTCTCCCGCGATTTATTTGTTGAAATCTTCCCGGAATATGGTCGCTTGGGCTCCGGTCGGCGTCGAACCCGATGCCGAGGCTGCTCCCAATGTCTTTACGCTGAATCCGGGGAATACAACTGCGGCCGTCGATTTTGTATATCAGGAGAATACGGAAGTGAATTCCGGTAAGTGCACGGATCTGGCATTGACCCTGAAACACGCTTTTGCAAAACTGACGTTTACGTTGAACGCCACGAACTATCCGTTCAGTGCGCCGAGTCTTTCGTCGCTCGTGGTCAAGGGAACTCCCGGAGTTTCGACAATAGATATTTCAAACGGTTCTTATTCGACTGTTACGGATGCCGACCTGACGGTGGTCAGTACGGCTACTGACTTTACGAGTCCGAATGCCGTTACGGCATTGGTCCTTCCCAAAACTGCAGCTTCGTTGACACTCGATTGTACGCTCGACGGGACTTCCTATCAGAATATCGCAGTCAAGGATATTGCCAAATTGGATGCCGGCGCGAATTATAACATTACGATAAACATAACGGGAACGGAGATATCGGTCTCCGGCGTGCAGGTCCCGGATTGGACTGCCGGCGGTAACGGTTCGGCAGATCTGAAATAAGGGGATTGCCCGTTTGCCCCGACCTAAACATGAAGGGAACTGTCTGCAAGGACAGTTCCCTTTTTATTGTAAGAGCCGTTGTCGGAATTTGCTCTGGATGCACTATTTTTTCTTATAGTAACTGCATTGCAGCGTTTCGGGTATCGGGGCAGAGGCATCGCGGCGCCAGACCATCGCAAGGTCCTTCGACGGGTCGCCCGTGCCGAAGTCGAAGCCGTCCGGCGAAGCGAAGGTTACGGGAATTGCGCCGGAGAATCCGTATGGGGCGTAGAATCCGCGCAGCCATTCCTCGCTGGGGATCAGCAGTGCCGCGTCGTCGCCGCGATCGGCGATCAGCCGCATCGCTTCGCCCATCAGCTTGCCGGCCAGCCCCCGGCGGCGGAATTCGGGAGCCGTCGCCACGCCGTAGATATAGGTCGTGCGGCCCAGCTGGCTTTCGAACGGCAGCAGGTGGAGCATCGCCGCCGTGCGGCCTTCGTATTCGGCCGTGAGCATGCGGCTGCGGCTGTAGTAGCGTATCAGGAACGAGTCGATGAACTGTTCGTCGTCGCTGAAGGCCGCGGTCCACAACTCTTTGCAGGCGATTTCGTCGGGGTGCAGGTGTATGGCCGTGAATTTGTGCTGGATGACGGCGGGGTGGTAGGAGAGTTTCGACTGGCGCAGACCGTCGATGCCGAGGTCCTCCTCGCGGTTGATCAGCGTGAAGCGTTCGGGCAGATGCTCGGCGAAGAGTTTGTTGATGATCGTGAAGGCTCCGTCGTAATCCGTGTCGGCCTTCTCGACGTGGGTGTCGAACGTGTGGTCGTTGACCGCCGAGCCGAACGTAAAGGCGACCAGCTTGTCGCCGACGTAGATGCAGCCGCCCAGCATTTCCAGCTCCTCGAAGTGGTCGAAGGCCCGCTGCATGGCCCGCTGTTCGGCGCAGAGTTCCGAGGTGTGTCCCTCGTGCGCCCGGCGCCATTCGCGTTCGAGCTGCATGCACTCCGCGAAACGGTCGCGCGTCAGATTCTCGTACCGGAAGTCGGGGTATTCGGACATGAAGCGGTTGATGTGGTTGCGCTTGGGCTGGTAGCGGCGTCCCGTCAGGTTGCGCAGGTCTTCGGCGTTGTAGACGTAGTCTTCCAGTGCGCGGTCCGATTCGAATGCGAAAAGTCCCGCGTGCATGTTGCGGATCATCTCGCGGCCCTCGTCCGTCAGGCCGATGATGCGCAGACGCTGCCCGTGGGCATGGGCGTCTGCGCGCAGGGCAGGGATGATGCCCGCGAAATCGCCCTCGCCGACGGGCTGCATGTAGCCGATCTTCTCGCCGCCGCCGATGTGGAAGCGGATGACCAGAAAGCCGTCGATCACGGCCCATGCGCTATGGTACATTGCCTGCCAGCAGTACATGTTGGCGAATGCGAGGTCGCAGTTGAGGATGCCCGAAGGCATGGTATGGCGCTCGATGATCTGTTTGTCTTCGAGGCGTACGGGTTTGAATTCAATCATCGGGGGTGTAACTCTTGCGTTCGATATGGCTGTAATACTGCTGGATCAGCGCCCGGAACGACTGCATCAGGCTGTCGGCGTCGGGGGTGACCGGGCACTCCTGCACCTGCGGTCCCGAATCGTCGAGCACGACGGCGCCTTCGCCGGTCAGCGCGCGGAACTTCCCGTCGTACGACACCGACCAGCGGGGCCGTTCAGGCTCGTTCAGCACGTCGCGTCCGAAGGCGAAATAGGGTTCCTCACTGCCCACGAGACCCAGCACCGTGGGCATGATGTCGAGCTGCTGCACTACGTCGCCGACCTCGCCCCGCAGCGCGCCGTCGGGCGTGTACATGAAGCCTATGATGTGGTAGTTGCCGGGGTAGGTGCGGGTCACGGGTGCGAATTTTTCGGACGATACATGATCGGCCACGAATACAAAAACCGTGCGCCGGAACCACTCTTCGCGGCCGAAACGTTCGAAAAAGAGGCGGAATGCATTGTCGTCGTAAGCCACGCCCTTGTGGATTTTGGTGTAGCCGTCGGGCAGCGTGTTTTCGTATCGGGCGGGTACGACGAACGGATGGTGCGACGAGAGGGTGAAGAGCGTGGCGAAGAAGGGTTCCGGGGTTTCGGAAAGCTCTTCGCCCATGAATTGCAGGAACGGTTCGTCCCAGATGCCCCAGTAGCCGTCGAAATCCTCTTTGCCGTGCCGGGCTTCGTAATCCTCGCGGCTGACGAGCCGCTCCACGCCGGCCGAACGGGCATAGGCGCCGAAGCCCATCGAGCCGCGTTCCGAACCGCAGAAAAACACTGTGGCGTAACCTTTGTCGCGCAGGATGGCCGGCAGCTGCCGGCTTTCGCCCAGCGACTGCGGCATCAGCACGAACGGCGTCTTGAACGACGGGATGCTGCCCAGTACCGACGGCATGGCCTGAATCGAGCGGGTGCCGTTGGCATACATCCGTTTGAAGCACAACCCGCTACGCATCAGCGAATCGAGGAACGGCGTGAAACCTTTGGTCTTTCGGTCGGCATAGATTTCGGGCATCAGGTGCGCCGAATGTTCGGCCGACATGCTCTCCATAATGAAAATCACGACGTTGCGGCCCGCGAGGTTTACGGCCGTGCTGTCTGCCGGCCGGTGGACCGGTGTGAAGCGGCGCGGCAGCTCTTCGGGCGGGAAGAATTTCCGGTAGCTGACGCTGCCCGCACTGCCGATGGTGCGCAGGATGCAGAACGGATTGCTCAGAATCAGGTTGGCCTTGCCGCTGTCCGCGGTGTAGAGCGTGGCGTTGGAGAGGGTGATCGGCCGCGTCATGCGGGTCATGCCGCCGCGCATGCCGGCAATGCAGAGTCCGGCTGCGACGGCGAAAATCGCCGTGCCGCCCGCATAGTAGCCCCAGCCCCGGCTCAGGAGACTCTCCTCGCGTATTTTGCGGCCGTAGCCCCACACGAGCAGGGCGGTCAGTGCCGCTGCCGCGATGACCAGATACCAGTTTTCGGCCATGAATTTGCCGACCAGCTGCAACGAGTTGCCGTTGTCGGCGAAGAAGATTTCATCGGCGGTGAACCGCTTCTGCGTGTAGCGGAAATAGACGCAGTCGGCCATATTGACCGCCACGACCAGCACGGCGTTTACGACGGCGTAGTACCAGAACAGCAGACGGCGGTACCACTTGCGTTCGCGCACATGCAGAGGCAGCAGCGAAAGCAATACGAACACCCCGTCGGCGTAGACGACCGACGCGGTGTCGAATTTGAGCGAGCCTGCCAGTAGCTGCCCCAGCTCTCCCCAGCTCAACGGTCCCAGCAGCCGCGCGTTGTAGAGATAGAAAATCACGCGGCAGAGCATCAGCACCGCGTAAAGCAGTGCGATGCGCCGAAGCAGCAGGGCCGTGGGGGTGTGGAGCAGGCGTTTCATGTTCCGGGGTGTTTTCGTGTGCGGTTCGTGCGCGGGCTATTCGCAGGCTTTGAGCGACATGTCGAGCGACTTGATCTGGTGTGTCAGCGCGCCGACCGAGATGAAATCGACACCGCACTCGGCGTAGTCGCGCATCGTGTCGAGCGTGATGCCGCCGCTGGATTCGGTTTCGCAGCGTCCGGCGACCTTCTTCACCGCTTCGCGCGTCATGGCGGGCGTGAAGTTGTCGAACATGATGCGGTCCGCGCCGCCTGCGGCGAAGACTTCGTCGATGTCCTCCAGCGAACGCACTTCGCATTCGATCGGAATATCCTTGCCCTTGGCCTTGAGGTATTCGCGGGCGCCGCAGATCGCCTTGCGGATGCCGCCGGCGAAGTCGATGTGGTTGTCTTTCAGCAGGATCATGTCGAAAAGACCCATGCGGTGGTTTTCGCCGCCGCCGATCTTCACGGCCATCTTGTCCAGTACGCGCATGCCGGGCGTGGTCTTGCGGGTGTCGAGGACTTTGGTGTGCAGTCCTTCGAGCCGCGCGACGTAAACGGCGGTCTGCGTCGCCACGCCGCTCATGCGCTGCATGATGTTGAGGATGATGCGCTCGGCCTGCAGCAGCGAACGCAGGCGGCCCGATACGTAAAACGCCACGTCGCCGGGTTTTACGCGGTCGCCGTCGTGAAGCACCTGCTCGAAGTGCATGTCGGGGTCGAGACGGTCGAATACGATCTGGGCGATTTCGATGCCGGCGATGATGCCCTCCTGCTTGCAAAGCAGGCGCATGCGGCCGTGTTCGCCGGCCGGGATGCATGAAAGCGACGTGTGGTCGCCGTCGCCGATGTCTTCTTTGATGCAAAGCTCGATAAGCTCGTCTACGAAAGGTCTGTATTCGGGTTTCATGGTGTTTATTTTACGAGTGTTCCAGTATATTTCGTATCATGGTTGAGTATGAGTCTTTCTCCGTTTTTTAAGGGGATGTCTGCCGTGCAGTTGAACCTTATGCTGAGGGTTTCCGGAGTCATTTCACCGTAGAAGTCGGTGATCCAGTATTCGGGATAGGGCGTGCTGCCGATGTAGGGAACGATCGGCGTCACCGTGCTTTTGAGCTCCGAGACGACTCCGCCGGTTTCGTTGACGAATTCCAGTTTGGGGATGACGATCGTCAGGGCGGGCATGTTGCTTACGAATTTGATTCCCGGCATGGTGAGCGTGATCGTGCCGTCGTTGCTTTCGGCAAGTTCGTAACGTACGTTTTTCGATGTCGCAGTTTCGGGCGGCGTTTTCGTATTGTCCGTGACGATCAGCGTGCCGTCGTAAACGGCCGACTGTTTGCCGTTTCGTTCTTCGTCGTTGTCGCAGGCGGTGACGGCTGCGGCAGCCAGCAGGAGGAATAGTAATTTTTTCATGTTGCGTTATCCGTTTTATAAGTTAATGTTCAGTGTGATGCCGAATGTGCGGGGGCGTCCGCGCTGGACGAACTCGTTGCCGATCGATTTGAAATAGAATACGTCGTAACCGGCGTCGGCGAGGTTGCGGCCCCAGACGCTGAGCGAGTAGCGGGCGTGTTCGAAGCGTACCGAAGCGTCCGTAAGCGCGTAGAAAGGTTGTGAAAGCGTATTTTCTTCGTTCCACCAGATGCGGCCTGCGCAGCGGACGCCGGCCTGAAACACCAGATCGCCGAGCCATTTCACGCCGGTCGGGACGGTCCATGCGGCTCCGGCCGAAAGGGTGTGCTGCGGGGCGTAGGGGATGCGGTTGTCCTTGTAGCTGATGCGTACGGGATCGCCGTCGTCGTTCTTTACGGTCGTTTCGTACCGGACGAACCGGGCGTCGGTGTAGCCGTACGCGAGGTTGATGTCGAAGGTGCGCCACGGCGAAATCTGAACGGCCGCTTCGGCTCCGAGACTGCGCGTGCGCCCGGCGTTGGTCATCATGCGGCCGGTGGTCTGTCCCGGCGGAAAGACGGTGAGCTGCTGGTCGCGGCAGTCGATGTAGAACAGTGCGAAATCGCCCCGGACCGCGCCCTCCATGCACGAGAAATGGCCGCCTATCTCGTAGTTCCAGCTGTATTCGGGTTTGTAGGCGACGCCCCGCTGCACGTCGTACACTTCGCCGATACCCATTTGGTTCATCATCTTCTGCTGGAGGACGTCGGAGAATATCTGGGTGTTGAAGCCGCCCGACTTGTAGCCCTTGGCGATGGTCAGGTAGAGGTTGCGCGTCTCGTCGAAGGAGTACATGACCGAGAATTTGGGCAGCAGCTCGGTGAAGGTCTGTTTCAATGTGCTGCGATCGTCGATTTCGAGCTGGAGTTCATATACGGCGTCGTCCTTGATGCGGGTTTTGGTGTACCGCGTATCGGTGTGGTTGCGGTAGCGCAGCCGGGCGTGCTCGAAATCGAAGCGCAATCCTGCGGTGAAGCGCCAGCGCCCCAGCGTATAGTTGGATTCGTGGTAGAGGGCGCCGCCGGCCGAAGGCATGCGGAAATCGCTTCCCAGAAAAAGCTCGTCGCCGCCCGTTCCGTCTTTCAGCCCCCAGCTGTAGCGGTAGCTCTGGTCGTTTTCGTTGGCGTATTTGAGGATCAGCTCCTCGATGCCCGTCTGTTTGAAGTGCACCGGGGCGTTCATCGTGCCGTGACGGTAGAATCCGAATGCCCCCAGCAGCCAGCGGTAGGCTTTATCCCCGCGTGAACGGAAGACGAGGTCCTCGGTCACGCTATGCTCGGTACGGGCCTGCCTGAGCGTGAAGTACGAGAGGGGCAGGAAATCCTGATCGAGGATCATCTCGTCGTCGGAATACTGGTAGCTCGTGATGGAGGCGACGGTGAAACTGCCGGCGTCGTAGCGGATCGTGAGTCCGTCGCTCAGGGCGGTGCGGCGGTAGGAGCAGGGGTCGTTGTAGCGGATTTCCCCGCGGCGGACGACGGGGCGTCCGCCGTCGCCGATGATGTCGTCGCCGACATAGGCATAGGGATAGCCGCCCTGTTCGAGCACTGAGAACGAAAGCGTATTGTCGATGCGGAGCCCCGTGCGGCTGCGCCACTGGGTTTTCCAGCGTCCGCCGCCCAGCCGTTCCCAGTCGCATTTGTCGCCCGTGGCGAGATTCTCGAAGAATCCGCCCGTGTGGGTATAATAACCCGTTACGGCCATGCCCAGATCGGGCGTGAGTTTGTAGTAGGACGAGGCGCGGAACTTGTAGCTGTCGCCGCTGCCGTATTCGGCGCTCAGGCGCACGCCCTCGTACGAGAGCGGCGAGAGGGTGTAGACGTTGATTACGCCGCCCATCGTATTGCGGCCGTAGAGCGTGCTCTGCGGTCCGCGGAGTACTTCGATGCGTTCGGCGTCGGCCAGTTCCGTGTCGTAATTGTCCTTGTTGAGAACCGGTACGTTGTCGATGTTGAGTCCCATGACCGGCTGGTCGATACGCGCACCGAGTCCCCGGACGTAGATCGACGAGGTCATGCGCGAGCCGTAGTCGGGGGCGTAGAAGTTGGGGACCTGCTGGGAGAGGTGTTTCAATGCGCCGATGCGCTCCCGTTCGATGGCGCGGCTGCCGACGATCGTCGCCGCGACGGGCTGCGACCGCAGGACCATGCCCTGCTTGATGGCCGTCACCTGCACCTTGTCCACCACGATCACGGTATCCGCCGCGGCCGGTTCCTCCCCGGCCGTGCCGGCGACTGCCGCCGTTGCCGCGGCATGCCGTTCCGGTGTCTGTTTTCCTCCGGCCGCCGCGAGGAGCGGAAGGAGTGTCAGAAGCGGTATGGTCAGTTGTCTGAGGTGCACGGTAAAGCGTTTGATTCGGATGCAAAGTAACGGATTTATTTCGGAAGCTGCAATCCTAATTTATGAGGAGGGGGCTTCACAGTTCGCCGGCATCGACGTAACCGGCCGTCAGGGCGTAGATGGCCAGACCCGCCACCGAGCGGATGCCCAGCTTCTCCATGATGTTGCGGCGGTGCGAAATGACGGTCGTAAGCCCGATTTGCAGGCTGTCGGCGATCTGTTTGTTCATATAGCCGCGGGCGATCAGCGCCAGCACTTCGGCTTCGCGTCCCGAAAGGGGCGCTGTTTCGGGACGCACCGCGCCGGGAACGATGTGTTCGGACCGGTGCGCGCCGTGGTGCATGCGCAGGATGTCGCGGACGATCGCCTCCTCGTTGGTGCAGACGTCGATGCAGTGCATGTCCGCATAAGCAGGCTGGGGCTGTCCGCTGCAAAGCAGGATCGTTTTGCTGCGCCGGGCGCGGAAGAAACTGCCGTGCGTGACGAAGAGCTGCGCCGCCACGAAGAAGTGGAAGAAGCGTTCCGGGTCCGCTTCCGTGAAGGATTCGAAGTCGCCGAAGAGTTCGACGTCGGCGGCGGGAATGATCTTTTCGAGGATGGATTTCATCCCGACGCCCATCAGGACGTTGGGCGCTGCGACGGCTATGGCGGGACGGCGCTCCATCGGCTTACTCGTGGTGATAGGGTTCGTTGTTGAGAATGGTGAAGGCGCGGTAGATCTGCTCGGCGAAGATCGCCCGCACGATCTGGTGCGAAAAGGTCATGCGCGAAAGGGACAGACGGGCGTCGGAGCGTTTGTAGACCTCCTCCGAGAATCCGTAAGGTCCGCCGATGACCAGCACCAGACGTTTCACGCCGCTGTTCATGCGTTTCTGGAGCCAGCAGGCGAATTCGACCGACCGCATTTCGTCGCCCCGCTCGTCGAGCAGTACGACGTAGTCGCCGTCCGACAACTGGCGCAGGATCGCTTCGCCTTCGGCCGTGCGCTGCTGTTTGACACTGAGGTTCTTGGTGTTGCGGATGTCGGGCAGGGCGGTGACCGCGAATTTGCAGTAGAAGTTTACGCGCCGGGCGTAGATTTCGACCAGCGACGCGACCTCCTTCGAGTCGGTTTTGCCTATGACTATCAGTTCGATGACCATTTCTTCTCGTAAATCGTTTCCGCAGTCTGCCGCCGTACGCCGGACCGGGTCTTGGTTGCCGGTCGAAGCGTTTGCCGGAGCTGCGCGAAAGGGGAATGCGGGGTGTCGTAGCCCGGCCGGGGACCGGAGCCGTGAAAAGCGGATTACAGATCCGAATTCCATTCGCCGTCGGCGTCGGTGTAGATCACCGGCCGCGATTTCTCGACCGACTTGAGCCACTCGTAAGCCTTGTACATGTTGTAACCGTTGCCCGATTCGCCGCCCAGCGCGAAGGCGACGACGCAGGTGTGGTTGCGCGAGCGGTAGTACATCGCCTTGACCCGTTCGAGGTATTCGTCGGCCAGCGCGGGATCGTTCGACGGTGTGCCGCCCACACGGCGGTCGTCGCGCCTGTCGGGAGCGTTGATATTGGCCCGGTCGATGACGTAAAGACCGAGTTCGTCGCAAAGTTCGTAGAACCACGCCGGCTGCGGATAGTCGGGGCAGACGGTGTTGCTGCCCTTGGATTTGAGGGTTTTCAGCTCCGCGAGGGTGGTTTTACGGTCTGCGGCGGCGTTGTAGCGGGCCTTGACGAGTTTGATCTCCTTGTCGAAGCGGGTGATGCGGCCGTCGGTGAATTCGGTCTTGCCGAAGCCGATCTTCAGCGGCATGTATTCGCGGTAAGCTCCGTCGCGGCGCGTGAAGAGCATGACTTTGTAGAGTGGCGGATTCTTGGCGCCCGGTTCCCATTTATTGGCGTTGGTGCCGTATATGAAGGGGTTGAAGCGCACCGTGTCGGTCGTGCGGCCCGGAATCACGACTTCGCGGATGTTGAAGTCGAGCAGCTTGCCCTGCGGCGAGTAGATGTCGTAACCCACGGTGACGGGTTCGTCGTAGTTGAATGCGTTCTGGGCGACGACCGCCAGTTCGAGCACGCCGAATTTGCGGGTGGAGTCGGGGACGAGCGCGATTTCGAAGTCGCGGATCGAGCGTTTGTTCTGGGTGTAGAGGTAGCTGTTTTCGAATGCCTTGCGCGACGCCGGGACGGCGTTGAGCGCATCGGCCGCGCTGCGGCGCAGGGTCAGCACGACGGCGTTCTTGCCTTCGCGGATGTAGGGCGTCAGCGCGAATTCGGCGGGCGTCGAGGAGTCTTCGACCTCGGCGACCTCGGTGTCGTTGACCGTGAGCGTGTAGGCCGTGCCGACGTTTTCAAGGTGGAGGTACACCACACCGTCGGTCCAGACATAGGGTATGTCGATCACCTGTCCGACGGCCACCGCATCGTCCGTGGCCGCGAACGCTTCGGGGGTGTAGGCGATATAGGCTTCGACGCCAGCGCGGTTGCGGGCGTCGGCGTCGTGGCGCTTGTCGTAGGGAACGACCTCGGTGCGGTGGATGCGTCCCGCTTCGACCGGACGCGAGAGAATCTCGGTCGCGGGCGGCTCCTTGATGTTGTAGAGATCCTGTGCCCGGATGCCTGCGGCGCAGAGGATCGCCGCCGTCAGCAGTATGGTACGTTTCATCGTGCGTGTTCTTATATAGGTTAGGCAAAGGTACTTTTTTTTTGCCAAATCGCAAATAATAGGTATCTTTGTAAATTCGAAAAGAACGAATAAGAGCATTGATAAAATGAAAGATATGAAATCGCAGAGAATCGCAGAAATTCTGAAGTCGGGTGCCGAGGACACCGACATCGTCGTCAAAGGTTGGGTGCGCACCAAGCGCGGAAACAAGAATGTGGCGTTCATCGCCCTCAATGACGGATCGTGCGTTGCGAATATCCAGATAGTGGTCGATCTTGCCAAGTTCGGCGAAGAGCAGCTCAAACCCATCACCACGGGCGCCTGCATCCGTGTGGACGGACGGCTCGTGGCGTCGCTCGGATCGGGCCAGCGCGTCGAGGTGCAGGCCGAGAAGATCGAGATCTACGGCACGGCCGATCCGGAGACCTATCCCCTGCAGAAAAAGGGGCATTCGCTGGAGTTCCTGCGCGACATCGCCTATCTGCGTCCGCGCACCAATACCTTCGGCGCGGTGCTGCGCATCCGGCACGCCATGGCCTACGCCATTCACGAATATTTCAACAGGGAGGGGTTCTATTACTTCCACACCCCGCTTATCACGGCTTCGGACTGCGAGGGCGCAGGCGCCATGTTTCAGGTGACGACGCTCGACCTGAACGACGTGCCCAAGAATGAGCAGGGACAGGTCGATTTCTCGCAGGACTTCTTCGGCAAGGCCTGCAACCTGACCGTGTCGGGCCAGCTCGAAGGCGAGCTGGGCGCGCTGTCGCTGGGCCGCATCTACACCTTCGGCCCCACGTTCCGTGCCGAAAACTCGAACACCCCGCGCCATGCGTCGGAGTTCTGGATGATCGAGCCGGAGGCCGCCTTCTATGAGCTGGAGGACAACATGGAGCTGGCCGAGGATTTCCTCAAGTACCTGATCCGGTATGCGCTGGACAACTGCGCCGAGGACCTCGAATTCATGAACAAGATGTGGGACAACGGACTGCTGGACCGCCTGCACTTCGTGCTGGAGAACGACTTCAAGCGTCTCGACTACACCGAGGGCATCGAAATACTGAAGGCTTCGGGCCGCAAGTTCGAATTCCCCTGCGACTGGGGCTGCGACCTGCAGTCGGAGCATGAGCGTTATCTGGTCGAGGAGCATTTCAAGCGTCCCGTCATCCTGATCAACTATCCCAAGGACATCAAGGCCTTCTACATGAAGCAGAACGACGACGGCAAGACCGTACGCGCTATGGACGTATTGTTCCCCGGAATCGGCGAAATCATCGGCGGATCGGAGCGTGAGGCCGATTATGGCAAGCTTCATGCAAGGGTCGCCGAATTGGGCATGAACGAGAAGGAGCTTTGGTGGTATCTCGACACCCGCCGCTGGGGTTCGGCTCCGCATTCGGGCTTCGGTCTGGGCTTCGACCGGCTGCTGCTCTTCGTGACGGGCATGACCAACATCCGCGACGTGCAGCCGTTCCCGCGCACGCCGAAGAACGCCGATTTTTAAAACCGCCCGGAAAGGCCGTTTCACGCCTCTTGCTGCCGGACCCGAACGAATTTCTTGTTCGGGCTGTGCGGTGCAGGCCTAGAAATAAGCGCCTTTCCATACGATTTCCCCGGTTGCGGCCGTTTGTTTACTAACCGAAAGAAGAAACCAAATTCAGAACGAACTATTCTTAATTTGGAAAAAGTATGGCTATTAATCAGAAACAGGTATTATCGCTTCAGCAGAAGCTCTCTCCGCAGCAGATTCAGATGATCAAGCTCTTGGAGCTGCCCACCGTGCAGCTCGAACAACGTATCAAACAGGAGATTGAGGACAACATCGTGCTGGAGGAAGAGGAACATGCGTCCGAAGAGGAGGAGCAGCCGCAGCAGATCTCCGTGGACGAGTATCTGCGCGAAGACGATACGCCTTCCTATAAAAGCCGCATAAACAACTATTCGAAAGACGACAAACAGCGTCCGGTTTTCCTGACCGAAGGCCGTTCGCTGCCCGAATATCTGCTCGAACAGCTCGGTTTCCGCAACCTTTCGGAGCGCGACATGCGTCTGGCCGCCTATCTGGTCGGGAGCATCGACGAGGACGGTTACCTGCGCCGCGATCTGGAATCCGTCGCCGACGACATTGCCTTTACGCTCGGAATCGAGACTTCGGCCGAGGAGCTGGAGCGCCTGCTCGGAGTCCTGCACGAACTGGAACCGGCCGGCATCGGCGCCCGCAACCTGCGGGAGTGCCTGCTGCTGCAGATGGCGCAGATCCCGATCAACAGCCGTCCACGACGGCTGGCCCGCAAGATTCTGACCAACTATTTCGAAGAGTTCGTCAAGAAGCATTACGAGAAACTGATGTCGCGCCTGCAGGTGTCGGAGGAGGATTTCCGCGAAGCGATCGCCGAGATCAGGCGGCTCTCGCCCAAGCCCGGCAACCTCTATGCCGAGGGCGGCACCGACACGACGCCCTACATCATTCCCGATTTTATCCTCGATTATCAGGACGGGCGGTTCCAGCTCTCGCTTAATTCGTACAACGTTCCCGAAGTCCGCGTGAACCGCCGCTATATGGACATGATCCGCGAGATGGTCGGCTCCGACGGCACGGTCCGCGAGAAGGACAAGGAGGCGATTCAGTTTGTGAAGAACAAGATCGACTCGGCCAAATGGTTCATCTCGGCCATCAAGCAGCGTCACGACACGCTGATGCGCACGATGCAGACCATTCTCGACTACCAGCAGGAGTACTTCAAGGACGGCGACAAATCGAAACTGCGGCCGATGATCCTCAAGGATATCGCCGACCGCACGGGACTCGACGTTTCGACGATCTCGCGCGTGGTGAACAGCAAGTACGTGCAGACCCAGTTCGGCATCATCCTGCTCAAGTCGCTCTTCTCGGAGGCGATGCAGACCGAGAGCGGCGAGGAGGTGTCGAGCTATGAAATCAAAAACATATTGCAGGAGTGTATCGACGAGGAGGACAAGCGCCATCCGCTGACGGATGAGACGCTGATGGACATTCTCAACTCGAAAGGCTACCGGATTGCCCGCCGCACGGTGGCCAAGTACCGCGAAATGCTCGGAATCCCCGTCGCCCGGCTCCGCAAACAGATATAGATGAAGAACAGAAAACCGGCCGCCGGCCGTTTGCGCCCCGTGCGGGGCGTTGCGGCCGGATACGGAATCGATTTGCGCTGATCCGCCGGGCCGCCCCGGAAAGCAGCGGCAGGTCTGAGGCAGTTGCAGCCGGTGTGATAATTTGAAGAATGTACAGAAAACTCTCGAACGGCATATCGTGGGCTTTGCACCCGTTTCTGCTGCCTCTCTACATGATCGGCGTACTGCTGACGCTTACCGTCTTCGCGCATTATCCGTCGGGCGTGAAGATCTACCTGCTGTGGGTGGTGGCGCTTTATGCCATTATCATCCCCCTGCTGGCGCTGGGGGTGCTTCGGTCGCTGGGCCGGATTTCGGATTACAGGATCGACGACCGCCGCGAGCGGCTTTTGCCGCTGCTGGTGGGCGCCGTGTGCTATGTGCTGTGCGCCATTACGATCGCCAAAATTCCCTCCGCCATCTTCCTGCGTAAGTTCATGATCGCCGCCGCCTGCTGCGAGGTGATGTGTCTGGTGGTGTCGCTCTATTGGAAGATCAGCCTGCACCTGACGGCGATGGGGGCCGTGGTCGCATTGCTGGTGGTGATGAATATCGCGGGCGTGGGCGACATGATGGTTCCGCTGATGATCGCCATACTCTGCGCCGGGGCGCTGGCTTCGGCCCGTCTCTATCTGGGATGTCACAACGGGCAGCAGGTGCTGGCCGGATTCTGCGGCGGGTTCGCCGTCGCGGCGCTGGCCGTGCTGTTTCTGTAGTCGGTGCGGATCTGAAATAGGAAAGCCCGGAGCATTGCTCCGGGCTTTTTCGTATGCGGACTGCGGATCAGACGCATCCCTGCGCCAGCATGGCGTTGGCGACCTTCATGAAGCCGCCGATGTTGGCGCCGTTGACGTAGTTGATGTAGCCGTCGGCCTGAGTTCCGTACTGCACGCAGACGGAGTGGATGTTCTGCATGATCGAGCGGAGCTTGGCGTCCACCTCTTCGGGCGACCACGTGATGCGCATCGAGTTCTGCGTCATTTCGAGACCCGACGTCGCCACGCCACCTGCATTGGCGGCTTTACCCGGCGCGTAGAGCAGCTTGTGCTGCTGGAAGATGCGGATGGCGTCGGGCGTCGAGGGCATGTTGGCGCCTTCGGCGACGCAGATGCAGCCGTTGTCGACGAGCGCCTGCGCTTCGTCGCCGTTCAGCTCGTTTTGCGTGGCGCACGGCATGGCGATGTCGCACTTGACGCCCCACGGACGCTGGCCGGGGTAGTAGGTCGCCGAAGGATAGCGGTCGGCGTACTCCTTGATACGGCCGCGGAAGATATTTTTCAATTCCATTACGTACTCCAGTTTCGCGGCGTCGATGCCTTCGGGATCGTGGATGTAACCCGACGAGTCGGAGAGCGTCACGACTTTGGCGCCGAGCTGCGTGGCTTTCTGGCAGGCGTACTGCGCCACGTTGCCCGAACCCGAAATGCAGACGGTCTTGCCTTCGAAGCTCTCTTTGCGCGTGGCGAGCATCTCCTGCGCGAAGTAGCAGGTGCCGTAGCCCGTGGCTTCGGGGCGCAGCGGGCTGCCGCCCCAGTCGCGGCCCTTGCCGGTGAGCGTGCCCGTGAATTCGTCGCGCAGACGTTTGTACTGGCCGAACATGAAGCCGATTTCACGGCCGCCGACGCCGATGTCGCCCGCCGGAACGTCGGTGTCCTGTCCGATGTGACGCTGAAGCTCGGTCATGAACGACTGGCAGAACTTCATCACTTCGTTGTCCGAACGGCCCTTGGGGTTGAAGTCCGAACCGCCTTTGCCGCCGCCCATGGGCAGGGTCGTCAGGCTGTTCTTGAAGGTCTGTTCGAAGGCGAGGAACTTGAGGATCGAGAGATTGACCGAAGGATGGAAGCGGATGCCGCCCTTGTAAGGGCCGATGGCGCTGTTCATCTGTACGCGATAGCCGCGGTTGATTTCGATTTCGCCTTTGTCGTTGAGCCACGGCACGCGGAAAATGATGACACGTTCGGGTTCGGCGATGCGCTCCAGAACCTTCATTTTCTGCAATACGGGGCTTGCCACGATGTGGGGTGCCAGCGATTCGGCCACCTCGCGGACAGCCTGATGGAATTCCGGCTCGTTGGGGTTGCGGAGGGTGAGTTGCGCCATGAAATCTTCGACGTACTGATGGGCTTGATCGTTCATAGTCAATCTGTGTTTTGAGGGTTATTATTCGAGTACCGCTGTAAAAATAATGTATCTTCGGGAGTTTTGCAAGTTCTTTAAGAATTTGCTAAAATATTTTACTTATGCGATTTTCAGTTTCAGACCCTCTTGTGCTTACTGTCTGCGGGAAGGGACGGACCGGGGGTGAAAATCCGTAATAAAAAATGACAGATCCGTTGTGAATCTGTCATTTGAAAAAAAATGTAATTTTTTTCGTCTACTTCGCATTTTCTCCCGCTTGGCGGCTGAATTCGAAGCCGATGTAGACGTTTTTGTAGTTTTCGAGCAGCGCGACGATGGTCTCCATCGACGATATTTTGCTGCCCATCGCCTTGACCATGTCGATGAGTTTGGTGACGGGGAAGACCAGCAGCAGATTAGAGCCGTCGATGTAGGCGTGCCCCGGAACCGAACCCAGATCGAGTTTGTCCTTGGCGAAGCTGAGCGTGGCGACGTGCGTCGAAGCGTCGAATTCGTAGGTTCCCGAAAGTTCGTATTTGCCCATCAGGGTGGTGAATTTGCCGTCTTTGGCGAATGTGACCGTACCGGCGCCGGGTTTGATGCCGGCCATCTGGTAGCCCTTGTCGAGCTGCTGTTTGATGTTGTCCTGAAGTACCGTGCCGCCGAGCTGGCTCAGCAGGTCGTTGCCCTCGAATTTCACGCCCGGAGCGGTGTAGTTCCATGTGCCGGCGAGCGCATATTGCGTCAGCTTGCCGTCGGTGGCCTTGTCTGCGGCGGTCGTGGCGGCTTTTTTCAACGCTTCCTTCCAGTCCTGCGCCGTGGCGGAGCTTCCGGCGAGCAGGAGTGTCGCAATCGCCAGTAAGAGATTTCTTTTCATGATCATTTCAGGTATTTCAGTGTTTCGAGTTCTTTGAGCCACACGGCCGCCGAGGCGTCCGAAGGCATGCGCCAGTCGCCGCGCGGCGAGAGCGCCGCGGAACCGACCTTCGGGCCGTCGGGCATGGCCGAACGCTTGAACTGCTGCGAGAAGAAGCGGCGGAAGAAGACCGTCAGCCATTTGAGGATCGTTGCGCGGTCGTAGCTGCCGTGGAAGGCCTGCTCGGCGAGGAACAGGATTTTAGCCGGGCCGTAGCCTGCGCGGATGAAGTTGTAGAGGAAGAAGTCGTGGAGTTCGTAGGGACCCACGAGGTCCTCGGTTTTCTGGGCGATTTTTCCCTCCTTGTCGGCCGGGAGCAGTTCGGGGCTGACCGGGGTGTCGATGACGTCGAGCAGCGTCGCGCGCGCGGCCATGTCGGATTCCGTGTCTGCGACCCATTTCACGAGGTGGCGCACCAGCGTTTTGGGCACCGAGGCGTTCACGCCGTACATCGACATCTGGTCGCCGTTGTAGGTGGCCCAGCCCAACGCCAGCTCGCTCAGGTCACCTGTGCCGACCACAAGGCCGCCCTCCATGTTGGCGACGTCCATCAGTATCTGCGTGCGCTCGCGGGCCTGACTGTTTTCATAGGCCGCCGAGCGGTCTTCGGGATCGAGTCCGATGTCGCTGAAGTGTTGCGTGCAGGCGTCGCGGATCGGAATTTCGCGGATTGTGACGCCCAGCCCGCGCATCAGTTCCAGCGCGTTGTTGTAGGTGCGGTCCGTGGTGCCGAAGCCGGGCATGGTGATGCCGATGATTCCGGCGCGGTCGAGTCCCAGCTTGTCGAACGTGCGGACCGTGACGAGCAGGGCCAGCGTCGAATCCAGTCCGCCCGAAATGCCGATTACGGCCTTTTCGCAGCGGGTGTGCACCAGCCTTTTGGCCAGCCCGTGCGACTGTATCTGGAAAATCTCCTCGCAGCGTTCGCTGCGGTGTGTTTCGTCCTGCGGCACGAACGGCATCGGGTCGATGTCGCGGTCGAGCGCCGCGGCCCGGAGTCCTTCGGGGACCTCCATTTCGATTACGGTGTTCTCCGCCGCCCCTTCGTGCATGCGGAACGAGGTGTTGCGGCGGCGTTCGAATTCCAGCCGCTGAATGTCGATATCGGCCACGACGAGCTGCTCTTCGAGCCGGAAGCGTCCCGATTCGCGGAGTATCCGGCCGTTTTCGGCGACGATGCCGTTGCCGGCGAATACCAGATCGGTGGACGATTCGCCGAAGCCTGCCGAGCAGTAGACGTATCCCGCGAGGGTGCGGGCCGACTGCTGGGCCACGAGCTGACGCAGGTAGGCGTGCTTGCCCACCGATTCGGGCGACGCCGAGAGGTTGAAGATCACCTTGGCGCCGTTGAGCGCGAGGTGCGACGAAGGCGGAATGGCGGTCCAGAGGTCCTCGCAGATTTCGACGCCGAATTCCGTGCCGTTGATCCCGAACGTGAGGTCCGCGCCGAAGTCGGCGCTCTGCTCCGCGACGGAGATCGTCTCTTCCGAGATGCCGGCGCCGGATGCGAACCAGCGGTTTTCGTAGAACTCCGTATAGTCGGGGATGTAGGTCTTGGGTACGACGCCCAGCACACGGCCCTGCGTGAAAACGACGGCGCAGTTGTAGAGTGTCGAGCCGTGGCGCAGGGGGGCGCCGGCGATGATGACCAGCGGCAGTTTGCGCGTGGCTTTTACCAGCCGCGCAAGGGCTTCGTCGGCCGCATCGAGCAGCGCCGGCTGCAGTAACAGGTCGGCGCAGGTGTAGGCCGTGACGGCCAGTTCGGGAAACGCGACGATCTCGACGCCCCGCTGCGCGGCCTCTTCGGCCATCGCGGCGATCCGCTCGGTGTTGAAGTCGCAGTCGCCGACCCGTACGTGCGGCACCGCTGCCGCCACTTTCAGAAAACCGAAATTATCCATAGGTCTGTATGTTGTTTTGCCGTCTTCTTCGCTCCGGATCCCCGCTTTGCGGCGGGGACGGAGATGCGGCGGATTCGTCACGGCGGCGGTCCGGACTGCCGCCGTCGCGGTCATATGTTTATTCGGCCCACAACTGCGCGAGGTTCAGGATCACCTGCTGGGCCTTGCGCATCGTGGTGAGCGAGCAGTATTCGAATTTGCCGTGGAAGTTCATGCCGCCCGTGAAGAGATTGGGGCAGGGGAGTCCCATGAACGAGAGCCGTGCGCCGTCCGTGCCGCCGCGAATCGGGCGGACGAGCGGTTTCACGCCGGCGCGCTCCATCGCTTCGAGCGCTTTGTCGATCACCTGCGGATGCGGTTCGACCATCTTGCGCATGTTGAAGTACTGGTCCTTGACGGTGAGGGTCAGCACCCCGTCGCCGTATTTCTTTTTCAGCAGATCGACGCAGGCCCACATGAAGACTTTTTTCTGTTCGAATTTGTCGGCGTCGTGGTCGCGGATGATGTAGCTGACGGAAGCCTTCTCGACCGTGCCGTTCAGTCCCACGCAGTGGTAGAATCCCTCGTAACCTTCGGTATGTTCGGGACGCTGGCAGGCCGGAAGAAGCCGCTGCAGGTCGCAGGCTACCTCGATGGCGTTGATCATCTTGTCCTTGGCGTATCCGGGGTGGACGTTGCGGCCTTGGATGTCGATTTTGGCGCTCGCGGCGTTGAAGTTCTCGTACTCCAGCTCGCCCTCCATGCCGCCGTCGACGGTGTAGGCGAAGTCGGCGCCGAAAGCCTTGACGTCGAAGAAATCCACGCCGCGGCCCACCTCCTCGTCGGGCGTGAAGCCGATGCGGATTTTGCCGTGTTTGATTTCGGGATGCGCGAGCAGGTACTCCGCGGCGGTCATGATCTCGGCCACGCCCGCCTTGTCGTCGGCGCCGAGCAGCGTCGTGCCGTCGGTGTGGATCAGCGTGTGTCCCTTGAAGAACTCCAGTTCGGGGAAGTTCGCGACCCGCATCGTGAGCTGGCCGTTCAGCGCGATGTCGCCGCCGTCGTACTCCTCGATGACGCGGGGCTTGACATCCTTGCCGCTCATGTCGGGCGACGTGTCCACATGGGCGATGAAGCCGATCACGGGAGCGTTCTCGCAGCCCGGCGTCGCGGGGACGGTGCCCATCACGTAGCCGTATCGGTCCATCGTGACTTCGGTCATGCCGAGCGCCTGCATTTCGTCGCGCAGGGCGGCCAGCAGGACTTTCTGTTTCTCGGTCGAAGGGAACGTGCCGCTCTCCTCGGACGACTGCGTGTCGTAGGAGACGTATTTCAGGAATCTTTCTTTGAGGTCCATGGTGTTGTGTTGTTTATGGCGTTACTATTGTGGCTGTCGAGCCGTTGACGATTGCTATGGAGTGTGAGCCGTCGGGGTTTACCACCACCGACGTGTTGCCGCACGGAGGCATGACGACCGCATGGCCTCCTTCGGGCGTGACGACGACGGAGGGATAGGAGGGGCCGGTAAGGGATATGTGCGTTCCCGCCCTGTTCTTCCGCTGCGGAGCGTCGGCGGCCGCCGGGGTTTCCGTGCTGCTTTGCTGCGCGACGGTCAGCGGGGCGCAGCCTTGCAGCAGCATCGCGGCGACGAGGAGTATGACGGCGGTTTTCATGCGCTTCGGTGTTTCCTATTCTTCTTTTTTAGCCCGGAGCGTGTGCCAGCCGAAGTAGCCGATCAGTGCGAGGTACATGACCAGTCCGGTCCACTCTGCGGCGTTCGACGAGGCCCATCCGCTCAGGAACCAGTCCACCTCGGCGAATTTCAGGAGGGCGCTCACCACGCCCATCAGCGCGCCGCCGGCGATGAAGCCCGACGCGATCAGCGTGCCGCGGTCGAAGCGCGCCTTGTTGAGAGCTTCGTCCTTCGAGTGGTTCGAGACGAACCACGCTACCAGTCCGCCGACTACCAGCGGGGCGTTCAGCTCCATCGGGATGAACATGCCCAATGCGAAAGCGAGTGCCGGAACGCCGATCGAGGTCAGCACCAGCGCCAGCGCCGCGCCGCAGAAGTAGAGCATCCACGGGGTCTGGCCGCCGGTCATCAGGGGCTGGATTACGGCCGCCATGGCGTTGGCCTGCGGAGCCACGAGGGCGCCCTCGCCCACGAATCCGTACGATTTGTTGAGGATGATCATCACCCCGGCCACGGTTACCGCAGCAACGAACGTGCCGAGGAATTTCCATGCCTCCTGCTTGCGGGGCGTGGTGCCGAGCCAGTAGCCGATCTTGAGGTCGGTGATGAAGCCGCCGGCCATCGACA